>BNJV01001769.1_pt1 | contig 180308 bp, 290 predicted proteins | sample 8540591 | NCBI WGS metagenome assembly BNJV01 (sample SAMD00202457, study PRJDB9452) | human saliva metagenome | host: Homo sapiens
ACGTTACCAGATGAAAATTGATCAAAAACACGTTTGATACCGTTATCAGCCATCTGTGTAATTATCATTCATCCGAGTCGATGAACGCGCATGAGCCGATCAATATCAGCAGCCCGCTGATGCCCCGCCAGCCATCGCCGAGGTGGTGCCTGTGAGCAGCCCGCACCATTACGAGGTGAGCGGTCGTACCGGCACCTGGGTGACGTCTTGCGCGAACGCCGCGCGTCAGGCGAACAGACGCGGTGCCACCGCTCGACCATCGCCAGGATGACGGTTATCGCCCAGCCTCAAACCGCCCGCGCGCCCGGACGACGCCGGGATGACCGTCTCACGACCGCCGGCGCCCGCCAGGCGCAGCGCAGTGGCCGCCCGACCACAGGCCTCGCTCTTGACCGTAGCGGGCGCGAGCACGCCCCTGATGGGGCTGACGTCGAGGACACCACCGAGACGCAAACACGATCGCACGCAGCCTAGGCCACGGCTGTGGAAGACCGAGCGAGAATGTCAAATGACGGCGCCGCCGGTGGTGAGTCAGCACGGGGTGCGGCCTTGTCTGCAATACGGCGACCCGAGCATGATCCGGCTGATGATCCGGCGAGCCGATGGCCAGGCTCATCGACGCATCATGCAGCACTACAGATGGTGATGCACGTTCGCTCGAGCGTTGTCGTGATCCGAACAGCGGGAGATCGAAGAGTCGACCCGATAGCGGCAGCCAATGGGGCGTGGCATAATGGGATCAGATCGCGCGTGAGGCGTACGATCGGGCGACGGCCCATTCGGCAGGTGAGGATCGCGATCGCATCGCCCAGCCGCGCCGGCCAGTGGAAACATGGGATGTCAGGGAGCCGACGTCGACGACCACCAGCTGCGGCGCAAAGGGCAGCCGTGCCACCGACGCCCGCGCGGCGGTATGCCGCACGGTGCCGGTGGCGTCCTGGTCGAGGTTCAGGCACAAAACACGTGGCCGCACGATGCCGAGGCCGCCGGTTCGCCGTGCGACGCCTGCAGGCTGGCCGCACGCATCGAGCGAACAGTCACAACAATACGAGGCGTCGGTCGTCTTCAGGACCCGGCAGAGCGGCACACCAGTGGCGTCGTACAGGCCAAGACACCAGCGTGACGATGCGATCGCGCTCGAAGCTCGTCAGCGGCAGAACATGCGCCATGAGCGCACCGTCGGTGCGTTCAGCCGCGCGCGTCAGAGCCCCCAGATGGCGAATGCTGGAACAGCAGCCGATAGTCGGTGAATGGTCTCGGAAGCCCGGTGAGGCACCGTGGTCGGCAGACGTGATAGCCGCCCGCAATGTCATTTAGCGCCAGCCCGGCCGGAGTAGATCGTATCACCGCAGGCCACTGCAGTGAGGCCGCCGCAGTGCAGGTCGGCTCACACGGCACGGTGACCACGCACCCCGCCCGCGCCCGCCACACTGGGTGACCACGGCGCGGCCACGAGCACCGCGCGACGCGCACCTTCGCCTGCCCGCTGGTGGCCGCCGAGCGCGGTCACAGAACCACGCACCACGCCCGCCCAAACGCTCACTGCCGCCCGCGCGCGGCGGCGCCCGTCAGCCACAGTGGTCCGCCACTCTCTCGACCGCCAATGACAGCCACGAGCAGCCGGGCGTCGCTGCAGCGATTGTCGCCGACAGCGAGCTCGGCGACGCCCGCGTCACCGGGTCGGCAGACGGGCAATGGGGAAGCGAGGGCGCGGCGACGGATACAGATACGCTGCGCGAGTGGTGACCTCATTTCGCCAAGGGTTTCACGTATTCGTCAAAACATGGCGAAATGCAGCTGTCGATATCGTGCCACGAACGGGTCGTGCAAATGACGGGCAGGAGGTTATGGTTGTTAATACGTCGACACAGAAAGACGACGAGGCGATCAGCCGGCGTTGACGGCGCGGGCGATGGCGACGGTGGCGGTTGCCTGAACACGCTGTACCAGGGCTGTGTCGCAGCCGCCGGAGACCAGGCAGTAGCGACGCCGTTAACGACGGTGCCGATCGTCAGAAGGCGGCCGCCGCATGCCCAGGTTGGGCGATCTGCGGCACGTGTCGCCGGATGTGCCGCAAGCCGCGCAGCGACTCGTCGAACAAACAGATGACCACGGAACAGGGCCGCGACGGCGACGGTACCGGCGATCGCCGTGCTCATGCCCGCCCATGGTCGATACGCGTTGCCCGCCCGACAGCTCGTCATTAGCGAGCCCGAAGCGATTTTGCCGGTATCTCCCGCGACCAAGCTTCACGCGCGAGCAGCCGTCATTGCCTGTCCACCAGTTGCCGGAAACGCTTCGGCCGTTAAACAGCGTTACGCCCATTGCGCGAGCGATCAGACGGCGTGACGTGTTATGCGCTACCAGTAATGGGTATCGAACAGAGCTGTCACGGTGATCCAGCGCGCCAGCCCAGCGAAAGTCGTTGGGCCGAGATTACGCCACCAGGTCGCGCCGGGGACAGAACAGCCGGCGTGGCGAAGGACCCGCCGGCCCAGGTCGCCGTCAGCCGATGAGCGCGGCCACATGGGGCTGCCGAAAACACCAGATGCCCGCCCGCAGGCCGGCCCGGCCCAGGGCACACCTGATCATAACAGCTGCCGCATGAAAGAGTTTCATGCCGAGCGATCAGGTCAGCCGGTTCGAGCCCCGCACACGCCAGGCCGCCACCGTTGCCGCGTACCGCCCGACGGACGCGCAGCAGTGCAGTCGGCGACGACTAAACGGAATAGTTCGGCAACACCACGGATGATGCACATGGTCGCCAGACAGGCGTCGAGCCACCGGGGCAGAGGCGTTGAACACGCACCCACCATGAAAGACGGAGAAACGTCACCGATGAGCGTTCTCGCCGACGAAGCAGGTTAGCCAACACGAACAGTGCCCCGAGAGCCAGTCAGGAGCGCGCTGACGGGATACCATCGAATGCGAGGAGAGATCATCAGCGATGTAAGCAACATCGCACAAGTCGACAAAAGCCGCCAGGCGCGGTCGACGGCAGTGTCCGACCGAGTCCGAACAAACACCCGACGCCGATGAACGCAGGGTCTGAGCCGCGAGTTTAATGGAAGACAGGACAAAGTCAGGTGCCCTCGGCAGACGGTATCACGAAATCAATGAGACTGGCACATCGCGACGCAGGCGAACAGCGAAGCACACGCAGCGAGCAGCAGAGTCGCCCAGAGTAACGATCGCACCAGGCAGTCAACGTGGGCGATCCGCGTCGGCCAGCAGCCGCCGGCACGCATGAAGAGATCGTTTATTGCATCGATCGGCTATTTTATTATGGCTCAGCGTCACGTATCGATGCGGCAGCCAGCTTGCCCGCCCGACGTCCCACCGTCACGCCGCCTGGGCCAGGCGCCGCGCTGGCTGACAACGTAGCGCGTGAGTTTACTGCTACAGGCCTTTATGTACCGTGCCAGCCCAAATACAAGATGGCTCGTGGACGCGCGACACAGCGTCGCCGTCGCCCGCATCCACCAGACCGTTGCTGTAGGAGCGGTCGAGGCACGCCCGCGCCGAAGAAGGTCGCGGATTGCACGGTGGTGAGAAGGGGCCGCGACGCCGGAGTACGTAATCCAGCAACGTCCTCACTTACTCTTCAACTGGCGCACAGCCACCATTGTCAGAACATTTGTACCCATAGTCGGACATCTGAAATGCAGACATCGAACAACGCAGTTTCGGGATTATACCAGATGCACATACGACGTTCGTACAAGCCGGGAGAACACCGCATTGCACGCAGTATCACCATTCGCGTGTCACCCCGACCAGCGGCTGCCCCAGTGGTCGCTGAAACAGCCCGCGCTGGCGCGCTATCGCTGGCGACGTTATTCGATCAACGGCGCAGCACACCGTGAACAGTCACCCGCGATGGCTTCATTCAGGCCTGTCCAGCCTGATTGCCGGTCAACCGCAGACGCGCACGGCCGCACCGGCACGCTTCACGCCGCAGGGGTTGCCTGACAGCCATCACCTGCCACGGCCCCTCGGCTGCGGCCGCAGACCCGTCAGCGCCCAGCCCGACCACACCACAGAGGACGTCGCACGTCCGGCTCACGGCAGGCCGCGAGTCCATCGATCGCCCGCCAGCCAGCACCAGCCACCGCCCACATCAGCCTGACGACGTCGCCCCGACCAGTCGCCCGCCGGCGTCGAAATATAACGGCATGGGAGTCACACGTACTGACAGTCAGAATAGCCCGCGAAGGCACGAGGTGCCGCGCAAAGCAGACGAGGCCACACCGAGAGACGGCCACACCAACAAAGAATTATACGGGGTTGGTTCCTCGAGAATATCAGAGCCGAGAGGCATTGGCGATCGCACCAGAAAGTTAGACTGGCGTGAAGAGGACCACGAGGGGATCGATGACACACCGCCGCGGAGGTGCCGCTCGAGGCGATAAGTATCTGGCGCCGCAGTTGCACAGCCACGCAGGCGCGTCGCAGCAGTCAGCGTGTTTTCGCCGCGTGTCGGTGGGACAGCAGTCGCGTTGCAATGGCGTGCGATCAACGCCGCGCAGCCATTTCGCAGTGCCGCCGCTCGGTAGGCACCGTCGACGAACAACAGCTGCGGAGGCCCGAGCTCGCACGTTTTAGAACTGACCGACGTCAGTGCGCGCCGACCTCGACAAAAGCGCATGGCTTCGGTTGCCGGGCGAGACTGATTACCTGCAGCCATTGCTTGCGGCAGGCTGGCGTCTCGCCGATCGTCGATGGGTGCTCGCGCCAGTTTGGTCTATCGCCGCGGAACAGCACGCCAAGAGCGCCGCTTCGGAGGACATGACGGCTGGTTCCAGCGATCCGTGATTCGGAATGAATGCCGCAGAGGTGATTAATCACGGGCGCGACCAGGTGTTGTCGCCCGACCGCCATTGCTGGTTAACACCGTTATCGTCTCTTTTGCTGTCTCGGTTTACGGAAAATGTTTGGGAGGCGACGCCTGAAGGAGGCAGCCGGAGAGCCTGGCAGCCCAGACGGAAAGCCGAGGCATCGTCACGAATCCGGCGGATGGTAAACCATGACCGCGAAACACCACCACGCTGAAACGCGACCGCCATCTGTGCCATGCTGTCGAGTCGAGTGCCGCCGGGCAGACAGCCAGCCGCCGCGAGGCCACGCTGAGGCCTGCCGCCGGCGCTGCCGGTGCCGCCGCCGCGCCAACAAAGCCATGCCGCCGGGCCTGATGAAGGGTGGCCCCGCCAGCGGCTGAACCCGCAGTCGACGGTGCCGGAATGTGTCGCCGCTACGAAATGCAATCCAGCCCGAGGCGCACGTTATCAAATGCCGGCGTTAACAGCAGGCACCACCCGCGTCGCGACAGCCGCCGTCGACGATGATGGGGTTCGGCGCCTTGCTGCCGAGGTGACGTTGGTCGCGCCGCAGTCGAGCGCCGCCATTGCGACAGTCCGACGTCAGCCACCGTCGGAGCCACGGTGACGGCCTTCGCATCGCGTTGAGGTGATGTCAGATTGCCCTGAGATCGCGTTCCGCAGGCGTGTCTGTCGGCGTAGATCGGGCACGTTCAGAGTCGAGGCACTGGCACGATAATGCCGACGTGGCCCGAGGTCACGCCGGTCAGGCACGCCCGGCGCCACGACAGCAGAGCCGCCGACCCAGGGAGCGAGAGGCGCGCGACGGTCAGCACCTCACAGGGTGGTGCGGGCGTGTCGCGACGCCGCGTGGCCGTGGCTGGAATACGCGATGCCGCGCTGGCAGCCCAACGAGCGATCGCCGGTCGTCGCCGAGGCTTCGTAAAGGCGCTTGTGTTTCAGGCTTGCGCCAGCCACCGTGGCGGCACAGAGCCGAGTGGTCAAATAGCCCGCTCGCCGGGATGCGGTCGGAAACCATTGACACCAGGTCGCACGCCCCTCATGAGGTATCCAGCACGACTGTCGAAGATTTTCATCTGTGCAAGGAACCATCAACCAGAGTGTTGCGTCAGACCAACCGGTGAGCCGTAGTACCCGCCGTCCGAGATACATGCCGCTGCCGGCGACTTCAGCAGTCGGAATAGGGTAGAGATTTGAACAAAGGAGCGGTCACAGGTGAATTATGTCGGGGTCAGAAATGATGCGGTGACCAGAATCAGACAGGCAGGTCTGGATCACCACCAGATGACGCAGAATGGCGAGAATGATTTGGCAGCGAGTTTATAGTGGTTCAGGAGCGGAAACACAGCCGAGCGAACGTTGTCAAATGAAGTGACGATACGACGAGACGGACGCGCCGCCGCCGCCAGCGGGGCGGTCCAGCTGATGAACCGCGACGTGCACCGCCCACGCGCCGAGTCACCGGCCGCGCCACAGACCGCGAGCCCGCCGCCGCCCGTCACAGCCGAGAGTCAGCGAGGCATTTTCGTCTTGTCGTCGGAGATCGAGAACAGCCGAGCGTCGAGGCCGCCCGAGGCGACGACGGAGGTTGCTGCCAGAAGAAGGAACAAATCTGGCGATCGCGTCGATGCACCACACGCACCCTCATGGCCTCGCTCATGACGTGCCGTAGTTGTGAATGCCGGCGGTTGCGGCCTGTGCAGCCAGCGGGCACTGCGTCACTTGGGCACGGCGGCTGATGCCTGCCGCCCTCACTGCGCACTGCTGGTTACACGCCGCTGCTCGCTGGCGTGCGATAGGTTGCTGAGGTCGCCGCGAGCCGCCGAAACACGCGCCCATGCGAATGATTCGCACCACAGCTCACGCAGGTTGTTGAAGCCCTCCGGCCTTTCGCTCAATTGGTTACGCGTCGAGCACAATTACGTTACTACCACGGTTTCTGTCGAACGCATCGTTTTTGACTTCACAGTCCTCCCATCGCTTACACGACACGGCAGCCCGGCTCCATCAGGCCCGTCACGGCGAGTCGCCCGTCGCCCGTCACGTTCGCGACAACGCCCGCTCGCAACACGCGCGCCACACGGCACCATCACCGATAAGATTATCCCATCCAGGCGAATCACCAGTCCCACGTTCAACACGCGGAAACCGTCAGTTAACGCCAGTTCATCATCGATCGCATTGCCAGGCGACGGTCGGCACACAGACTGCCGCATTCTTCACCACAATTGCCAGCCATTTCACCGCGTGACACGATCGACGCCCCACCCTCGCACCGAAACGGATGAGCCACCAGGCCCACGGCATCAACAAAATGAGTGCCCGCCTCACCCCCTTCGCGCTCACACCGGAGTTATCGCGGTGACCGCGCCCGCATCAGCTTAACGAGGTCGTCGTCATGCGTCATTGCGCGATTGACCGCCCACGTCGCACCGAGGCGAGTTATCGCGTCGGGAACGGTTTCGCCAGGAAGTTGCCGGACGAGGCCGATTGCGGTAATGAATGCGCGCGAGATCTGTGGTTCACGGATCACTGTACAATTACCGCGCGAGACAACAGGCGGTTTGTTCGCAGGCGATAAGAGGCAAAGATGATCAGGCGAGGATACCCGCCGCCAGCGGCGTCAGCGGCCGCTAACGGTCGCAACTTCCTAGTGAGCCGCGCGGGCGATCTCCTCAAAGGTGAGCGGGTCGCGCCCGTCACGTCGCGCACGGTCGTGGACACGACGTCCATCTCGCCGCGCGCGATCGACGTGTAGGTCGACACCCACGAGTCGTACTCCCACTGGGCGGCCGGCCACTTCTTGCGGGACTCGTACGCCTCCTCGACGGTCTCGCGCACGTAGGTGACGGGGCGGCCCCACACGCGGGTGAGGATTGCAGCGATCTCGTCGAGGGTCAGGGCCTCGGGGCCCGTCACGTCGAGGGTCTGGTTCTCGTAACGCGCAGGATCTGCCAGGATCCCGGCGGCCACGCGCCCCGCGTCCTCGCGCGCGACCACGCCGACGCGCCCATCGCCCGCGGGCCCGAGGATACGGCCCACCTCGTCCGGCAGCGCCACGAAAAAGTCCGCGTAGAAGTTGTCGCGCAGGAACGTGTACGTCATTCCCGACGCCTTGATGTGCTCCTCCGTGTGGAAGTGCGTGCGCGCCAGCGTAAACGTCGAGTCCGGTGCCGCATTCATAAACGACAGGTACACGATGTGGCGCACCCCGGAGGCGGCGGCCGCGTCGACAAAAGCGATGTGCTTGTCTAGGCGGTCCTCGCTCTCGGGCGCGGACACCATGAAGAGGACGTCAACGCCTTTCAGTGCGACGCGTGTCGTGAGGGTGCCCTCGTAGGAGCACTTCACCGCGATAGCTCCGGGCAGCTTGGGCGCGCGTGACGGTGTGTTCGCGAGGAGTCGCAGGGGCAGGCCGCGCTCGGCGAGCAGTCGGGCGGCGGTGCCACCGACATTCCCGGACGCGCCGGTGATCGCCAGGGACGGGAGGGACGAGGCCTGGGCCGGCTCGTCCGTTCGGGTGCGGGGTGTGGGGGCGTCAGTCATGCGGCCAGTGTGCCACCGACGTCGCTGTCTTTGTACACACCACGCGAGGTTTGGGCTGTGGGCGTAGCGTCCGGCGAGGGTGAAACCGGGGATGCTTATGGGCGAGAGAATACTCGCCGAGCAGGTCTGGATTCTGGGTGATACTGACAAAATTCGCCCTGCAAGCGAAATGCGGTCGATTTTGGGCAGTTTTTGGCGGTGCTGGGCGAATTTTTTTCGCGTGTGGGCGCTGATGGGGCCGAGCTGGGCGAGTTTTGCCTCGCCTGGGGGTCGGATGGGACTGGGATGAAAGAAAAGTCGCCCCTGCGTGAGGTGTTGTGGGGTGCCGTGAATATTCTTCGCCCCGGCACGCTGAAAATGCAGTATTTTTGCCCATTTTGAGCGAGCAGGGGCGATATTTCTTTCACTGAAGACGTGAGCCAAGCGGTGGAGTGCTCTGCTGGGGCGATATTTCTTTCAAGGCGGCTCGCTAGAAGTGGCGGTGGCGGCCGTGAGTGTGTCGACGAGGCCGAGGCCCCATGCCGTGTGTCAGTGCCTATGCTCCAGAAAAGTCGCATGCAATTCGATTGGGAGAAGTTTTAATGAAGTCTGAAAACGTTGCGATTCCAACGATCTAAGTTCAAAAACTTGAAGCAGTCGTAGGGGAATTACGTGCGAAATTGGGTGTGGCTCAGGAATGAGGGAAGTGAGGGGCCTGGCCGGGCTTCGCCGACGCGTAGAGCTGCCGAACAGCGATCCTGCCCCACTGGTGTGGAGGGCGCCGGAGGGACCGGAGGGCCTGGCAGCGGTGCCGGTGGGTGGCGGCAGGGCCAGGGCGGGCCTCGAGATCGACCACTCCGAGCCGTCAGGCTCGCGTGTGGCGATCTCGCGGGCGGGCCGCCGCCCACCGGCACACACAGCGGCACGGCCCTTCAAGGCAGGCCTCCGGCGCCCGGAACACCAGCAGGGGCCACAAGCATCAACACGCGGCGCAGACGGCTCGCGGGGCGGCCGCCGCCCACCGGCACACAGAGCGACCAGACCGAACCAGGCAGATTATGCGCAGTGGACGGCGGGCGCATCGAGCAGCCCGGCCCTCACAGTCAGGCACGCCGGTGCCCGGAACACCAGCGGTGCCACACAGCAAGTAAAACCGCAGAAGCACAACGAAAAATGCCCACTCAAACACCAGCATTCACAGCTTCACAGCAACACTCCCAAAAGTCATATGAGAAATATGAGAGCTTCATAGGTTCTTCATAGGGTCGCGTGGGGAAAATTGGTGCATCGACAAAAAGGAGACACCAATGACCGCCCCTGATTCTGATCGCCATTGACCTGGCTGCCATGGCCGCCCTCGTGTTCGGCCTGTACTTCCCACGGCACCGCCGCGCTGACCTGGTTGCAGCCTTCCTCGGTGTGAATGTCGGCGTCCTCGCCGTCACGATCATCCTCGCGAACTCGACCGTGAGTGCGGGCCTTGGCCTCGGCCTCTTCGGTGTTCTCTCGATTATCCGACTGAGGTCCGACCAGATCTCGCAGACGGAAATCGCCTATTACTTCGCCTCGCTGGTCTCCGGCCTGCTGACGGGCATGTCCTCGGCGGTGACCCCTGCTGCTGGGAGGACTCATCGCCCCTGATCCTTGTGGCGCTGGCCTCGGTGACTCGGAAGCTGGTCTTCGGCCGTTACACGTCGCAGACCGTCCAACTGGACCGCGCGATCGCCGACCCCGCCGAGCTGAAGGCAGCCCTCGAGCAGCGCCTCGGCGCGTCCGTCGCCCTCGGTCAGTGTCGTCAGCTCGACCTCGTGAACGACCTAACTCTCGTGGACGTTCGCTCGAAGGTCGCCTGACCCGCCGGCCTGACCCGCCGACCCACCACCCCACAGACCGCCACTACCAAGGACACGACTCATGAACGCCACCCTGAACTCGATTCTCGCCGACCTCGATGCGATCGGCCTTGATGAACTGAATAAGCGCGCGGCGATGCTGACCCGAGTGGACCGCAAGTACGCGCTGGACGCCGCCACGGCCTCGGAGATTCTGAGCCGCCTCCCTGAGGATACGAAGGTCCTGCGCATCGACGGCCAGGTGTCCCAGGGCTACGCCTCCACCTACTACGACACCCCCGACATGGATTCGTACCTGCTGACCGCGCTCAAGCGCCGCCGCCGTTTCAAGGTCCGTACCCGCTCCTACCTCTCGTCCAAGGCCTCGTTCCTGGAGGTCAAGACCCGCGGCCCGCGCGGCGTGACCGTCAAGAAGCGTATGCCGATCTCTTGGGACGAGGCCGGGGCTCCTCTCGCGGGTGAGCGCCGCCAGTGGGTGGCCGGCAAGGTCGAGAAGACGGGCTACGGCCACCTGGTGCCAGCCCTCGAGCCGGTTCTGGCTGGATCCTACGAGCGCAACACTCTGCTTCTGCCCGGTGGCGTGGGACGCGCGACGGTGGACACGAACCTGTCATGGCGCTCGCTGCGCACGGACGGCACCGAGGTCGCACGCCCCGACCTGGTCATTATCGAAACGAAGTCGGGTGCGACCCCATCCGTGGTGGACCACCTCCTGTGGGAGGGCGGCGTGCGACCCGTGAAGATGTCCAAGTACGGGACCGCGATGGCCGCCATGCACCACCTGCCCGCGAATAAGTGGCACCGCACGCTGGACCGTTACTTTCACGAATATGTGGAGGCCCCCGAGCTCGCGCACGATGCGCCCCTCGCGATGGCGGCCTGACAGACGTAACACCGGTGCCTGCGGTTTCGACAGCACACGAAACGCAAGCGCAAACCATAAGAAACACAAGCCTTAAGCACACGAAAGAGACATACACATGAAAGCCCTTCAGAAAATTTGGACCCCCGCCCGGACGATCGGCGCGATCGCGCTCGTTGGAACGCTGGCGCTGGGCGCCTGCAGCTCCTCGGGCGTGACCTCCTCGGCTCCGGCTCCACCACGGCCACCGCGAGCGTCGCGGCCTCGGGAACCAACGGCGATACGACCGCACCGCCCACCGCGACCGACGCCCTGGCCTCGAACTCGAAGGCCTCCTACGTGGAGGACAGCGACTGGAAGGCCTCGGATGCCGTCGACGTGACGCTCAGCGGAACGACCGCGACCTCCTCCTCCGACGCCGTGAGCGTGAGCGATGGCGTGCTGACCATCTCCAAGGCGGGCGTTTACAAGCTCAGCGGCTCCTTCACCGGCAAGGTCGTCGTGCCGCCGGAGCCGAGGACCAGGTCGTCCTGATTCTCGACAACGTGACCATCACCTCCTCGACGGGTGCCGCGATCGAGGCGACCAGCGGTGACGACCTCGTCCTGTCTCTTGAGGGTGCCTCGACGATCACCGACGGCACCTACACCGGCACCGAGGACGCGAACGCTGCGATCTACGCCGACATGGACCTGACGATCACCGGGTCGGGCACGCTCACCGTGACCTCCGGGGCCTCGGACGCGATCACCTCCAAGGATGACCTCTACGTCCTGAGCGGCACGATCAACGCCACCGCCTCGGATGACGGCCTGCGCGGCAAGGACTCCCTGACGATTGCGGGAGGCACCGTCACCGTGAACTCCGGCGGCGACGCCCCTCAAGTCCGACCAGGACAACGACGACACCAAGGGCTACGTGTCCATCGTGGACGGCACCGTCACCCCTGACTCGGGCGGCGACGGCATCGACGCGTACACCGACGCGATCGTCACCGGCGGCACCCCTGTCGATCACCTCGGGAGGCGGCGCGTCGGCCGGCAAGCCCTCCACAGGCTCGACCAAGGGCATCAAGGCTCAGACCTACATCATCGTCGACGGCGGCACGACCACCATCGACGCCGGGGATGACGCCATCCACTCGGGTGGTGCCCTGCGCTTGAGCTCCGGCACGATCACCGCCGCCTCCGGCGACGATGGCGTGCACACCGAGGTCGCGGCTGTCCTGGACGGCGCAACCGTGACCGTCACGCAGTCGAACGAGGCCCCTCGAGGGTGGCCTCATCACGATCTCCGACGGCACCGTCGACCTGACCTCGAGCGACGACGGTATCAACGCCTCGGGTTCGATCACCGTCGAGGCCGGCCTGGCGGCGACCGCCGAGTCCGCTGAGGACACGACCGCGACCACCACCGACACGACCACCCAGCAGATGGGCCCCGGCGGCATGGCTGACGGCGGCGGCACGATGGAGGACACCGGCGAGCAGCTCACCATCACCGGCGGCACCGTGACCGTCAACTCGAACGGCGACGGCCTCGACTCCAACGGCTCGCTGACCATCAGCGGCGGCACGACGACCGTCTACGGCCCGGCCTCCGGCGCGAACTCGAGCCTCGACTCCAACGGCGCCATGAGCATCACGGGTGGCACGGTCATCGCCTTCGCGACGAGTGAGATGGTGGAGACGCCGACCACGACCGACGGTCAGGGCTGGATCTCCGCCGCGGCATCCGGATCCGCCGGATCCACCGTGACGATTAGCGACGCCTCCGGCTCCGTCCTGGGCACCTACACCTCGCCCAAGGCCTTCGGAAACGTCATCTACTCGACCTCCGGCATGACCAACGGCTCCACCCACACGGTGAGCGTCGACGGCACTTCCACAGAGGCGACCGCCGGCCAGGGCGGCATGGGGATGGGCGGACAGCCCCCGGTCGGCGGTCCGGGACAGGGTGGCCAGCCCCCGATGGGCGGTCCGGGTCAGGGCGGTCAGCCCCCGGCCGCACCTCAGGGCTGAGGCTTTCACGTGCGCGCCCCCGCGTGATTGTCGACACGCGGGCGCACGCTCTATACCTGCGCTCAGTCCTCCCTCGACGAGGCCTGGGCCGATCTCACGGTCACGCCGTCACTCGCCACCCCGGGACCAGCGCAACCAAACTGAACCGGAGGACGAGGCCCCGGCCTCGTCGATGACAACGAAAGGACCCCTCATGCCCTCCGAGAAGCTCGCCGAGCTCGGCCTCGAACTGCCCGCCGTCGCCACCCCCGTCGCCGCCTACGTGCCCGCAGTTATCGACCGCGGCGTCGTGCGTACCTCCGGCCAGATCCCCGTCGTGAACGGCGAGCCCGTGTGCATCGGCGCGGTCGGCGAGGACGGCGCGGACCCCGAGGACGCCAAGGATGCGGCGCGCGTGTGCGCCCTCAACGCCCTGGCCGCGGCGGCTTCCGTTGCGGGCGGTATTGACAACCTTGCGGGTGTCGTGAAGGTTGTGGGCTTCGTGTCCTCGCGCCCCGACTTCTACGGCCAGGCTTTAGCGTCATCAACGGCGCATCCGAGCTGTTCTGGGGAGGTCTTCGGCAGCCAGCACGCGCGCAGTGCCGTGGGCGTCGCCGCGCTGCCCCTCAACGTGAGCGTCGAGGTCGAGGCCGAGTTCCTCATTAAGTGAACGTGCGGGCTCGGCTGAGGCGCGCCTACACTGTATGAGGTTTACCGAAATGGCCCCGCGGGCTGGAGGATAAGGAAAAGACATGACTGACCGTCAGATGTTCAAGCTGGTCGACGCCAACACCGTCCCTTCTGAGGACGGCGGCTGCGTTGCGGCTGCGGTGGCGAGGGTGAGAAGGCACGCGCCGAGCAGGCCCCCGTCGAGCAGGCCCCCCGAGCACGCCGGTTGCGGCTGCGGTCGGACACGACGCCCCTGCCGAGCAGGCTCCCGCCGAGCACGCTGGCTGCGGCTGCGGCGGACACGACGCCTCTGCCGAGCAGGCTCCTGCCGAGCACGCTGGCTGCGGCTGCGGCGGACACGACGCCCCCTGCCGAGCAGGGCCCCTGCCGAGCAGGCTGGTTGCGGCTGCGGTGACGGCGCCCCGCCGAGCGCCCCCACGAGATGGCCGCCGAGCCCATCGCCTCTACCGCGGGCGGCTGCGGCTGCGGTGACGGCGCCCCTCTGCGGGCAACGTCCACGCTGGCGGTCGCGCATGTCATCCACCGCCCCGGCGCGGACGAGCTGGTCATCCACTCGATCCCCCGCGTCGTGCGCCACGCGGTCCTCTTCGCTGCGGTCGATAACCCGCCCGTCGGCGAGAACATCCAGATCTGCGCGCCCCACCAGCCCGAGCCGCCGTCTGCGCACCCTGCAGGACTCTGAGCACCACTACCGCGTGGAGACCCTCGAGGTTGGCCCCGTGGATTGGCGCTACCGCATCACGCGTCTCGCCTGAGGCTCTTTGACACGCCGAGGCCGTGGCCGACTCTCGCTTTCCTGCGGGGCTGGCCACGGCCTCGTCGTATGCGCGCGAGGAACGCGGCGTTCCAATGCCTCGTGCATGTGTGTACGGAAGTGCTCGCACGGGGCCCTATTCCTATGACTGTCGGGGGGCTTGCCGACGTGCGGAGATGGGCGCCCGTTTCGGTGTCCATTCGCGTGCCTGGGAGCGCCCGACCCGGTACCGTTGGTGTATGAGCTTCTTTGACATGACTTCTGACGCCGACGTTGAGGACGACCTGGATCGCGTCGAGACCGACGTGGTCGTGGACTGCGACATTGAGGCCGCGTGGGCGCTCGTGTCGGAGCCGGGCTGGTGGGTCAACGACGGCCCGCTGGGTGACCACGAGGTGACGCTCGGGAATGACGGCATCTATCGCGTGAGCGACCCGGACGCTGGCGACTGGCTGATCGAGAAGGCCGACGAGGATCCGATGGATGTCGTCGCCTTCCGCTGGTACCCGCTCGCCGATGATGAGCTCCCGACGAGTACGCGACCCTGCGTCGAGGTCTCCCTGTCGAGGAGCGCGGCGGCGTCGCCATCCACGTGGAAGAGTCGGGTCTGGCGTCGGTCTCCGACGACGAGGCCGAGGCCCGCCAGGCGTACGACGACGCGATCGGCATGTGGGAGCAGGTCCTGCTGGCCGCGAAGAACTACCTCGAGGGCCGCTGAGTGTTGCAGCTTCGTCGCTGATGTCGGCGCGTCTCGATACAGCGCGGCATCCGTGGCGTTTCCGAGTGGAAGCGCAACTGGAGTGTGCGCGGCAATGAGCTGAATGACAACCCCTGCAGCCTCGTGGCTGTGGGGGTTTGTTAGTGCCGGTGTGCTGTGTGCGCCGTTTCTGACGCTGCGTGCCTGCTCGGGCGCGTCCCCCGAAATTTCGCATGCAATTCCCCTGCGGATGTTTCAACTTTTGAAATCAGAACGTTGGGATTCTGCGGTTTTTGGGGTGCTGCAAGGTATGGTCGCCAGGGAATTGCATGCGGAATTGGTGATTGTGAGGGGGTGTTGGGCCGTTCGCCACGGTTGTGCTTGTGAGTGTGGGCGGTGCACCCGATCCGTAGGCAGTGCACCCGTTCTGATCGGGTGTAGCGTCCCGTAACGGGTGCAGTGCCGGGTGTAGGAGTTGCTGCGCGGACCATGCTGGAGCTTGAGACTCCGAAGCATTGCACTATTTCGGGGAGCAATGCACTAGATGGGGGAGTATTGCACTGGATAGTAGATAGTGCAATGCCCTGCTGGCAGTGCAATGCTGGCGAAAGTGGTGCAATGCCTCCCGGCGGCGAATACCGCGGGAGCCGCATCGACATGTGCGGCGCGTGGGAGCTAGGTGTGTCCCCGAAATTTCGCATGCAATTCCCCTGCGGGTGTTTCAACTTTTGAAGTCGGAACGTTGGAATTTGCGGGCTTTTCGAGACGTTAAGGTGTCCGGCCTTCAGGGAATTGCATGCTGAATTGATGGGCCCGCCGTGTTTGCTCCACTGTGTGAGCGGGCAAGTATTGCACCAGTTGAAGGAGTAGAACACTAGATGGGGAGCGTTGCACTGGATAGTAGCCAGTGCAATGCCTGGCTAACCAGTGCATTACATGCGCAAGGGTGCAACGCCCCGGTGTCGCATCTACCGTGCCGCGAGCCCCGCGCTCGCGCTCCGCCGCGGCTACTCCGCTTGTCCGGCCGCCTGCGCCGCCTCGCGTGCCGCCTTCTGGCGCGGGCGTGCGCCCTCGACCCTTCGGGGTGAGGGGCCCTGCGTCGAACCCTCGCTACCGTCGGTGCGCTCCCACGAAATGGCGAGCTGTCGCGCGCGCCGAAGCGCGCCAGGTGGATGCCGACGATGAATTCGAGGCGATCGGCGCGCTCGGCTCAGTGCGCAGCTCGAGCCGCAGGTCAGACGCCGACGCGATCACGTCAAAGCGCCCCAGAACCGGGCCCCTCGCGGTCGAACAGCATGTATCCGCTGCCCGCCTCCTCGTCCCACGAGCCCGTGATCTTGTGGCTCATGTGGCTGACGAGCTGCTTGCCGTAGCGCGGCCCGCTCGGTGGGAATCGGGTGGCCACGGAGATCAGGGGGCACGAGGCCCTCGGCAGTTGAGGGGTAGGTGGTCTCGCCGTCGAAGGCGTTGATTCTGCGTCATAAGGCAAACCTAACTTGAATGCTCAGCCTCCGCCATGCGTAGCTCTGGATTCGGTCATGGACCTACCAGTGCGGTAGCGTTGGATAGTCAAGCGCGTCGCGAGAGCGCGCAAAGGCCGCGCAAAAGCGCCCCCAGGATGGGAGCTGGCGGAAGGAACAACGATGACAGTCGAGAACGTCGAGCACGGTGAGCCCCATCAGGGTGGCGACAAGCTTCAGCGCACGCTGAAAACCGCCACATCCAGCTGATTGCCATCGGTGGCGCGATTGGTACGGGCCTGTTCATGGGATCGGGTAAGACGATTTCTGCCGCCACTCGATCCTGCTGGTCTACTATGATCATCGGCGCGGTCCTCTTCCTGTTCATGCGTACCCTCGGCGAGCTGCTGCTCTCCGACCACAAGTACGCGACCTTCGCGGACATCGCCCGCGACCTGATTGGCCCGTGGGCCGGATTCGTGACGGGCTGGACGTACTGGGCGTGTTGGGTGGTCACCGGCGTCGCTGACATGATCGCGATCACCGGCTACACGCACTTCTCGGGTGGCCAGACCTGCCTGCGTGATCCCCATCGGCGCGACGACTCTGCTGCTCTTCGCCCTCAACGCGATGACGGTGGCGGGCCTTTCGGCGAGACGGAGTTCTGGTTCGCGCTCATCAAGATCGTCGCGATTATTGCCCTGGTCATCGTTGGTTTCGGCATGGTCGCCATGGGTACCGTCGATACCGAGGGCACCGCGGCCGCGGTCTCGAACCTGTGGAGCCACGGCGGATTCTTCCCGACCGGATTCACCGGCTTCCTCGGCGGCTTCCAGATCGCCTCTCTTCGCGTTCATCGGTATCGAGATGGTCGGCACGACCGTTGCTGAGACCGATGATCCGGACAACACCCCGCCCAAGGCCGTCAACTCCATCCCCGTGCGCATCATGCTCTTCTACGTGGCGGCGCTTGCGGCCATCATGATGGTGACCCCCTGGGATCAGGTGAGCCCGGAGAAGTCGCCCTTCGTCACGATGTTCTCGCTGACCGGCCTGGGGGCGGCTGCCACGATCGTCAACCTGGTGGTCCTCTCCTCGGCGGCCCGAGCGCGAATTCGGGCATCTACTCCACGTCGCGCATGCTCTACGGCCTGGCTCGCCAGGAGCAGGCACCGGCATCTTTTGCCCGCCTCCAAGCACCACGTGCCCCTCAACGCCCCTGTTCCTGTCGTGCGTGCCTGCTGTCGGGCATCGTCATCATGGGGATGGGCGGCTCGATTTCCGAGGCCTTCACGCTGGTGACCTCCCGTGTCGGCCACGCTGTTCGCGGGCGTGTGGGTCGTCATCGTCGTGTCCTACCTGGTGTACCTGCGCAAGCGCCCGCAGCCGCAGCACGGCCCTCACAGTTCAGGCGCCCCCGGTGGCGCGATCAGCGCCCTGGATCGTCCCTGGCGTTCATGGGCCGCATGGGCGTCATCCTGGCGATGGGATGACACTCGTCCGGGCCTCGTTTATTCCCCTCATTTGATCGCGTCTCATCGGGCGCGGCCTCGCGAACCGCCATTTCTGCTGCGCGCGTCGCGCGCGGAGTCCTCGGAGATGGGGAACGGCGAGGCCCGCATACCGGTCCTCACCCGCACGAGTAGCGGAACCCATAGTTAGTGACTATGCTCACCAGCGTGCCACGGGAGCTCGAACCGAGCTGAGAGGGACCACCCCGACCGTAGAACCCGATCCGGATCATACCGGCGTAGGAAGGCCTTCCCACGTGGCCGCCGTGCAACACGAAGGGAGTCTTTTTCGCATGGCATCCACTGCTCCCGTCCCTCCGCTGGAGGGTCATTGACATTGTCACCGCCGCCGTCCTGCTGCTTGCGGCCCTCATTTTCTCGTCGTCTGAATCAGGTGGGTAATGCCGCCCTGAGGCCCCTCAAGCGCCATAACCCCGGCCTGGATGGATTCTGCTGACGGGCGTCTGGCTGCTGGGTGGCACGCTCGGCGGCTACGTGATCCTGTGCCCGGCGCTGCGCTCTTCGTCGAGCTGATGGGCCGCGACCGTCTCCATGGCTCTGGGGTCCCAGTGGGCCGTCGAGACCATTTACTCGGGTCTCGCGCAGGGCATCGGTGCCGAGGTCGTCTCGCCCTCGTCGCATACCGCCGCTTCAATGCGGCAATCGTGGGCGTTGCGGGCGCCGTGTCTTTCGCGTTCGAGTGGGTCCTCGAGCTCTTCCTCTACGGCCACATCGAGAAGCGGGCGCGATCTACAACGCGATCTACCTCGTGCGGCGCCGTCTCGGGTATCGTCCTGGCGGGCATCCTCGCCTGGGCGCTGACGAATGCGCCTGCAAAGACGGGCGCGCTGGATCGCTTCGCCTCGGCCGTGGAGCGCGTGAGCTTGTCTGATTTCGAATCCATGGACGAGGCCCACTCGCCTCCTCCCGCCCCGTGTCTCTCCCGCGCCTCGGCTGCGCTGGGTGAGGCAGCGCGCGCGGCTGGGGATGGCGTCACGCTGGGCGCAGAACGCCGCGCTGTCGGGTCGTTGATCTCGATATCGCGCCGGGCGAGCGCGTGCTGGTGCTGGGCCCGTCCGGGTCGGGCAAGTCGACGCCTGCTGGGCGGCTTGGCTGGCCTGCTGGGCGGCGCCGAGGAGGGCGGAGGCGACCGGCACGCTCACCGTCGATGGCGTCGCCCGGCTGAAGCGAGGGGCTGCGTGCCTGCTCATGCGGTGACCCTGAGGCCCAGGTGGTTCCCGCCCGTGTGGCGACGACGTGGCCTTCGGCATGGAAAACTTGGGGGTCGCGCGCGAGGAGATCTGGCCGCGCGTGGAGAATTCCGCTCGAGGCGGTGGGCCTGAGCGTCCCCTTGGATCATCTCGACGACGGAGCTGTCGGGCGGGCAGAAGCAGCGCCTGGCTCTGGCGTCGATCCTCGCGATGGGCCCGGGCCTGCTGCTCTTGGATGAGCCCACCGCGAACCTGGACCCGAGCGGTGTCGCCGAGGTGCGCGCCGCCGTCGAAAACCGTCGTCGAGCGCACGGGCGCGACCGTGGTCGTCGTCGAGCACCGCGTCGACGTGGGCCTCCTCGTGGATCGTGTCATCGTGGTCGCGGACGGCGCGATCGCCGCCGATGGCCCCTCGACGAGGTCCTCGCACAGCAGGGCGATGCCCTGCGCGAGCGCGGTCATCTGGCTTCCCGGCGACGACGTCGCGCCGAGGTCGGCCCCGCCCCGAGATCGCCCCTGGCCTCGTCCGGAAGCTGCCCCTGATCGCCCGCGTCACCGACCTGACGATCGGCTACGACGCGTCCGCCCCCCGTGCGCAGCGGCATCGACCTGACGATCGAGCGCGGGTCTCCACCCGCATCGTTGGCGCTAACGGTGCCGGAAAATCGACCTCGCGCCAACGCTCGCGGCCTCCCTACCGCCTCTGAGGGCGCCGTCGAGGTTGAGACCTCCGACGGCACGGCTGGCGACCCGCACGAGTGGAGCAGCAAGCAATCCTGGGCCGCATGTCGATGGTCTTCCAGGAGCCTGAATACCAGTTCCCGGCCGCCACCGTCGCCGAGGAACTCGCGATCGGCTCGCGCGCCGTCGGCATGACCGACGAGGAGATCGCCCCCTCGTCGACGAACACCCGAGGCGCTGGGCCTGACCACACTCGCGCGCGCCAACCCCATGACGCTGTCGGGTGGCGAGAAACGTCGCCTGTCGGTGGCGACCGCGCTCGCTAGCGCTCCCGAACTGCTGATCCTCGACGAGCCGACTTTCGGCCAGGACCGCGGCACGTGGCTCGGCCTGTGCGCCTCCCTGCGCGCCGCCCTCGAGCGTGCGCGTCACCCTGGTGTCGATTACGCACGACCCCGCGTTCGTGGCCGCGATGCTGGCCAGCGCGTCGTCGACCTCGGGCAGGCTGGGACGCGTGGTGCGACCGCCGCTGATTCCGACGACGAGGCCGGGGCCGCTCTGCTGGGAACGCTCACGGTGAGGGAGCCCAGCCCGAGACGAATGAGGATCCCGCGCCCTCGCACGAATCGCGGCGCGGCGCCCGAGGCCTCCTCTCCCATACGAATCCCGTCGCCCGCGTGCTCGCCCTCCTGGTCGCCACATGACCCCCTGCTGATCATCGATTGACCCGGTGAGCGCGGGCGTGGCCCTCGCCCTCGAGCTCGCGCTCATGCCCCCTGTCGGGCGTGTCGGCGCGCAGCTTCTTCATGAAGGCGACGCCGCTGCTCGTGGCCGCGCCGCTCGGTGCGCTGTCCATGCTGCTCTACGCCTCACCGGGTGGAAATGTCTATTGGCAGTTCGGGCCGGCCGCGATCTCGGACCACTCCATGTGGCTGGCCCTGGGCATCGGCCTGCGCATGTGCGCGATCGTCATGCCCGCAATCGCTCTGCTTGACCGCATCGACCCGACCGACATGGGCGACGGCCTCGCGCAGATCCTGCACCTGCCTGCCCGCCCGGTACTGTCGCGCCTCGCGGGCGCGCGCATGACCCTCGCTGATGGCGGCCGACTGGAAGGCCCTCGAGCTTGAGCGCGGCGCGCACGAGGCGTGGGCGACGCCTCGCGCATCCGTTCTTTCCTGCGTGGAGCGTTCTCACTGCTGGTCTTCGCGCTGCGTCGCTCCGGCAAGCTGGCCACCACCATGGAGGCAAGGGGATTTGGGGCGGAAGGTGCGCATGCGGGCGCGCGTCTCGCGCTTGCACGCCGCCGACGCCGTCCCTCATGGTTGTCGCCGTGGCCCTGCCCGCGATCGCGCTGCGCTGCGAGTATCTGGCGGGCACCTTCGCCCCTGGTGGGACGATGAGCCTCTTAGACTGGGACGAGGCGGCGGGCGGAGTCGGTCGGTGTCACCGTGCCGCTGACCGTTGGGCCCGATGAGGCCGCCCGCGACCTCGCCCTCCCGCACCCTGCGCGCTGGCGGGGAGCGAGCGACGGCCTCGCCCCCACGGTGAACCCGCGCGAGCACAGCGCGCCGTTCCGGTTGTCACGATCGACGGCTACCCGGCCCGGGAAGTCCACCCTGGCCGCTGCAGGGATCGCTCGGCTCGTGAGCGACTGGCAGGTGCTGCACCCTCGACGACTGGTACCCCGGCTGGGACGGCCTCGAGGCCGGAGCCGACATCGCGCGTCGAATTGCCGCCGACCTGCGGGCAGGACGTGCCTCCTCCACGAGGCCTGGGATTGGGAGAATGGCGCAACCGGGGCGACGATCCCCGTCCCCCTCGCCCCGACCATTATCGAGGGCTGCGGTGCCATCGAGGCCGAGGCTGACCTCGCCATCTGATCGCCGGACCCCGGCGAGGAGGAACGCCGACACTGGCGCTCGCGCGCGACGGGCAGACCTACGCGCCGCATTGGCAGCGGTGGGCCGACCAGGATCTGGGGCGCTCGCTAACATAGGCATATGATGCCGCCACACCCTGAACCGCCGCTGTGGGCGTGGCTCCTCTTCGGGCCTTTCGAGTTCGCGATCCGCGTCGTCGCGCTGGGTGTCGTGCCCAAGCACCGGCGCGCGTCCACGTCGACCGCGTGGCTGCTGCTGATCTTCCTGTGGCCCCTCCTGGGTGTGCCGCTCTACTTCATCTTCGGGTCCTGGTGGGCGATGGGCCGACGCCTCGACGACGATCCCGAGGCCAGCCAGCTGGTGGAGGACATCGGGCCGGTCTCGACCGCGCCCGAACCTGATTCCTACGAGGTGCCCACGGGACCTGACGGCCTGCCTCTTGGCTCCGACGATGACACGGCCTCGATCATGCGTCTGGCGGGCAACCTGAGCGGATTTCCGGCCTCGGCGGGGCAGGTCGGTCGCCTCTACAACGACACGGCCGAGACCTTCCGGGCCATGGCCGCCAGCATCGATACGGCCACGCACCACGTGAACGCCCTGTACTACCAGACCTCGTGGGATGAGTACACGGCCCCCTTCTACGAGGCCCTCGAGCGCGCGGTCGCCCGTGGCGTCACCGTGCGCCTCCTGGTCGACCACCACGGCATGCGCACGATCCCGGGCCACAGCGACTTCCGCCGCCGCCCTGAATAACACGGGCATCGATGGGCACGAGATGCTGCCCTTTGCGCCCCCTGCGCGGGCAGATCCGCCGCCCTGACCCTGCGCAACCACCGCAAGATTCTGGTCGTCGATGGGCGCGAAGCTCACGTCGGCTCCCTACAACCTCGTGGCCCCGACTATGACACCCCTCGTCACGAAGGTACGGCGATGCTCTACGACGACACGAGCGTGTCCGTCACGGGCCCTGATCGTCGCCCAGATCCAGGCGGTCTTCGCCGTTGACTGGTACTACGCGTGCAAGGAGATCCTCACCCCCGCGGTCCCTCACTCCACCCGCCGCGGAGGTCGCGGCAGAGCGCGAGGGGGAGCAGGCCTCGAGCGATGCAAATCATCCCGTCCGGCCCCGCATTTGCGAAGGGCGAGCCGAACCTGCGCGCGTTCGTCCACATGATCTCCTCGGCGCGCACGCACGTGCCGATCACGAGCCCTCTACTTCATCCCCGACGAGGCCCTCGCGACCGCGCTGACGAACGCCGCGCTGTCAGGGCGTCGAGGTCGAGCTCTTCGTCTCCGAGCAATTCGACCAGTTCCTGGTCGGCCACGCGCAGCGCTCCTACTACGGGCCGCTCCTGAAGGCGGGCGTGCGCATCCACCTCTATCGCAAGCCGCGGATGCTGCACCCAAGTACATGGTCGTCGATGGGAGCCTGTGCATCATCGGCTCCTCCAACATGGATGTGCGCCCTTCGGCCTCAACTACGAGATCGTCCTCGTCGCCGACAGCTCGCGCCTGGTCGAGATGCTGCACGGCAACGACGAGCGCACGCGCGAGGCCTCCCGCGAGCTCACCTACGAGGAGTGGCGCTGACAGCCGTGGCACGTCCACTACGTCGACAACGTGTGCCGATTGGGAGCTCGCTCCTGTGAGTGCTTCCGACAACGAGGCCGTGGCCGGGCATGCTGACAGCATCCCTTCGTGGCTGCATTACGGTGATCGTGACACGATGTCGAACAGCGTGTCCGGTTCCCTCGACGTCAACCCCTACGTCGGGGAGGGCGGTGCCTATGACTCGGTGCGCCCCGCCTACCCGGACGAGGCCGTTGCCGCGTTGATCGACGCCGCGCGGAGCGGGCGGGGTGCCAGTGATGGGTCGGGGCGGCCCACTGCGCGCCGCCGACATCGGCTGCGGGCACCGGCAAGATGAGCGAGCTCCTGGCTCGCGGCGGTCTCCTCGTGGACGCGGTCGAACCTTCCGAGGCGATGCGAGCCCAGGCCTCGTCGATCGAGGGTGTCACGTGGCACGATGGCGTCGCGGAAGAGACCGGGTTACCGAACGACGTGTATGACATCGTCGTGTTTGCGCAGTCCTGGCACTGGATGGATCCGGAGCGTTCAGGCCTCGAGGCCGCCCGAATCCTGGCACCCGGCGGCGCGCTCGCCATCGTCTGGAATCAGATGGCCGTGTCGATCCCCTGTGTGCATCGCCTGACGCGCATCATGCGTTCTGGCGACGTGCACCGCCCCGACAGGCCCCCCACGCCGGGCGGTGGCTTCGCCCCGATGACCCTCACCCAGGTCGCGTGGGAGGACCGGATGACCCCGAGGAGATCTCACTCTGGGCACGACCCGCCCTCGTATATTCGTTCGTCGGAGGCGGGCGTGCGCGCATGCAGGAGAACCTGCGCTGGTACCTCTACGAGCACCTCGGCTACGCGCCGGGGAGCTGGTCGCCATCCCGCACGCGACGCTCGTGTGTGGATCTCTCACCTGTGAGGGCGGGGCCGCTGCGTCAGTCAGCGGAACGGAATCTCCTTCTTGGTCTTGTTATCGAACCATCGCTTTACGGGCCGTCGGGCTCGACGACCAGTTGGATGCTGGAGTCGATCGGCAGGTCGTAGATACCGATGCAGGCGGGCTCAGGTTGCAGCAGATCGTTGAAGTCAACGATGGCGAGGTTCTTTGCATCATCCAGGCACTCGGCGGTGCTCGCGGTCGGACAGGACGCGCCATCCGAGTCGTGCAGTAACTGGTACTCGCGGAATAGCCACTTCGATGTTGCTGGTTCGTCTGACACCTTCCGTGAGACAACGGCAAACCCGGCATCGCGAATGTGGTGGTGTACATCGTGCGTCCCTGTCAGTGGGTGTCACCGCGCGCGCAGGTAGTTATCGATACGGTCCGCGAGGACTTGCCGATCCTCAAATGCATGCGCACGAGCTCTATGGAAGGGTTTTCCCCGTCGACGACTGGGTCGTAAAAAGCCCGGGTCGGGGGACGCGAAGACGACGTCGTAGATGGGTGCCAGGTCCTCGTCGGAGTAGCGGTGGAGGGGGAGTAGGTACTGGAGGGGTAGGCGCTTGCGATCATCGAGGCAGTTGAAGGTCTCTCCGTGGTCGACCAGGACCTGTGCGATGGCGGCATCGCGCGCGGGGTCGTGCTTGACGGCGCCCAGTAGGATGTGCAGGAGTGACGCCCCGTCACCGGATTTGTGGGCGAATGACGGATTGCGCTCAAGCAGGAAGTCGACGATCTTGTATCGCTCCTCCGGTTTGCTGTTCCCGAGAGCGTAACTGAACAGGGAACGCCCCCGGTTCGCGCGCGCCTCGTCCCCCTCGGAGTAGAGGGCGACAAAGTCCTCGAATGTCTTCATATTCGCCGTGAGAAAGATGTTCATGTGCCGGGGCATACCTTCCTGTCGCGCCGATTGGTATGGGGATGATGTGCCCAACATCTCCGATTGTTGCTCCTGAGAAGCTGATCGCTCACGCTGGGGCGTGCGCGGGTGTGCGAAGGGGGCGACAGCGAGCGTCGGCCTCATGCGCCTGGCTGTCCGGGCCTCGTTCCTCTCCTGAACGGGCAGGCTGTGCCTGGCACAATGGGGGCCATGGGTGTGTCGTTTCTGGGAGTGATCGCGGCGCTCGCCATGTATGCGGTGAGCGTGGCGCCGTCGCTGATGGCGCGCTCCTGGGCGTGGCACGCGGTCGCCTCGGGTGTCCTCGTCTCCAGCGGCTACGTCGCCCGCGTCATCGTCCAGAACGTGGGGGCCCGCGTCATCCGCATGACAGGCCTGACGATCCGGGCTTCCGAGCCTGTCGAGATCGGCTTCCGGGTGTGCGTCGCCGCGATCTTTGCCGTGTGGTGGCTCTACGCCGTCATCCAGTCCTACCGCCGCGCCCGTGTCGCCGCCAGGCTCGTTAACATGCCGGGCGAGACCTTCGGTGAATACCTCCTGGGAACCGCCGGAACTGTCGTCATTGCGTGGACACTGATCACGATCGTGGTCGGCATGAATCGCCTTGGTCGCATGCTCGTCGCGATGCTCGATGGCTACATGCCGCGCCCGGCGGCCATCCTCGTGGGCGTCGCGATCCTGGCTGTCATCGTCTTCTTCCTGACCTCCAACGTGATCCTGCGCGGCGGTATCGGCTTCTTCCGTCACCACGCCGAGCAGATGAACACGCGTACGCGCGCGGCATCTACAAGCCGTTCGTCCCCGAGCGTTCCGCGTCCCCGGCCTCGCCCGTCACCTGGGAATCCGTCGGCGGCCAGGGGCGGTGTCTTCCTCGGCCGCGGCCCTCGCGCCTCGACATCGCGCAGGTCTGCGGCGGCGAGGCCACTGGAACCCATCCGCGTCTACTCGGCATGCCCACGGGTGGGGCGGGTATCGAGCAGGCAGCGGCGACGGTGGTTGCCGAGCTGCGCCGCACGGGCGCCTTTGACCGCGCCGTCATCCTCATCGCGGCGTCGACAGGCTCCGGCTGGGTCGATGAGTGGCAGGTCCAGCCCTCGAGTTCCTGACGCGCGGCAACTGCGCCACCGCCTCGCTCCAGTACTCCCTACGTGCCCTCGGCCTCAACTGGCTGACTGGCCTCGAGCCTCGCGCAGGAGGCGGTCAGCCGCGTTATTCCGCGCCGTGCGCGCTGAGCTCGACACAATGGACGAGGCCGACCGGCCCGCGCTCTTTGTCGTCTGCGGTGAGTCCTGGGAGCCTTCGCCTCGCAGTCGGTCTTCTCCTCGGTCGAGGAGGCGCTCTCCCAGGTGGATGGCGCCCTGGGTGAGCACCCCCGCCTTCACGCCGATGCACGCCGAGCTCACGGCCGCCCGCCATGGGCAGCCCGAGGTGGCGCCGTCGCCACAACGGGCGGCGCGTGCGCTTCGTCAATGAACCCTCCGACCTGCGCACCGATCTCTGGCGGCGCGAGGCTGGGTCCGTGGGGATTCCCTGCGCCTCGTTTACGCACAGCATCCCTCGGATCCGGTCGTGTGGTGGAAACCGCAAGCTCCTGTGGACCCAGGCCGGACTGGTTGCGCGAGCGCGCGGCCGCGACGTGTCCCGGCTTCGTCGAGTTCACGCGCTTCGTCACCTTCTATTCAGGTTCTCGCGGACCTGCCTGTCGCGGGCACCGCCCCCGGCGGACACGGCCACACCTACAACGAGGAGCTGATCCCCCTGTGGCGGGCGATCCTCGGCTTTGATCTGCTTTTTGACGAGGGGCCCACTCACCCGCGCCTGGCCGCCCTGGATGGGTCGTGGGTGGACGAGGAGATGGTCGAGCGCATCGGTATCGTCGTGCGCGCGAACCTGGAGCTGTCGGACCGCCAGTAGGGTGCCTGCGGCGTGCCGTGACATGTTTGTCATGCGTCATGGACCTATCACGTAGCTGTTTGTGCTAGTTCGCTACGGTAGTTACCGTGGCAAATGAATTCTGTATCGTCTGAAAGTTCAGTCTTTTAAGGGTGTTCTCAGTGAACATCTGTGCTTTTGTTATGGAACATATGTGCAGTGGTCAGGGTCTGCGTGTAAATCTCAAGAAAAAGAACTCTACGGATGCCTTGTTTTCCCTCAAAGGCTCTTGTATCTATGTGATGGTAAGTGAGTAATGCATTGCTAGGTATCTGGCTTTGCGCAGTATCGTGCGAGTTGCGAGCAGATAACCCAACCGCGCGGTATAGCTCGCCTGAATCAACACTGGAGTGAGCATGTCGCATACACATTTCACAGGGCGTGGATAGCGGCCCTGGCGACCGGCGCGATGGCAGCGTCCGGCGTCGCCTTCGGCGCTCCTGCCCTGGCAGCAACCCCCGCGCCCGACGCGTACGGACCAATGATCTCCGACCTCGCCACCACCAGTGAAGGTCGATTGGCGGTCAGGTCACCTTCCCGTCGTCGACAATCCCGGCCCGTCCAGCATCGACCTGCGCGACCCCGCGACCGATGCGATCTTCTATCGCCGCGTCCGTTGACTTCCCCGCAACGCTCACCGCTGACGGGATGCACCACTCGCCACGTTCACCATCACGCTCTCCGACATCCAGGCGGCGCCTGGTCCGCGCTTTACCACTGAGAAGCTCCCCGCGACGGTCAAGCTCGTCGCTGGGCAGTGACGGCATGCCGTCTAAGCGTGCGGATGTTGCTAATGAACCGGTCGCGATGACCTCCTCGACTTCGGTATCGAGTCAGGAAAACTCGATCTGTACGTTGGCCAGCAGACGAATATTGGCGTCACGCACATGCCGGAAAATGCCAACATGACGAAGGTCAATTGGTCCGGCGATGACATTGATGTCCTCAATGTCGATGAGAAGTCGGGCCTCGTGACCGCCCAGAAGGAAGGCTGCTCGACGTGAGGGCTGTCGCCGACTACATGGATCCGATGGTCTTCGACCCGGTGATGGCCAGCGTCCAGGTCTGCGTCAGCGAGCTGGGCGAGGACGAGATTGCCGTCAACCACCTCCGCGTGGACATGGAGGAGGGTGAGACTGTTACCCTCAAGCCGTTGCTCCCCAAGAAGTTCAAGGACGCCACCCTGGCCTGGAGCCTGAGTAGTGACGGCGCGGTCATCCTGAAGGTGGCCGAGGGATGGCAAGAGTGCGACGATCACCGGCGGCAACGTTGTTGATTGGGATCAGGTGAACCCTGACCGCCACCCCGCCCGATGGGAACCTCGGGCAACGGCGACGACGATCGCCGTTGTGAAATCCGTGAAACAGGACGCGAAGGCACCCGCCCCGTGGGTCGATCCTGCGCCTCAGCCTGCTCCTGACCTGCAACCCCAGCCGGATCCCGCAGCCTCCAGCCGGATCCCGTGCTAGCCCCAGCCGGATCCGCAGCCTGCTCCTGGATCGCAGCCTGCGCCGGATCCCGCAGCCCCAGCCGGATCCTCCAGCCTGCTCCGATCCCCCGAGCCTGCGCCGGATCCGCAGCCCCAGCCGGATCCCCCAGCCTCGCTCCTGATCCGCAGCCCCAGCCGGACCCGCAGCCTGCCCTGCCCCGATGGGTGCCCGGATGATGGACTCGGTCGGCTGGTGGTACCGCAACGCTGACGGCACCTACCCGACGAACACCTCATGGTGATCGACTGGACACACCTACCGCTTCGACGGACGCGGGCTACATGCGCACCGGTTGGGCAGCTGGACGGCGGCGCCTGGTACTACCACGATGCCCGGCGCGCAGCTCACCGGCTGGCAGATGGTCCGCGGCTCCTGGTACACCTGGGCGACAACGGCCCGATGCGCACCGGCTGGGTCATGGTCGATGGTGTCTGGTACTACCTGCACGGCTCGGGCGCGATGGCCACCGGTTGGGTCAACCTGGGTGGCACGTGGTACTACCTGCACGGGTCGGGCGCGATGGCCACCGGCTGGCAGATGATCGGCGGCTCCCCGGTACTACCTCGGCTCGGACGGTGCCATGCGTACCGGTTGCGAAGGATGGTGGCACCCTGGTACTACCTGCACGGCTCGGGCGCGATGGCCACCGGCTGGCAGATGATCGGCGGCTCCTGGTACTACCTGTCTCCCTCGGGGTTATGGTGATCGGCACGCAGATGATCAACGGCCGTATGTACACCTTCGATGCCTCGGGTATGTGGATGCCGTGATCTGATATCCGCCTGCCGCCAGTGCAATCACGCCGGGCCTGGGAACGCAGTCATGCGCTCCTGGGCCCGGTCGTGTTAGACACTCCTAGTTGCGCTTCACGTATCGGTAAGCAATACCGTGATTGTCACGGGGGTCACGTGAGGTATGTTGTGAGGAGACGGCTGGTACACCGACGTACCGGGTGCCATCGGCACTCCGTCCCCCAACATATCGGAGAAGGCTTATGTCAACGAAGAAACCGGCTGCCCTCCTCGCCTTTCGTCGGCGCGTGCGCGCTCGCGGTGACTGGACCGGCCACCCTGGCCTCGCCCCTGCCCCTGGGGCCCACCGGAACGCACGATGGTGCAGCAACCTCCCCTGCCCGTGGGCGACATCGACACGGCGCTGACCTCGAAGAGCGGGCAGTCTGCGCCCTCCTCGACCGACGTAGAGGCGGACCCGGCGCGCGTCGTCGGCGTCATCGTCCAGCTCGAGGATGGCGCGTCCCGCGAGGGTGCGATCAGTGAGATCAACGAGGCCGTGGCCTCCCTCTTTCCCGGCGCCTCGACTCAGGTGGAGCACGAGTACGGCAACGTCAGCGTCGGGCTTCGCCCTCAAGGCACCCGTCGGTGCGCTCGACGCAATCCGCCGTGCCCCGGGCGTACGCGCCGCGTTCCTCGAGCGCGAGGGGCGCGTCAGTGATGTGGCACGCCCGATGCCGAGGGCGGCATCGAGTCCTCGCAGACCGGCGGGCAAGACCCCGCCAATCTGAGCGCCCATCTCATGATGCACTATCGACCAGGTCGCCCAGAAGGGCGAAGGAAAGGTCATCGCCGTCATCGACACGGGCGTTGACATGACGCATCCGGCATTTACTGGCGAGCTCGCGGAACGCCCCCGCTCACCCCTGCAGAAGGTCGCCGCGATGACCTCGCAGCTGGGTGAGGGCAAGACCGGCGTCTACGTCTCGCAAAAGTTCCCCTTCGCCTACGACTACGCGGACGGCGACAGCGACGCGTCGCTTTACGAAGACCCCGCACGGTTCCCACGGGACGCATGTCGCTTAAGATTGCTGCAGGTAACGCCGACAAGATCGTCGGCACAGCTCCGAACACCCAGGTGATCGTCGCGAAGGTGACGCGCAGCGAGGATGACGCGCTGCTGGACTCGGCGCTGCTCGCATCCCTCGACGACATGCTCGTCCCTGCATCCCTGACGTCATCAACCTGTCGCTCGGCTGACCGCTGGCATGGATAGCGAGGCCGACTCGGTGTACGCGACCGTGTACAAGAAGCTGCAGGAAGCGGGCATCACCGTCAACGCAGCCTCGGGCAACGCCTTCCACCGGGTACGGCAACAACTCCGGCAAGGGCCTCGCCCTACGCCCTCGGACCCCGACCTCGGTCATTGACGAGCTTACCACCTACTCCTCGGTGGTTGCCGTCGCCTCGGTCGAAAACGCCCCTGATGCGCAACGCCTTCACCGTCAATGGAAAGACATCGGATATCAGCGCGCTCGCGGCCCTCAACGGCGAGAAGGTCGCCTTCTTCTCCGACCCGCCCGCTTACACCTACGAGTACGTGGATGCCGGGTTCGCCTCCGAGAGGACGCCGCCGCGCTCGAGGCGAAGTACCCCGGACGGTCTCGCTGACAAGATCGCGCTCGTCTCTCGCGGCAACATGACCTACCAGAAGAAGGTCGAGAACCTCTACGACCTCAAGCCCGCCGGAATCGTCGTCTACAACAACGTGTCGGTCGGATCGCTCATTGCCATGAACCTGACGACGCAGGACATGCCCGCCGCGTTCATCTCTCAGGCCGACGGCCAGGCCATGCTGGACGCCCTCCCGAGCACACGCCTCGATCGCCGAGGGGCAGGTCCCGCCGCAGTCCACCATCTACGAGGCGTCGGAATTCTCCGCGTGGGGCGTGTCCCCGGACCTGCGCCTCAAGCCCGAGATCGCGGCGCCCGGTGGCGAGGTTTTCTCATCGATACCGGACGGTGCGTACGAGCAGTCCTCGGGCACGTCGATGGCCACGCCCCAGATGGCTGGTGTCAGCACGATCGTCCTCCAGCGCGTCCAGTCTGACCCGCTGTTCGCGTCGATGAGTGCGCGTCAGAAGGCTGACGTGGTCCAGAACCTCATCATGGGCACGGCTCGCCCGCTGACCGACGCAGCCCAGACGACGGGCGCGCTGTACTCGCCCCGCAAGCAGGGCGCGGGTCTCGTCGACGCCCTGGCTGCCACGACCTCGTCCGTGTATCCGACCGTGGTCGGCGCGCCCGAGCAGTCCCGGCCCAAGGCGGACCTGGGGGATGGCACGAAGGGGTGGCACTTCGACGTCACGCTGCATAACCTCTCGGGTGTTCCGGCCACCTACGAGCTGAGCTCGCAGGCCCTCTCCGAGATCGTCGACGGCGGCTTCTTCACGCAGCACTCCTCCGATTGGCGAGGCCATGGCGTGGAGATCGCGTATCGGGCGCCGCGTCCGCGTCCGCCGAGGGGGCGACGGTGACGGTCCCCGCGAGCGGCGAGGCCACCGTCGGTATCGACATCACGCCCGGCAGCGAGTTCGCCTCACGTCGCGGATAACACGCCCAACGGGACGTTCCTCGACGGTTTCAGTGCTTGCGTCGAAGACCGCGTCCCAGCCCGACCTCGCCGTGCCCCTACCTGGGCTTCTACGGCGACTGGGGCAAGGCCCCCATCTTCGACGCCTCGCCTCGGACGGTGGCGCACACACCCGGGCCTCGGCCATCGTGAACGGCAAGACCGGCGACTCCCTCGGCTACAACCCCTCGTTAAGGCGGCCGACCGCACCGGCAACCCCAACCCGCAGCGCTACGTGATCTCCAGGTCCGCGGCCCTCGGGCGCGCTGACGATCCTCGAACCCCGCACGGGCATCGCTGCGCAGCGTCCACTGCTGACCAGCACCTACGCGAACGAGGCCGGGAGACGGTCTTTTCGGTGACCAACCACCGGAACTGGAAGTCCCTCTACATGACGAGCAGCGAGGAGAACACCTGGGTCGAGGCCTACCACGAGTCCACGGTCTTCGATGCGAACGCTGAGCCCTTCGCGCAGCTGCCCGACGGAGAGTACACGCTGCGGATCGCCGCGTCCAACGACGGCCCGTCGCGGGCCGAGCAGTCGATCTCCTACAAGTTCCGCCTCGACACGGCTGCCCCGGTCATCTCCGATCTGGTGTACTCCGGCAAGGATGAGGGCTTCGTCGTCACCTTCGACGTCACCGACGACTCTCCGCTGGCGGCCGTCGACCTGCACGATCCCGCCGACGGCCTGTGGTTCTACCGCCACGTCTTCACCGAGAATGAGGGCAGCGTCGGTCCCGACGGTCGGTACGTCTACCACGTCGAGATTCCGCTTAGCGTCATCGAGCAGGCGTGGACCGACCAGGGCGGTATTGGCGACGTCATCGCCAACCCCTACGTCCTCGCGTGGGACTACGGACTCAGCCCCTCCGAGGTCTTCCCGATCGACCTGCCCAGCGGCAACCCGGGCACGTCTAGCTCGTGCACGGATACTGCGGGTGGCCGCTGGATGAAGGACTCGGTCGGATGGTGGTACCAGTGTGCCAACGGCAGGGATTACCTCCAGGGCGGCTGGTTTACCATCAACGGCCGTGACTACCTGTTCTGGGCCCGCCTACATGTCGACCGGTTTCGTCAAGCGCGCCAATGTCGGCTGGATGTACATGGATTCCGAGGGCACCCTGGTGAGCGGCTGGGTGCGCGATAGCGTCTACGGCGGTCCCTACTGGTACTACCTGGATCCAGCTACCAAGGTCATGAAGACCGGATGGCTGGCCGATGGTGGCTCGTGGTACTACCTGATGGGCTCTGGTGCGATGGCCATCGGCTGGGTCAACGACGGTGGCTCCTGGTACTACCTGAGCGCCTCGGGCAAGATGGCGACCGGCTGGGTGAAGGACGGGGGAACCTGGTACTACCTGTCGCCTTTCGGGAGCCATGGTCACGGGCACGCACGTGATCAACGGACGCACCTACGTCTTTGACGATTCGGGAGCCTGGGTGCGATAAGCTCTCCGCCTCTCATTCTGTCAAGATCTGACCCGGGCCCTGAGAACGTTGCTATGTAAGCGTTCTCGGGCCCGGGGTTTATTACTGAGTAAAATAACCGTCATGTGTTTCTCTTTAGAAACAAAGTTTGTCACATGCGTTCTTTTGCGGTATTTTTGACAGTGGTGGCTTAAGACGACGGAGTTCCTCCGCCCTGCCAACACGGTCGCCCGTCGACACATTGGAGTACGCACATGACAACGAAGAAACCAGCGGCGTTCCTCGCGTTCGCTTTACGCCTGCGCGCTCGCCCCTGACAGGGCCCGCGACCCGTCGCATCCCCGCCAACCCCGACGGACACCTGACCCGACGCGGGCGCCACGGCCTCGTCCCCGCCCGTCGGTGACATCGATACCGCGCTCACCTCGAAGAGCGGGGAGACCACCCAGGACGCTTCGGCACCGACGACCGACGAGGTCGACCCCGCCGCCCTCGTCACGATCGTCGTCCAGCTCGACGATGGCGCAGACCGCGCGGCCTCCCTCGCGTCGATCAACGAGGCCGTGGCCGCCGCGTTCCCCGGATCCTCCACCCAGGTGCAGCGCGAGTACGACAAGGCCCTGCAGGGCTTCGCGCTGAGCGCCCCCGCCGGATCCCTCGACGCGATCCGCGCGGTGAGCGGCGTCAAGGCTGCCTTCCTCGATCGCGACACCCACGTCGATGGCGTCGACGACCAGGTCGCCGGAGAGGGCGCGACGAACTCCTCGCGCACTTCCACCCAGGACCCCGCCAACCTCAGCGCGCAGCTGATGATGCACGCCGACCAGATCACCCAGAAGGGCGATGGCAAAGTCGTCGCCGTCATCGACACGGGTGTGGACATGACCCACCCCGCGTTCGCGGGTGCCCTGCACGGGACTCCCGGGCTTTCCCAGGACAAGGTTGAGGCCCGGACCCCCCATCTGGGTGACGGCAAGACTGGCACCTACGTGTCGGAAAAGTTCCCCTTCGCCTACGACTACGCGGATAACGACCCGGACGCCTCGCCGACCGGCCAAGCCGGATCGCACGGCACGCACGTCGCCGGCATCACCGCGGGCAACGCGGGCGAAATTGTGGGCATCGCCCCCGACGCGCAGATCATCGTCGCCAAGGTCGCCCGCAGCGTCGAGGGTGACATCACGGATTCCGCGCTGCTTGCCGCCCTTGATGACATGGTCGTCCTGCACCCCGATGTCGTGAACCTGTCGCTTGGCCAGCTCGGAGGCATGGACAATGAGGCTGACTCGGTCTACGCGACCGTCTTCAAGAGTCTGCAGGACGTCGGCGTCACCGTGAATGCGGCAGCCGGCAACCACCACACGTCCGGGTACGGCAACACCTCCGGCAAGAACTCTGCCCTTCGCGTCCGACCCGGACTCTCACCCAGTGTGAGCCAGCGACCTACTCGTCCGTGGTCTCTGTCGCCTCGGTCGACAACTCGCTGGCGCACAGCGCCTTCACCGTCGGCGACCGCGACATCGCATACCAGCGCGCCGGTGGCGCTGACGGCCAGAAGATGCCCGACCTGTCCGACCTGACCGGCGGTCCCTTCGAGTACGTCGACGGCGGCATCGGCTCGGCTGAGGATGGCGCCGCGCTCATGCCGCCAGCATCCCGAGGGCCCTCGCCGGAAAGATCGTGCTGGTCAGCGCGAGGTGCCCCTCACCTTCCAGGCCGTTCAACAACATCGCAGACTCTAAGCCCGCAGGCTTCATCCTCTACAACAACGTGCCCGGTGACTCGCTTGTCGTGATGAGCCTGGCGACAAACGGCGTGCCCGCCGCCTTCATCTCTCAGGCTGACGGCGAGGCCATGCTGGCCGCCGCCGACCACCACCTGAGCGTCGCCCCCGGCAAAGGTCGCGCCCTCGAGCTCGAAATACCCATGTCGGCCTTTCTTCGTGGGGCGTCACCCCGGACCTGCGCCCTCAAGCCCGAGGTTAGCGCCCCGGTGGCAACATCTCACTCGGCCGTGCCCGGCGGCACCTACGAGTTTAAGTCCGGCACCTCGATGGCAACCCCGCAGATGGCGGGCGTCAGCGCCCTCGTCCTGCAGCGCGTTGAGAACGATCCGCTGTTTGCATCCATGAGCGCGCGAGAGAAGATCGACGTCGTCCAAAACCCTCATCATGCGGGCACGGCGGCTCCCCATCGCTGACCCGCTCCAGGACACCGGCGCCCCCGTACTCCCTCGCGCAAGCAGGGCTCTGGACTGACGAACGTCCTGGCGGCCACGACCTCGTCCGTGTATCCGACCGTGGTCGGCGCCCCCGAGCAGTCCCGACCCAAGGCCGACCTGGGGGACGGCACGGCGGGCTGGCACTTCGACGTCACGCTGCATAACCTCGTCCGGCGCTGAGGCCACCTACGAGCTGAACTCGCAGGCCCTCCGAGATCGTTGAGGGTGGGTTCTTCACCGGCAAGTCCGCCGATTGGCGAGGCAGGCGTGGACATCGCCTACTCCTGGCGCGGCCGTGAGCGGCACCGATGAGGGCGCGCGACCATCACCGTTCCCGCGAACGGCGAGGCCACGGTCGGCGTGGACGCAAGCCCGGCGCTGACTTCGACTCCTCCGTCGCGCAGAACACGCCCAGCAGGCACCTTCCCTCGACGGCTTCGTGCGCTTCACTCGAAGACCGCGTCCCAGCCCGACCTGGACCGTGCCCCACCTGCGCTTCTACGGCAACTGGGAAAGGCGCCATCTTCGACGCCTCGCCTGAGGGCGGGGCCACCACACGTTCGCCTCCTGGGTCTACAACGGATCCACGGGACGGCAGCTGATACAAACCCCTCGTCAAGGAAGAGGATCGCGTCGGACTGCCCTACCTCGAGTAAGAACGTCATCTCCGCTCGGACGCCTCCCGGGCGCTCCCCACGGTCCTGGAGCCGCGCACCGGCACGCTGCGCAGCGTGCACACGATCAACGCCGCGTACACGAACGCCGCCGGAGAGACGGTCTCATCCTTCACGCGATTCCTGAACTGGAAGTCCGGGGTGGATCCTCTCCACCGGCAAGATGACCTGGCTCGAGCAGGGACACGATCCGATGTCCCTTGACGCGCGCGCGCGACGCGTTTAAGAACTCCGTTCGACGGCGCGCGTACCGCTGACGCTGTCCGCGCACAACGATGGACCTCGCAGACCGAGCAGCCGACTCTCCACGAGTTCGCATGCACCGCCGCGCCCTGCCGCCCCAACCTGGAGTGCGGGCGAAGGTGCTGACATGGTCCTGTCCTTCGACATCTGCGGATGCTCTCTGCTGGCCGCGATCGACTCTGCACGACCCGGCCGACGGCCTGTGGTTCTACCGCCGCATCTTCACCGATAACGAGGCCACCGCCGCCGCCGCGGACGGCACGCGCGCCTACCATGTTGAGATCCCCTTGCATGACATCGCCCAGGCGTGGACCGACCAGGGTGGCTCCGGCGACGTCATCGCCCACCCGTACCTGCTGTTCGGACTACGCGTCTCCAACCACCCGAGGCCCTGACCCTGAACCTCGCCCAGCAACAACACCGGCACCGCCGACGCGTCGCGTGAGCGACCGAGTGCGGCCACTGGACGAAGGATGCGCTTTCTACTGGTTTCTACACCTGCGCCGACGGTGCAAAGAGCTACCCTCAGGGCGGCTGGTACACGATCAACGGTTCGGACTCACCTGTTCGGCCTGTCGAGGCTACAGTGGCGACCGGCTTCCTCCAGCGGGCGGACGCCAGTGGTCTACGCGAACGAATCCGGCGCCTTCGTGGGCGGCTGCGTGACGGCGGCTCCTGAGCATTACCTGGATCCGCCACGAAGGTCATGAAGACCGGATGGGTCGCCGACGGTGGCTCGTGGTACTACCTGACGGCAGTCCGGCGCTGCGGCGACCGGCTGCGTGCAGGTTGACGGCAGCTGGTACCACCTGAATGCCTCTGGTGCGATGCACACCGGCTGGCTCAACGTGGGTGGCTCCCGGTACTACCTGTCTCCTCCGGCGTCAGCGCTGACGGGCACCCAGGTCATCAACGGACGCACCGTACGTTCGACGCGAACGGGGCTCTGCCGGCTGACGCGCGGCTCTTCAGATTCACTGATTCACGAGGCCGGGGCCCGGGACCGCTCACCGCGAGCGCTCCCGGGCCCTCCCGCATGCGCGGGCTCCCGGTGGGTGGGCTACGGGCTGAGGCGAGCGAAGCGCACGTTTGCCCGTAGTATTGGACAAGATGAACAATCGTCAGATAAAAGTAACCCAAATGCGGCTTTGTCGCGCGTCTTCCTGCGATATGGTGAATGTGGTGGCCGACATAGTCCAGTGTCGCTGCGCGATGAGTCGGCCCCTCAGGTCAAACGGCTGCTAGGAGTGCACCATGTCACGAAGAAATCAGCTGTCCTCCTGGCGTGTGTCGGCAGTGCGCGTCGCGGTCAGCGGAGTCCCTCGTCGCCTCGCTTCGTCGATACCGCCTCCCAACCCGCCGCTTTCCCGGCACTGACCAGCACGGGCAGCCACGGCCTCGACCCTGCCGCGTGGTGAGACGCCGATACCGCGCTGACCTCGAAGAATGGGAGAGCGCGCTTGCCGAACCCGTGCGAGCGGGCAGTGAGCGGACCCGAACCTCGTCACCGGCATCGTCGTCCGCCTGGAGGCGGGGACTCGACCGCGAGGGCCACCCTGGCCTCCGTGAACGAGGCCGTGGCCGGGGCCTTCCTGGAGGCCTCGCTCAGGTGGAGCGCGAGAGTACCACCACGCCCTCACAGGGCGTCGCGCTTCCGCCCCCGCCGGATCGCTGGATGCCATCCGCGCGGTCCCCCGGACGTCGCAGCGGCGGTACCATCGAGCGCGAGATGCGCGTGCGCGACACGGTGGTACCGATGCCGCAGGTGGCGTCCGAACGTCGAGGATCGCCAGCCAGGACCCCGACAACCTCAGCTCCCAGGTCGCGATGCGCACCGACCGGTCGCACAAAAGGGAGGGACAGTCATCGCAATCATCGACACCGAGAGTCGACATGACTCACCCCGCCTTAGTGCGGTCTCTGAGCGGGACTCCAGCCCTCGACGCAGACAAGGTGGCCGCCTTACTTCCCCAACTGGGGACGGCAAGGATGGTACGTACGTCTCCCGAGAAGTTCCCTCTCGCCTACGACTACGCTGATAGAGACGCGTGGACGCCTCGCCGTCCCCGACGAGTCCGGCACCCACGGACGCACGTCGCGGGGCATTGCCGCGGGCAACGCCGACAAGATTATGGGCACCGCCCCCGACGCGACGTGATCGTCGCGAAGGTCTCGCGAAGCCAGAGCGAGTGAGCACCGACTCGGCGCTGCTTGCCGCCCCTCGATGACATGGCCGCTAGCGCCCTGACGGTCGTGAACCTGTCGCTCGGGCAGACGGGCGGTATGGATAGCAGGCCGACTCGAGGGTACGCGAGTCGTCTCCACAAGAACCTGCGAGACGCCGGGTGAGCGTGGAACGTGCCGCCGCGGGCAACTGAGTATTCCGCCGGGTACGGCAATCTCGGGCAAGAACGGGCCCTACGCCTCGGACCCAGACACTCGGTCCTGTGCGAGCCTCGCCTCCCACCCTCGGTCGGCTGTGGCTCGGTGGAGAAATGGCACGTCACTACTGGCGTTTTCAGCAGTCGGTACGCGACGTCGCCTCACCAGGAGCGCGCGCGCGCGCGGCTTCGAGGGCGAGAGCGTCGCGAGTCTCGGCGACTGGCCCCCGGAGACTACGCGAGTACGTGGAGGCGGGTTTCGGACAGCCGAGGACGCGGCCGCCCTGGCGGCAGCTACCCGGAGGACTGGCCGACAAGATCGTGATGGTCTCCCGTGGAACCCCTGGATTTCCAGGGAGAAATTGACAACATTGCGCCGCCTCAGCCCGCGGCGATCCTCGTGTATGACAATGAGCCCGGCGACGCGCTCCCTCATCGACGAACCTGTCAACCCTCGACGTCCCCGCTGCCTTCATTTCCCAGGCGAGTGCGCAGGCCATGGTCGAGGCCGCCGACCATCACCTCAGCTCGTCGAGGGCAAGGTCCCGAGCTCACCAGCCCTACTGGATGAATGACTTTTCCTCGTGGGGAGTGTCTCCCTCGACCCTGCGGTCTCAAAGCCTGAGATCGCCGCGCCCGCGGCAACATCCTCTCCTCAGTCCCCGGCGGCGACTACGAACACTCGTCCGGCACTTCCATGGCGACCCCGCAGATGTCGGGCATCGACGCGATCGTCCTCCAGCGTGTCCAGTCCGATCCGCCTTCGCCTCGATGAGTGCGCGCGAGAAGGTGGACGTCGTCCAGAACTCATCATGGGCACCGCGCCCTTGACCGACCCGGAGCAAGCCACCGGCGCCTACTACTCTCCCCGCAGGCAGGGCGCTGGCTCGTCAACGCCCACGCGGCCACGATCTCGTCCGTGTACCCGACCGTGAAGGGTGCCCTGAGCCATCCCGTCCCGGCCGACCTGGGGATGGGACTGATGGCTGGCACTTTGATGTCACTCTGCACAATCTGCTCTGCCCCGCGACCGAGCTCGGCTCCCAGGCGCCCGGAGATTGTCGACGGCGGCTTCTTCACTGAGCACCCTCGGATTGGCGAGGCCCGTGGCGTGGACATATGCTCAGCGGGCGCCGCCCTCGTCGGCGGGGAGGGCGCAGCGTGACCGTCCCCGCGGGCGGGAGGCCACCGTCGGCGTTGACGTGACGCCGGTGCCGAGTTCGCGGCCCACGCCGCTGAGAACACCCCTCGGGCACCTTCCTCGACGGCTTTCGTGCGCTTTACCGCGCACCGAGGGTCAGCCCGACCTGTCCGTGCTCTTCCTGGGCTTCTACGGCGACTGGGTGCTAGCGACTTCGACGCGCTGGTCCGGACGGCAAGGGCACATGCGGGCCTCTGGACTCTACGATGGAGAAACAGGCACCCTCCTCGGATTCAATCCCCGGTGCGGGCCAGCGAGCGACCCGAACGCCCCTGACGCTACGGGCACGTTAGTACTCCCGGCCGTGAGCCTCGGGCGCGTCCCCACGTCCTCGAACCGCGCACGCGCACACTGCGCGGCGTGCACGACACTGCGAACCGCGTATACCAACGACGCTTTACGGAGGCGGTTGCTTCCTTCGAGCGCCACCAGAACTGGAAGTCCGTGTTTGACGCCCTCACCACACAGGTCCGTGGGCCGAGCGCGAACTGACGAAGCCACGTCCCTGACCTGCGCTCCGAGGCATACAAGGATCTGCCGGACGGAGAGTACACGCTGACGGATATCGGCGACCAACGACGGCCCCTCGCCCACCGAGCAATCCATCTCTTACAAGTTCCGCATCGACAACCGCTCCGTCATCGAGGATGTGCGCTACCCGGCGAGGGTGAGGACATGACCCTCACCTTCACGATCGTTGACTCTCGCCGATGGCCGCCTTCGACCCGCACGACCCGATCGATGGCCCGTGGTTCCTACCGGCACATCCTTTCCGACGGCGACCAGATCGCTGACGCGGACGGCAAGTACCGCCACGAGGTCGAGGTCCCGCTGTCCGAGAGATCATCGCGCGCTGGACGGATCAAGGCGGGAGAGGGCCTGTCGTGGCCAACCCCTGCGTGCTCGCCTGGGGACTACTGGCCTGAACAACCTGCCGGCGGTCACCGTCAATCTGCCGACCGGGAACCTGGCATTCACGCCCTGCACCGACCCCGCGGGCGGTCACTGGCCAAGGATCCCGACGGCTGGTGGTACGTGTGTGCCCAACGGCACCGACCACCCTGAGGTCGGGCTGGTTCACGATCACCCGCTCCTGACGCTATCGTTCGACCTCCGGCTCACATGATGACCGGATTCCTCCAGCGCGCCGACGGCCAGTGGGTCTACGCGGATGCCTCGGAGCCCTGGTGGGCGGCTGGGTGCGTGACGCCGCGTATGGAGGGCCGCACTCGGTACTACCTAGACCCCGTCACCGCGCTCGATGCGCACGGGCTGGCTGTTTGATCGCGGTTCGTGGTACTCACTTGGTGCTCCGGCGATATGTGACACCGGATGGGTCAAGGTCGACGGTATCTGGTATTACCTCACCCCGTCGGGTGCGATGCACACCGGCTGGCTGGACCTGGACGGCGCCTGGTACTACCTGGGACCCTGACGGTGGCATGTTCACCGGCACGCACACGATCAATGGACGCGTCTACCGCTTCGACACGTCGGGAGTCTGGCAGCGCTGCTTCCGTCTGTCCCTTCCGATTCACGAGGCCGGGGCCTGGGAACGCCCAGCGCGAGCGCTCCGGGCCCTTCTCATTCCTGCACGACTGCCGCATCTGGGCGGCCGCTGCGGTAAGTTGGAAGCAGCGATACACCTCGATGTCGCCCCTCGTATCTGCGTCGAACGTATGGGAGTGCCGTCCATGAAGAAGCCAGCCGTTCTTCCTGGCCGGTGGGCTCGTGCGCGTCGCGGTCGCGAGTTGCCCACCGCACCGTCTCGCCGACGCCCGCGCCGCAATCTGATGCTCGGCGCTGACTCCGCCCAGTCCGCACTGGGGCCACGGCCTCGCCGACGGCTGACCCCGACACGGCGCTGAGCGTCGAAGAACGGGCAGGCGGACCGAGCGCGCAGTCCGGCCAGGACGCCGACACCGGTCGTCGTCATTGTTCAGCTCTGAGGAGAGGCGCGACGGCGAGGGCAACCCTCGCCTCGATCAACGAGGCCGTGGCCGCGTCCTTCCCGGTGCCTGCCGCGCGTGGAGCGGGAGTACCGCAACGCCCTGCGCGGCTAGCGCTGCGCGTGCCCGCTGGATCGATCGACGTGATTCGCCTCGGTAGAGCGGCGTCCAGGGCGGCGTACCCGGACGGCAACAACCGCCTCCACTGAGACCGAGAATCCGGCTGCCTCGCGCCGGACGACACGGGTGAGTGCCATCCTCTCCTTGAACGTGAAAGAGTGTGACTCGAGGTAACTGTGTTTCTACTTGCTTTCAAAATTAAGATAAAATTAGAAGTAATTTGATTTTTGTGTAAACGGAGCAGTCATGAAGAAGCTGACCCCTCCGCCCTGTCGCCTGGCATTGAATCCCCATGACAGTGTTCTCAACAGCCTCAGGGGTATGGATGAGGACCATCGTCTCGTCTGTTATTCGTGCGCTAGCTACGTGACTGATGATCCAGAGTATCGACCGTGGGAGTATTACCTGTGCCGAGCCGGTGCCCGAGGGCTCACCCGCGAGGCGTGGTGGTGCGGTGTCTGGCAGTGCTCGAGCGACCACTGCTAGACCGACGCCCTTCACGATGAAGGACACAACGCCCTTGACCTTTAATCTGCCCGATGTCCTTTTGAGCCTGAATGAGGATATTACCGCTCAGGCGCGAGGTCAGGTCGAGCTCCCAGGGAGGTTGCGACAGAGGCTGCGAGACAGGTATCTCATCAACTCCTGTACGAGGAGGCGATCACCTCCCTCCCAGATGGAGGGAGCCTCCACGTCGAGGCGCGATGCGAAAAAGATGCTCCGAGGGGAGACGTCCGCAGACGCGGTCGGAGCGGATGATCCGAAACAACTTTCTCGCCCTTGAATTTCAGTGCGGGGGCGTCTCACGGATAAGCTCACCCTGAGTTTGTCTGCGAGGTGCATCGGATCGTGACCGAGGGACGCTCGATGATCCGGGCGATGCTGGCCGCCCTCAGCGGGAGGGGAGGGCAGGGTTCGCATCTACGGGACAGAAAAATGAGAGCAACTCGCTCCATGTTCCCGCCGTCCGCATCGGAGCTGCCCGAGCGCCTGGAGCGTCTGTGTTCCTTTGTAAATGGCGAAGGTGAGTATGCGACGCAATATGTGCCGCCCCTCGTAAGGGCGCTCATTGTTCACTTCATGATGGGATATGACCACTCACTGTTGATGGTAACGGTCGCACGGCCCGCGTCATTGCGCAGTGGGTGATGCTGCGTGAGGCTTTTTCTGATGGACTTCGTTCCGGTGTCCCGACTACTGCACAGAGCGCCCGCACAGTACGCTCGCTCATTCCTTGAGGTTGAGCAGGATGAAGGGGATCTTACCTACTTCCTCATCTGGCATGCGCGGATAATTCTGCGTGGAATCCGCGAGCGCACGATTATTCGGCAAAGAAAATCCAAGGAGCTGGATCAGGTGAGCATCGCCTGCGCGCCACGACGCTCACGAACCGTCAGATCGGCGTCATCGAAGAAGCCTTGCGTGATCCCATGATGACAGTGACAGCGGCGGCGCATGCCAACAAATACAGGGTTACTCCTCAGACTGCGCACGCCGACCTGCGTGGGCTCGAGGATGAGGGCTATTTGAGGCGTGTTCGGCGCGGCCGGAGTTTCGAGTGGTATCCGGTGTCGGATCTTCAGCGTCGGGTTGATTGTGCCCTTGAAAGGGGACGGTGACTGACAAGAAGGGAGGGGTCCGAGGGTTGCCACGATGCGGTGGCAGTCGTCAGGGTGTGACTGTGGATATGTTCGTCGAGAAGGCATTTCTTCCATTTTACTTTAAATTTAGTCTTAATTTGAAGTAAATGGATAGTGTTAGCGATCCGCGCGCGTTCGTCCGCGCCCTAGATCAGGTTCTTCTTCTCCATGTACTTCACGGCCAGCCAGCCAAACGGGATGCGACCGTAGAAGGTGACGAGACGGTGAGAGCAGGGGCCGTTGCGATGGCGACCGACGAAGAGATGCCCGCGACCGTCAGGGCCCGAGGTCAGCGCCGTTTCGACGGTACCGATACCACCCGGCGACGGGATGAACGAGCCGCTGCGTTCGCCGTCAAGTAGGTGAGCGACACCGTGGAGAAGTTGGTGAGCCGCCCATGGCGAGCAGTGCCGTCCAGAACGAGCCCACGTAGCCGATGTTCATCAGCAGGTTGCCGCCCAGGACCGCGGCGAGGCGGCGAGGCTGGCCGATGATCCACAGGAGGCGCGGGTAGACCTGCTGCCAGGTCGGCTGGATCTTCGACCAGATCCAGCGGCGCACCTTCGGCACGGCGACGATGACGCCGACTGCGACCATGACGAGCGCGACGACACCCAAGATCGTGCCGTAGGGGACCGACACGGACAGGGGAGGATCCTGCGATCACCATGACGAGCAACAGCAGAATGATCGTGACGAGAGCCTGCGAAATCTGCATGAGCGTCACCGTCGTGACCGCCATCGCGGTGGGAACGCGGCGCTTGCGCAGGTAGCGCAGGTTGAGGGCAGCGGGGCCCACGCCGGCGGGCGCCACGATCGTGATGATCGAGGCTGCGACCTGGGCGATGAACGTGTCCTTGAAGGTCAGCTTCTCGGAAGACAGGGCGATGAGCGGGACTGCCGAGCCGACCCAGATGAGGCAGGCGAGCACCGCAGAGGCGAGCATCCACCACAGGTTCGCGCTCTTGACCGTGGAGACGATGTCGTTGAAGTTGAGCGAACCGACGACGATGAAGACGGCGATGAACGCGACCGCGATCGTGAAGATCGTGCGCGGACGGAAACGCTGCAGGTCCGCGGTCGGAGCGGTCTCGGCCTCAGAGTCGCCCACGAGGGCCGCGCGTAGCTCGCCCAGCAGGTCGGAACGGCGCAGGCGCTGATTGATCGCCGCGGGAAGAACGGGCTTCTGGATGACGGGTGCGCACGCGATGAGGGTCTCCTCGCCGACGTTGCGGCGGCCCGCCTCGAGCGCGCGCTGCGGGCCCCACGGCCAGCGCGGTCAGGACCAGCATCTGTGCGATGTCGATCGACTGATTCAGCTCGGTCGTGGCGACCTCGCCCGCATCCCAATCGAGCAGCCACACGTCCGACGACTCATCGACGACGACCGCCTCGGGGGTGAGAGCGCGGTGCGAAATGCCGCGTGAGTGGGCGAACTGCAGCTGCTCCCACGCGCGGTCCAGGACCTCGTCCGTCGCGTCCTCGCCGAGCTCCGTCAGCGGAGTTGTTGGGGGCAGCGCGGACATGACCATGATGATTGAGTCGGAGGCCGCGGCAATGCCGATCGGCTCCTGGGTGAACTACGCCGGCGCGCAGCGCCTGCAGCGTCGTGAAGGAGGAGCGCTCGGCCTGCGCCCTTGAGCGAGGGGGAGACCCATCGGCTGATACCGCGCAGACGCAGGTTGTTCCACATCTCGAGGAGAGTTCCGGTGAGCTCCTGACCCGGATCCATGGCGATGATCTCGTAGGCCAAGCCCGTGTCGCTCCACGCCTGGTAGTGGCGGTGGTGGTCCTGGACAGGGCGGCGTGTGACAGCCACGCCCATGTCGCCCAGGTCGGCAGGCATCTGGGTGAGGTGGCCGTGCGAGTTCTCTGCGACGGCCCACGTGGCCAGCGGTTCCTCGGTCGTGTCGAGGTCGGTGCGCACGATCCGCGAGGGCGTGATGCCGATGCTGAGAAGGCCCTCGACGAGCTTGGCGCCCTTGGCCCTCTGGTCGTCGTAGCCCATGACCCACCGTGATCCGGAGCCGAAGGCGCGACCCAGGAACACGGAGATGAAGGCGACGGGCAGGGTCATGGACGAGCGCAGCACGCCGAGAATGAGAATGATCCACAGGCCCGTCCAGCCCCACTTGATGGCCTTCATCGACTGGGCCTCGCCGGCGGAGGTGAACAGGGCGCTCAGGGTGACGATGACCAGGTTGATGGCAATGACGATGCCGGTTTGCGAGCCCTGCGTGGCGATCGCGCGGTCGACGCTCAGTGGTGCGGTGAGGTAAGCGGGCAGCAGACCGGTCAGGATGGCAATGATCCATCCGCCGAGCGCGGCAACGATGCTCGTGACGAGAGCCTGGATGATCGCCTGGAGGCGCTTGCGCAAGGCGAGGGAGATGATCACGAGGATTGGTGTGATCAGGATGATCAGGCCTTCGACCAGGCTGACGGGCAGGATCAGGATCTGGCGGATGAGCTGGAATTGTAGGACGTCCATGGTGACGCCGTGTGTCGTGGCGCTGGCCACCGTGCCGATCGTCCAAATGATGAGGATCGCGATGAGGGAGAGAACGACGTCGACGAGGTCTTCGCGGCGGCGACGCACGTTCAGGATGCGGTCCCGCAATGTAGACGGGCGCGGCAGGCGCATGCGGCGTGCGGGCAGGTTCGCGGCGATTTCACCGGTCAGGGGCGCGGTGAGGGAATCGACGGATTCGGTGTCTGCATCCGCGGCGTCGTGATCGGTTTCGGCGGTGTCTTCCGCTGAAGCGTCGGAGGTGTCCTCCTCGGCGCCGATGGCCTGCTCGGAATCGTTGTCCTCGGGCGCGGACGAGGCTGGACGGGCTCGACCGCGTCGGCCGATTCATCGGATTCGGCCGGGGAGCGGGCGGGAGGGGAACATCAGCGACAGTGCTGTCGGCTGGCATCGACGAGGCCGGGGTGGCCTCGTGGGGGCAAGGCTGGGTGGGCGCAATGCTGGGAGGCATGGTCACCGGCGCGGTGGCCGAATGGGGCGCGACGATGGGCGCCATGACCTCCGTGCGGGCCTCAGAGGGGAACCTCCGGGGGCGGCGGCGGCTCGACCTGCGCCCCGGCCTCGTCGATCATTCCCATCAGGGCGTCGACCCCGCTCTCCGAGGAATCGTCAGATGAAGATGGAACGAAGAGGAGGTTTGTGTCAGCGACCGGCGAGCCGTCGTGTGAATCCTTGCGCTTCCTCATGCCGCCTATCCTATATTCGCGGTCAACAAAGGTAGGGTTAGGGTGATACATTCCCGGCAGAAAAGGGCCCTATCGTGACCTGGTCGACACTCGTGACCGCATCAGATCCGTCGGTGCTGCACACCGTTATCGAGTGGTTTAAAAATCCCGAGACTCTGCTCGTCGCCATGGGGCCGTGGGTGCTGTGGGGAACGATGCTTATCGTCCTCATCGAGTCGGGTGTCCTGTTCCCCGTGCTGCCGGGCGAGTCCCTGCTGTTTACCGCTGGCCTGCTCCACGACCGCCTCGGCCTGCACCTGCCGACCCTCATCCTCCTCGTCGTCGTCGCGGCCTTCATCGGTGCGCAGATCGGCTACTTCCTGGGCGCCAAGTGGGGGCGCCGCTTCTTCAAGCCCGACGCCCGCATCCTCAAGACCGAGCACCTGGAGAAGGCGGAGCACTACTCACGAACTACGGCGGCCGCTCGCTGGTCATCGGCCGTTTCATCCCCTTCGTGCGTACCTTTATCCCGATCGCCGCGGGCATGGCACGCTACCCCTACCCGAAGTTCCTGGCCTTCAACACGCTGGGTGCCATCGTGTGGGGTGCGGGCTTCATCCTCGTGGGTGCGCTCCTGGGCAACGTCCCCTTCGTGCACGACAACCTGACGCTCATCCTCGGCGTCATCATCCTCGCGTCGGTCCTGCCCGTCATTATCGAAATCGTGGGCAAGCGCCGCGCCGCTTCCGAAAAGGAGTAATCCGTGCTGGCCTGGTGGATGCTGGTTCCGACCCTGCTGGCCATGATGGTCGCCCTGGTTCTGCCGGGGTTCATGTGGCTGCGGGCCGGAGGGCGCTCGTCGCTCGTTGCTGTTGCGGCCGCACCTGCATTCACGTTCGGCCTCGTCACCATCATGTCGGTGGCCTACCCGCTCCTCGACATCGAGTGGGAGTCCTCCACCGCCCCTGCCGATCCTCGGCCTGAGCGCGCTCGGAGGAGCTGCCGCGTGGAGCCTGAGCTTCTTCCATCGCACGAACAGCGGTTTCTCGCTGCGGGGAGTCCCCCTGCGTGAGGCCATCGGCGTGCGCGTCCCGATTGGCGGCGTGCAGGCGGCGATCCGCGCGACCACGTGGGGGGCGATTGCCCTCGGCTTCCTCGTGGCCGCCTGGCCGCTCATCGCGGGTGCGAACCCTGCCAACCCCGTCCAGCAGTGGGATCCGACGTTCCACCAGAATGGCGTGCACGCCATCCTGTACGGAAAGAATGCGAGCCCTTTCGGCGGCCTCCACGAGCTCTACGGTGGCAGGAGTGTCTACTACCCCACGGGCTGGCACGCCTTTGTCGCGCTCTTCGCGCGCTACGACTCCGTCGTTCAGGCCTCCAACGTGTCTTCTCTGGCGCTCATGGCCGTGTGGGTCATCGGTCTGGCGGCTCTCGTCTCCGTCCTCACGGCGTCGCGCAGCGCCATCATGGCGGCGCCCATCATCGGCGGGATGCTGCTCAACATGCCGGCCGACGCCCTGACCATGTACAACCAGTGGCCCAACTCGACCGGCACCGCCCTGGTCCCCGGGCTTGCCGCTGCCGCGGTCATCGTCGGCCGCAGACTCGCCGCCGATCTGCGAGCCGGTGACGGACTGCGAGCTTTCGCGCGACGCATCCCTCAGGGTATCTTCCTGATCATCGGTGCCCTCGGCCTCGTCGGCGCGCACCCGAGCGCCGCCTTCTCCCTGCTCGCCCTCCTGATCGCGCCGCTCCTGGCGTCCATCGCCTCCTTTGCGCGCCGCGCCCTCGATCGTGAGGGCCGAGGCCAGCTCGCCGTTCTCGCGTGGGGTGGCCTCGCGCTCGCCGTCGTTGCCCTGCCCCTCCTCGCGCTGGCTTCCCCCAAGATTCAGGCCATGGGTAAAGTACCCCCGCAACGGCAGCGGCTGGAGCGAGGCTTTCTCCCACGCCTTCCCTGCCCTACCCGCCTTTCACGAGCACGTCGGGTATCACCCACTGGACGCTCGTCCAGCTGATCCTCCTCATCGCGGGCGTCGCTGCGACCACCCGCCTGCACACTCTCCTGAGCCGCCCCGACCCCCTCGAACGTGCCGCCGAACAGGCCGGACTCACCGAGGGCACGGATACGAACGAGGAAGACGCGGCCTCGTCCGACGAGGACAAGGCGCTGCCCCTGCCGTTCTGGCCGCTCATCTCCTACCTGATCCTCGCGGGCCTGACGGGCCTCGCTTACTCGCCCAACTCGGCGCTGCGTACGTACCTGCTGGCCCCCTGGTACAAGGACGCCCGACGCATCATGGGCGTCGAAGACATCGCGCTCGCGGTCCTCATGGCGGTCGGTGTCGCCGCGATCATCCACGCCCTGCATGCCGCCTGGACCAGGTCCCTGCAGCGGATCCTCGCCGAGCGTGGCGTCGACGACGAGGTCGAGGCGCCGCGTTGGCCGATCCAGGCGGGGGTCGGCGTCCTCATCCTCGTCCTATCCAGTTTCGGGGCAATCGATGCCCGTCATGCTGCGGTCGCCTACGTGTACGACCCCGCACACCTGGGCAAGCCCGGCATGGCCACCACCGGCGAGTTGGCCATGCTGCGCCGCATGCAGTACACGACCGCGCCCGACGCGCTTGTCCTCGGCGACCCGATCGCGGGCGCCGCATACTCCGAGATGCTTGGCGGGCGCAAAGCCGTTTTCCCGCAGCTGAGCACGGTCAACGCGGACGGCGCCTCGCAGAAGGTCCTCACCCAGCGCTTCCATGACATCGCGACCGACCCGGAGGTGTGCGAGGTCGTGCAACGTCTCGGCATCACGCACTTCTACGAGGAGGAAGACGGCGCCTACTACAACTTCATGCGCTCTGCCCGTAACCCCGGCCTGTACGGGGTCGACACGTCCAGCGGCTTCGAGCTGGTCGACGCGGGCGGCACCGCGAAGCTGTGGAAGATCACCGCGTGCGGCGACGTCACCCCGGGTGGAGGACGCGAGGCCTTTGCGACGGGCGTGAGCGCGAACCGCGACTGACGCTCGGTCGGTTTCCTGGGGGGCCGCTGCCTGGGGAGTGACGCGCGAGGCCGGTGGCGCGCCGACGTGAGGCCCGCCCGGCCTCGGAACTCGCGCGATTGGCCACAATGCGCCCCGCGTGCTGAAACGAGGCCACCCGCGCCTGCCCCTCTCGTTACCCTTGACACCATGACGACGAACATTCCCGGCCCCGCGCCCCTTGGTGACAAGCTTCGTATCGCCTTCCTCGGTCCCTTCGGTACGTTTACCGAGCAGGCCGTTCACCAGGTCGCGCCCGCCGGAGCGATCCTCATGCCGATGACGAGCGCCCCGCAGGTCGCTCGCGGTCGTGCGCCGTGGCGAGGCCGACCGTGCCGTCGTCCCGATCGAAAACTCCATTGAGGGCGGCGTCAACGCGACGCTTGATTCCCTCTCGCACGGCGATCCCTCGTCATTGTTGCCGAGATGCACGTCCACGTGGTCTTCCAGCTGGCCGTCCTGCCGGGCACGCGCCCCGAGGACATTCGCCGCATTGGCACGCACCCGCACGCGTGGGCGCAGTGCCGCGGCTGGGTCGAGGAGACCTTCCCCGGTGCGATCCACGTGCCCGCCACGTCGACGGCTGCCGCCGCCGAGCTTCTCTCGGACGGCGACGCGTCCTTCGATGCCGCTCTGTGCAACGCGGTCTCGGTCAACACCTACGGCCTGGAGGCCCTGTTCACCGATGTTGCAGACAATCCGGGCGCGATCACCCGCTTTGTCCTCGTGGCCCGGCCCGGCTCCGTCCCCCCGCCCACCGGTGCGGATAAGACGACCATCCAGGTGGCCCTGCCCGTCAACGAGTCAGGGCGCCCTGCTGACCCTCCTCGAGCAGTTCTCGGCGCGCGGTGTCGACCTGTCGCGCATCGAGTCGCGCCCGAGTGGCGATGGCCTCGGCAACTACACCTTCAGCATTGACATCGTCGGCCACATCCGTGAGGAGCGCGTCCAGGCGGCCCTCGTCGGCCTGCACCGCTACTCGCCGGAGGTCCGCTTCATGGGGTCTTACCCGCGTGTCGACGGCGTGCGCGCGTCGGTTGCCCCGGGCACCACGGACGAGGCCTTCCGTGCGGGTCGCGCGTGGGTTGCCGATCTGCTGAACGGCGGGGATGGTACGGGTGAGGCCGCGGGCAGCGCCCCGTCCTGGCCGCTGGCCTGACGCTCGCGTTGCCCCACGGACCACGGGTTCGCACTTGGCAGGTCTGCAGCGCTGAGGGATAAGCCGGGTCACGGCATCTGCCGCTCCAACTTACTGTCAATCGAGCTAGATCGGGCAGGTCTGCACCAGTTAGGGAGCATTACACCAGTTAGGGAGCATTGCACTACCTCCGAGCTGGTGTAATACCCTTCTAAGTGGTGTAACACCACTTAGAAACAAGGCAGATCGTGGAGATGTGCAGTGGATTGGTGTTGGAGATATACGCGCTCTAGCCTCGAGGCTCCGCGCCGAGGCGTAACGAGATGCCTGGTCGAGGTGCAACGAGAAATCTAGCGTCCCATCGTCGGGATTCAACCCGTTAGGGAAGATTCAACCTGATTGGGAAGATTCCACCCGATCAGAAGGGTTGAATCTTCCCGATCGGGTGCAACACCTCATCGGTAACAAGTGTCGTCGTGGAATTTGTCGCGGACAGTGCCTCCTGCCAGTGTTCGATGGGTGAGGTCCTGCAGCACTGCACTAGATACAGCAGCGATGCACTAGTTGTGAGGGCATTGCACTGCTTCCTATCTAGTGGAATGCCACGCTAAGTAGTGCAACGCTGCGCTAAATAGTGCACTGCTGCTTGGCAACAAGTCGTCATGCGGGCAATCTTTCAGACTGCCGCAGAAACGCCTCGGCTTGCTCCCATCAGTCCCCGAAGTTCCACGCGTTGTGTGCCTCGTATGGACGCGGTATCAGGCGGGCAGCAACTCCATCCACGTGCGCTCAGCGGGCACGGCGATGTCGAGGGCGTCGGCCTGCATGCGGATGTGCATTGTGTGGGCGACACCGATCGCATCTCCGTCCACCTGGCACACCTGGGCCTCCTCGGCCGTGACGGATGCGCCCTTCGCCTGGCGGAATGCGACCTTGCCGGTCGAGACGGGCAGGTTGATGGGGCGCAGGCCGATGAGCTGGCCGAGCATCTTCCAGGTCACGTCCGCCCACCCGAGCAGGCCGGCGTGTGCGTCGACCGCGATGACGTCGATGAGTCCGTCGGAAAGCTCCGCGTCTGGCGCGAGGACCAGCATCTTGAGCTCGCCCGCGTTGGCGAACATGACGGACCGTGCCTCGACGCGCGTGATCTCGTCCGCGGGTGAGTGCGGGGATTCTTCGGGCGCGGCGTCCTCCTCGTCGAGGGTCGTGCCGGCAAGCTGGTCGCCGACGCCGAGCGGGTCAGGCGCGGGGGCGGAGGGGGAGCGCAGGGTCAGGCGTGCCTTCATGCGTGGAACGCCCATCGCGCCCAGGCCCGCCCACACGTAGGCGATCCACCCGATCCGCTTTTTCAGCTCGGGATCTGTGTCGGCCATCGTCTCGCCGTCGTAGCCCATGCCCGCGATGACGAGGCATGCGTACTCGTCCGCGCGCGGCTCGATCGACGAGGCCGGGGCCTCCTCGTTCGGAAGAGTGACCTTGGGGTGCAGGGCGGCGCGTGCGGCGAGGCGCAGGCCGCCCTCGGCGGGCTGGTCGGACTCCTGCGTGGCATCTTCGACGCGTACCCACGCCAGGTCGACGGAGCGGTGGTTGCGGTCGAGTGCGATGGCGAGGGCATGTCCGGGGTCGTCCGGGATGGACAGGTTGCCGGCCAGGACGTTGCCCGTGCCCACGGGGATGATGCCCATGCGTACGCCGGGTAAGCCATGCTTAGCTGCGACGGCACGGACAGTGCCGTCTCCGCCCGCGGCGATGACGACGGAGGCTCCCTCCTCGAGGGCACGCACGGCCTGCCCGGTGCCCGGGTCCTCACGCGTGGTCTCGCGCCAGTGCACGTGATCGATGCCCAGTTCCCTTGGCCTTGCGGTTGATGAGGTCCTTGAAGGCCTGGGGATCCTCGTGCTTCGAGGGGTTCATGATGATCCAGGGGCGCGGCCGTCCGCGCGTCGGATCGTCCACGGAGGCGGGGACTGCGAGGGCCTGGCGGCGGCGGTGCCTGCGGGTGAGGGCGGTTGCGAGGCGCGCGACCCCAATCGCTCCGGCTCCTGCGACGGCGGCGAGTACCCACGGTGTAGCGTCCATGTGAATAAGGGTAGCCCGCGAGTGGCCTGTGGACGGGTTGTTAAGTGGCTTTTCGTTGTACTTCGTGTCATACGTGTCGGCCTGGCGTGTGCTTGCTGTCATCTTGTCCACACGGTTATGCACCAAAGGTGGATAACTTTCAGTCTTTTGAGAACTCTCAGAGTGTAGTTTGTGCATAACCCTGACCTGCTGTGTTGAATTCAAACTCGCTCCGGTAGGGGACACGGCGCGCCCACCTGGCATAGGATGGGACGCATGATTGATGTGCGTGCCCTGCGTGACAACCCCGAACCCGCCCGCGCCTCCCAGCGTGCCCGCGGAGCGAACCCCGGCCTCGTCGATGAGATCATCGCGGCCGACGCCGCCCGCCGCGAGTCCCTCCAGGCTTTCGAGACGCTGCGAGCCACCCAAAAGGAGGTCTCCAGTCCGTGGGCCGCGCCTCTAAGGAGGAGCGTCCGGCGATCCTGGCTCAGGCCAAGGAACTTGCCGAGCAGGTGAAGGCCGCTGAGGCCGCCGCGAACGCCGCCGACGCCGAGGCCGACCGCCTCGCGCGCCTCCCTGCCCAACCTGGTCGTCGACGGCGTGCCCGTCGGTGGCGAGGACGACTTCGTGGTCCTGCGCCACGAGGGCCCCCGCCCCCGCGACTTCGCAGCCGAGGGCTTCGAGCCCCAGGACCACCTCGCGCTCGGCGAGGGCCTGGACGCGATCGACACCAAGCGCGGCGCGAAGGTCTCCCGGCGCCCGCTTCTACTACCTCAAGGGCATTGGCGCCCTGCCTCGAGCTGGCCCTCATGACGATGGCCATGGACCAGGCGCTGGCCAACGGCTTCGTGCCGATGATGACCCCGACCCTCGTGACCCCGCAGGTTATGGGTGGCACCGGCTTCCTCAACGAGCACTCCGACGAGATCTACTACCTGCCCGCCGACGACCTGTACCTGACGGGCACGTCCGAGGTGGCCCTCGCCAGCTACCACGCCGACGAGATCCTCGACTTGTCGGATGGCCCCAAGCGCTACATGGGTTGGTCCACCTGCTACCGCCGCGAGGCTGGCTCCGCGGGCAAGGACACGCGCGGCATCATCCGTGTCCACCAGTTCAACAAGGCTGAGATGTTCAGCTACTGCCGCCCCGAGGACGCCGCCGAGGAGCACCAGCGCTTCCTCGCATGGGAAGAGGAGATGCTCGCCAAGGTCGAGCTGCCCTACCGCGTCATCGACACGGCCGCCGGCGACCTGGGTACCTCCGCTGCCCGCAAGTTCGACTGCGAGGCGTGGCTGCCCACTCAGGAGCGCTACATGGAGGTCACCTCGACCTCGAACTGCACGACGTTCCAGGCGCGCCGCCTCGGTATTCGCGAGCGTCGCGAGGACGGCATGACCGCGGTCGCCACCCTGAACGGCACGCTGGCCACGACTCGCTGGATTGTCGCCTTCCTGGAGAATCACCAGCAGGCGGACGGCTCGATCTACGTGCCCGAGGCCCTGCGTCCCTACCTGGGTGGACTCGAGGTTCTGAGCCCGGTCGCTCGATGAGCCAAGAGCGCTTCCTGACGGTCCCTTCCACCGGGGAAGTCGCTCGCCCCTTCGAGGTTCTTCTCGACGAGGCCTCGGCCGCCCTGCCCGCCGACTTTCCGACGTCGGCGGGCCAGGTCCTGGTCGCGCTCGACATTGACGGCACGATCCTGACTCCGGCGGGGCGACCCCGCGCGTCCTCGAGGGATCCACGGCCTCGCGCCGCGGGCGCCCAGGTGCTCATCGCCTCGGGTCGCGCGCTTGAGGGCGTGATTCCCGTTCTCGACGCCCTCGAGTTCACGGACGGGTGGGCGCTGTGTAATAACGGCGCGACCCTCGTGCGCGTGAGCGGCGGGGCGTGCGAGATCGTCGAGGAGCGCACCTTCGTGCCCGGCCCGATCCTGGAGGAGATCGCTTCGGCCGTGCCCGGCTCGGTGTTCGCGTCGATGCCGCACCCCGACATCCCTGCTCTCCGCTCCCCTTCCCGAACAACGAGATCGAGGGGCAGCGATCACCGCATCGTGTCGATGGAGGAGCTCGCCTCCACGCCCCACGCCCGAAGATCGTCGTCCGCGCCGCCGACATGGATCGCGAGGAGTTCGATCGGATCCTGTCGTCCCTGGACGTGTCGCGCACCCACGAGGTGTTCGTCGGCTGGACGTCCTGGGCGGATATTGAGCCGCTCGGGGTGACCAAGGCGAGTGGCCTGGAGTCTCTGCGTCAGCGTCTCGGCCTGCCCGCGTGTGGGACCGTCGCCGTCGGTGACGGCACGAACGACATCGCGATGATCGAGTGGGCGGCCTTTGGCGTCGCGATGGGCGGCGCCTCCGACGAGGTGCGCGCCCACGCCGACCACGTGACGGCCGCCGTCGAAAACGACGGCGCCGCCGCGGTCATGCACGGCATCATGCGCCGCTGCGGGGTGGCCGGCCGCTGAGCCAGTCGCCCATGATCGCGAAGGCGCGGTCGAGGTCCCCGATCTCGACAGTGCTGCGCCATGTCCGGGTCCTGCGCGTGACGGAACGCGCGTACCTCCAGCGACTCAGCGTTTCTCAGGGCGCGGCGCACGTCGCCCAGGCGCTCGAAGGGCACGTACTGATCCGCATCCCCAGCGAGGACGAGGCACGGCTGGGTGATGCGCCCCTCGAAAGGTTCCATCGTATAGTCGCCAAACGCGCGCAATACCTGGCTGGGTCGGTGCAGTCCCGTGAGGTACCGCCCCTGCTGGAGCTTCCACGCCAGGTCCGCGCTGAGTCGTGACGCCATCTCCAGACCGGCATCGACGAGCCGCGCGGGCCTCGGGTTCCCGACGACCGCGTCCGTGATGGGGCGCAGGGGACGAGGCAGTGGCAGCGTCAGCCCGTCGAGGAGCCGGTACATCATGTCGAAGGCGATCACGTGCGTGATGCGCGGGCAGTGGGCGGCCGCGCGTGTGACGAGGTAGCCGCCAAAGGACACGCCGAGCGCGGCCGCGCTGGTCACCCCGAAGTAGTCCATCACCGCCTCCGTCGGATGCTCCCACTCAGGCTCGAGGGGCATGCCCGCCAGCGCCGTGTGCCCCTGACCGGGACCGTCGAAGGTGATGATGTCGAAGGGACGAGTCGGGAAGTGGGACGCGAAGTCGATGATCTCCTCCGCGTACCCGTCGAAGCCGTTCATCATGACGAGCGTGGTCGGGGTGCCCGTCGGGGCTTGCGCGTGGTCCGCCGGGTCCGCCTCCCACCGCATCGCGGTGAGCTCACCGCCGCGATAGGGCAGCGCGTGACGGGTGAGCGTGAGGCCTCGGTGCGCCTCGTCGAAAGAGCGTGACATTGCGTCGATGAAGCGATGCTTACGGGGGTCGTCGGCCCCGAGGTAGAAGGCCGCGAGCTCGTAGAGGTGCCACGCGGCATCCGCATCTCCTTCCGACTCGAAGCGCTCGGCGAGGTGCTGGGCCAACGCCGTGATCTGCTTCGTTGTGCGCAGGCGGGGAGCGTGGTGGCTGCGACCTTGTCCATTCCGGGGCGATCGAGGATCGGTGCGAAGGTCCGGTTGAGCTGTAGGTCGAATTGGCGATTGCCGGTGTACTCGGTGAACATGACTCGACGCTATCGCGCTCAGAGGTGGGGTGGACCGCACAATAACAAACGGAGTGTTGGATACCGGACGGCGCGAACGCTATGCGTAGGATAAGCCCATTAATAGAGGAAAAACTGATCGGAGAGACATGTTCCTGCGGAATGCGGATAAGCACGGGCGCGAGGCCGAGAAGAACCTGGACCTGCGCATCCGGAAGACGCGTCGGGCGATCCGCTCTGGCCTCGTCAAGGCGTGCCAGGCAAAGCTCTACGCGCACGTGAGCGTCACCGACATCTGCGCCGCGTCGATGGTGTCGCGCACGACCTTCTATGACCACTACACCGACAAGGACGCCCTCCTGGCCGAGGTTGTGTCCTTCCTTCTTGAAGAGATCGCCCCTGCCCTCGAAGGACTGTGGTTCGGCGAGGGACGCGACGCCCGCGCCGTCGCCCGCCACCTCGCCGACGTGTACGCGCGCAATGGGCAGGCCCTGAAAACCCTGCTGGCGATCCGCGTGGGCGGCGACGGCGACCTACACGAGCAGCTTTATCGCACGTGCTGTTCGGTATTTACCGATTGGGCGCGTGGTCGCGTGGAAGACGAGGTGCTTCCACTGGCCGCGGACGTCTACGCGTCCGTCGTCCTGACCTTCATCGAGCGCAGTGCTATGAAGCCGCTCACCGACAAGGAACTCGCCGCGATCGACCGCGCGCGTGAGCTCTTCATCGCGGGCTTCGGCACCCGGTAGGTCAGCGCTAGATGCCCTAGCCGATAATCTGGATCAAGACACTAATAGCGAACAGAGTGTCTCGATAAACGACCAAAGGTCGCTGTCGTCGCGCGTGGGAAAAGTGTTACCGTTAACGCAACCCCGGCCCCGGCCTCGTCAATGAAGACCCAAGGAGCACACGTGAGCACCGACCCCCGCGCCGCCATCGCCGCCGCCGACACCGCCCTCGGCATCGAGTTCGGCTCGACCCGCATCAAGGCCGTCCTGATCGGCCCCGACCACGAGGTGCTCGCCACCGGCGGCCACGGGTGGGAGAACCATCTGGAGGGCGGCCTGTGGTCCTACACCCTCGACGAGGTCGTCGCCGGCCTGCAAAGCGCCTACGCGTCCCTGGTCGCTGACGTGCGCGAGCGCTACGACGTCACCCCTGTGTCCTACGGCTCGATTGGCATCTCCGCGATGATGCACGGCTACCTCGCCTTCGACGCCGACGACAACCTGCTCGCGCCGTTCCGCACGTGGCGCAACACCAACACGGGACGTGCGGCGGATGAGCTCACCCGCCTCTTCGGCTTCAACATCCCCCTGCGCTGGTCGATCGCGCACCTGCACCAGGTGGTCCGCGACTCCGAGGAGCACGCCCCGCGCGTCGCCCGCCTGACCACCCTTGCCGGTTGGGTCCACCATCAGCTCACCGGCCGCCACGTCCTGGGCGTCGGCGACGCCTCGGGCATGTTCCCGATCGACTCGGAAGCCGGCACCTACGTGGAGTCCCTACCTCGATCAGTACGAGGCCCTGGTGGCCGAGCGGGTCCCGTGGCGCCTGCGCGACGTCCTGCCGACCGTGTTGAGCGCAGGCGAGGATGCGGGGACGCTGACCCCCGAGGGCACCGCGCTCATCGACCCGACCGGCACGCTTCAGGCCGGGATCGCGCTGTGCCCGCCGGAGGGTGACGCGGGTACCGGCATGATCGCCACGAACGCGATCGCCCAGCGCACGGGCAACATCTCGTGCGGCACCTCCGTCTTCCTCATGGCCGTCCTCGAGCGCTCGCTCACCGAGCTCCACACCGAGATCGACATGGTGACCACGCCCGACGGGTCGCCGGTCGCGATGGTCCACTCGAACAACGGCGCGTCCGAGCTCGACGCGTGGGTCGGCTGGTTCGCGGACTTCGCGCGCCTCGTTGGTGCCGACGTGAGCGTTCCCGCGGTCTACGATGCCCTCTACAACCACGCGCTCACGGGCGAGGCCGACGCCGGCGGCGTCATGGCTTACAACACCCTGTCCGCCGAGCCGCTCGTCGGCCAGGAGGCCGCGCAGCCGGTGTTCACACACACCGCCGACGCGCGCGTGACCCTGGCGAACGCCGTGCGCGCCCAGCTCATGAGCATCTTCGCGGCCGTGCGCATCGGAGTCGACATCCTGAGCGACGAGGGCGTGCGCCTCGACTCGCTCTTCGCCCACGGTGGCCTGTTCAAGACCCCGGAGTCGCCCAGCAGATCCTCGCGGACACGCTGAACATCCCCGTGTCCGTTGGCGACACAGCGGGCGAGGGTGGCGCGTGGGGCATCGCGGTGCTCGCGCGCTACCGCTCGGTCCTCGCAGGGGACGAGGCCGCGCCTGCCCTGCCGGAGTACCTCTCCGAGCGCGTCTTCGCGGGTGCGTCCGTCTCGACTTTTGGAGCCCACCCCGAGGGCGTGGCCGGGTACGAGCGCTTCCTCGACGCCTACCGCGCGGCCCTGCCCGGCGTGGAGGTCATCGCCCGGGCCCGCTGACGAGGCGTGGAGCCCTGACGAGGAGCGGGGCCGCTAAGGAGGCGCGGGGCCGCTGACGAGGCATCCCGTGCCCGGACCCTGCGCAGGCGCACGTTTACCCAAAAATGTCGCATGCAATTCCCCGCGACCCTATTTCAAACATTGAAATCAGATCGTTGAAATTCCGGGCAATTCTCGATACCTAATAAAAGGTAGGCGAGCCAAATTGCATGCGACATTGGGGGAGGTGGGGCGGAGTGTGGGGAGGATGGGGCTGGGGTTAGGGGAGGCGCAGGGCCGGGGTGAGCGGACCGGCTCGCCCAGCCCCTCACCTCGTCGATTGAGCGAAACCCGCTACGATTACTCCCATGGGTAAAGCTAGCCGCCGTAAGAAGGTCACCGATCCCGCCAAGCTCAAGGCGTATCGCCCGCCGATCCCCTTCGTCGCGCGCCCCTACGAGGGTCTGCCGAAGGAGATCGAGCTGGTCGCCATGCGCGAGCTCATCCCGGCGGCCACGCTGACCGCACGCACCGACGCCGACCACGGCTCCGTCGAATTCGACTTCGTCACTCTCCCGCCCGAGGGCCACCCCGCGATGGTGCGCCCCGACGGCCGCATCCTCGTTGCGCTGCAGACCCGCTCGAACTCCGCGGACCTCAGCCACGACGCGGGCGCCGCGCTGCTCGCGGCCATCGCCGCGAAGGAAGCGGGCGACGAGGGCGTCATCTCGATCGACGTGCGCGAGCCCTCCGAGCGTCTCCAGGACATCGTCGACGTCGACAGCTTCACGGACATGAAGCTCGAGGAGGACTTCTCCTTCTGGTTCGATCCGGCCGAGGAGATTGACGAGTCGACGCGTCGCGCCCTCGAGCAGAACCGCGACGAGATCATCCCGACCGAGCCTGTGCCCGGCGTCCCCGGCGCGTACTGGTGCGAGATGAACCGTAACTTCGTGCGTTTCCTGACGGACAACGACGAGGCCAAGCTCTTCGACGCGCTCGCCCGCCTGGCCGCGCGCGTGAGGCCAACGTCGGCGAGGGCTCGCGCTACGTGGGTTCCTTCCGTGCGTGCGGCCTGATCGTCCCGGTCTTCGAGCTGCCCGAGGGTGCCAGTGCGGCCGACGTCGCGCCCGGCACGCAGGCCCTTGCCAAGGCTCTCGAGGAGGCCCTGAAGGTCACTGAGCGCCTGGATGACAAGGAACGCCGCGCACGTCAGGGCCTCGTCTCCCGAGCTGTGACGATCCGCTAAGCACATTTTTACCTGTCGTTTAGATAGGCTTGTCGCTCACATTACGGGCGGTGGGACGCGATTGCGCCCCGCCGCCCGTAGACTGTTAGTCGTGAACTATCCCGCCGGATCTCGAGGTTCCCAGCCGCAGCGCGTCGCCGCCGTCATCGCTGCACACAACGTCGGACGCGCCGTCGCGGCTACAGTGCGCGCGTGCCGCGCGATACCCAGCGTTGACCTCCTCATTGTCGTCGACGATGGTTCCACGGATGATACCGGGCGTGCCGCTCGGGCCGCTTAGCGCCGTCGTCGCGCCACTCCGTCGAGCGCGGGCGCGCCTCGGCCATCGAGACCGGCGTGAAGGTCGCCGCCATGCGTGACCGTCCCGACGGGCCGCCCCGCCACATCCTGCTGCTCTCCCGACCTCGGGGAATCCGCGGTCGAGGCCACCGCCCTCGTCGAGGCCGTCTTCGCCCACCAGGCTGACATGGCGATTGCCGTCCCGGCGGCGGGGCGCGATGCTCCGGCTACGGGCCGGGTGTCGCCCGCCGACTCATCCGCCGTAAGACCGGCTGGAACTGCCACTACCCCTCAGCTACCAGCGCTGCCTGACGCGTGAGGGCCATCGACGCGGCCATGCCGTTCAGCGGCCGCTATGTGCTCGAGGCCGCCATGACCATCAGCGTGCTGCGCGCGGGACTGTCCGTCATGGAGGTCCCCTGCAACTTCGCGCACTCGGGCGCGGACCGCTCGCTCGGGTCGCTCAACCGCCCGGCGCGCATGTTCGATGCCGTGCGCGCCACGGTCAGCCAGCTCTTCCACTCCGACGCGCGCTCGAAGCGCCGCGCCGACCACGAACAGGGGATCGGCGTGCCCCTATCCGGCCCCGGCCGCGGCCCGCGACGAGGCGGGAGGCGTCCGACTCTTCCGACGCGCGCCGCACGGAGATGGTCGGGTGAAGGGGCCGGATCGACTAGCCGTCGGTCGCCTGGTCGCGACCTGGTGGCTGCCCACCGTCATTGCATGCGCCGTCGGCGCGCTCTACGTCTGCTACTCGGTGGCGCAGTGGCGCGCGCTCGTCGCCCCCTCGTGGGACCTGGGCATCTTCGCCGAGGCCGTCCAGGCCTACTCGCGCTGCGAGGCGCCCATCGTCCCCATCAAGGGCCCGGCTACAACCTGTTGGGCGATCACTTCCACCCGATCCTGGCGCTCCTGGGCCCGATCTTTCGTCTCTTCCCTCGGCGCTCACCCTCCTCGTCGTCCAGGACGTGCTGATCGCTGCGTCGGTCCTGCCGATCGCGCGTCTCGCGCAGCGTCTCCTCGGCAGAGGGGGTGCCCTCCTCGTCGGTCTCGCCTACGGCCTGGGATGGGGACTGCAGGGTGCGGTCGGTGCCCAGTTTCACGAGGTCTGCGTGGCCGTCCCGCTGTTGGCTTTCGGGGGCGTCGCCTTCGTCGAGCGGCGCTGGGGTGCGTGCATGGCGTGGCTGGCCCCGCTGGTCCTTGTCAAGGAGGATCTTGGGCTGACGGTCTTCGTCGCGGGACTCGCGATCGCCTGGCGCCGCAGAGGCGAGGGGCGTTCCAGTGTCCTGCGGTCGATGGCGTACGCTCTGTTCGGTGTCGTCGCGTTTGTGCTGACGGTGAAGGTGCTGCTCCCGGCGATGAACCCGGCGGGTACGTGGGCTTACTCCCTTGACGGCTCCGCCACCGGCGCGGGCACACCGACCGGCGGTACCACCGCCGCGCGCGCAATCCCCTCCCTGTGGGCCATCCTGACGACGCCCTCCGTCAAGCTCGTGACGCTCCTGGTTCTCGTGGCCGGTGCCTAGCCTCGTGGGCACGGCCTCCCCTTGGTTCGCGCTGGTCCTCCCGACGCTTGCGTGGCGCTTCGCGGGCTCCGTTGAGACCTACTACGTGTGGGACTCCTGGCACTACAACGCCGTGCTCGTCCCCATCGCCGCGTGCTCCCTGCTGGACGTCATCGACCAGTGGCTTGAGCCGAAGCGTGCCTCTCGTTCGGAGTCTGCCTCTGCTCTGGCGGAGGCTCTGGGAGAGGATGTGCTCAACGATCTGCGCGCCGATCACGTTGCCACGGCCTCAGCGACGCGCGGATGGCGGGTGGCCGCGTGGGCGGTCGCGTGCGTCCCCGCCCCTGTCACTGGCGCTCACCGCCACGTCGCTGCCGCTGTGGCACCTGCCCGCCCTCACGGAAGACCCGCGGATGGCCGCCGCTCTCGGCGCGCTCGAGGCGGTGCCCGAGGGGGTGAGCGTCGAGACCGACACGACGCTGCTCGCGCGCCTCGTGCCCGGTCGCGAGGTCTACTGGGTCGGAACGACCGGCACCATGGATACCCCTCCGAGTATGTCGTCATCGACGCGCGCTCCCTACGCGTGGGGCGGCCAGCAGGTCGACGCCGAGTCGTGGGGGAGCGCCGCCCACCCAGCCACACCTACGAGACTGTCTACGCCAAGCAGGGCTTCCGCGTCGCGCGACGTACCTCGTGATTCTGCATCTTGGTGATGTGGCGTCTCGCAGTTCAACTCTGTGCCGAATGCCTGTCTAATTTTAACTGGGGGTCATAAATCCACGGCGTGCGTCGGTTATGTCACGACACCCTCATGGACTCGCCGGTGCGACTTATCAGTCGGCCCATTTTCCCGTGTTATCAGGGTGGTTGGTGCCCGTCAGCGATGCGCCGCTGCGACGACGATGCGCGCGGCCTCCGGCGTCGTCATTTTGTTGACACACATGCCTACAAGTCACATATGATTGACCAGTCTGAAAGTAGGGAGAAAAATATGTCCCTTCTCGCGTCTCACCGCACTCGCAGCGGCCTCGTCCCTGCTTCTGGCGGCCATCGGCCTGACCGGTTGCCTGAGCCTCGCCCGGCGGCGCAGGGGGATCGAAGTCCTCGGACATCGCCTCGATGAAGAACATTCCCGAAGGCATTCAGCGTGACCCTCATCAACCAGATGAACTCCGCTTCTGGCGCTGAGAAGAGCAAGATCGTCGACAAGGCCAACGCCTTGAACAACATGGTCGGCAGGGACCTCGTTGGCGTTGAGTCAGCCATCATGGGCCTGCAAAAGTACAAGCTCGACACCAACGGCACCGTCGCTACCAATAAGGATGACAGTGTCTACGGGCTCATGTCGGCGGCTGATTACTGGCGCCTTGGTGAGGATAGCTACGACCTGTGCGTGGAGCAGAACTGCGAGTACTACCCTCGTGGACCATCGATATTGAAGGCAGCGGTTCCGACCTCGTCTACGTGTGGACCCTCAAGATCGACAACCCCGACATCACCGACCAGCCCCTGGTCCGCCGCTTCAAAAGTCAGTAACAGTCATCCGCGCGCAGGCGCCTCACTATCCCATCAGTGTAAGGAGATCACATGTCAGGGGTCTACGGACTACGGCTACGACAAGTCAGCTCAGGAAGCTGCCGCCTCCAACGTTCCGGAGAGCTCCGAGGCGGTGAGTAGTACGGCGAACGCGTCCCTACGCTCAGGGTGCGGCCCAGACGCGTTCCGCGTGGGGTGACGAGTCCGGGCCCTTCGGCTTTCCGGGAGTCTGTGACCAACATGTTCGAGGAGATCTCCGATATCCCTACGCAAGGAGAACGATCTGATCTCGACCTTCGATGCGAACATGCGCGAGACCATGAAGGAAGCGGAGAAGGCGGAGTGGGACAACGAGCAGTCCCTGAGCAAGGTCAACGACATGCTGGGGAAGGTCGCCGGATCCAACGAAGCTGAGGCGCTCAAGGAGCAGCTGAAGAAGAACAAGTACCTGTAGGACGTGGTGTAACAGCTGGCGTCTCAGCCTCCCACAATCAACGGGCACTCTCCTTCCACGCAGAATGCCGTACATACAATCCCCACGGTGAGTGGGTCGACAGCCGCGTTCGTCCCGCGGCAGGCGAAAGGAATCACTCATGGTTTCGTCTCCGAACTATCAGCGCCTCAAGGAATTCATGAAGGCCGCCGAGGAGAACAAGCACCTCGATTCGTGGAACGACGAGCACGAGAAGACCCTCAAGGGCTTCGATCAGGCCGTCGACCGCCTGAAGGCCCTACCGTGACGGTCACGGCTTCCAGGGGAGTCGGCCAAGGCCATGGACAAGTGGGTCAATGAGTCGATTGATCGCATCGAGGGCTACCGCGCCCGCTACGAGGCGAAGTATCAGACCCTACCAGGGCGGCTCGCGAGATCATGGCGAGGTCCCTCGCGAGGCGGGAAACGTCTCCGACACCCTCGTGGACCCGGTCACCGCCGCCATGGGGTACCTGCCGGTCGTCTCCGTCCCTTCCAGTAAGCCTGGCGGCGGCTTTTCCGTCGGACCGGTTCGCTTCACGACGGGTGCCGCCTACGTGGAGGGCGTCGAGGCGCAGAACAACGCCCAACGTGAGGAGGCCTGCAAAGCGCATTCTTGACACGCTGAATGGCGAGCTTGACGGGAAGCTAGGTGACATGGGTGATCCTGACGATGGCAATAGATTTGAAGACCCCACCAGGACAAGGATAAGCAGGGGGATGGCGACGACGGCATTGCTGGCGCCGCCACCACCGGTAATACCGGTGGTGGCGGCCATGGCTATGGTGGCGGTGGTTATTCACCGGAGAATGGCTTTTGGTCGTGAGGCTGGTCGTAATGGTGAGGGCTATCCTGGCGGCTTTGATCAGCCGTGGTGGAGCGAGGCCGATGCGGCCGCTGCTCGTAACCGCGTGATCGCCTCGGGTGCCGTCCCCACCAAGGAACTCGCCCCTACGGTGAGCTGGGTTCGCGCACGAACCTGATCACCGACCCGCAGGACCCTCGCGGACACTGACCTGCTGCACACGCGCGTCAACGGTACGACGTATCGCAACGGCGTGGTGGGTGGACACACCCGGCTCCCGCTGCGGATGCCGGTCACCCGCTGTGGCGCCTGAATAGCAGCGCCGCCGCGGACGCGGCGACGGCTGGTCGTCTGGGTGGGGCTGGTGTGCTGGGTGCGGGTGCGCTGGGTATGTGGCGCGGCTCGCATGGGTGCCGGTTCGGGACTTTGGTGGCCTGGGCGGTGCTTCTGGTTCTGCTGGCGGTATGGGCGCGGGCGGTATGGGTGGCTTGCGTGGCATCACCGGTACGACCGGTTCGGCTGGCGCTATGGGTGCTTCGAACCCTGCGCGTGGGCACGTACCGGGTTCGGGTTTTTGGTTCCTACATCCTCCGGCTTCTGTGGCTGGCGCGAATGGTGCGGCCGGTGCGGGCGCTTCCGGCGTGACTGGCACGACCGGTGCTGGTGGTAGTGGTGCGGCTGGTGCTGCGGGTGCTGCCGGTCGCGGTGGCGCGGGTGCTGGTGGTGGCTTCATGGGCGGCGGTGGCGCGGGTGCTGGTGCTGGCATGGGTAAGGACGATAAGAAGGGCCGCAAGCGTAAGTATGTTGCTTTCTCGGTGGATGAGGATGAGGATGATCTGCCTGCCGGTTATATCAATCCCTTGTCTCAGACCCTATGGGACGGACCGCACTATCGCGCCCGTGAAGCGGGAGGACGACGGATGGGATCTACGCCAATGGTGACTTTCTTTCACAACTCCGCGCGCGCCCTCACCACCGCTTTCTCCGCCCTGGCTCTGGCCGTGGGTGCTGTGGCGGTGGCTCCGGCTCCTGCCCGGGCTGATGACACGATCACGACCCAGGACTACTTCTCGTACTACAAGCTTGATCAGGCGCGCGCGAAGGGGTACACAGGCAAGGGGGTGACCATCGCGATGATCGATGGAACGGTCGATGCCAGTGCCCCTGAGTTGGCGGGGGCTAACATCACGGTCAAAACTCCATGTGCGTATAAAGAGGATAATGCCTCGAAGACTCACGCGACTGCCATCGCGTCCATCCTGGTGTCCAAAAACTATGGAGTGGTCCCTGATGCCACTCTTATTGCCTACTCAGTACCGACAAAGCAAACAACGAAGTCAGACGAGTGTAAGCAGGATACGTCCAGCCGTAAAGGTACTCCATATGGTGCCATTGAGATGGCAATCAACGATGGTGCACAGATCATTTCAATCTCGCGCTCCGACAACAGTAAGGATTCAAAGCACCAGAAGTGGGCGATTACCCGGGCGATGGCCCAGGGCGCTCGCTATTGTGGGTCCGGCGGGTAATGATGCGAAGGATGAGAATGACGCGTCCTACGCTCGGTGGTCGGGGACTCGTGGGCGTGTCTGCGATTGATGCCAGTGGTCAGTTGGCGAGTTATTCGTCGTGGGGTCAGGGGATCGTTGCTACTGGTATTGGTGGTCCTGTGAAGGCTCGCGACTACGAGACAGGCACCATTAAGGATGTGCAGGGGACCTCTATTTCGACTCCGATTGTGGCGGGCCAGATTGCCTTGGCGCGGCAGCGTTGGCCTGAGGCCACCCCCTAACCAGATCCTTCAGCTCGTCACCCGTAGTGGGTCGAATAACGGCGCATGGGACCAATACACCGGTTACGGCGCTCTGAGTATGGATGGGTTGTTGGGGAGTGATCCTTCCCAGTATCCCGATGAGAATCCGCTGGCTGATAAGGGTGGTGGTTCTACGCCCACTCCGGCTGACGTTCAGCAGTACCTCGATGGCCTTGCCCCCTTCAGAGACGTGGTCTTCGATGATAGTTAGTGTGTATCGCGGGGTGGATGAAGACGCAGCGGGCAGTGCGTACGCTGCGAATGCGCATATTGGTACCAGCCCGGCCTATCACCGGAAGTGACCCCATGACGCCCTCGTTAGACGCCACCCGCCGCCCCCGCATGTTTGTGGGTGTGGCGGGCGCGCTAACGAGCGCGCCCTCACCACCGCTTTCTCCGCTCTGGCTTTGGCTGTGGGTGCTGTGGCTGTGTCTCCGCCTTCGTCTCGGGCTGATGACACGATTACGACTCAGGATTATTTCTCGTATTACAAGCTGGATCAGGCGCGTGCGAAGGGGTATACGGGTAAGGGCGTGACCATCGCGATGATTGATGGGCCCGTCGACACGAGCGCGCCGGAACTGGCGGGGGCCAATATTACGGTGAAGACACCGTGAGTACGAGGCGGCCAAATCCTCCCGAACTCATGCAACCGCCATCGCTTCGATCCTGGTGTCCAAGAATTACGGACTAGCACCTGACGCCACCCTCATCGCATACTCAACAGCTTCAACAGATGACAAGGAGCTAGGAGAATGCAAGGAATCAAGGGAACCCCGTCCATTATCTGCGCACATGCGCTCAGCAGTGTGACGGAGCACAGCTCATTTCATATTCTTCATCGAACGAGGACCAGGATGATGACATGAAGTGGGCGATTGCTCGTGCCATGGCGCGGGGTGTCATTATTGTGGGTCCGATGGGTAATGCTGCGAAGGATGAGAATGACGCGTCCGTGGCGTGGTGGTCGGGGACGGTGGGTGTGTCTGCGATTGATGCCAGTGGCCAGTTGGCGAGTTATTCGTCGTGGGGTCAGGGTGTTGTCGCCGCGGGTATTGGTGGGCCTGTGAAGGCTCGCGACTATGAGGCCGGCGGTGTGAAGGACGTGCAGGGTACGTCTTTTGCGACTCCGGTTGTGGCAGGGCAGATTGCGTTGGCGCGCTCGCGTTGGCCCCAGGCGACCCCTAACCAGATCCTTCAGCTCGTGACCCGTAGCGGGTCGAATAACGGTGGGTGGGACCAATACACCGGTTACGGCGCTCTGAGTATGGATGGGTTGTTGGGGAGTGATCCTTCCCAGTATCCCGATGAGAATCCGCTGGCTGATAAGGGTGGAGGCTCCACCCCCACTCCGGCTGAGGTTCAGCAGTACCTCGACGGCCTCGCCCCCTTCAGGGTCTTACGCTTTGATGATAGTTACGTGTATCGCGGGGTGGTTGAAGACGCGGCTCACCATGAGACTATTACCGCTCATATTGGTACCAGCCCCGCTTATCACCGGAAGTGACTCCATGACGCCTATGCTAGTCGCGCTCCGCCGCCCCCGTGTGCTTGGGGGGCGGGCGGGGCGCGCGCGCCCTGACCACCGCTGCCTGTGCTCTTGCGTTGAGTGTGGGTGCTGTGGCGGTGGCTCCTTCGTCGGCTCGGGCTGATGACACGATCACGACCCAGGACTACTTCTCGTACTACAAGCTGGATCAGGCGCGTGCGAAGGGGTATACGGGTAGGGCGTGACCATCGCGATGATCGATGGACCTGTTGATACTAGTGCACCTGAACTGGCGGGGGCCAACATCACGGTGAAAACACCTTGCGAATTCGAGGCGCGAACTCGTAGTAAGTTGCATGCGACCGCCATCGCATCCATCCTGGTTTCCAAAAACTACGGCCTTGCTCCTGACGCGACACTCATTGCGTATGCTCGTGCCGATTCCCGTGAGGAAGGCACAAGAAAGTGTAAGAAATTAGACGCAAGCGATGGCATGGCAGTTTGATCCAGACCGCGATCAACGATGGAGCTCAGATTATCTCTATTTCCACGGTCGTAGACCACCAGAATGATCGGGATAAGTGGGCGATTGCTCGGGCGATGGCGCAGGGTGTCATCGTCGTTGCGGCTATGGGTAACGATGCGTGGGAAGAGAACGACAGTACCTACGGCCGCTGGTCTGGGACTCGTGGGTGTGTCTGCGATCGGGACGGATGGTCAGCTGTCGAGTTATTCCTCGTGGGGTCAAGGAGTCGTCGCCGCGGGTGTGGGTGGTCCGATTAAGGCTCGTGACTACGACACTGGTGGTGTGAAGGATGTGCAGGGGCACGTCGTTTGCGACTCCGGTTGTGGCTGGGCAGATTGCGTTGGCACGGTCGCGTTGGCCCTCAGGCCACCCCTAACCAGATCCTGCAGCTCGTTACCCATAGTGGGTCGAATAATGGTGGGTGGGATCAGTACACCGGTTATGGTGCTTTGAGCCTGGAGGGGTTGCTGGCCAGTGATCCTTCTCAGTATCCCGATGAGAATCCGCTGGCCGATAAGGGCGGCGGCTCCACCCCGACTCCGGCTGAGGTGCAGCAGTACCTTGACGGCCTCGTGCCCTTCTTGGATGTGGTCTTCGATGATAGCTACGTGTATCGCGGGGTGGATGAAGACGCAGCTGACAATGCTGATGCCCCGAATGCGCATATTGGTACGAGCCCGGCCTATCACCGGAAGTAGCCAGATGACGCACTCGTCAGACACGCTCCGCCACCCCGCATGCTCGCAGGGTGACGGGGTTCCCGTCATGATGCACTGAGTGCCGCGAAGCCGGACGCCCCGGCGACGCGGCACTCACGCCGTTCGCGCGACTACTTCGCGGTGCGCAGCCGCAGCGAGTTGAGGACCACGAACACCGACGAGCAGGCCATTGCGGCGCTGGCCAGCATGGGGGAGAGGAGCCCAGCGATCGCGAGGGGCACCATCAACACGTTGTAGAAGAACGCCCAGAACAGGTTCTCCTTGATGATGCGCAGCGTCCGACGCGACACCCGAATTGCGGTCGCCGCCGATGTCAGCGAGGAGTTCGCATGAGCGTCATGTCCGCGACCTCGATCGCCACGTCCGTGCCCGAACCCATCGCAATACCCAGGCCCTTCGCGCTCGCCTGCGCGAGGGCGGCCGCGTCGTTCACGCCGTCGCCCACCATCGCGACCGTGCGGCCCTCGGCCTGCAGGTCAGCGACGGTGTCACGCTTGCCGTCGGGCAGGACTCCCGCGATGACGCGCTCGATACCCGACCTGGCCCGCGACGTGGCGGGCCGCCGCCTCGTTGTCGCCCGTCAGCAGGGATCGGCTCGATGCCGAGCTCGCGCAGCTGAGCGATCGCGTCCGCGGAGGACTCCTTGACCGTGTCGCGCACGACGAGCGCGGCAATCGCGTGGCCCTCGACGCGCTCAGGGATCACGAGCGCCGAGGCTTGCGCCCCTCCCGCTCGCCCGCGCCCGGGCGTGGTGCCCGGGCTGGGTGGGGTACCGGTATCCCCACTCGCGCTGTCGCCAGCCGCGGGTGCGCCGTCGGAGGATGCGGCCTCAGAACGGGAGGTAACCGTGCCGTGGTAGCCGGCGGCGTTCACGACGGCCTCGAGCTCCTCGTCGCTGTGCGGGGCGGTGAGCGTGATGCGCGCGGACTCGGTGGCCAGGTTGACCTCGGCCTTCACGCCGTCGAGCTTGCCGAGCTTACGCTCGACGCGGCGCACGCAGGACGCGCAGGTCATGCCGCCCACGCTCATGGTGAGCGTTGCGAGGGGCAGCTCGGCATCGGGGCCGGGCAGTGCGACGGGCGCGGGCGCCTCGGGTGTGGCGGCTGCCGGCTCCGGGGAGGAGGATGCAGCGGAACCCAGGTTCGGCGCAAGAGCCGCGACGACCGCGGAGGCGCCCGAGGCCTCGGCCTCGCGCACGGCGTCGAGGAGGGAAGCGGGCACGTCGATGCCCAGGGATGCCAGCCACGACGGTCGGCCGACCAGCACGCCGCCGCGGGCGGTGAGGCCGACGACGCCGAGTCCGGGCTGGTTCGCGAACGCCGTCACGGGCTCCAGTGACAGGCCGCGGTCCGATGCACCCGACGTGATCGCGCGGGCGACCGGGTGCTCGGAGAGGGACTCGACGGAGGCGGCCAGGACAGGGGCCGAGGCCTCGTCCACCTCAGGGAGATCCCTCGCGGTGGGCAGCCGCGACCGACTCGAGAGACATGACGCCCGGTCGTCACCGTGCCCGTCTTGTCCAGCAGCATCGTGTCGATCGAGCGCGTCTGCTCGAGAATTTCCGCGTTCTTGATGAGGATGCCCAGCTGCGAGGCGCGCCCCGACCCGACGAGGATCGCGGTGGGCGTGGCCAGGCCGAGCGCGCACGGGCACGCTACGACGAGAACGGCGACGGCCGCCGTGAACGCGGCCTCGCACGCCGCCGCCCGCGAGCAGCCAGCCCCTCGAGCGTCAGCAGGGAAACGACGATGACGATCGGCACGAACACGCCGGAGATCTGGTCCGCGAGTCGCTGGACGGGCGCCTTACCTGCCTGGGCCTCGGCGACCATGCGCCCCATCTGCGCGAGCGTCGTGTCCGAGCCGACGCGCGTGGCGCGCACCAGCAGGGACCCCCACGTGTTGACGGTCGCACCCGTCACCGCGTCGCCGGGGGCGGCGTCCACGGGCACGGACTCGCCCGTCAGGAGCGAGGTGTCCAGGGCGGAGGAACCCTCGACGATGACGCCGTCGGTCGCAACCTTCTCGCCCGGGCGCACCGCGAACAGGTCGCCGACCTGCAGGGACGAGGCGGGCACGACGCTCTCGGAGCGCTCGCCGGTCGCGGGGTCGACGCTCACGAGCGTCGCCTCCTTCGCGCCCATGCTCAGCAGCGAACGCAGCGCGTCGCCCGCGCGGTAGCGTGCGCGCGCCTCCAGGTAGCGTCCCGTCAGCAGGAACACGACGATCGTGGACGCGACCTCGAAGTAGATCTCCGCGTGGCCGGCGTGCGCCGCGCGCGGGATCAGGCTCATCTGCATGCGCATGCCGAGCATCCCGGCGCCGCCCCACAGCAGCGCCCACCAGCTCCACAGCGTCGAGGCGATGACGCCGAGGGAGACCAGCGTGTCCATCGTCGTCGACCCGTGGCGACCCGCCGCGAAGGCCGCCCGGTGGAAGGGCCACGCGCCCCACGTGACGACCGGGATCGTGATCGCCGCGACGACCCACTGCCACCCCGTGAACTGCCAGGCGGGCACCATCGACAGGATCGCCGCGAGGATGCCCAGTGGCGCGGAAACGATGAGGCGTCGGAGCATGTCGGCGGCGTGGGCGCGAGTGCCCTCGCCGACCTGGGGATCGGGGGCCGAGGCCGGGGTGGCCTCAGGGAAGAGGGGCGGCTGCGGGAGTGGTCGTCACGGAGTTGGTGGACATGGGTACCCTCCGGGGGTATGTATCAGGGTGAAAGAAACGAGGCCGGGAAAGGTGCCCCGGCCTCGTCGGTGAGGCGTGGGGAAAACCTCAGAAGTCGCGCGAGATGCCGACCAGCGTGAAGCCAGCCTCGGACACCGCGTCGCTCAGCGCCGCGTCGTCCAGGGGGTGTCGGTCAGGACCGTCACCTTGGAGGTGGCGCCCGAGTTGAGGATCACGTCGACGTTCTTCACGCCGGGGATCTCGCTCAGCTCTTCGCTGACGCTCATCACGCAGTGGCCGCAGGTCATGCCGTCGACGGACAGCTCAATGGTGCGATCGATCTCGGTGGTCATGATGTCTCCTTGAGGTTAGGGACTTGATGAGGCGCGCGATGGCCGCGGCCGCCTCGTCGACTTTGGCCTGCGCGGCCTCGTCGGATTCGCGCGCCGCCGTGACGACGCAGTGGTTCATGTGGTCTTTGAGCAGGTTGACCGCGACCGAATCGAGCGCGGACTGGACGGCCGAGACCTGCGTGAGGATGTCGATGCAGTACTCGCCCTGCGAGATCATGCGCTGCAGGCCGCGCACCCTGGCCTCGATGCGGCGCAGGCGCGCGAGATGATTCTCGGTGTTGCCGTGGTAGCCGTGTTCGTTGCTCATGGAAACTGAGGATACCCTCTAGGGGGTATGGGTGTCGAGGTGCTGTCGCAGCGTGCGCTGTGGGGTGGCGACACGCATCCCTCAAATGCGGCGCGCCCCAGCCCCGGCCCGCCGTAGGGTGGAGGCAGCACACAGGTAAGGAGGGGACATGAAGCGACGCCCGCGTCGGCGCTACCGCGCGATCCGCCGTGTCCCCAGGCCTACCCCGGTCGTCTACCTGCGCCTCAAAGTCGCCCCCGTCGTGCCCCGCCCTCGCGGCCACGGTCGCCGTCGGCGCGCTCGCGAAATCTCCGCCCCTGCCGCAGGACGTGCGCGCCCGCGCGCGGTCCTCTCCGACGACATGGGAACCGCGATCAGCGAACAAATCGCAGCGCATCTTCTTCGATAACCCCGGCCTCGACACCCTCCTCATCCGCTCCCTCTCCCACGTCGCGCGGCGCACCGCGACCGTGGGCGCACCTGGGCGCGAGCGGTCGTCGCCGTCGGCGCGGACAAGGACGGGCGCATGGCCCGCATGCTGCCCCTCATCCCCAGGCGCGGATACGACGCCCTCGCGACCGGCATGCTGACGATCGGCACGGCAGTGGGCGCCCTGCGCGGCGGCGAGGTCCACGTCGCACTCCTGCGCGACTCCGACGCCGACCCCGCGTTCCAGGACCCGCTGCCCCGGCCACCCTGAGGCCCAGATCCGCCGCGTCGACGCACCCGAGCTGCTCTCCGACATGTGCGCCGACATCGACGAGCTCTACTGGTCGCGCACGATCGGCCCCGCCGTCAAGATCACCCGCGTCGGCGAGGGCGAGGCCCGCCGCTGGCTCCTCGAGTCTGGTCGGCACCGAGTCCATGACCTGGCGCTCCACGAACAACCCCGGCCGACGCTGAGACGAACATCCGACCCATGCTCGGCCTCGAAAGCGCGATGAGCGTCGGCGTCGTGCGCGCCTCCACGCCGCGATGGAACGCGACGGCGTACCCACCGAGCGGTGGACGCGCGAACCCGTCCTCATCTGCGGGCCACTCCCAGGGCGGGATCGTCGCCGCCGCCCTCGCCTCCGTCCCCCGCCGACGAGGCCGGGGTCAACGTCGCCGGAATCCTCTCCACGGGCGGCCCCGAACCGAGCGCATCCGCGTGCGCCCCTGACGTGGTGACCGTCGCCGTCACGCACGACCAGGACGTCATGCCGAGCCTCGACGGCTCGCCCGACCGCGCCCCCTGACCGGCGCGTCACCGTCGGACGCAGCCTCGTGAGGCCTCGTACCCGCCCCTCTACTACGCGCACTCCTCCTCGACCCTACACGGAGACCGTGCGCCTCCTCGAGCGCAAGGTGCGCGTGACCCCGTGGGGTCGGCTGGCCTCGTCAATGGCTGCCCTGCAGGATTTCCTGCCCACCCCGGGCGAGGACACCCGCGTCATGCACTACGAGATCTGGCAGGACATCCTGACCCCTCCGCCGAGGGCACGTGGGACACGGTCGCCGTGCTCGAACGCGCCAGCTCCTACGAACCCGCCACCTATCCGATCGACTACGCGGTCACGGCCCCCCGCCTGCCCCGCGTCGCCCGAGCCCGTCGCGCGGGTTTTTCCGCGCGCCTCTCCTCCGCCCTCTCCTCCCTCAGAAAGGACAGGTCATGACCGACCCCAACGCCCCCTGCGCGAGGTGCGCCGATGGATGCGCGTCTCGACCCCCGTCAACAAGGCCGCCTCCGCGGGCCTGCGCGGACGGCTCCCTGCAGATCGCCGGGCCCCTCATGATCGGCGCGCTCGGCGTGGGCGCCCTGGGTGCGGGCATCGCGTGGCGCGCCCTGTCCTCGACGCGCGGGCACCGGGCGCACCCAGCGCTTCGTCGACCTGGCGACCGCGGCGCTCGAGTCCGGATTTCCCAGCGCATGCGCACGAGGCCGATGCGGGTGAGGCCTCGCGCCGCGCCGCGTCGTCCACGTGGAGGTTGGCGAAGGGCTTCGGGCCGCCCCTCCTCGTGTCCATCGACGTGGTCGTTGCCTCCTCGATGCGCTGTCGGAGCGCGAGGCGGCGACACGCGCCCTCGATGCGATCACCCGCGCGACCTGGAACAATCCCGAAATGGCGCCGGTCAGCGTGCGCGCACGAGTCCTCGTCGCCCACGACGAGGTCGGCGACCTCGAGGCCCCCGGCGCGCAGACCGACACCGTTGTCGACATGAGCGCCCTCGGCTTCGCCGACGAGATCGCGCGCCCCTGACGAGCTCTACGACCGCTACGGCGCGCCCGAGGTGACCCCGCCTGGAGGCCGTGACCTTCGTTGGCCCCGGCCTCGTTGAGGTCGGGAAATAATGGAAAAGGCGGCGAGGCGCGGACCAACCGCGCACCCGCCGCCCCAGCCGATAGGGCTCAGGCCTCCCAGCGCGCCAGGCGCTCGGACAAGCCGACGTAGGTCGCGGGGTCAGCGCGAGGAGGCGCTCCTCCACCTCGGCCTAGCAGACCCAGGCCCGCGATGAACTCACGCATGTCTTCCGCGCCCACCTCGTGGCCGCGCGTCAGCTCCTTGAGACGCTCGTACGGGTTCGCCATGCCGGTCGCGCCCGCGATCGCGGCGGCGCGCATCGCCTGCTGGACGGCCTCGCCGAGCACCGCCCAATTCGCATCCAGGTCGCGGGCCATACGAGCCGCGTTGATCTCGATGCCATCCAGGCCGCGCACCAGGTTGTCGTAGGCCAGCACCGCGTGGCCGAACGCGACGCCCACGTTGCGCTGCGTCGTCGAATCCGTCAGGTCGCGCTGCATGCGGCTGGTCACCAGCGTCGCGCCGAGGGAATCCAGGAGCGCGTTCGACACCTCCAGGTTCGCCTCCGCATTCTCGAAGCGGATCGGGTTGACCTTGTGCGGCATCGTCGACGAGCCCGTCGAGCCCTGCGCCGCCAGGTTCTGATGGAAGTAATCCATCGAAATGTAGGTCCACGCGTCCGTCGCCAGGTTGTGGGCGATGCGGCCCGCGCGCGCCACGTCCGCGTACAGCTCGGCCTGCCAGTCGTGCGACTCGATCTGCGTGGTCAGCGGGTTCCACGTCAGGCCCAGGCCCTCCACGAAGGAACGAGCCAGCGTCGGCCAATCCGCGCCCGGCACGGACACGACGTGCGCGGCCCACGTCCCCGTCGCGCCGTTGATCTTGCCCAGGTACTCCGTGGCCTCGACGCGCTTGATCTGGCGCGACAGACGGTGCGCGAACACAGCCATCTCCTTGCCGACCGTGACGGGGGTCGCTCACTGGCCGTGCGTGTGTAGCCAGCATCGGGACGGCCGCCCCGGCCTCGGCGAGGCCACGCAGCCGATCCAGGAGCGCGCGGATCGCGGGCAGCCACACCTGCTCGGTCGCCGCCTTGATCGTCAGCGCGTACGCCAGGTTGTTGATGTCCTCGGAGGTGCAGAAGATGTGGACGACCTCGCGCAGGGTCGGCAGATTCGTGTCCGCTCCCAGCTTGTCGGAGGCAGCCTCGAGGTATTCGCCGATCAGGTACTCGACGGCCTTGACGTCGTGGCGGGTAACCGCCTCGAACTCGCCCAGGCGCTTGATGTGGTCGGCGCCGAAGTCACGCGTGAGGGCGCGCAGGTAGTCGCGCTCGGCGTCGGTCAGCGTGGGTGCGCCCGGCAGGACCGAGTTGTCGAGCAGGAAAATCAGCCACTCGATTTCGACATGGACGCGCGCGCGGTTCAGGCCCGCCTCGGACAGGTAGTTCGCCAGGGGCGCGGCCACCGCGCGGTAGCGGCCGTCCAGCGGGCTGAGCGGTTCACCCCCGCCCGCCAGGTCCGAATAGCCGTGGGCAGTGGAGAACAGTGTCATCGTGTCGCTCATACCCCTATCTTCCCAGAACGAGGGGCCTTCGGGACGCCGAGTCCGCTCGGCGGTTCGTGGCGTGGGTAACGTACGAGGCCTGGGCTGGGTCGGGTGCGCGCGTGACAGCCCCGTGTGACAGCCCCGGGCGTGTCATCCACAGGGGTGCTGGGTGCGGGTGGTTATCCACAGGGGGCGTCGGGCAGCTGGTAGCGGGGGAAAGCGAGGGCGTAGCGTGCAAGGACAACAACGCATCGTCCACCGATGGGAGCCCTCATGATCCCCGATCCCTCAGTCCCGGACTGTCCCTGCATGCCGCCCACGGCCTCGTCGAAACGCTACGCGTGGCCATTGCGTGCGCATCGTGCCCGCAGTGGACCGGTGTCGCGGGAGACTCCTATAGGAACCAACACGGCGAGGTGTCTCGCCTGCGCGCAGGGCGTCCTCGACCAGATCCAGCAGGCCCTCGACCTCGTGCCCGCCTTCGATGAGGAGCGCAACCACGCCTTCGCCCGTAGCCTCGCCGAGGCCGCCGTCTCCCAGCCCGAACTCCTCGCATTGGGAGCGTGGTGATCATGGCATTCGACCCGCGCCGAGACGTCACAGTTAGCACCGGGGCATTCAGCGTCGACGTCGACCAACTGTGCGCCGCACACGCTCATCACCGGCGAGGAAACGATGGCGATCGTTCCAGCCCGGCTCGCCCTCGACGCCGCCCTCGGTGAGGCGGAGGCGGTATCCGGCCTCGTCCCGGAGGCCTCCGCGCGACTTGCTTCCGCGATCACGGGCGCCCTGTCTGCCCTAGATATTCTCGAGGGCGAGATCGACTCGCTGCGGTGGAAACTGCAGGGACGTGGCCCTCACCTACGCGAATGCCGAATCCGGATCATCCCTGTGGAGCTCGTCCCTGGCAGCTCGATGGGCCCGCAGCTGAGCGCGTCGGGCCTCGGAATGATGATAGTGGCTCCCGGAGGGCTCGCTGTTGCCGGTGCCTCGGCGCTCTATCACGGGGCCCAGGACCTGTCGGTGCGCGCTGGGGTCCCTTGGCTGCCCACCGTTCTCATGCCCGGTCTATCGGTGCTGGTCGGGGAGAGAGACCTGTATGACACCGTGATCGACGGACTTCTCTTCAAATACCACTCGGACGAGGTCTCGGGCGCCCGCTTCCAACGCGACCTCGGCAGGTTCGCCCTGGACGTCAACTCCTCGCCCGTCTACCGAGGGGTCGCAGCTGCGCTGTCGGGGCTGGGAGTCAGCCAGGACCTCAACTCGACGTCCACGCAATCAGCGTCCGGGGTGGCCGCAATCGCTGCGCCCTTCCTTGCGTACCTCGGGCTCGTTGACTTCCACCGCGGCCACGGAGTCAGCTGCGGGATCATCGTGCAAGGCGCGGACGGCGATGCCCGCATTCGCCCCAACGGACTCGGCTCCCTCATGCCCTCGAGTGCCCTCGACGCGCGCACCCAGTCCGCGCTCGAGGCAATGCCCGCAGCGGCCCCCGACACCCACTACGCAGGCGTCACCACCAGCGCCGACGCCATCGAACACATCACGCAGATGCACGGAGGAGACGCAGACAACGGCGAGATCGCGATCGAAGAACACGTGACGGTCGGGGATGATGGGGAGATGATCCGCTCCTGGACCGTCGATATCCGGGGCACACAGTCCTTCGCCATCGGGCAGTCAGGCCCCCAGGACATGACCACCAACCTGCAGGGCGTGGCCGGGATGAGCTCCGACCAGCTCGTCGCCATCAAGGAAGCCATGAACGCGGCGGGCATCGCGCCGGGCGAGGCCGTCGAATTCGCCGGACACTCACAGGGAGGCATCATGGCGGCCCAGATGGCTGCGGACCCTTCCGTGCGCGCCCGCTACAACGTCGTCTCCGTCGTCACCGCCGGTTCGCCCACGGCGACGATTGCGCCCAGCGATGTGCCCGTCCTCGCCTACGAAAACTCCGGCGACATCGTTGCCGGCCTGGATGGAAATGCCACGCGTGGGGACAACGTCACGACCGTCATGTTCCGCGACTACGAGGCCACGTGCCACGCCGACGATGCCGTGCCCTGCTCGCACAGCGCGCCCTCTGTACGTCGATGAAATCCGGAGCACCCTCGATGCGGCCCACACCTCGTCCGACCCCGGCCTCGGAGCTCTGGCAGCCGCCGAGGCCAGGCGCACCCAGGCGCTCGGCCTGACCCACAACACGCAGACCACCGTCCACCACTATCAAACGAGGCGCATCACCCAGGGGTGATACGCCTCGAGAAAGAGACCGGGGACACTCAGTCCTTCTTGTCCTTCTTGTCCCGCAGGATGCCCGAGACAAGCGCAGACACCACGGAGGTGATGATCGCGCCCGCCAGGCACGACCAGAAGCCACCCGTCTTCATGGGGAACCCGAGCGATGTGGACAGCCAGCCCGTCAGCGAGAACAGGAGAGAGTTCGTCACCAGGGCGAACAGACCGAAAGTGAGGAGGTACAGGGGAACGCCAGAGTCGTCACGATCGGCTTTAATGATCGAGTTCACCGCCGTGAACACCAGGGCGACGACGGCCAGAACAATCACGGTTTCCGACGCCGACGAAGAGTCGATCGAAATCGACGACACTACGTGGATCGTGACCCACAGGCCGGCCATCGTGGCCAACAAACGTGCAATGAAATCCATTCTTTCATTCTTGCTCAGTGGGACGATGCTTGCACGGTCCAGTCCCATGGGATAGGACTACACGCATGACCAACCTGCGCATTCGTCCCGCCGTCGCCGCCCTGCCGCGCTACGTGCCAAGCAAGACGGCACCCGGCGCCGTCAAGATCTCCTCGAACGAAATGCCGAGCGCGCCCAGCCCCGCTGTACTCGAGGCGATCGCCCGCGAAATCGAGACGATCAACCGCTACCCCGACCTGACGGCAGCGCCCCTGCGCGAGGCCCTCGCGGGCGCTTCGGCGTCGGCGCCGACCAGGTGTGCGTGGGCACCGGGTCCTCGGCGATCCTCGTCGCCGCACTGTCCGCCGTCTGCCAACCCGGCAGCCAGGTTGTCTTCCCCTGGCGCTCTTTCGAGTCCCTACCCGATCGCCATCCCTTCCGTGGGAGGCGACCCCGTGCCCGTCGAGCTCCTCCCGGACGCAACCCACGACCTCGACGCGATGCGCGCAGCCATCACGCCCGATACCGTCGCCGTCATCGTCTGCTCGCCCAACAACCCGACCGGCCCCGCCCTCACCTACGAGGAGATCGCTGACTTCGTCGCCGACGTCCCCGACGACGTCATGATCATCGTCGACGAGGGCCTACATCGACTTCGCGACCAAGCCCGGCGTGCGCACCGCGGTCCCCCTCATCGAAGACCACCCCAACGTCATCGTCATGCGCACCTTCTCCAAGGCTCACGCCCTGGCTGAGCGTGCGCGTCGGCTACGCCATCGGTGATCCCGAGGTGATCGGCGCGATCCAGGCCCTCCTCGTCCCCTTCGGCGTCAGCTCCCTCGCCCTCGCCGCGGCCCTCGCCTCCCTGAAGGACGCCGAGGGCGTCCAGCGCGCCGTCGCAGAGATCGTCGCCGAACGCGAGCGCATCATCCCGGCGCTGCGAGACCTCGGCTACGACATCCCCGACAGCCAGTCGAACTTCTACCTGATCCGAGGCGACGTCTACGGCCTCGTCGAAGCATGCGCGCGCGTCGGCCTCATCGTGCGTCCCTTCCGCGTGGGCGTGCGAGTCTCGGTCGGCTCCGCGCGAGCAGAACGACCTGTTCCTGTCTGTGGCCACCGAATTTGCGCGCACTGCGGGCATCGGCGCATATGCGCGCTGCGCGCCCGACGAAACTGACGCGACCGCTGACCCATCGGGGTGCCGCGATTTACGGGATCAGCAGCGAGGCAATGAGGAGAAGTGACCAGCCGAGCTCGCTGAATCCGATGAGCTTGGGGAGAAGGGGCGCGCGCGGGTCCGGTTGAGCGTCGGCATCACCCACGCGCGCGCAGTCAGGCATGCCCACATGAGGACGGGCAGATCGTCAGCGCACCGAACCACCACGCCACGGCCGCGCACAGCGTGAACGCCGCGTGCAGCAGCGTGGAACCCACTGCCCAGCGCGGATCCTTACGACCGCGGATCATCGAACGAACCAGGGGAACCGTGCCGATGTAGTGCAGGCCGAACGCGGCGCACGTCGCCCACGCCTGGAGCGTCACCGCAGCCGGTGAACCGTCCGCTGTCGCCAGCGAGAACGCCACGGGGCCCATGATATTGCCCGCCAGGATCGAAGCCGCGCGGGCACCCGGGAGCGCTCGCGGCCCTTCCACACGAGGTAGAGTGCCGACGAGGCGAGGGCGCGAAAGCAATCGCCCACCACAGTAGCTGAGGGCGCAGGGCCAGGAGGGTGGCGCCGGGGAGCGCCGCGAGCACGCCGTAGGTGATGACCGCGGGGGCGATGCGGCCGCGGCGCTTGGCGGGCGTCTTCACCCACAGGCACACGGCCGAGAACATCTGGAAGGCCATCGCCCACGCCACCAGCATGAGGATGACCGTCCAGGAGAAGGTAAAGGACAGTGCCCACCCGAGCAGCGGCGGGAAAGCCATCATCGTCCATGCGCCGTGCTGGTCGGAGATCCAGCCGTCGCGGGCAAGCTTGCGCATGCGGGGGTTGGTGTGGTGGCGTGGCTTCGGGCGCCCCTTGGGGCGCCCCGGTGCGCGATTGGTGACGCCATCCGCGGTGCGTTCGGGCGTTGTGTGAGTCTGCGGCGCTGCACTGTGCATAGCCTTAGCTTAGTGAAGTACGCCTGTGAGGCTCAATACTGGGAGGGTCACAACGTGAGACTCGCAAGGGATTAATTGAATAGCGGGTGAATTATGGGGGCATGTCCACATCAGACGCAGTGACAACTCAATCTCCCTCTCTTTCCTCGGAAGACCGCAGCGCGCGCATCGCCGTCACGGTCTTTCCCCTGCTGATCCTGGCGGCCTTCGCGATCGCCATGATCACGCCCGACACCTTCAAGCCGCTGGCTCCCGGTGTTAGCTGGGCCCTCGGCGTCATCATGTTCGGCATGGGCTCGACCCCTGACGATTCCCGACTTCGGGCTCATCGTGAAGCGTCCGCTACCCGTTCTCGTGGGCGTTGTCGCGCAGTACCTCATCATGCCCCTCGTCGGCTGGGCCCTGTGCTACGTGTTCCGTCTGCCCAACGAGGTTGCGGTTGGTGTCATCCTCGTCGGATGTGCGCCCGGTGGTACCGCCTCCAACGTGATCTCCTATCTGGCGAAGGCAGACGTCGCCCTGTCGGTCACCATGACCTCGATCTCGACGCTGCTCGCACCGCTCATGACGCCGCTGCTTACTGCCTGGCTGGTGGGGTCGCGCATGCCGGTGAACGGCGCGGCGATGGCGCAGAACATCCTGCTCATGGTCCTCGCACCCGTGCTCGGCGGTTTTGCCGTTCGCTTCATTGCGGGCAAGTACGTGGAAAAGGTCCTGCCGATTCTGCCCTGGATCTCGGTGCTGGGCATCTGCTACGTGCTGCTGGTTGTCGTGTCGGGCTCGGTCGACAAGATCCCTGACCTCCGGCGCCCTCATCATCGCGGTCGTCATCTGCCACAACCTGCTCGGCTACCTCTTCGGCTACCTGGCCGGACGCGTCGGCCGAGGCTCGGACAAGGCCTCGCGCACGACTGCAATCGAGGTTGGCATGCAGAACTCGGCGCTGGCTGCGACGCTGGCGAAGACCCACTTTGCCTCCACTCCGGAGACCGCGCTCCCCTGCCGCCGTTTTCTCCGTGTGGCACAACCTGTCCGGCGCGCTGCTGGCAGCCTTCTTCCGTCGCTGGAAGAACGGCGGCCAGGCCTGAATAGACGAGGCCGGGGCGGGGTGATCGTTCATCCACACTCGGCGCGCTCGCATGAACAGAACGTAAGGAGGGCGGCCCATCGAGCCGCCCCTCCTGCGTTGCTCGCGAGTCAGTGGTTGCTCACTTGTCCACGTTGCACAGGTTGGTGTGCGTCTCCTGGTGCGAGCTCATGTTCTGGATCGCGTTCGTGTACTCGGCGATCTTACTGAGGTCGTTCTCGACGTAGACGGCCTTGATCTGGTCGGTCACGGCCTGAGCGTCCTTGGCAAGATTATCGACGGCGTTCTTCACGTCAGTGTTCGAGATGGAGCTGGAGGCCGACTTGTACGCGTCGGTAAGGGCCTGCCATGCCTCCACGGCCTTCTGGGGGTCGGTCGTGACCTGCTGGCTGGCCTCGGAAATTGCGGACGCGGCCTCGGCTATGGGAGTGGCCAGCTTCATGCAAGCGTCGGACGTGGACTCATCGGAGGAATCGGGGGCTGCCTGGGTGGGAGCTGCCGCGCTCGCACGTGATTTAAGAGGGTAATTATGATGCCTGTTGACCGTCTGTTGCGTCGGTTTGTGCGTGTCTGCATGTTCTAGCCTTCCAATACGTGAGCAGAGTCATGCTGTGACCGTTGAGTCAGGTTCTCGGAGGCCGATAGGCTCGAAGAGCATCCATTTTTCAACACGCCAGGAGCAATCAAATGAAGCGCCGCATCGCCGCCGCAATCCTCGTGACCCTTCTCCCCCTCGGCATGGCTGCCTGCGGGTCTCAGTCGAAGGCTGACGCCTGCAAGCTGCTTGAGAAGCCTCTTGAAGAAGCGAGCCTCGCCCTGATGGAATCCGCAAAGGCTGGTGACATGAGCAGCGTTGGAGATACCTACGCCACGTTTCGCTTCCACCTACGAGGAAGCCTCAAGAAGATCACCAACAAGGAAATTAAGAGTCCGTCGATCAGGTTGCGGCCGCATGGCGCGCTGCCGCCGACAACTCGGGTGTTCTGAAGATGGATCCGATGAATATGGACGTCCAGAAGCTCGAGGAGTACCAGAAGATCATGGAAGATCTGAACGCGAAGCAGACCGAGCTGTTCGACAAGTGCGAATTCAAGCACTGATTCGTCTCTGAATCGGATATAGCGGTGGAGGGGCGGCCCATTGCGCCGCCCCTCCTTCCGCGTCCTGCGGGCGCGTTACTCATGTGCGCATGTTGCTCGTGTGAGCGTGACCCTCGTGTGAGCGCGGGGCTGCCCACCCCTTGTGCGTGCCTCGTCGGAGCCGCTCACTCACCTCGGTGCATGTTCGGCGTAGCTATCAAGCGCCGTCGTCATTCGTGCAGCGGATGTGTAAAAAATGCACGCATGTTCGTTAACCGCGAGGTAATCAGTGACAAAAAAATGCGATATGATTCGCGGGTACCCATCATAAATACTCGAAGGAGTAACCCTCATGAAAAAGCGTCTTCTGACGGCCGCCCTCGTCGCACTGCTGCCCCTGAGCCTGGCTGCCTGCGGTGGACAGTCCAAGCAGGATGCCTGCCAGATCATCAATGACAAGGCCATCAAGGCAGTTGATGGCCTGGATCCGAGCAACACGGAAGACATGGTTCAGGGCATGACCAACGTTGCGACTGTCCTGAAGTCTGACGAGATCACCAACACGGAAGTGAAGGCTGCTGCGGTGGCTGCGGGCGATAGTGCTCAGGCTCTCGCCGATTTCGCCAAGACGGTGGGAGGTGAGCCTTCGGCAGACCAGATGAGCGAGGCCATGGACCTGTACACGACCTTCACGACGTCGATGTCGTCGCTCGAAACGGTGTGCAACGCGCGCTGACGCGCACCATCAGATTGTGTATGCCCGCGTGTGGGCATTGAAGGTGAGGGTGACTCGCGGGGCCACCCTCACTCTATCTTGACGGGTGTCGCGTGCTCGCCAGAGCGTCACTTACCGGTGCACACCGTCCGAAGATTGTTCATCGACTCAGGTACTCTGACGTCGCTGACAGAATCCGGGAGCGCTGCTCGGTCGTCGGCTGATCGTCGGCCGCCTTGGTCGCGTCGAGGAGCTTCTGCGCGCTGTCCGCCAGCTTGTTTGCTGCCACCCTTGACATCGGGGTTGGTGATCTCGTCGGACTTCATGATGTCAATGAAGTTGGACAGCGTCTTGATGACCGAGGCCTTGTCCTTCTCGTTCAGGCTCGAAGAGATAGCGTTGGCCTTGTCGTCGAGAATGGCGCAGGCCTTCTCCTTCGTCTGGCTCGACTTCGAAGAGCTCGACGCGGAGGGCGATGCCTGTGTAGGCGTGCTGGTCGGCTCCTGCGAAGGCGCGGACGAGGACGACTGCGAGGATGTCGGGTTGTCAGTCTTGATCTGCAGGCACGCGGACATGCCGAGGGGTAGCAGAGTGATGAGGAGGGCGGCTGCAATACGACGCTTCATGGGATGCTCCTTGAAATGTTGAAGTGTACGTTCTTGCTCAGTCTAACCCCAAAAGCATAAAATTAACATATCGGTCAGTGAGGTCGAGTTAAGGCGGGAAAATCGGAGGTAATCGGACGCCTTGTATCGGCGTATTGCCCCGTTAGGCGACAGGCTGCCGCATGGACTGTCAATCTGTTTGGTGTCCGTGGTCTGTGCTTCGCTCCGGGTGTTGGATTCGTGTCTGGTGTCTGGTGTGATGCTCGGGTGCTGGGCGTGCTGCGCTCCGTTGGCGTTGGTCGGTTACCGTCCGCCAATGTCGTGAGTGGCCGCTGTTCTTTGCGTCGGTCCCTCCATGTCACGTCAGTCACTGGTACGTCAGCCATTGCGACGGTGGTCACTGGCGGTGGTACCTGAGCCTCGCTGTCGGACGCTGCCGTGCCCAACGCCGGGGTGGTGTGGGGTTTTGCAGCATTAGGGGCGCTCTGACGGCGTGTCGTCGGCGTGTCGTGGTTCTTATGATGCAATTCCCCCGCTTGGCGGCAGCGCGGCTGCGGTTTGCGGTGGTGTGGCCGCCGAAGTGCAGACCCAGTGGGCAAAAAGATCCCAAAATGGACGGTTTTGGCTGAATGGGACTGCACTTTGGCGGATTCGGTGTCAGTCGTGGCGTGTTGTTCGTACGCGGACCTTTGAATATGCGTGTTAACCCCTTGATGCGCAGCTAAACCCTACTGGTGGCATGGTGGGCAGTCCGCCTAGGCCACCACCTATCGGGTTAACGTGCGCATTGAAGGGCTGAGGTCACCACCTATCGGGCCCACGCGCAGGTCATCGGGCCCGCGTGCGAGTTGTTGGGCCCACGTGCGCGCTGATCGGCTCATGTATCGGGCCTGTGGGGGTGCTCCTACCTCCACGATGAAACAACCACCTTCAACACAGACTCTCCCGCACTAGCAAGCCGAAAAGTCACCCTCCCAGCAACACGATTTGTCCATCCTCACAGTTGGCCCCAACCAACTAAAAACACCGACTTTCCCGCACCAGAAAGCCGAAAAAGTCACGCTATCAGCAACACGTAGTGTCCTATAACGCGAATCGGATATAGTGGAGGAGGGGCGGCCCATCGGGCCGCCCCTCCTCGCGTCAGCGCTCGTCAGCGGGACTCAGTACTTGTAGCCGCACGTGTGGAAGAGCTCGGTCTGGTGGGTGTTGAGCTGCTCGAAGGACGCCTGGAGGTCCTGGATCTTCTCCTCGTCCGCGTTCGCCGGATCCGCGGACAGGGCCTGAGCCTTCTCGGCGACGGTGCGCCAGTCGGCCGCGACCCTGATCGACAGAAGCCTTCACCTCCGAGTTGGTGATTCGCGGAAGCCGTCCTCGTAGGCTTCGGCGAGCTTTGTGAACGATTCGCCTGGATTCTCCGCCTCGCCCAGACGTGCGTTGACGAGGGCGACGCCGGCTTCCTTCAAGGGGCCGGAAAGTTCCTCGCAGGCGGAGGTCTTCGATGCGATGGAACAGCCGGTCATGCCGAGGGGCAGGAGGGCGCCGACGAGTGCGGCAACGATGCGGCGCTTCATGGAGGACTCTTGGGGTGTTGATGGCGGATGCCCTCGTAGTCTAAATCCAGGGTTTCCGTCGTTGCAGTAATCCGATTGAAAGCCCGGACTTGGTAGACAAAAATCGCCGGGACCAAACGGTCCCGGCGATTACCGGTCGGGGTGGCGGGATTTGAACCCACGGCCTCTTCGTCCCGAACGAAGCGCGCTACCAAGCTGCGCCACACCCCGGTGCCGTTCGAGTATAGCCTTACCTCGCCGATATTCCCCAAACGGAGATCAAGCAAGCGTCGTAAGTGTGTCCCACGCCGCATCGAACTGTCCGGGTGACAGCTACGTCGTAAGAAACGACTGGACGTGACAGGCGTGGTTAGGCCGGGTACACGTGGATGAGCGACGCCTCGGGGCGAGTGGCGATGCGGACCTTCGCGTAGGGGGACGTGCCCAGGCCAGCGGACACGTGCAGCCAGGCAGTCGATCCGTCCGGTGCCTGCCAGCGCTTCAGACCCTTCGCGTAGGGGCGCGAAATATCGCAATTCGTGATGATTGCGCCGACCCCTGGAATACCGATCTGGCCACCGTGCGTATGACCCGCGAGGATCAGGTCAGGCACCCGTCGAGGTAAGCGCGGGAGATGACACGGGTGTACGGCGCGTGGGTCACCCCCAGGCGCAAGACACCGGGTGCCGCCCAAGACGTGGCCGGGGCCCCCAGGCGATCACGGTGAATATGCGCGTCATCCGTGCCCAGGAGCGAGACTGCGCTCGTCGGCAGACGAAAGTGTCCCGGACGCGTTCGACAGGTCCACCCAGCCAGCCTGGCGCATCTGACGCACCATCGGCAGGGTAGGAAGATCAGGAACGACGCGCGCCGGTGCGGCTTCGAACGGGGACAAGTAGCGGCCCCACCGCTCGGAATCGGCGAATAGTAGTCATTGGGAACCGAGCACGAGCGCCCGGATAGGGACAAGAACGGGCGGTATGCGTCCATCACCATGTCCAGAGCGTCCACGGACCCGAAGTTATCGCCGGTCGCCACGACCATGTCGAAGCGCCCGAGGCGGCCACGTCGGACAGGAAGCGCAGCAGAAACTCCCGGCCCGCGAATAGGTGCAGATCCGCAATCTGCAGGATTCGAACCTCGGGACGCGTGCGCGACCGGGACCTCGTGGCGTCGCAGGATCGGCATGGTGCGCTCGATCGAACCCCAGGCCAGCGCGGCGCCGCCCGCTGCCAGCCCGGCAAGCCCCAGCCCACCGACGACCGCACCGGCGGTGCGCAGGAGGCCACGGCCTCGTCGAGCGGACGAAGCCGTGGCCTCCTGAAGCAACTGCTGCCGTATCAGTCGTCATCTCAGTGGCTCGGCGACGGCGACGGAGTCGGGACTGCGAAGGAGCAGGCGTCGGAGTGGCGCCGCGCTGCGGGATGGACGCGCCGATGTTCGCGTTCGACACGGCCTCCACCGGGGTGCGTGACCAGCGCCTGCGTCATGTAGGGTGCCCAAATGTTCTGGCCGACGTAGGTCTCACCGAAGATCTCGGAGTGGTACACGCCGTTAATGACCACGCCGGAGACTTCCTGCGAGGAGTTGTCGCCGTGGCCCACCCAAGCGGCGGTCGCAAGCGACGGGGTGAAGCCCGTCAGCCACGTGTTCGCGTGACCGTCCGTCGTACCCGACTTGGCAGCAAACGGGCGGCCGTCGCCCGAGGCGCGTCGACGTGGCATCTGGCTTAGCCGAAGCGGTCGTCAGCAGCGCGGCCGTCTTGTTCGCGCGACCTCGGCGGGGATAACCTGATTGCACTCTGGCGAGAACTCCTTGAGGACGTTCTCATTGCGATCGGTCACCGACTCGATGGACTGCGGCTTGCACTGCTGGCCGGAGTTCGCGATCGTCGCAAACACGGACGCCATCTGCAGGGGGGAACCGGACACGGAACCAAGAATGTTGGCGGGGAAGGGCGACGGAACCTCGCCGTCCTCCGTGATGCCCATGTCGTAGGCGGTCTCGAAGATAGAGCAGAAGTCCACGCGCGACGCCATGTTGACGAACGCCTGGTTGACCGATCTGTCCCGTCCGCACGCACGACGTTCACAGAACCGGTCTTACCTGCGAGGTCGTTGACCTGGTAGCCCTCGGTGACGATCGGGCGGCCGTCGCACTTGAAGGCGCCGTTGGGGTAGAAGGTGTTGGCCGAACCCACGGTCTCATACGCCGAGTGGCCTTCCTTGAACCACTGCAGCAGCGTGAATACCTTGAAGGTTGAGCCGACCTGGAAGTTGCCATCCGCCGAGTAGTTCGCCATCGTCTGGCCGGCCTCGATGCCGTATGTCGTGTTCTGGGCCATCGCCAGGACCTTGCCGGTGCGCGGATCCAGGGAGACGAGTGCATCGTTCAGGCCGGATGCGTCGCCCACGGGAATCGCATTCGTCAGGGACGCGTAGGCTGCGCTCTGCTTCGCGGGATCCATCGTGGTGCGGATCGTGATGCCCTGAGTCTTCAGGAGACGCTCGCGCTCAATGCGCGTGGAACCAAAGGTCGAATCCTCCAGGAACTGCGCCAGCACGTAGTCGCAGAAGTAGGCCTGCGCGGACGGGGCACCGGAGCAGCCTTCGGAAGATACCGTCGGATTCAGCATGGAATCAACGGTGGTCGCAATGCCCTCGTCGTACTCTTCCTGCGTAATGACGCCCTGCTCGAGCATCGTTGCCAGGACCGTGTCGCGGCGTTCCTGGGCTGCCTCGGGGTGCGTCAGCGGATCGTACTGGACGGGGGACTGAACGAGGCCCGCGAGGAGCGCGGACTCAAGATAGTTCAGCTCCGACGCCGACTTGGAGAAGTAGCGCTGCGAGGCGGCCTCACGCCGTAGGTGATCGGACCGAAGGGAGCGATGTTGAGGGTAGCCCGTGAGAATCTCATCCTTGGACTGGGTCTTTTCCAGCGCCAGCGCGTACTTCATCTCGCGGAGCTTACGCTCGGTGGTCTGCTCGGTCGCCGCGTTCACCTGATCCGCGTCGCCCTCAAGGTAGCCGCGTTCGGCAAGAGAGTTACGCACGTACTGCTGGGTGATCGTGGATGCGCCCTGACGCCCGCTGTCGCCCAGGTTCGAGACCAGAGCACGGGCGATACCCGTGGCATCGACGCCGTTGTGCTCGTAGAAGCGCTTGTCCTCGATTGCGATGATCGCCTTCTTCATGACGTCAGCGATGTTGGCGCTGGGCACCACGATGCGCTGCTTGTCGTAGAAGTGGGCGATCACGGCGCCGGAAGAATCCAGCAGCTGCGACTCCTCAGCCGGAGCGACCGTCTGCAGATCACCGGGGAGCTCGTTGAAGACGGAGGGAACCGACTTGGCAACGAGCGCGGTGGGGCTCGGCAATGGGGACGAGCATGCCTGCTCCGACGACACCCATGAGCGCAGACACGCTCAGGAATGCCATCAGCAGCGCGAGCAGCTGGGCCGGTCGGACAGCGCGAGAGTGAGAGTGCGACATATTCCTAGCTTACGTGGCGGCGTGCTCATCTGGCGTTTGGCGACGCGTGAGAATTGCCTGATGGGTCACGCCTGATGGCCGCAATCGTGGTCGCAGCGTTTGCACCCACAATCGTATGTGTGTATGGTCACAAGCAGGGCTCGAAATACAGTGAAGTGGAGTTCCACGATGTCAACGCAAGGCGACGACCAAAGCTGGGTCGCCCGCGCGCTCTGCGCGTCCATCGAACCGGACGTGCTGTTCGTGCAGGGTGCGTCCCAGCGTCAGGTTCGTATGCGCTGCTATGAATGCGAGGTTCGCCTCGAATGCCTCGCCGACGCTCTCGAATCCGAGGCGAATTACGGCGTGTGGGGTGGCCTGACCGAACGGGAACGCCGCGCGATCCTGCGCCACTATCCGCACGCGGAAAACTGGTTGGAGTGGCTACGCACTTCTGACGAGCCGCTCGCCCGCGAGCTGCGCAGCCCACATGTCCCAAAGGTACTGTCCTTCGTGCGCCCTCAGATGGCGGGCGGGTAGGATGGAGCCATGACTAAATGGGAATACTCCACGATTCCGCTGCTCACGCATGCGACGAAAGCAATCCTCGACCAGTGGGGCGCTGACGGGTGGGAACTCGTCCAGGTGATCCCCGGCCCCACGGGCCCGAGAACCTGGTGGCCTACCTCAAGCGTCCGATTGAGGAAACGCCCGCCGTTCAGAACTGACGCGCAGCAGCTCTGCGCACCAACGAGGCTGTGGTCGGCACGTGCGGAAATCGCACGAGGGACCACGACCTCGTTCATATCGTCAAGCAAGGTTGGGCCCGACACCGCGAGGTGTCGGGCCCAACTCGTAGGCTGCGGTCAGCAGCGCGACGCGCCAGGCGATCGACGTCGAGGAGGGTCACGGCGCGACCTTTCCAGACGGATCCAGCCGCGCGACACGAAGTCGGCCAGAGACTTGTTCACGGTCTCACGGGAGGCGCCCGACCAGCTGGGCGAGCTCTTCCTGCGTGAGGTCGTGGGGACGTGGACGCCCTTGTCGGTCGCGGTGCCGAAGCGGTCTGCAAAGGTCCAGGAGGGCCTTGGCGACGCGGCCGGAACGTCGGAGAACACGAGATCCGAGAGGGACTCGTTGGTGCAGCGCAGGCGCTGCGCGAGGAGCGCGCAGCATGTGGCTTGGCCAGGGTGGGGTTGGTGTCGAGCACGTGCATGAGATCCTCGTGCTCGAGGTAGAGGAGGGACGCCGGGGAAACGGCGGTTGCGGTGGTCGAGCGCGGGCCCGGATCGAAGAGCGTGAGCTCACCGATGATCTCCGGGGCCCAGGACTGCGAGCAGAGACTCGCGGCCGTCGCTGGACGTGTGGCCGAGCTTCACCTTGCCCTCGGTCACGATGTACAGGCGATCGCCGAGATCGCCTTCGTCGAAGAGAGTCTCTCCGCGACGCAGGGTCGTATGACCCATCTTCTGCTGGAGGGACACCTGCTGTGCATCATCAAGGCCACCGAACAGCGGCACCTGGCTGATGAAGTTTCCGTCACCGATCATGGTGCGGAGCTCCTTCCCGCTCGTGCCCGATTGCTCGGGCGTTTCGATTTGGATTGCGCAGTGGATCCCATACGTAATACCACTCACGAGGAGGTACCGCGCATCACACCATTATGCCCTATCTATCAGGTGAAATGGGCTTCATTTTGTGTTTTGTGTGACCTGTCTAATGAAAAATGCGCTATTTCGCGTGCGCCTCGACGTGCTCTGACAGAGCCTCAGCAACCGCCTGCGGTGCTTCTTCGGGGAGGAAGTGTCCGGCCTCGCGAATGACAATCTGGGTGAGGGGCGCGTCGACGAACTGAGCGTCCGCCGCGTGATCCAGCGCAGACCAGGCGCCGTCGTCGCGTCCCACCAGGGACAGGACGGGCACGCGCACTGGCTCGGCGAGGAGACGACGCTCCTCGCGCGAGATCTTGCGGGCGGCGCTCGCAGGCCGCGCAGGGCCTGTGTGCGGCAAAGGTCGGCGCAGCGCAGCGCGGTACGTGCCGATTGAGACGAGGCCGTCCACGTTCCCGGGCGATGCCCACGAGCGGAACACGGTCGTCACGAGGGAGCCAGATCGCAGCGCGCGCTCGCGCCCGGTGGGCAGAGCGAGGCGCCCCTGCAGGACGCGGCCACCCGCCCAGGGTGCGCGGCCGATGACGGGCTGGACGCCGAGCGGGTGGGGAGCGGACAGGACCGCGATGGAACGCAGACTGCAAGGGGTGCCAGGGCAGCGATCATCCACGCGACCGTGCCACCGATCCCCATGCTGAGCCACGGAGAACGAGGCCACGCCGAGCGCGCACAACGCCGATCACGTCGTTCGCCATCTGCTGCAGATCGCAGTCTCCGCGCGTCAGGTCGGAGGTGCCGAAGCCTCGCAAATCGAGGGCGAACACGCGAGACGTGGACTCAGCGAGGGCGGGAAGGACATCGCGCCATGCCCACCAGTGCTCCGGGAAGCCGTGCAGGAGGACGAGGGCATGATCATGCCCTCACCCATGTCGGCGACGTGAAATGCGGCGCCGCCAGCGCTCACGTGCCGGTGGGTCCAGGGACCCTCGAGCTCGATCGCGCTGGCGGGAATCAAGGTCTTCACTTGCGGGCCGCGTCCTTTGCTGCCTTCTTGCGGGCGCTTGAGTAGAAAGGCGCCCGCCGGGTTGATGGCTTCAATCGACGTGCGCAGGGCCTCCTCCTCGCGGCCGGTGCGGCGCGCCGAGTGGGACACGTACGCCAGGCCCAGGAGCGCGATGCCCAGCAGGGCGAAGCGACCCGAGTAACCGGAGGCCTGCAGGTGGTGCGACAGGTTCGCGCCCAGGGACCCGGTGTTCGTCAGTGCGGTCAGCGCGGTCAGCGCCGACGCGGCCGTGATACCGGGGGCCATAACCCACGGAAGGCCAACGACCAGAGTGACCAGGCCCATCAGCCACGCACCCAGCGAGGGCGGCGCGCCGTCACAAACAGGATCGCGGAGATGAGGGTTGCGCCCAGGAGCTCGCCCAGCGCCACGATGGATGCGACGCCCGTGTACATGGGCGCGGCATCAGCCAGCGTCATGCGTGCTCCCGCGTCGGCGGCCAGGTACCGCTAAGCGGGCACGGGAGGAGGAACAGCAGGAGAGGACAGCCAGTGCGCGCCCGTGCGCGAGGCATCTCCGTGATCTCAGGGGCAGCGGAGAAGAGCTCGTCGTCCAGTCGCGGGGACTCGGACTTGTCGCCGCGCGCGGCGGTCGACGCGATCGCGGCCAGGGTCGTGCCTCGCTGTCCTCGTCGCCCTCGCCCGGCAGGGAGCGGCGGCGCGGGCGAGCCTCCTCGGCGGCGTCCTGGTCCTCAAAAGGAGTACGAGGCCTGGGCGTCCTGGGTGGGCAGCTGGGTCGTCGGCTCGGTGAAGGGGCGGCTTCCTCGGTGGGCAGGTCGAGCTCGGCGAAGGGATCCTCGGCCTCGTCCGACGAGGCCGTCTCGTCCTGCTCGACCGGCGCGAGCGCCGGGATCGACGGAGAGGTGGCATCGTCGTCATCGCCGAAAATCATTGAGCGACGCGAGGTCCGCGTGTGCTCGGCGGCGGCGCCTAACGGCTGATTCCGCCGCCTCGTGAGCCGCATCAGCCATCGTCGGTGGCCGGTTCGTCGACCGAATCGTCGGCTTCGGCGGGTTCCTCGGCCTTCTCAGCGGCGTCGTCCGTGCTCAGGCCCATCGCCGCGGCAGCCTGCGCGGGCGTCATGACGGGCGCCAGCGTGGGCTCGGGATCGTCAGATGGTCTCCGCCTCGTCCGGAAGCATCATCGGTCTGCTCAGCCTCGGCAGCGGCGTCCTGCGACGGCGCTTCCTCCTCGTCAGCCTGCTCGGACGCGGGCTCGTCGTCGGCGGGGGTGTTGTCCTCGGCGGGCTCCTCCTGCTGATCGGCGACCTCTTCGGACACCGCGTCCGTGGAGTCGTCGGAAGAAAACCTCGGCCGTGTCCTCCGGCACCGTCCGCACCCTCGTCTTCGTTCGCCGACTCATCGGTGGCGGCGACGGCCTCGGAGGAATCCTGCTTGGGGGCTTCCTGCTCGCCATCGGCGTGCTCCTGCGTTTCCTCGGGAGCGGCGTCGGCCTCATCCGTTGGGGACACGACCGGAAGGTCACCTTCCGGGGCAGTCACGACGGGCAGCTCACCCGTCGAGATCTTGTCCTCGATCGTGGGCTTGAGCGGGGCAGCAGCCGGAACGCGTCCCGTCAGTCCGCCGATTGCGACCGCCTCGATCTCACCCGTGGACGGGCTCGCTGAACTCGCCGATGATCGCCGACGCGTCGGAATCTTCGCCCGGCAGCTCGATCTCCTCGCCGGTCAGCACCACGTTCTCGCGGTCCTCCTCGGCGCGGTCGCGCTGGACGTCAAACTCGTTCTCGGACATGCTTCCTCCTTATATCTGCCCACACATTACGGTCCGCATGCGCGCTTGCGCGCATTAGCCCTCGGCAGGCCCCTCATTCGCCGATGCATCCCCGCGACGCATCCAGTCTCTTCAGGGCGCGACCCGCGCCCACAGCACGCCCATCGACGCGCATCCCGTCGCCATCCCGAGGCGCAGCCAGCGGGCGGAGGCGAGTGCGAATTTCCGTGATGATCGAGGGCGGGAACGATCACGTTTCCCGTCAGCGACGCCCACACGGCAGGACCACGTAGCCTCGGCAGCACGAGGATGGTCCACGTGGCGATCTGAGTGCCCGTGATCGACCAGCGCGCACTCACCACCAACAGGGCGATAGCCAGGCTGACCCCGAGGGCCAGCAACGGCATGAGCGTGTGCCCTCGAGCACACTCGAGGCCCATCGCGGCAACGTTCGTCGAATCAGAAGGCGCGGCGGCCACCATCAGCACACCGGCGGCGACAGACGCCGGCAGTGCGACCGTCGTGCCAAACGCGTGACGGTGCACGCGCGCGAGCGGCATGCGTGTGTCGTTGCCCGCGCGCACCCGCACCGACTTAATCGTCAGCGCGCACGCGCCCAGCATGAGCGAGAGGCACACCGGGTATAGGCACCACAGGACACCGGCGAACATGTCCTCGGCGCCCACCGATGACTTCATGAGCAGCGGCAGACGCGCCACTCCCAGGAACTGCGCGGCCCCCACGACGAGCGACCAGACGAATGTGACGACCATGCCAGCGCTCGACTCCTCGCAGTTCAAGGCGATCAGCGCGATCAGCATCGACGCCAGGGCCATGCCGATGAGGCCCTCCACTGAGGCCAGGGGCTGCCCGACCGAAGCCAAGGCCTGCACGTCGACCATCGATGAACCCAGAAACACCAGGGCAACCGGCGCGAAAATAAAAGCGAACAACCCCGAGCGCAGGCGCGCGGAGAAGTTTCGATGCTGCAAAAGCGTCATGCCCCTAGTGTAGAGGGGTGAGTATCGAAGCCCTCGTCGACCCCGCGCCCGCCGTGCTGCAGGCGGCCGCCGCCCGCCCCGACGTCGCATCCGCCATGAACGAGGCGCACGCGGCGCTCGCCGACCTAGCGCTCTCAGTGAGGGCTGCGCCGAGGCTGGGAGGAGGCGCGCGCGGAGGCAGCCGTGCGCAGAAGCCGCCGCCCTGTCCATCATCGAGGGTGCTCGCACGAGCGTTGACGACGTGCGTGCCCTGTCCATGGCTGACGATGGGGAGCGGGCTCGGACCCGGGAGCCGCGCTGGCGCTGGGGATCTGGCGCTCGCAGTGGAACTCGGCCTCGCGCTTCCCCTGCTCTCACACGTTCTCAAGGGGGTGTCCGCGTCGCCCCACGCCCATGCCCGCGCTGATCGCGGGGCTGCATAGGGATGCCTGTTCCGGCCTGGTCGCCTCAGGCCTCGTCGAGTCCCGCACGGTCGCAGTCCCCACCGATCCTGCCCTGCTCGCGCCCGCCCTCGCCTACACGCGCGCCGATGCACCCGGCCTCGCCGTCGCCGCCGCCCTGACCGCCCACTTCCGTTTCCGGCGCGTCTTCGATCCGGCCTCGTCCGTTGTGGGAGGCGGACTGGCGCGGTGGATCCTCGTCACCCGAGGCGTCGACCCGACGGGTGTGTGCGTCTTAAGCCGCCTGACGCGCTCGACCCGTGCGCGCGGGACGCAGAACTCGCCGGGTGGGTGAGCGCCGACGAGGCCGGCCTGGCCCGGTGGATCATCCACTACTGCGCGGGGGTCGTCTACGGCGCCCAAGTGGGGCGCGACGTCGCCCGCCACGTGCAGGCGGGCAGGCTCTCCTAGGGCACGTTTCCTAACGGCGCAGCAGCGCGCAGGCCGCCGCACCCACGGCGACGCCGACGATGAACGGCACTGCGACCTTCGCGGGTGTGGGAACCTCGCGCGGTAGGACGCGCACCGTGGACGTGGAAGGTGAGGGTTGGGCAGCCCTCGCGCTGTGCCATCTCGCGCAGGGGCGCGGTCCGGGTTGACTGCATACGGGTGGCCGACGAGGCGCAGGAGCGGTGCGTCCGACACCGAATCCGAGTATGCCGAACACTCCGACAGGTCCCATCCGCGTGCGCGAGCCAGGGCCTCGCAGGCATCCGCCTTGCCCTGCGCCTGGTTGAAGTGCGTGATCTCGCCCGTGAAGCACCCGTCGTCGTCGACCGCGGCGCGCGAGGCGAGGACCGAGTCAGCCCCCAGCATCTGCGCGATTGGGCGCACCACCTGCTCGACTGACGCCGACGCGATGACGACGACGTCTCCCGCACGCTTGTGCGCCTCGATGCGCGCGAGCGCCTGCGCGTAGCAGACGGGCTGGATCGTGCGCTCAAGCGCGTCCTCGACCGTGGCCTCGAGGAACGCGGCATTCCATCCGCGCCCCATGCGCCCCAGTGCCTGCGCCATCTGTTCCATGCGCGATTCGTCGGCGCCCGCGAGCAGGTAGGGCAGCTGCACGAGGACGGAGGTGAGCGCTGTGCGACGGTTCATGAGGCCCGCCTCGATGAACGGGCCGGACAGGGCCACGTTCGAGGACGTGTCGAGAATCGTCTTATCCAGGTCGAAAAAGGCCGCGCGTACCATGGCGTCTACTCCAGCGTTGGCTCAATCCACAGGGGTCCTCCATCGGATCCCTTTATGCACAGCAGTGGCACCTTGGGTTGGCGTTGTCCACAGGGGCGCCTGGGTGTGGACTGGTGGGGCACTCGAGGCGCATCGTGGCTGCATGTTACCCACGATGCCGAGGTCCGAGACTCGTCGCCCTCGTTGGCCTGGCCCCGCCGGACCTGGGAGTACGCCCGGCTGACGCGGTGGAGCTCTGCGGGGGCGCGCGTGTCGTCGAACCCGGCGCACGCCTCGTTAGTCCTAGCCTCACCAGGCGCGCCCGTGCCCCAGGGTGCCCCCATGCGTGCGCGTCGGGGATGGGGACAGGTGAGTTTACCGTGATACTGGCCTCCTCTCGTCTCTCTGCTCGCCGGGGCCGGTCGCCGGTGGGGCAGGGAGCAGGGCGCGCGGTGTGGGTGGTCGCTGGGACCGCGGGCGGGGTCGGCGTTACCACGCGTTGTGCGGCTCCTGGCCCGTGAGTGTGGGCGTCGTCGAGGTGTCCGCGAGCGTCTGTAGCGTAGGCGTGCGGATCGTGAACGCGGGGGATCGCGGGAGGTCATCGTTGTCGATGCCTCCGGGTCCGTGCCTGGGTTCGCGCGAGCCTGCGAGCACGATGCACCCGGCGTGCGCTGGGCCGACCTTGATGCGGGCGAGGGACTCCTATCTGCCGTCGCTGCGCGATCACCTGCCCTCTGTGGGCGGAGTGCGTGCCCTCGTCGGCGATGCGCGCGGCGGGGTAAGCGCGCGGACGACCCGCGGGTGGTGGCAGCCTGTCGATCACTACGCGCGCCCCTCATCGTGGACGCGGGACGATGGGACGCGCGAGCTGCTGCTGCGCGTCCGTCATTCTGCCGACGCTCTCGTCCTGCTCACGCGGGCGGACCTGGAGGGCGCGTCGGCGATGGCCGCGAGCCTCGCATCCCATCCGCCTCCCTGTCCCGCGATCACGCTTGTGTCAACAGGTCGTGGGAGGCGTAGCTCGGGGCTGAATGCGTGCGCACCCCGGCCAATTCTGCGCGCCCCTACACACCCAGGCCGGGACTTGCGTGCCCTGCGACGAGCGCTCGCATCCCTCTCTCCGACGCGCTCTCGCGCGCGTCCCCTTGATCACGGCGACGCGCCGTATCTGGAGGCGGCCCCATGCCCTAACGCCTTGATCGCTGCTCGCGCGCGGTGCGCCGTCGCCCGCGCGACCGCCGACGCGTCGCGACCCGGGTGTGGTGCACGCGAGAGCCGCTGGCACGCTCGAGATGCTGCGCGCACGCCAAAAGGGCATGGACCCCGCCCTCTCCGATCTACTCGATGACCCGGCCGTCACCGACGTGCTCATTAACGGCACCCATGCCTGGGTTGACAGGGAGGGGACTCGCGCGTCGACGCTGGCATCCGGGACGAGGCGGACGCCCGCCGCGCCGCGATACGCCTCAGCGAGCGCCTGCGGGGCGCGCCCTCGACGACGCCAGCCCCATCGCCGACGGCACCCTGCCGGGTGGCGTGCGCTCCACGCGGTCCTCCCACCCGTCTCAGGATCGGGGACCCTCATCTCCCTGCGTGTCCTCGGCACCCGTAGGCTGGGCATCGCAGATCTCGAGGCCTGCGGGACACTGCCCGGCGCGGTGGGGATGCTCCTGCAGGGCGCTCGTTGTCCTCGCGGGCGAACGTCCTCGTCAGTGGGGCGACCGGCAGTGGCAAGACCCACCCTCACTGAGTGCCGCCCTCTCCCTCGTCCCCTCCGGCGAGACGCATCGTCTGCATCGAGGAGGTCGCCGAGGTCGCACCCGCCCACCCGCACTGCGTCCACCTCGTCGAACGCAAGCCAAACGTCGAAGGACGAGGAGGCGTCACCCTCTCTGACCTCGTGCGCGCGGCCATGCGCATGCGCCCCGACCGCCTCGTCCTCGGGGAATGTCGTGGTCGCAAAGGTTCGCGATGTCCTGACGGCTCTCAACGCACGGGGGGCATGACGGGGGCTGGGCGACCATCCACGCGGAACGGGGCGCGGGACGTGCCTGCGGCTTGCGGCGCTTGGGGCGCTCGCGGGTATGGGGGAGGGTGCCGTCGCGGCCCAGGCTTCCAGCGCCCTCGACGCCGTCCTCCACATGCGGCGCGACGCAGCCGGCCGCCGATGGGTGTCCGAGGTCGGGGTCCTCACGTGCGCTCGTGGTCCACTCGAGTGCGCGGTCGCGCTCAGCGCCACCGCCGATGGCTGCGTCACCACGCACGAGGGCCTGGGCCTCCCTCGCGAAGGGTTGGGCTATGAGGGCGGGCTGGGATACGTTCGTGGACTGCCTCGACCTCGGCGAGGTGGCGGTGGTCAGCGTGTTCGGTATATGCCTATTTGCTGTGTGTTTACGGTGTTGTATGACCGTGTATCGGGGAGCGCGCGAGAAGCGTATCGTGCGTGCGTGGATGCAGCCGCACAGCTCACCCAATCCTGCCGATGGGGCCTGGGTGCGCAGACTCCGCTGCCTCGCGGGCCAAGACAACACGGCGAGGCACCGCGGACGCGCGACAGGTACGCCGACGACGCGCGAGCTCTCCCTCCTGGTCGCCGAGGTTGCGACCCGTCTGCGCGCGGGAGCACCCACTGCTGCCGCCTGGGGCCTCGCGCTGGCGCGCATCGACGTGGGAGGAAGTGTCGGCCTGGATGAGCCCTACCCTCCTATCCTCGACGAATGGGCACGCGAGCCTCCTCGCTGGAGCGTCCCGTTGCGTGCGCGATCCCCGGATGCAGACGCTGCCAGAACGGCCGCTGCATCCATCGCCCTGGCCTGCCGATTCAGCCGCGGCCTCGGCGCGCCCCTGGCTGACATCCTGGATGCCATCGGGGACAGCGTTGACGATGCGCAAGCTGTCGAAGAGGCTCGCCGCGTCGCCTCCGCCGGTCCCCTCATGTCCGCGCGCGTCCTCGCGGCCCTTCCCCTGGTCGGAATCGTGTCCGCACTCGCCCTGGGTGCCTCACCCTGGCATTTCTACATGGGCGCGACCGTTGGGAGGGTCTGCGCCCTGCTCGGAATACTCGCGTGGGTGGCGGGCATCGTCTCGTGCCGCAGGATCCTCGCGCGGGCCCAGACAGCCCGACGAGGATGCCGATGCTGCTCTGACCTGCGACCTCGCTTCCGCCGGGCTTGCATGCGGTGCGGCGATCCCACGTGTCCTCGACGCGCTCGCATCGGCCAGCTCATGCGAGTCTCTCTCCTGGACGGCCTGCGCATTGCGGCTTGGGTCTATGTGGGGCGAGGCCTGGGAAGAGACCCCGGCATGGGCGCACCCGCTGCGAGACGCTCTCGAATCCGCCTGGACCAGTGGCAGCGCACCGGAAACGATGCTTGCGCGCAGTGCCTCGTGGGAGCGTCGAACCCGCCTGGCGGAGGCGAAGACGCGCGCAGAAGAGCTCAGCGTCCGACTCGTCGGACCTCTTGGCGCGTGTTTCCTCCCCGCGTTCCTCACACTCGGAATCGCTCCCCTCCTCGCCTCCCTCACCGGTGGTATCGGCATGTAGCTCTTATCCACAGGGGTCGCTGGGGCCCGCAAGTTATCCACAGGGCTGCCAATCCGCGTGGAACCGCAAAACTACGAGCGCGCACACTGGCCCTACGCGTCGGTAGGCGCGAGAGACGAAAGGACAGATCAATGACGATCATCGATAGAATCGACTGCGCGGTGACGCGAGCCCAGCTCATCGCGATGGCGGCCGTGCGAGGATATGGGACGCCATGAGGCCGGGTCCGGTGGGGTTAGTGCGGAGGGGCGAGATCCCGAGGAGGGCGCGACCACCGTCGAGTACGCAATCGGCACCATCGCTGCCGCCGGATTCGCGGGCCTGCTCATCGTGATCCTCAAATCGGACACCGTGCGGGCAGCCCTGGAGTCCATCATCCAGGAGGCGCTCAGCACCCGATGACAGCTCGCGACAACGGCTATGTCACCGTCGAGCACGCCATTGGCTTCCTCGCGGTCACGGCCGTCATCGGCGTCATCGTCGCCGCCGCGCAGGCCGGGATGACCGGAGCCTCCCTGTGTCAGGCGGTGCGCGAGGGCGCGCGGGCCGCCTCCATCGGACAGGCCGACCCGCAGGAGCGGCCTCAGCAGCCTATCCGCCCGGCTCCCTATGCGGTTACTCGCTCGGATGGGTGGGTGAGCGTCACCGGCACTGCCCCCTACCGCGGGGCGGCGTGGCTGGATCAGGGCATCGCCCGTTGCACGGTGACGACCATCGACGAGGGGAACCTGCCGTGACGCATGAAAGGATAGCTGGGCGCGCGGCTGTGTCCCGACGTGGGCCTGTCACGCTTGGGTGCATCGGCGAACGTTCCGACGAGGAAGGATCCGGGAACAGTCAACTCGGTGGGGCTGATTGTTCTCGCGATCGCGCCTCGCGGTGGTCCTCGGTGGGTTGGGGTGCCTCAGGAGCAGGTGCATCTGCAGGCCGTCGCCGACCTGGCGGCCCTGGCTGGGGCGGAGCAGTCCGCCACCGCCGCATGGGAGGATGTGGGGAGAGGCCCTCGCGCGGCTGCCTCTGTCGTCGCTCGCGCGAATGGTGTGGACATCCAGTCCTGCGGTGCGTGATTCTGACTGCCTGGTGGTCCTCACGCAGCCAGCCAGAATCGCTGGTATTTCAACAGATATGAGCGCTCGGGCGCGCGCCGGACCAGGGCGAGTGAAAAAATTCACAGGAAATTGCCAGGTTCGTTCAATGGTTCCCACAGGTGGGGTCCGTACATTAATAGTCATCAAGCCAAGGGCGACACCCACAAAGGGTGAGCCAAGAAAGGGAGCGCATCGGAAGACTTGCACTGTGTTGATGGGATACTCGAAGGGGTCGGCCTTATGGCCGTCCCCTTCGAGTATCTACAGTGCTGGATTCATGCCCCCGGTGCTCGCTCCAGTAGATAGGTCACAGCGTGATCGCTCCCTGCTTAGAGAGGGGCTCGTTCCCGTTGCCGCACTTGGGGACTGGACGCAGCGCGGGCACCCGGACTCGCAGTCGCAGGAGGAGACGGCCTCGAGCGTGGCGGCAACCCACGACCGAGCGCTGGCGAAGCCGGCGAGCACGTGCCCGGCTCCTCCTCGGAACGCGTCGTGGATAAAGACGGTGGGTGCGCCCGTGTTGTCGTGCAGCTCGGTGGACAGGCCTCCCAGGTCCCAGCGGTCGCAGGTCGCAACGATGGGCAGGATCCCGATCATCGCGTGCTCGGTCGCGTGCAGTGTGCCCGCCAGGTCCGCGGCCTTGATCCCCATCGCGGCCAGCGCCGCCGGGGGTGAGGGTGAAACCACGTGGACTTCGTGGGCAGCGTGTGGGTGGGGAGGAACAGCTCGATGTTACGAATGAACTCGAGCCCGGGCAGGCGCAGCAGGTCGTAGTCGGTGACCCGCGTCGACACGTTCGTCGGCCCGTGATGCCAGGTGACCGTGCCGTCCCCGCACACGTACGTCTCCTCTGTCGCGCATACCCTCGACGCTCGTGTGGGTCGCCGAGCGCGTGCGCAGGGGAGTGCACCTCCTCGACCAGGCAACGCGGGCGTCGTCGGCCCGCGCGGGCGGGATGATGATCGACGAGGGCCGTTGCCCCTCCGCTCCCCCGCCCCCGAGGTGCTCGGTTCCCTGGGTGCCGCCCGGCGCCTCGGGCAGGAGGGCGCGCGGCCACCCCTGGGCGGCGGGGCGGTGGGCGTGGTGAGGAGTTGAGGGCGAGGACGTGGAAGGTGCGCCCTGGTGAATGTAGATGGCACCGGGGAAGACGTGGGCGTCGGCGGAGGCCTGGTCGATCGTGCCGACGACGGTGCCGGTGGCGGCGTCGACGATCTGAACGTCGCCAGCGGCGCCGCGCGCAGGTCGGTGAGGTCGCTGGGGCGCTCGGGGCGAGTGGCGTCCCAGAAGAATCCCTGAGGGCCTGCGCTTGAGGTATCCGTCGGCGACGAGACGCTCGGTAACGCCGCGCAGTTCCGCACCAAAGTAGGTGATATCGGACGGCGTGATCGGTATTTTCGGCGGCCGCGGCGGCGACATGTGAGACCAGCACCCACGGGTTGGAGGGGTCGATGACGGAGGCCTCGACCTCGCCGAGGATGTGCTCCGGGTGGCGCACCAGGTACGCGTCCAGCGGGTTGTCGGAAGCGATGAGTACGGACGTGCCCGGCGCTCCCGCGCGCCCGGCGCGGCCGATCTGCTGACGCAGGGACGCGCGCGTGCCCGGCCAGCCGACCGTGATCGTCGCGTCCAGCCCCGAGATGTCCAGGCCCATCTCGAGCGCCGACGTCGTGGCGAGCGCCCGCACGCCTCCCGTGCGGATCGCCTCCTCGAGTGCCCGGCGTTCCTCGGGCAGGTATCCGCCGCGATACGCGCCCACCCGTCCCGCGTTCGGGGAACCGTGTGCCGAGAGCCGGTCGCGCACCTGAGCGGCCACGGCTCGGCCCCCCGCGCGAGAACGCACGAAGGCGAGGAGGCGCGCCCCCTCCTCGACGAAAGCGGTGGCCAGGTTGGCGGCCTCGACCCCGGCGCTGCGCCGCACGATTGGGACCTTGAGGGTGGCAGTGCCGGGCGGCGCGTCGAGGGCCTCCAGGAAGGAAGAGATGTCGACCTCGGACTCGTCGGCCATGATCGCGCCCTGCCACAGGACCAGCTCGTGGGCACCCGCCGACGAGCCGTCCTCGGTGATGGCGACCGCGTCGCGCCCCGTGAGCGCGCGGCCCACAGCCGACGCGTCGCGCACGGTCGCGCTGAGCATGACCACGCGCGGATCCGCGCCCAAGTGGTGAGCGACGCGCAGCAGACGGCGCACGACCAGCGCGATATGCGAGCCGGTCACGCCGCGCCAATGGTGGGCCTCGTCGATGACGATGAGGCGCAGCGACGCCAGGAAACGCGACCACCGCTGGTGCGACGGCAGCATCACGTGGTGCAAGAAATCGGGGTTCGACAGGATCAGGTCAGCGCCCGCGCGCGCCCACTCCTTCGCCTCGCGTGGCGTGTCCCCGTCTACGGTCGTCGCGCGCACGCGGCGCAGCCTCTCATCGACGGGGCCGGGGCTCTCTTCCGGGGCGGGCTTCCCTCGCGCATCGTCCGGTTTGTCGTTCTGGCCAAGAAGCGCCATGAGTGAGGCCAGCTGATCCGCCGCCAGAGCCTTCGTCGGAGCCAGGTACAGGGCCGTCGGGCGGCGGTGGATCGCGGAAATACGCGACGAATCCTCGGCCTCCACCAGGTCGGAGAGATCGGCGTCCACGCGGCCAGCGACTTGCCCGAGCCGGTCCCCGTCGCGAGCACGACGTCGCGGCCCTCGCGCACAGCGTCCATGGCCTCGCGCTGATGAATCCACGGGCGCTTCACGCCCCGACGCGCCCACGCGCCCACGACCGTCGGGCGACACCCACTGCGGCCAATCCGCGATCCGCCCCGACCGTCCCGGCGGTGTCACGTGGCCGAGCAGCCGAGTCGTCCCCGGCGCTCAGGGCGCTCCAGAACATCCAGCAGGTGCGCGGGAGAAGGAGACGACGACCCTGCTGCGCCCTGATCGGGCGCGGAAGCCCCGGCCTCGTGCGACGAAGACGTCTCAGAAGCGGGTGAGGTCAGCGCTCATTCGCGCCCGGACTCACCGAGCCCCAGCGCCTCGGAAGCGGACTCCTTCACGTACTGGATCGCCGCAATACCCGTCGAAATACCCGACGAAATCGCGTCACGCAGCTGCACGTCCGACAGTCCGGCCTCCGTGTCCACCACGAAATCCGCGTACACGCCCAGCGTCCCCTCCGCAGGGTCGCCGTGACACCGTCGGGAAATACTTCTCGCGGTTCCAGTTGTCGGCCGTCGCAAACAGTGCGGGCTCCGCGCTCTCGGTAAGCAGATCCGACTCCCACAGCGCGCGAATGGACAGGAAACGCCCCGACGTATCGAAAGGACACCAGGGAACGGAATATCGTCAAAATCGCGCCCGCCGCACGACCCTTCTCGATCACGTCCAGCGCATAGCCCATCTCGCGCACAGCCTGAACGACCCGCTCAAAATCTGCGGGGTAGGGGGTCACCTCATCCTCGGGCACCACGTACGGAACGTTCACAGCGACACCTCCTGACCCTGGGAATCCCAATCCACGAACCCGGGCAACGTCACCTCAAGATCCGCGAAGAACCCCGCAATCATCGACATGGACGTCTCAAAGAAATTATCCAACTGAGCCTGCGTGAGTCCCGACATGACCACGACGTTGCACTCCGCGATCAGGCCGTACTGCGAGCCGTCCTCCAGGGGAGCCAGGTACGCCTTCGGGCCCGTGCGCGTCGAATTGCAGGCCGCGACCGTCGCGCCAACTCACCGAACTGCTCAGGCGTGCGCGCAATTCCGCGCCACTGAGCGCGCAACTGCAGAGATCTGAGGGTTCGTCGCATTCCAGAAAAAGCCGCATTCGGCGTCAAATACGCCAGCTCGCCCTCGTTGTAGTCGCCGAAACGCACGTCCCGAGAACGCAACAAATCCCGAATGCGATCGGTGCTGACAGGTGAAGATGTAGCCACCGACAACTCCCGCGTGAAACGTACAGAATCGGACACCCCACTGTAACCGAGGCCTCTCCCGCGCGCGCCCACCTTGTCCGACAAGTCTTGACATGGGGCCTCCCGTCTCTATGACGAGGTCGGGGCACGGGCTGCCCGGTCGCTCCCGCTGTGTGATTGCCTTCGATGTGCGCCAAACCCAAACCAATACACGCGCCCGCGTCTCACTCCACTACAGTGGATACGAAATATCAGCATCGACACGAACGGAGGACACCATGGACGACCCCAACGCCGCCCTGCCCTCCGACCCAACCGTCGACGAGTCCTACACCAAAGGCTCGCGCCCCGTGCGCCCCCGCACGCGTACGTCGGCATCCACCGATGCCGCCGACCGCTCCTCCCGAGCGGAGCGCGCCGCCGCAACCCAGCGGCCCGCCCTGAGGACGCACCCCCGGCCCGAGCCCTGTCGACATGTCGACGGCGAACGCGCCCCAGCCTCGTCGACTCCTGTCCGACTCCTGGTACCGGCTCAAGCTCGCCCGACGTCTCGGGGGCGTCACGATCTGCCTGCTGCTAACGATGCTCATCAGCCACGTGGCGCTCGCAACCGCGCCCGGGCAGGTCCTCGACACCATCCTTATGGAAGGCACGATGCGCTCGGCGAGCCGCTACGAGTCCTTCTCGATGCTCATCACCGGCATTGTGTCCGTGCCCGTCATGGTCGCGGCCGGCCTCGTTGTCGCCGTCGTCGCCGCCGCGCGACGTCGGCCCACGCTCGCCGGACGTGCTCTCGGCGCCGTCGTCGGCGCGAACGTCACGACACAGATCCTCAAGGACTACATCCTCACCCGACCCAACCTCGGAGTCACGACGGGGGCCGGAAACTCTCTGCCTTCCGGGCATACGACTGTCGCCGTGACCCTGTCGCTGGCCCTTATCGTGGTCGCACCCCAGTGGTTCCGCAGCCCCTCCGCGTGGATCGGGTGGGCGTGGACCTCTCTCATGGGCGTGTCCGTCATGATGGAAGGTTGGCACCGGCCTTCCGACGTCATCACCGCCGCCCTTATTGCTGGGGCGTGGGCCCTCGCGCTGTCGCCCATCGAGCGGCGTCCCCGGCACGGCGCGAAAGTACAACGCGTCATGGTGTGGGCGAGCCTCGGGCTCATCGTCATCGCACTGTTGGCCACCGGAGCCGCCATGTGGGGCTTCAGTATGTCCGCCGCATCCCCCGGATCCGGGTACGGTTTCGAGGACTTCCTGCAGATCCGGCCCTGGCGCTCGCGCGTCCTCGGTGTCGCAGCCGTCGCGTGGGTGAGCGCCGTGTGCGGCCTCATCATGCACGAGGTCGACCGCCTCGCGGGCGAGTAAATTCGGCTGTTGTCGCTTGTTCCCCGACAGATCTCCGGCCGCCGCGCGCCTGCCCGCCCGCTTGCCGTCGGGCCCCGGCCGCCATGTGTGCCGGTGGGCGGCGGTCGCCCTGCTCGCCGTCCGCGCCGCAGCTTCGCTCGGCGCGTCGGCTCGAAGCCCGGCCAGGCCCCCGCCGCCGCCCACCGGCACCGCGGCAGGTCCCTCCGTCGCCCTCCCACACCGGCGGCGCCTGGTCGCTGTGTGTGCCGGTGGGTGGCGACCCGCCCGCGAGCCGTCCGCGCTGTGAGCTTCGCTTGGCGCGTCGTCTCGAAGCCCGGCCAGGCCCCCGCCGCCCCAGCAATTTCGCACGTAATTCCCCGGACTATTTCAAACATTGAATTCAGATCGTTGCAATTGCAACGTTTTCAGAGTTCGTTGAAACTTCGACCAATCGAATTACGTGCGAGATTTCTGCGGAGCTCTCCCTGTCAGAGCAACAATCTCGCATGCAATCCCCTCGAATGTGTTTCATGATTTGAAGTGTAATCGTTGGAATTCTGCGGATTTCGCGTTGATGTGGGACCGGGCTGAGCGGGAATTGCATGCGGAATTGTGGGCGAGCAAAGGCGTCGTCGGTTTCATCTGGGCGCGTGAAGGAGCCAGCAAAGGTGTCTCTGGTTTCAAGGTTGCCCATGTACTCCTGAGTGGTAGTCCCACGGGTATCACTGGGCCCGGCAGGGCACAGTCGTTTGCTCGAAGGCTCCTTGGCCCATGACGTCCTGCAACTGGGCTGCTTCGATGGCCCGTCCCTGGCGTTGCGGGGTTTGGGCAGTGGATAATGAAGTGAGGGAGTCGTGCCGTCGAGTCGGCAGACAGTCACCCTTAGCCGCCCCGCCCAGCCGCAGATCCGTCCCGAAAGGACCGACATGCCTCGTCCCGCATCAGCCGTCGTCACCTCCAAGCCCGCGCGCTTCGTCCTGGCCCTGCTGCGCATCGCCGTCGGCTTTGTGTTCCTGTGGTCGTTCCTGGATAAGACGTTCGGCCTGCACTATTCGACGGGCCCGTCGCGCGCGTGGATCAATGGCGGTACGCCCGCGCAGAGCTACCTGACGGGCGCCACGACCGGCAAGCCCCTGGCCTCCTTCTTTGAGTCGCTGGCCATGCCCGCGATGGATTGGCTGTTCATGCTCGGCCTGCTGGGTATTGGCTTGGCATTCCTGCTGGGTATTGGCACGCGCCTGGCCGCCGTCGCGGGCGTCGTCATGCTGGGCTTCATGTACGCGGCGGTCGCCCCGTGGGTGTGGGGCTCTCTCAACCCGGTCGTCAACGAGCACCTGGTCTACGCGCTCGTTCTGATCCTGATCCCGCTGACCAGCGCGGGCGACACGCTCGGCCTGGGCTCGTGGTGGAAGGGCCTGGGGCTCGTGAAGAAGCTGCCCTTCCTCATCTGATCCGCATCGATCGACGAGGCCGTGGCTGGGTTTTTCCGGTCGCGGCCTCGCTGTGTTGGCGTCGGCTTTTGTGTCGTGGTTTCCCAACAATCTCGCATGCAATTCCCTCGCACATCTTTCAAACATTGAAATCAAGTCGTTAGTATTGCAACGTTTGTGGTGGTTGTTGAATTGTCAAGAAAACGAATTGCATGCGAAATTTCCGGGGCGAGACTGGGGTGAGGCTGGGGCGCGGGAGTGCGGGACGGAGCCTCGCAACGGGACGTTGGTCCTCGGTAGATGTCGAGGGGCGCGTGACGAGCGGAACTGCTCGCCGCGCGCGTCGCGCTTCTGACGCACGTATGACACTAGATATTGTGGTCACCGTTCGCATCAAGCACTACATCTAGTGATTGATGGTCGCATGTCCCTAGATCTAGGGGAACCTTACGCCGGGCGGAGGGAACCACCACCACCCACAGTGCCACGGCCTCGCCCCACGAGGGCGGAGGGTTTATGACGTGTCGATCATGCGACCGAACAGCAGTACCCGCCGCCCACCGAAGCGACGGTGGGCAAGAGGCGTCCGCCGCCCCACACAGTCCCACGACACCACACATCTCCCCACCCAGTGCCCAGCAGCCCGCAGCACACAACGGAATCACGACAGGACAAGGACCATGACCAGCTCGCCCCGCTACGACGTCGACGCCATCGCAACCGTGCAGGAGTACCTCGACCGCTCCGATTGGCGGGTGAACGCCAACGCGAACCAGGGGTATTCGCTCGGCGGCCTCATCCTGAATTCGGCGGGCAAGATCGTCGCCAACTACTGGCTCGAACACATCTACACCCCCGAGATCGGCGCGCCGCACCGCGAGGGCGACTACCACATCCACGACCTCGACATGTTCGCCGGATACTGCGCCGGGTGGTCCCTCAAGCGCCTCATCCAGGAGGGTTTCAACGGCGTGGGTGGCGCGATCGCCTCGGCCCCGCCCAAGCACTTCTCCTCGGCGTGCGGCCAGATCGTCAACTTCCTCGGCACCCTCCAGAACGAGTGGGCGGGCGCCCAGGCCTTCTCCTCCCTTCGACACCTACATGGCACCCTTCGTGCGCCTGGACGACATGGAGTACGAGGAGGTCGTGCAGTGCATGCAGGAGCTCATCTACAACCTGAATGTGCCCTCGCGATGGGGCAGCCAGTGCCCCTTCACGAACCCTGACCTTCGACTGGACGTGCCCGGACGACCTCGCGGACGAGCACCCCTCATCGGCGACGAGGTCGTCGACTTCACCTACGGTGACCTGCAGCGGGAAATGAACCTCATCAACCGCGCGTTCATCGAGGTCATGACGGGCGGCGACGCGGACGGGCGCGTCTTACGTTCCCCGATCCCGACCCTACAACATCACGCCCGACTTCGACTGGGAGGTGAGAACGTCGACGCCCTCTTCGACATGACCGCGAAGTACGGCCTGCCCTACTTCCAGAACTTCATCAACTCCGACCTGGACCCGCACATGATCCGCTCGATGTGCTGCCGCCTCCAGCTCGACCTGCGCGAGCTCCTCAAGCGCGGCAACGGTCTCTTCGGGTCGGCCGAGCTGACCGGATCGATCGGCGTGGTCACGCCTCAACATGGCGCGCCTCGGCTACCTGCTACAAGGGGGACGAGGAGGGCCTCGTCGCGCGCATGGACGAGCTCATCGACCTGGCCTCGAAGTCCCTCGAGATCAAGCGCGAGACCATTCAGTACCACATGGACCACGGCCTGTTCCCCTACTCGCAGCGCTACCTGGGCACGCTCGATAACCACTTCTCGACGATCGGCGTCAACGGCATGAACGAGATGGTGCGCAACTTCAGCGACGACGCCTACGACCTGACGGATCCGCGCGGCTTCGACATGTGCGTGCGCGTTCTGGATCGAGTGCGCGAGCGCATGGTCCAGCTCCAGGAGGCCACCGGCCACATGTACAACCTGGAGGCGACCCCTGCGGAGGGCACGACCTACCGCTTCGCGAAGGAGGACCGTAAGCGCTTCGCCGACATCATCCAGGCGGGCACGCCCGACGAGCCCTACTACACGAACTCCTCGCAGCTTCCCGTGGGCTACACGGACGACCCGTTCCAGGCCCTCGAGGACCAGGAGGTGCTGCAGGGCAAGTACACGGGCGGCACGGTCCTGCACCTGTACATGGGTGAGCGCGTCTCCTCGGGCGAGGCCTGCAAGGAGATGGTGCGCCGCTCGCTGACGGCCTTCAAGGTCCCCTACATCACGATCACGCCGACCTTCTCGATCTGCCCGGTCCACGGCTACCTGGCCGGTGAGCACTTCACCTGCGAGAAGTGCGCGGCCGCCCACCCCCACGCGGAGCCGCAGGCCTGCGAGGTGTGGACGCGCGTCATGGGCTACTTCCGTCCGGTCCAGTCCTTCAACATCGGCAAGAAGGGCGAGTACCACGAGCGTCAGATGTTCTCCGAGAGCGCCGCGGATGCGCACGGTGAGCTCGTCAGCGCGTTCCCTCCCGCGGGGAGCCGCTGACGTGGGCGCCCGTCCCCATGACGGCGAGGCCGGGGCGACCCGGGAGGGCACGCTGAGCCTGGGCGTCCCCGGCCTCGCCCGGGGGCGGAATGCGCGCGAGTGGACGCCGGACGATCTGCAGATCGCGGGCCTCGTGCCGATGTCGACCGTGGACTGGCCGGGGAAGTTCGCGGCGTCCCTGTTCTTGCAGGGGTGTCCGTGGGCGTGCCCGTACTGTCACAACAGCGCGATTATCGACCCGCGCATTCCGGGTGTGGTTGCGTGGAGCGCGCTTGAGGATCTGCTGGCGCGTAAGCGCGGCCTCCTTGACGGCGCTCGTTTTCTCCGGCGGCGAGGCGACCCGCCAGATCGCGCTCGGGGTGGCCATGGCCCGCGTGCGCGAACTCGGCTTCGGCGTCGGCCTGCACACCGCGGGGCCCTCACCCGCGCCGCCTGGCGGACCTGCTGGGCGCGGGCCTCGTCGACTGGGTGGGCATCGATGTGAAGGCGACCCCGGGAAATTACGAGGCCGTGGCCGGCCGAAGCGGCGCGGGCGAGCGGGCGTGGGAGTCGCTGGGCGTCGTCCTGGCCCGCCCCGAGGTGGATCACGAGGTGCGCCTGACCGTCTACCCGGACGGTCCCGGTGACTGCTTCGAGGTGGCGGCGCGGGCCCGCGAGATGGGGGTGCGCTCCTTCGCCCTCCAGCAGGCCCGCGACATGGGCGCTCCCGACGGTTTCTCGGCGACGAGGCCGGGGTGGGACGACCAGGTGCGCTCGCTTGCGCGGGACATCGACATGCTGGGCTTTGACAGGTTTATCTTTCGTGGGGGCTCATAGAGCTTTTGTCAAGTGACAGCGCCGCATGTTGGGAAAAAATATGGTGAAGGTTTCACTTGTGACCACTGATCGCGGTATTGTGTAACAACCTCGTGACCATGAAGTCTGGAGTTTCGATGGCTGAAGAGCTGCACTTCGACAATCCTGCGGCGGCTGCCCAGGACCCGTCGACCGACGCCGAAGCGCTGCGCCAGCTGGCGTACCGCTACCCGAGCTGCGCCCGGCTGTGGCCGCGCATCCGCACGCCTATCGCGGGCTGCTCGACTGGTTGCACCAGTTCAATGATCCGCAGGTCAACGCGGCCCTCGAGGCCCGCGACGACTGACGACGGCTACATCGACTCCAACGGCTACCTTGTCATGCACGGAGATGTGTCCGGCGCGGTCGCCAGTTCCTCGATCCGCACCTCCGAATCCGGCATGTACGTCCTCGGTCAGGGGCGGCGTGAACTCCTATTCGCAGGTCGAGCGCACGACCCCTACTCGGCGGTCGTCGGCGGGAATGCTCCCCGTCCCGCAGGTGGGTGCTCGCGAGCAGGTGGTCGCCCAGGTGCAGCGTCATTCCATCATGGGCAGCACGGGAACACAGGATCCCGAGGCAACTGCCGTCTGCCGAGCGCATCCTCCGGCTCGTCTTACCCCCAGCGCGTCGGGTACCCCGGCGCGGCCCCAGTCCACGCCGCCGAGCCTACCAGGGTGCTGGCGCCTCCTACCAGGGTGCTGGCGCGCGTCCTACCAGGGGTGCTGGCGCGTCCCTACCAGGTGCAGTCCACCGCCTCGCAGGAAGCAGCCCCGCAGGAAGCCAAGGAACGCCGTGGCTTCCCGTTCATGGCTGTCGTCCTCGGCATCCTCGCCATCACCGCTGCGGTCCTCCTCGCCTTCGTCATCTATGTGTTTACGCGCGGATACGAGGGACCCGCGGCCGGATCGAACCCGAGCTCCTCGTCGTCCTCCGCGTCGGACCCGACCCCGTCGGCAAGCGCCACGACCGAGGAACCCGTGAAAGTACCCGGCGCCGCCGATGCGATCACCGTGGACTCCCTTCTCCTCGCCGTCCGGCAACATCACCTGCTCTTTCACCGCTGACGGCGTCAGCTGCGGCATCGGCGAGTCCGATTGGGCCGAGGACGGCTATGCCTCCTGCTCCGGCAGCAAGGTCGGCGTCCTGAGCGCCTCGAAGGACAAGGCGGGCCAGTCCTGTGAGAGTGCCGCACCCTCCGGCGGAAACGCGCTCGCCTACGGAGCCGCAGCCGCCAGGGCGACTTCGCGTGCCACTCCACGCAGGACGGCATCAGCTGCTGGAATACGAAGACCGGCCAGTCTTTCGCGCTGGCTCGCGGCGGCTGGATGACCGGCACGACCGGTGAGATCGGCCCCGAGAAGTTCACGTGGAACGACTAAAGCCACGCGCATAAGGAGGCGGGCCCGAGGATATCCTCGGGCCCGCCCCTGTCATCTGCGGAAGCCTACTGCGCCTGGGTGCGGCCGTCCGGTGGGGTGTGCGACGGCGTCACGTTCGGGGTTTCTTGGGTACCGATTGGATTGACGCATGTGCGTACTGTGTCAGGTTATGTTTCCAAAGCGACAGACTGTGAGGCGCTGCGGGGCCTGAGAATCACTCGTGTTCTACTAACCACGTATGTACACGTGCCAAAGGGAGGCAATCATGACTCATCGGAGAGTCAGCAGAACGATATTTCGCGTCACGCGTGGCTTGTTGAAGCTCGTTGTTGTCGTCGTAGCATGCGCCCTGGTGGGAGTGGTCCATGTTATCCTCCCCGGTTTCAGTCGCATGGCAGACTCGATGCTTGGATACACCGATGGGTGGGACGCGTCGGCTGTCAATACGGACGGCCTCGACCTCGACTACAGCAAGGCCGATTACGACTCGAACAGTATCAAGGATGCTGAAAAGGACCTCGATGAACAGATCAGCGCGGAAGGATACGTACTGCTGCGCAACGAGGAGGTGCGCTGCCCCTCCCTCGAGGACAACTCGCTTTCGCTCTTCTCCGAGGCGTCGAAAACTTTTGCTGCTTCGCAGAACATGATGACGATGGTGACTGGCTCCGGAAGTGGGTCTTACGACAAGATCAACTCAGGGCTCGAAAATGCTGGGCTGTCGGTGAACAAGACGCTCAGGACATGTATCAGCACGGTGCGTGCAAGGACTACGCCATGGGACCGGGATCTGTCAGTTTCGGTGACGCTGAGAACTTCAGGATCAACGAATGCCCCCTGGCGGTCATGCAGGAATCCGGCGCTCTCGACAGTGCGCAGGGGACAACCCCTCTGTTCATCATGAAACGAGTTGCCGGTGAGGGACGCGACATGCCCCGGTCTATGTACAATCATGCATCCACGCCCGAGGATCAGCAGCGTTCCTACCTGGAACCAGACTCGACAGAGCGTGAGATCCTCTCATACCTGAATGACAACTTCGATAACACGATCCTGGTTGTGAACACCGCATCCGCGCTCCAACTGGACTGGCTCGCAGACTACCCGCATATTCGAGCTGTCATCTCCATGCCTTCTGCGGGAACGGAGGGCATGAACTCCTTTGCACGCATTCTCACGGGTGCCATCAATCCCTCTGGGCGCACGGTTGACACCTGGTCCGGTGACATTGCCGCCTCGCCGGTTGCACAGAACTTCGGTGACTACCAGTATGTCGATTCTGAAGGGGCCTTCACGAAGTACAATTACGTGTCCTACGCAGAGGGGATCTACGTCGGGTACCGCTACTACGAGACACGCTACGAGGACTTCATCCCTCGGCCAGGGTAATCCGGGGACTTTCGACTATGAGCGTGAGGTTGTCTCATCCCTTCGGTCATGGTCTGTCGTACACGACTTTCCAGTGGTCCAGCCCGTCATTGGAGGATCATGGAGATCGGCTCACCGCTACCGTGACTGTCACGAATACTGGTGACGTGTCCGGTAAGGATGTTAGTGAGTTGTATGCTCAGCAGCCCCTACACGGATGCCGAACCGTGCGAACGGCATTGAGAAGTCGTCAGTTGACCTGGTCGGTTACGCGAAGACCGCTGAGCTTGCCCCTGGACAATCGCAGACAGTAACGATCTCCTTTGAGCGCGCCCAACTGACATCGTACGACTCAGCAGTCGCACAGACCTACGTGCTTGATCCGGGCACCTACTACGTGACCCCGGCCCGCGATGCGCACGCCGCAGTGAACAACATCCTGGCCGCAAAGGGAAAGACCCAGGCGGATGGAATGGATGCTGCCGGTGACGCAACGATGGCACTCACTTGGGAACCCGGGCTCACCCAGCCTGATACGACAACCTACGCAACCGACCCCGACACCGGTGTGACAATCACAAACCAGTTTGACGACGCGCGAGGTGATATCACCTACCTGACGCGTGCGGACTGGACGGTACCTTCCCCTCGCCAGATGGCATCCCCTCCGGGCAAATTTCCACGTGGGGCAACGAAATCAATGGAACGGACCAATCCGGAAACCCCGTATCCTACACCTACACCAAGATCGCGGACTCTGCCCTCCTCGCCGCCCTTGACGGAACCGACTCCGGTAACCCAGCCCCGGTCTCATCCACGCAGGTGCCGGTGTATGGAGCGGATAACGGTGTGACCCTCGCTGACCTGCGCGGCGCACCGTACGACGATCCGCGCTGGGAAGCGCTCCTCGATCAACTCACACCCGAGGATTACGACCTGTCTATAGCCCGTGCGGGCTACGGCTCAGAATCCCTCAGTTCCGTCGGTAAACCGTTCTCCATGGACGCAGATACCGCGGCAGGTCTCATCTACGGTGGAACCGGATGGATGTTCCCGACCCCCGTCACTGTCGCGCAGACGTGGAACCAGGAATTGGCCTTGGAATATGGGACGATGATCGGTAACGAAGCGCTGCTGGGTGGTGCTAACGGATGGTACGCGCCGTCCATGAACATTCACCGATCCCCGTACTCGGGTCGCAACGGTGAATACTATTCGGAAGACCCCTTCCTGTCGGGTGTCGTCGCTCGCGCCGAGGTGCGTGGGGCAACGGAGAAGGGCATGTTCACTACGATCAAGCACTTCGCCCTCAACGATCAAGAAAACCACAGGGGTGACCGCGAAGGCCAGTATTCCATCGCCACGTGGTCGAACGAACAAGCGATCCGACAGATCTACCTGCAGCCCTTCAATATGGTCATGAAGGAAGGGAATGTCACCGAGGCGTACACGTCATGCAGGAATGGTGTTTGTGAGCAAAGCACAGTGCAGATGCCCGTCGCGACCGGCATTATGACGGGCTTCAACCGCATCGGTGCGACGTGGACCGGTGGTTCATACGCGCTGCTCACCAAGGTTGTACGCGATGAATGGGGTTTCAACGGGTGGATCCTCACCGACAACGCAAACACGGCAACGTTCATGGGGGCCAGGCAGATGCTCGAAGCCGGGGGAGACTCCAAACTGACGACGCTGGACCAGAGCGCTATGTGGACATTCGACAAGGATGATCCGACCGAGTATGCGCTGGGACGCCAGGCGATGCATCACCTTCTGTTCACGGTGGCGAACTCCCCATGCGATGGATGGATCGATGCCCGGCGCGACGCTGAAGACGCACGCGCGCCCAACGACGATCGTGATATGGACGGTTACCTCTGTGGCGACGATTGTCATCCTGCTTGCTGGGTGGACATCTTGGCGAAACCACCTGAAGTACCAGGCTGAGCGCAAGCAACGTCGAGAAGCCGAACAGGTGTAGGTATACGTACCGCAAAACGGAGGGTGGGCCCGAGGAAATCCTCGGGCCCACCCTCTCTGACTGAGTCGACGAGGCCTGGGTGCGGCCGTCCTGCGGGACGCCGTCTAGTGCCGCGCGGCGGCCCCGGCCTCGTTCCTGCCCCTGCCCTACGCCTTCTCGATGGGGCCCAGGATCAGGTTCGCCCACGCGGCGTGCAGGGACTCCTGATCCGAGGGCTGGAAGAGGCCGGCGAGCGCATCACGGTACAGGCGTGAGAGCTCGTGCGTGTTGTAGTAGGCGCTGCCGCCGCACGCGCGCATCGCCTGCTCGACGGCGCGCAGCGTGGCCTCGGCGGCCGCGTTCTTCGCGGCGGACAGCTGCGGCATCCAGGAGCGACCGCGGTCCACGCCCTCGTCGATGTCGCGGGCGAGCTCGCGGATCTGCGGACCGACCGCGTTCATGATGAGGGCGGCCTCGGCGATGCGCCAGCGGATGTCCGGGTCGTTGGAGTAGGTCGTCTGGTTCTTGACCGAGCGGCGCTTCGCCACGTGCTCGGCGGCTACCTCGACGGCGCGCTCGCCCACGCCCTGGTAGGTGGCGGCCAGCAGGATCTCGAAGTGGGAGAAGATGCCGAAGATGACGGGATCGGCGCTCGGTCCCGGATCCGTGATCGTCAGGATGCGCTCCTCGGGCACGGTGACGCCCTCGAGCAGTGTCGTCATGGACTGGGTGGCGCGCATGCCCGAGCGTGTTCCAATCGTCCTTGATCGAGTAGCCCTCATCGTCGCGGTGGACGATGCCGAACACGGACTTGGGGCCCTCCTCGCTCTCGCGCGCCCGAAGATCAGCAGGCGCGTCCACACGGGGGACAGGGAGGTGAAGATCTTGGTGCCCTCGAAGGAGTAGCCCGCCGTCTGCCGTCGCGGTCGCGCGCGTCGTCGAGCCGAAGAGCACGAGGTCGTTGCCCGGCTCGGAGATGCCGAAGCCGAAAGACCTCGCCGGCGACGGCGTCGCGCAGGATCTGCTCGCCGCGCGCGTTGCCGTGCGCGACCAGGTAGCGGCCGAGGCCGACGATGATCTGGTGCATGTTGATGCCCAGCGCCGTGCCGGGTGCCGCCTTGGCCAGCGTGGTCTGCTCGGCGGCGATCTCGGTCAGGCTCAGACCCGCGCCTCCGAACTCGGTGGGGACGAACGCCGACAGGTATCCCGGCGTCGCGCAGCTCCTCGAGATCGGCCTCGGGGTAGGTGTTGGTGGCGTCGGCGTCGGCGGCACGCTCGTGGATGCGGGCGAGCAGGTCGGAGTCTAGGAAGCTCATCGCGGTCCTCTTTCGGGTGTGTTGGGACGATGGGGGACGAGGCCGTGGCGTGCCTCGGGCGCGTCAGCGCCCTGGAGCGTGGTGACGCGACGTGATCCCCGTACTAAGGGTGACCTCACTGTAGCTCTGGGGGTCGGGGCTGCGGGCGCAGATGTAACGCTGCCGACGGGGCGTTGTCTGGCCGCGGGCCGCTCCCGATTCGATAGGCTGGACACTGTGAGTACTCCGAACGCGCCCCGCCCTGCCCTCACCCCTCGCGTCAGCGTTTCCTGCGCGAGCGTCAGCAGCGTCAGAAACATGACGTTCGCTGTCATTGGTGTCGTGATGTTAGCGGCCGCGGTGGTGGCCTCCCTCGTGTTTACGGGCATTATCCCCGGTTCCTTTCGGTAACGACTTCTCGGTCAAGATCAGGTATGCCGAGACCGGTGACATTCCCTGCCCGACAGCGAACGCGAGCCCGTCGCGCCTCGTCAGGTGTCCGTCTCGGTCATCAACACGACGCAGCACCAGGGCCTGGCCTCCAAGGCGACGGAGATGCTCACAGGTGCCGGATTCCAGACGCGAGGAACCCGCGAACTCGAGACGTCGAGTACACGGGTAGGGTGCGCATTACCGCCGGTCCGGACGCCGTGGATAACGCGTACTCGGTGGCGCGTTTCTTCCCCGGCGCACGTGCGTCTCACCGACGCGGAGGATTCCACCGTCACGGTCGAACTCGGAACCTTCTACGACGACGCGATGAGCGCCGAGGACGTGCAGCGAGTCCTCAAGTCCACGGACCCCGATGGAACAGCCCGCGAAGTGTCGCCCGATGTCGGGTACGCAGCAGGACTGAGACGCAGCGATAAATGGGAAGGCCGCCCCTCGGGGCGGCCTTTCTCATATTGGGTCGGCGCTGCGCCAGCGGAGGTGCGGGTGAGGGGCGTCTGCTCAGCGGCTGGCGAGCGGACCCGGTCAAAGCCCCCGGCCTCGGATGTTCTCCAGGAGTGCCTCGCCGTCCGAGCCGTACCAGACGGGGATGGACTCGGGGACGGTCCACAGGGCGTCAGGGCACCATGGCCTCGAAGCTGCCGTGCGCCATGAACTGCTCGATCTCGGACAGGGAGCGGATCGCGATGCCCGCGACGCACTGCGGGAACTCGCGGGCGAACCCGCGTAGATTTCCGGGTCGTGCTGTCCGTCGTCGCCGACGAGGAGCCAGCGCATGTGCGGGAACATACAGGGCCAGGCGGCGCAGCTCGCGGCGCTTGTGCTCCGGTCCCGAGCGGAACCATCCCGTATTCGACGGGCCGAAGTCCGTCATGAGAAAAGCCCGTAAGCCGGGTAGCGGAGCGCTCCAGGAAGGAACGCACCGTCGGCACGACGTTCCACGCGCCGGTGGACAGATACATGATGGGGAGTGGGTGCCCTCGGGAACGCCCTCCGACGAGGGCCGACGACGTCGTCAGCGTTGTCAGCAGGCGCGCCATGCCGGGGACGGCCTCGCGCGAGACACTCGGTCAGGAAGGCATGTCTCGCGGCCGTGACCAGGGCGCGGCAGCATCGACACCATGACGGTGTCGTCGATGTCGGAGACCACGCCGAAAGTGCTCGTGGTCGGACACGATGCGCACGCGCACGCGTAATGGGGCGTCCCGCGCGGATGCGGCCCTGCGTGGGCGTTCGTGCATTGCCGAGGCCGGGGCGGGCAGTGGCGTCGCGGTGCGCAGGGTGGTGGCGAGCTTGGCGGCCGTCTCCTCGGACATGCCGAGCGCGCGACGTCGCCCGCGTGTAAGACCTGGATGGTCGCGTCGTGCCAGCCCGGGCTCGAGGCCGTGGCCCAGGACCGTGATGTCGACGAAGCCGCCGCGATCCGCGAAGGCGGTAAGCGCGCGTTTCCGACAGTGATGAGCACGGGCTGACGGGGGACCTGCGCGTTGAAGAATTGGCGCCAGCCGCGCCGCGTCTGCAGCCATGAGCGGCCGTCGTCGCCGCGCGCCATGAGGACGCGGCCGAGGATGCGGGCGCTGCGCTCCGATCCGATGCCGCCGAATCCGACCACGCCCGGGTAGTACCAGCCCTGCGACATGGCGGCGACCAGCAGAGACGACGCGAATTCACCCACGCCGGCCGTGATGGCGAGCGCGAGCGAAGGTGATTCGTCGTCGATGAGAGGCGGTCGGAGGCGCATGAGGGCAATCATAGGGCTTCGCGGCCGTGCGGGCGCAAGGATCGGGGATTTTGGGTGCGAGTGGCCATGGTAGTCTGACCGTGGAATAAAAGGGTGCGAAGATGCATGTGACAGGTCTTTCCCAGCGTGGGGTATCGTCGCTGTAACTGGAGGGGAAACCATGCGACTATTGCTGCATTAGGCATCGTCGTCTGTCGATTCGTTAAACGTGGACCGGGTGCCATTGTCGGGCTCGCTCTCCTGCTTGCGTGCGGGGTCGGTTTGGCATCCTGGTATCGAGACCTGCCTGTGACTGAGCCTCAGACTCCCGAGACGCTCGCGCGCGAGTACGTTGATCTGATCTTCACGGGTCGCTACGCGGAGGCTGAGGAGTACGCGAAGTCGAGTCGCGCACGTGTTCTCGTGGTGACTGCTTTCTCGATCCATCGCTCGCCACGCCCATTGAATATCCGCAGCTGGTCGAGCTGACGGTCAAGCCAAGAAGCGCGGAGCGGAACAACGAGAGCTATGAGGTGCTCGTTCGATACACCCTTGGGGGAAGGGAATCGTGGGGCAGCTTTACCATCGTTAAACAGCCTCAGCACTACCCGACCCCGGGAGTGCGAACGGTGGGCGGATGGATGATTCGTGAGCCCTGGCAGAGTCAATCAATAATCAGGATCGATCATGCCTTTGCGTCCGCGAGTGTTGGCGACCTTGAGGTCTATCGGGGGCATGGCATTGGTTCGGGGCGGAGGAGCTACTCGTGGGAGTCCACCACGGTGCGAGGATATCCTGCCATGTACGACCTCAACCTCACGAAGATTGCCGACCGGTGGCTTGTGCTGATGCGCGATCGAAATAATCAGGAGGTGGATTTTGGCGATTATGATTCTGTCCCCTTCTCTTTGGGGGAGGAAATGTCAATCGAAGCGGTCATGGCACCCGAGGACTACGACGAGCTGTACGTCCAGGTTGAGCGCGAGCTCCGTGCCTGTCTGCGTGGCGAGCCGTCCCCTGTGTGCACTCGCCAACTGTCCGGGAAGGGTGAGGAAGGGGCTGTGCTGACGGTCGTTACCGATCTTCGGAACCGCCCGAGTCTTGACTCTGTGACCGAGGAGGACACCCTCCCGGTGGAGGTGACATTCCCCGATGGGCGCACGGAGCTTGTTCGGGTGAAGTGGCGATACTCGCAAGACTCGACGGGCACGGTGAGCATCACGTTGGAAACTGATCTCCCCCCGCGGGAGAAGGAGAGAAGGGGATGACGATGAGGCTGATTCGCTATGTCAAACGCGGGCCGGGAGCGTTTGTGGGACTGGCACTCCTGCTGGTCCTCGGGGTCTTGGGATGTACCGCGTATGGGGACTCTCTGCGTTCTCAGATCACGCCTGAACAGGCCGTGCGAGCCTACGTCCAGCTGATCATCGACGGGAAGTACTCGGAGGCTGAAAAGGTCATTCCCGCCCGGGACAAGCAGTGTAACGGAAGGTTGTGCAGGGTTGTCGACGACATCTCGGAGCTGCGCGTTGAAGCCCCGCAGCTGCTCGATGTGACGGTGAGCAAAGAATGCGGGGAGAGGAACGTCAGGTGCATTGCGAAGGTCCGCCTGCTCGTGGGAGGTGTCGAGCAGGAGTACCAGTTAAGCCTCACTCGTGATGAGAGCGAGGGATCCCCCGTGACGGGATGGTGGCACCTAGATGGGGCACTATACGGAGAGTCAACGGTTGTTCTCGACCCGGTATTCGCGACGGCGACGTTCGGAGACGACTACGAGTTCGCGCAAGTGGGTCCCACGGCCCCCAGGGGGTCCACAGTGGCATATTATTCGATCGGCCTACCCCTGGGGGTGTACGAGCTCGCGTCTTCCCGCTCGCTCATCACTGGCGCCATGTTCTGAGCGACACTCAGGGCAATGAGTGGTGGTCCGGGAATCGGATAGCATCCCCGTTTCCCTCGGTGGAAACTATCAGCTGAGCGCTGTTTTGTCGGAGCGTGACTACAACGATGTTCACGTGGATGCCGAGCAGGAAATTCAGCGGTGCGTGCGCGGCGAGGAATCTCGCGTGTGCCTGCAGCGCCTGCGTGGGCACAGCGCCGAGGGCATGAGGGTGTCCTTCGATGATTCATCCGAGGACGTCGCCGTCGGGAAATCCCCGATTGATCTGCACAGGACCAAGGTGACGGTAGCCTACGCGGATGGGACGTCGAGAGGATTTACCCTCTGGTGGCGCTTCGTGGCCGATGGAGACGACGTGCACGTTACCCACACGTCTGGCCTCTATCAGCGAGCCCTGCCGGTCGATGGCTCGGGTTCGACGATGAACGAAAGGTTGTTCTGATTCATCGGTGCCGCCGGTGTTCGCGAAGTGCGAGCGCCGGCGGCACTGTCGTGCGCCGATTAGTCGAGGGGGAGCTCGGGCGTCGGGGCGGCCGTATTCTTACGTAGCGCGGGCAGGCCGATCAGCATGAGGACGACCATCGCCCATCCCGCGCTGGCCATGGTGAACAGGCCGCCGCGCGCGCCGATAGCGTCGATCGCGGGTCCGGCGATCGCCGTGCCCAGCGAGGTGCCCAGGTTGATCGAGGTGGACATCCAGGTCAGGCCCTCGGTGAGCTTTGCGGGGGAGACGGACTTCTGGATGATGACGTTGACGTTCGTCATCGTGGGCGCGCAGGTAAGGCCCGTGATGAGGATGACGATGGCCATCGTCCAGACGTTGAAGGCCAGGGGGAAGAGGCTCATGCCGATCGCCATCAGGACGACGCCGATCACGAAGAGCTGCCAGGTGGGGCGCCTCCACGTGCGCGCGCCGTAGATGAGCGCGGCCGTCAGCGATCCGATGGAGAAGAGGGCGAGGAGGATGCCGCCGAGGGCGGGGTACCCAGTTCCTCGGTGAAGCTGACCATCGACACTTCCATCGCACCAAACGTCATGCCCATGCCGATGTAGGTCGCCGCCATGACGAGGACGACGGGCTTGCGGATGACGGACTCGCGCGGGGCGCTCGGATCGTGGGGGATGATCGCGGGCTCAGAGCCACGGCGTGACAGGAACAGGATGCCGCCCACTGCCAGGCTCGCGATCGAGATGATGAGGCCGGTCGCGGGGTGCAGGGCGGTGCCCAGGACCGTGGAGAGCACGGGGCCCACGATGTAGACGAACTCGTCGACCGCGGACTCGAGGGCGTAGGCGGTTGTCAGCTGTCGGGCTTGTGCAGGATCGTCGACCAGCGCGAGCGTACGAGCGCGCCGGGTGCACCCACGTGGCACCCGCGAGGGCGGCCGGAATGAAGAGCGTCCACGCCGGGGCGTGCATGATGACGGCGGCAACCAGCGCGGACATCGACAGGACCGAGATCGTCCACGCGGGGCCCATGACGCGCAGCTGCCCGTGGCGGTCGACGCGGCGCGCAAGGATGGGCGCGCAGAGTGCCATGACGATGATGTTGACCGCGGCAACGGCGCCGGCCAGCGTGTAGTTGCCGTACTCGGTGCGCACCATCAGGATCGTTGACAGACCCACCATCGACATGGGCATGCGTAGCACGAGGCCAGCCGCGGAGAATTTCCAGGACTGGCGGTAACGCAGAATGTCAAGATAGGTGCCGAGCATCCATCCATTCTATCGCCGGGGTAGCGTCCCGAAAGCCAAGCGGAATAGGGCGTACGTAACCATTCGGCCCCTCCGCGAGGGGAGGGGAGACCGCGAAAAAAGCCACGGCCTCGTCGAAAGGGGACGAGGCCGTGGCGGGTATCGGGCAAAGGTCTAGTCGGTCACCTCGAAGACGCCGAGCTGTCCCTTTTCCGCCAGGGAGAGCGCGTGGTTGACGAATGCGTAGTGGCCGGCCTCGAGCGGCGTGAACTCGACGAATCCGCCCTCGGCGGCGCCCAGAGACAGGACCTGGCCCCAGCCGCCCCCGCTTCCGCCGCCTCGGATCACGTAGGCGCCCTCGCGCCACACGGTGTCGAATTGGGTGCCCACCACGTGGAAGGTGGTCGCCAGGTTCGGGCCCGCGTCCATGACCCACACGCGCACGCGCTCGTTGGTCTTGATCTGGATCGGGTGCGCCTTGTATTGGAAGGGCACGCCGTTGAAGGCCATCGCGTTGGGCTGCAGGGCCGACAGGAGCGAGGCATCTGCGGGCTGACCGTCCGCGCCCAGGTAGAGCTCGGAGGCGACCATGACGTACTCATGGTCGACCTTGTCCAGGTCGGTCGGGTCGATGATGACGGCCCCGAACATGCCGTTTGCAATGTGCATCGACATGGGTGCGGTCGAGCAGTGGTAGAGCCAAATGCCCGCGTTCTTCGCGACGAAGGTGTACTCAAGGCTCTGCCCGGGCTCGATCGAGTGCATGACGTTGTCGGGAGCGACGAGTCCCGCGTGGAAGTCCAGCGAGTGGCTCATCGTCCCGTTGTTGACGAGCGTGATGTGGAAGGTGTCGCCGATGTGTCCGCGCAGGATCGGGCCGGGAGCGTCCCCGTTGAAGGTCCACGACTCGCGCGTCAGCGAGCTCGTGACGTTCACGGTCTGCTCGGTGACCGTGAACGTGTAGTGACGCTCGGTCTCGTTCGTGGTAAGGCGCGGCAGCGTGGGTCGCGCGTCGATGGTCGCCGCGTAGTCGGTGAGGGCCGTCGGGGTGGCGGGACCGGCGGCGGCGTCCTGGCCGTGGTCGTGCCCGTGGTGCGCGTGGCTGCCCGAGGCCGAGGATCCTGAGGAGGACGAGGACGCGCCCGTGGCCTTCACGTGCAGGGTCATGCCCATCTCGCGGTGACCCGGCAGGGAGCACCAGCCCTCGACGTCGCCGGAGATGACGCCGAGGTCCAGTTCCTTCGTCTCGCCCGACGCGAGCGACCCGGAGGTCACGCCCGTCTCGAACACCAGGTCGTGGCGCTGGTCCCCGAGTTCGTGAAGTCGATGATGAGACGGTCACCGACCGGCACCTCGATGTGGTTCGGCGTGAAGGCCGTGCGCGTCGACGCCCACGGACACGCGGGTCGTGTGTCCGGTCGGCATCACGGACGAGGCCGTGGTTCCCGTCCCCGTTCCCGTGCCCCTGCGTCGTGGGCGCGGACGGGTTGGACAGGAAGATAGCCAGCGCGAGCGCCACGACGGAGACGACGCCGACGATCGCTCCGGCCGTGCGGCTCACCGGCGAGTGGTCGCCCGTCGGGCTCATGCGCAGCTTCGGCGTTTCTTTCGATGCGGACGCCTTCGGGTTTCTCGCCTCCCGACGAGGGCGAAGCGGATAGGTTCAGGTCAGCCACGGCGGCCTCCTTGCGTGGTGGGGATGAAGAGGCGGCGCGCTTGGCGCGCGCCTGGGCCATGCCGCCGCGGCCCAAGAGGACGATGTCGACGACGTAGGTGGCCAGCAGGACCACCCACGCGGCGATGGTGAGGCGTTCGGCGGAGGTTCCGCCCAGGGATGCGACGGCAAGTGCGAAGAGCGCGGCCACGTTGCGAGCCGCCTCCCGGATGGGGGCCCCGGCCTCGAGCACGCTGACGCCGACGCGCACCGCGGACGGGCCGCCGCCAATGACGACGGGCATCAGGTAGGTGAGCGCGCCGACGAAGAGCTGGCCCAGCCCGGCCGCGCCCAGGATCGGCATCCACGCGAGGAATGCTGCACGCAGCCGGTCGCGTCCGCCGCCTCAAAGGCGCGCAGGGACGCAGCGGCGCCCGCGACGAGGATCCATGCGGCGCCCAGCATGAGGGACCACGCGCCGTACTCGGCGGGTCCCTTCGCAAGTGCCACGCGGACCAGTGGAACGCCCACGCCCAGGGCGGCCGCGCCCACGACGACGAGGAGACCCACGGAGGCAACGCGCATCGAACCGGCCACAGCGCCCGTGCTAAAGCGACGAGAAGCGCGGCCACCCACAGGGGCAGGGCGCTCGTCGCGAAGGACACGGCTCGCGGATCCATGCGCGTGCGCATCGCGGTCAGCCCCAGCGTCACCAGGGTCCCGCCCATCGTCAGGCCCACCCATCCGGCGATCCCCGCCAGTGCGTGGGCGACCGTCAGGCGGTCCCGGGCCCTCGGCCAGCCACGCGGGAGCGTTCGCGTCGAACATGGCCGCGGTGACGAAACCGGCCAGCGTCGCGCCGACCACCAGGAAGAACGCCGCCGCGATGTAGTACCGGATGATGACCGCGAAACGCGAGGGCCAGGCGCTCGCGGGAGGCGGTGAGCAGCGCCCACCCGTGCCAGGCCGCGATCGCGCCGACGATCGTCGCGCCCGTGACGGTCGCGTGCCACAAGCCCCGACCATGCCGCCGATGAGGAGCAGCAGGGAGAGATTAAACGCCGTGATGCGCACGGTGTTGTCGCGCCCGGCCCGCCGATCGTCCGGGGCCAGGTGGGCGAGCGCGCGCGTGAAGTACCAGGACCACTGGAAGATCCCGTTCGATAGGACGCCGAGGGTCACCAGGTGGATCATCGTCCACAGGTTCTGCGGGATGCGGCCTCGGGCGACGATCGTGATCGCCGCTGCAACGGCTGCCGCGCACATCCAGACGGTGGTCGCGCGGTCGGTGCGGGGGAACGCGAGGCTTGTTCATCGGGTCTCCCGAGCGTTCGCGCGCGCCCGGCGAATCGTCACCGTCAGCGTCGTGGCGACGAAGAGGAGCATGCCGACGACCCCGAGGGTGCCTCCCGAGGCGCCACGGGTAGGCGGCCTCGCGGCGCCCGCGAGGAGGCGCAGGAGGAGGAGACCTGCAGGAACGCGAAGGGGACCCACATGGCACCGTGGTAGGGCACCTCGCGTCGGGCGACCGCCGGGATGATGACGGGCGCGTGGGCCAGCAGCATGGAGACGACGAAGCCGATCGTGATCGCGTGGATGCCCGCGTCGTAGCCGCGTATCCGTCGAAGGCGGGTGGAGCGACGACCCACATCAGCGCGGGCACGAGCGCCCACGCGTATCCGCTCAGCATGCACACGGCCGCCAGGCGCGGCAGGCCGTTCATGCGCACGGTGCCGCGCGCGACGTCGTGCCACGCGGTGTCGGCCATGAGGACACCCAGGCTCAGGCCGATCGGCGGATAACCGATCGTTGGGGAGTAGAGCGCGACGGTCAGGCCCACCATGAGCGCGGCGCTCTCGGTGGTGATGCGCCGCTCGGTGGAGCCGGACGCGAAGGCGAGGCGCGCGAGCTCGACGCGTTCACCGATGATCGTGACGATCAGGAACGCCAGCCACCACGGCACCGCGCGCGGCGTCTCGAGGCCTCGCCACCATAGGAGGATGCCGCCCAAGCCAATGAGCGCGCCCATCAGCTGGATGAGGACCGCGTGGGTGGCCTGCCGACGGGTCCACACGTAGCAGTAGATGGCCGTCAGCAGGGCCATACCGAGGGTGATGAGGAAGCCGGGCATCATCCGCTCGGGAGCGAACCCGCTCAGGTGTGCGGCGAGGTAGCGGGGGATCGGGAGGTTCGCGAGCGCCTCGCGCGCGTTGCGTTCAGGGAGATGAGGGACCGCGCTGATTCCGCCGGCTCCGGTGAGCAGGGAGCGGCGTACGCCCACGCGCCGCCCGTCGGATTGCAGGGGCGACCGCGCGCTCGGAGGCAGATCGCGGTGCCCAGGAACCCGTAGATCACGAGGAGTCCGTGCACGGTCCCCAGGCTCGTCGAGGCCACGGGCGCGATGGCTCCCAGGCGCACGAGGAGGCGTCCAGTCCCGCCAGGAGCGCAACGCCCGCGAGGAGCAGGAACGCGAGGCGGCCGACGGGCAACCGGGGATGGGTGGCCTCACCGTCGTTGTCGACGAGGCCTGGGCCGAGTGCATCCGGTCCGCGGGAGTGCGCGGGTGGGCGGGACGCCTCGCTCATGTGGGCTCCTGGGGTGGTGGGCGTGAGTCGGCCCCGGTGGGGGGCGACAGTGCCAGGTAGCCGCCCTGCCAGCAATTTTTCTAGGGGTGCGGGCGGTAAAAATAGTGATGCCACGACGAGGCTTGTGGTGATGCTGTGTCGATGAATGGGTGCGCTATAGGTTTCCGTCCGGTAATATTGTCAAGGTCACGCATCTCATGATCACAGGAGTGGACGATGAGCGATCTTTCTTTTGTTGCCGGTGAGTTCCGCTGCCTAGCTTCGACGGCGCGCGAGGCCGCAGAGGCGGTCCGTTCGGCGCGCCCCGAGGGTGAGGGCCAGTGCTTTCGCTTCGGCGATGCCCGGCACGAACCTGTCGTCGAAGATGCAGGGCAGTCGAAGATAAATTCGCGGACCAGGGCAACCAAGACGGCATGAGCCCATCGAGCACGCTGAACTTCCTGGCAGCGAACGCGGTTTCATCGCTGCCGAGGAAGAGAATGGCCAGCCCACTGGTCCATCCTTCAAGGCCGCGCTGGCGTGCAGGTGCTGCGTTGCGTGCGGTTCCCTGATTGGTGAGGCGCGCGTCCGCCACAGCTATGGCGCGAGTTTGCCGGCCTACAAACTGGGAGGCGATGACATGGTGAGCCTCTGCTCGCCGGGCGGCGAGGGGCGGGTGGACTGGTCCGGTGCACGGACTGATCAAGAATCATTACCGAACCGCTCCGCATGCGAAGATCCCGAACCCGTGAAGACGGTCAACGACGTGTTGAAGGCGTCACGGGGCCGGAGGTGCCGCGAGGAGCAGGAATAAATTGGAAGCGTCGCATTGCTAGCCCGATCAAGGTAGGTCCGTGGCGGGATAATCTCGCTGGGCCGCGCCGCTGAATCCATCGAGACGTTTGACGCGACGGAGCCGGCGATCACCGTGCGCGAGATACGCTGATGACGCGCGCGAGAGCTTTACGCAACCTGCGTGAGCGGCTAGGAACTTGCTCCTCGAAGATGTTGCCGACAAGCATGGACGTCGATGCAATTGGGATCAGGCGTGGTCGGCCTTCGGCATAAGGCGAGTCGAGCCGCAGCCAAGTCTGCAAGACGAATAGCTTGGATAACGATGACGCGACGCAGCCCAGCGGAAACTTCACCGCGTTCGTGCGCGACGGCCGCAACACGAGCGAGCGTTTCCGCACGTCGCGCAATTCGTACGTCCGGTGCTCACGATCTTCACGGTACTCGTCGGAATTAAGTTGAAGCGATGAGAGTGCAAGTCAACGAGAGGAGAAGTAGGCGGGATTTTCTAATTGAGAATTGCATGGTAGCTTGACTTTTCGATGGCGTGGACGTACACGGAGTACTCCAGTGAATCAAATGCGGCGCTTCGTTCTTTCCTGTCGGGGTAAGTGTCCAGCAGGTAATCCGCTGGAAACTCGACCTCTGCAACTTCAAACGGATCCAGAATTCTGTAGGCGAGGTGTCGCTGCGCTGATCTCTGAGATGTCGACCAATTCGGTCCCAAAGTCCTCCGTTGTTTGGCCAACGTAGATGGGCTCCGTCGAAGTCGTGCAAAAAGCACTCCGACGCACTACCGGTCGCTTACGCGTCAGAGGCTCAACGAAGTTGAGCTGCGGATAAGTGTGCGCGGAATAGTTGCACGAAACGTGTAGGCATTGTGCGTTTCAGCGGTGGCTTCATCTCGGAATCTGTGGAACCGTACGAAGCGATTCCTGTGCTAGCCATGTGCGACTACCTCCAGTGATGGGAACCTGGTCGATTCCTGGCGGACTAGGGGCATGGTAGTTCTTCCCCAGCCAGGCAACAACAGGGACGGCAACTGCGTCACCGAACCAAAACGGTTTGGTTATCCGTCGCATCGCCGAACTTGGTTGGGGATACCCATGAAGGCATACTCGTCAGTCAGCGCACAGCAACCTCGCCCTTGCCGGCCTTGACAACAGCCTGTCGTGAGGATCCGCCTCGAGCAGTCCGTAAACAGCCAGCGACATCATCGGGTCGGATCTCCCCATACGGGCTTTCCCTGCCGTGTACGCCGATAAGCTGGTACGGTCTGACACCCGCCTGATGTGCGAAGAGAATCGAGTCTGGCTGCTGAATCGGGGAGAGTGAGTTGAGGGAAATCCGCAGTGCGGACTAGAGCTCCACCAATGCGGATCGTCCTCGGGCAGATGGTCGGCAAGTGCGTGAAACCTTCAGTCAGCAGTGGAGGTACAGAGGGAAGTGGAGCTCGGTGAGTGATGAGGTGGGATCCGAATGTATCCATTCGAGCCATTCGGGACGTAGGGTCTGAGGGAGTGTCATCCGAGTCGGGTGGAGTTAGTGCCCCCACAAGGAACATTCGTGGCCGTGATCAGGAATGAAATGCCTGCGCGCTGAACAGACAGAGCATCGATGGAATATCCCAGTGAATTAAAGCGCGGATTGCTGCAGTCAGATCGCCACCTGAATGTGAGGAAGCTAGCCGGTGACGTTTTCGAGGACTGCGACGGGAGGCGACTATCGCCCATCTCTTCGGGAGAATCCGCATGAAGTGCCAAAATGTTCCTGATTGTCTGCCGCCAAGACCGTCCTCGATTTCCAGCCAGGGATAGGTCAGTGCAGGGTGAGGAAGCGCAGCGATCGCGCTGTCCATCGGTAAAGTCGCCGCCATGGACGTCAGCACGTCGCCAACGTGATAGTCGGTGTCTTGAACCGTATTGAGAGCAGTATAGTTGCGCTTTTTGGCTTCGTAGTCATTTGCCCAAGCAATGGTGAATCCCGCTTGTTCAAGCCCTGCACGAGCGAGACCGATGCCCGCAAAAATTCCAGTGCAGTTGGACTTTCGCTCGAAATTGCCGAACAGCTGCCGTCATGGTAGTCCTTCCTGATCTGGGTGTTCCAAGGTCACATCGGCCCGTGCACATCTGCAGGTAACAGGGGGCGGCGCTCAATCGAGCGCCGCCCCCGTGCAACCCGCGTGAGCGGGCAGCGTTGAAGCGTCAGCCGTTCAAGGCGTCGGACACGACCTTCTTCGCGGCCTCCTGGACCTGCGCCGGGTGCTCGGCACCCTGAAGGACTCCGCATAGATCTTGTAGACGTCCTCGGTGCCCGAAGGACGCGCGGCAAACCACGCGTACTCGGTCGTCACCTTCAGGCCACCGATGGGCGCGTCGTTACCGGGCGCGCGCACCAGCTTCGCGACGATCGGGTCGCCGGCCAGCTCGGTCGCGGTCACGTCATCCGGGGACAGTGCGGCGAGCTTCGCTTCTCTCGCGGGAAGCAGCGGCGTCAATGCGGGCGTAGGCGGAGGCACCGAAGCGCTCAACCTGCTCCTCGTGCAGCTGGGAGGGTCTTGCCGGTGACAGCCAGGATCTCCGAGGCGAGCAGCGCCAGGATGATGCCGTCCTTGTCGGTCGACCACACGGTGCCGTCCTTGCGCAGGGAACGAGGCTCCCGCGCTCTCCTCGCCGCCGAAACCGACGGTCCCGGACAGCAGGCCGGGCACGAAGTACTTGAAGCCCACGGGCACCTCGATCAGGTCGCGGCCCATCGCGGCCACAACGCGGTCGATGAGGGCGGAGGACACCAGGGTCTTGCCCACGGCCGCGTCCGCACCCCAGCCGGGACGATGCGTGAACAGGTACTCGATGGCGACAGCCAGGAAGTGGTTCGGGTTCATCAGGCCGTCGGGGGTGACGATGCCGTGGCGGTCCGAATCCGCGTCGTTGCCGGTCGCGATGTCGTAGGGGGTGTTGCCCTCGGCGTCGGGAGTCATGGCCTCGACGCAGGGACGCCATCGCGTAGGGCGAGGGAGCAGTCCATGCGGATCTTGCCATCCCAGTCCAGGGTCATGAACGGCCACGCCGGGTCGACCTCGGGGTTGACGACCGTCAGGTCCAGGCCGTAGTGCTCGCCGATAGCCGCCCAGTAGTCGATGGACGCGCCACCCAGCGGGTCCGCGCCGATGCGCACGCCCGCCTTACGGATGGCTCGATGTCGACAACCTGGTCCAGCTGCGAGACGTGAAGTCCAGGTAGTCGAAGGGCTTGATGTTCGGGTCATGCAGCAGGTCCGAGCCGGTCACTCGGGGAACGTTCTTCCATTCACCCGAGTCGAGGAGCCGTTGGCGCGCGCCGCGATCCAGCCGGTCGCGTCGGTAGTCGGCGGGGCCGCCGTGAGGCGGGTTGTACGAAGCCACCGTCGCGCGGCGGGTTGTGGCTGGGGGTCACGACGATGCCGTCAGCCAGGCCATCGCCCTCCGTGCGCAGGTTCGCCGGTGCGCCGTTCGCGCCCAGAATTGCGACGGACACGGCGGGGGTCGGCGTGTAGGAGCCGCGCGAGTCGATACGCGTGTCAATGCCGACGGCCGCGAGGGACCTCCAGGGCGGTACGCCACGCGGGCTCGCTCAGGGCGTGCGTGTCACGGCCGATGAACAGGGACCGTTGATGCCCTGCGACGCGCGGTACTCGATGATCGCCGCGGTGATGGCGATGATGTGCGCCTCGTTGAACTTACCGTCCAGCGAAGCAGCCGCGGTGGCCCGACGTTCCGAACGCGACGCGCCGTCCCACGTCGGTCGGGTCGGGCGTGATGTCGTAGTAAGCGGCGATGACATCGTCGACGTTGATGAGGTCTTCTGGAAGGGCACGTGTGCCAGCTCGATCATGCATGAACACAGTGTTGCACGTAACGTCCCTTCGTGTGAAGCGCCGTCCCACGGCGTGGACTTTCTCTTGTTTTCTCTTGTTCGAGGCCGTGGCCGCGCGGGCGCAAAAGGCCAGGTGAGAGCGGGGGTAGCCCCGGCCTCGTCCGTGGGGGAAAGAAGGGGATATGCACGTTTTCCCAAAATCGGCACCGAACGACTATCCTATGAGATGTCGGTCACCGCAGACCGTGACTGTGTTGTCAGGAGGAACATCGTGGGATGGTTTGATTCCATCGAACATAACCGTTGGCTGAGTGGCCACATGCAGGCCCTCATTGAAGAGGCAGAAGGCGCGATCGTCGCGACCGGTTTCGCGCACCTCGACGCCGATGGGAAGCCCGACCCGACTCGATCGATCGACCTGGCCGTCACGGGTCCGCATGGCCCTACGTGTTCTCGCTCGGTGCCCTCATGGGCCTGCCCGGCACGCGCCGCTACGCCGATCATGCCGTCAAGGCGCTCACCAACTACTTCACCGACCCCGTCAACGGCGGCATGTGGTTCGCGATCGCCCGAGCCTGACGCCGACGGTCGCGGCGTGCCGTGGGACGAGGATGCGCGCGTGAAGTCTCAGTACCACACGGTGTACGCGCTGCTGGGCGTCGCCGCCGCGACCGTCGCCGACCGTCCCGGTGCCCACGAGCTGCTCAACCGCATGCTCGAGGAGCAGAAGAAGCTGTGGGCCCGACGACTACGGCCTCGTGTGGGATCAGTACGACGAGGCGTTCAACGAGGCCCGTCCCGTGCACACCCTCGGCACCTCATCCACACGATCGAGGCCTACATGGCCGCGGCCGAGGCCACGACCGAGCCCGAATGGCTCGACCGCGCCGAGAAGATGACGGCCTTCGCGTACAAGATCGCCTCCAAGAACGGCTGGCGCGTTCCCGAGTTCTTCAACGATAAGTGGGAGGCCGACCCCGAGGCGGGCAAGCTCCTCAACGACGGACGCCGCTACTACGAGGGCTACGTGACCGGCCACTCGATGCAGCCTCGCGCGCTTCGCGCTGCAGGTGCGCGCGGGCCTGCGCTCGATGGGCTGGACCGTGCCCGACTACCTCCTCGAGATGGGCACCGAGCTCTTCGAGCGCGCGCGATCGACGGCTGGCGTCGCACCGACGGCAGCGGGCTTCTCCACCGGCGTCAACGACGAGGGTGACCCCGTGCCCGGCGAGGACGAGCACCAGCAGTGGGTCGTCTGCGAGGGCGTGTGTGCGACCGATCGCCGTGCGCCGCGCCATGCTAGACGACGGTGCTCGCATCTCCGACGTCGAACACTTCGAGCACTGCTACCGCTCCTTCGTCGACTACATCCACGACTACCTCATCACCCAGCCCGGCAGGTGGGTGCGTCGCCTCGGCCCCCGCAACGAGAACGTGCAGCCCGCCAAGTCGTCGCGCTGGGATGTCTACCATGCCCGTCCAGGCGACGCTCGCGATCCGCCTGCCGCTGTGGCCGCCGACGGCCCCCGCGATCCGCGCGGCCTCCTCGATCACCCCGAGGAACCGGCTCCCGACAAGAAGTCCTGGAACTTCTTCGGGCTGCGAGGCTGACGCGTCGGATTACTGATGGGCCCGGGCTCGGGGACGTGAGGGTCGCATCCCCGAGCCTCGTCCTGTAGGATGATCCGCGTCTGGAGGGCTGTCTGAGTGGCCGAAAGAGACGGTCTTGAAAACCGTTGTGTCAGCAATGGCACCGGGGGTTCGAATCCCTCGCCCTCCGCTTTGCCGGCCGCCCACGGGCGTCGCGGCGAGTGCACGTTCGCGCTCGCGGCGAAAATGCCCTAAAGTAGTCGGCACTGGAGACGTCGCATAGTCCGGTCGAGTGCGCCTCCCTGCTAAGGAGGTAGGGGTGCATAGCCCCTCGCGGGTTCAAATCCCGCCGTCTCGCTCCCAGCCCGGGATTCCACTGGGATCCCGGGACTTCGTCGTGCCCGTGCCGCCTGCGCGGGTCCAGGCGCCAGGTCGGTCCGCGTTTGTGGTGTTAAGGGACATAACGTGTTGGTTGTGTGGCGACTTATGGGTTATAGGACAAAAACGTGTTGGTTTTATGGTGACTTTTCGGCTTTTTGGTGCGGGAAAATCGGTATTGAAGTTGGTGGGAGCCAACTTGAAGGATGGACAAAACGTGTTGGTTTTGTAGCGACTTTTCGGCTTGCTGGTGCGGGAAAATCCACATTGAAGTTGGTTGTTTCATCGTGGGGGTATGAATACCCCCAAATGTCCAGTGTGCGGGCGAGTGATGACCAGGTATGGGCACTCAGCGTCAGGGGCGCAGTTCGCCGAGGCTCGCTACTGCCCGCGCTCCTTGCCGCGCACGTGGGTCCCCTGATCCGCGCCTGGGCCCGCTAATGCGAGCGTGGGCAGCCCCGCCCAGACACGGAATAGCGGGTTTTACGTGCGATATAGCCGGTTAGCGCACGCTATAGCGGGTTCGCGTGCGAGCGACACACCAGGCCGGGCACCGTTGTGCCCACAACGCAGAACCACCTCGCCCACGACGCCCATTGTCGGCGTTTTTCGCCGAGGTGGTTCTGCACTTTGGGCGCCACGCCGCCCCGAACCGCGACCTCACCACCACCAAACGGGGGAATTGCAGCATTAGGGGCGCGACACGCCGGCGACACGCCGTGGTGAGGCTTCTGGTGGTGCAAAACCCCCATCGCCAACGATGCGACGCTCTCCGGAAGGGTCAGGAGAGCGCGGGCGGGCCCAGGCGCGGCCTGCTTTCCAATGACACCGCCACCAAACGGGGAATTGCGCTGTGAGAGGCGTACAGTCGGGCTCGCCCCCATGTCGAGGGCGCCACCAAACGGGGGGAAATTGCACCAATAGAGGCGCGACACGCCGGCGACACGCCGAAGCAAGGCTTCTAATGTTGCAAAACCCCCATCATTACCCCTGGTGTCATGCTCCCCAACTGCTGCAGGACTGTCCGGCCAGGCGCTGGCTCAATGCGCTGCTCGTCACCTCCAGTCCAAGGCCATCCAGGCGCGTGAACGCGCTCAAATCAGGACGGTCAAAGGTGGAATCAGACGTGTCGAGGTCTTTCAGATGGACGGTGTAGGAATCTCCATCATCGAAAGACCTCGACCCCTAATCACGATATGCCGAACCCCGCCCAACACCTCCTACACCCTCACATGCGAAGAGCCGGTGATGTGCCTGCCTGGGTTCTGCGGTGCCCTCTTTCCGTGCGAGGCTGGGCCATATCGGCAAGCCTGCGCTCCATCGGCGGGCCGCCACCAGTCCCCCGGCAGCGCGCCAGTCCATCGGCGGGCCGCCATCAGGCCGTCAGTAGATCGTCACGTAGGTCCCCGATGGGATCGTGTCGTGCAGCCACTTGGCGTCCTCGTAGCGCAGGCGCACGCACCCGTGGGAGACGTGGCCGCCGAGTGTCCCGTCTTTCACCGTGTAGCTTCCCTCGTAGTAGAGGACGGAGTGGAAGAGGTAGTCGCCGTAGAACTGGGTCCACCAGTACGCCGTGTACCCGTGCCCGAAAGAGGAGCCTCGGTTCTTGATGGTGAAGGTGCCGGTGGCCGTGGGGGTCGATGCCTTGCCGACGGAGCACGGCATGTCCGTGAGCGGCTGCCAGGTGCCCTCCGCCCAGTAGAAGGTCATGCAGTGCGGGGCGCCGGTGTCGACGACGACCAGGTAGTTGGTGGGGCTGTAGAGGGTCTTCGCGTAGTTCCAGTCGGCTTCGAAGTCGGCGCGGCAGACACCCAGAAGCCCTTCCAGCGGTCGAAGTAGTTCCATGCGCCGCCGACTGCGGCCCAGCCGGTGGCCATGGCGCCGCCGGCGTTCGGGTTCAGGTAGTACCAGCTCGATCCCTCCTGAATCCACCCGGTGCCCATCGCGCCCGAGGGTGCAGGTAGTACCAGGTGCCGGGTCGTTGAGCCACCCGGTGGCCATGGCACCGCTGCCGTCCGCGTAATACCAGGATCCGTCGGCGATGAACCATCCGGTGGCCATGGCTCCGCTGCCCGTCAGGTAGTACCAGGCTCCCTCACGCACCCAGGTCGAGGGACTTCATCGCCCCGGAGGCGTCCATGTAGTACCAGGTGTTGTTGTCCTTGGCCCAGCCGGTGGCCATGGCGCCGCCTCGCGTGGGGTCGAGGTAGTACCAGGCGCTCCCGGAGGCGCCATCCGGTGGCCATGGAGCCGTCGCCGTCGAGGAAGTACCAGGCGACGCCGTCGTGGTACCAGCCGGTGCGCACGCCGTCCTCGGTGGAGGCGTACCAGGTGCCCTCTGGGCTGCGGTACCAGCCCACCGGCACGTATCCGTCGTCGGTGAAGGCGTATCGCGTGGCTCCCACCGCGTGGACGCCGCCCTGAGCCAGGTGCCGTCGGAGAACTCGTAGCGCCATCCGGCCGCCCTGGCGTACCCAGTGGCCGGTGATGGGCGGCGCAGGCTCGGTTGAGGGTGGCGCTCGGCTCGGGAGTCAGGGGTGGGGGAGGGTGTGGCGGGTGCGGGGTCGTCGTTCGGCGAGGCCGGGGTGGTCAGGGGTGGTGCTCGGCGAGGCCGGGGGACGCCTCGGGCGAGGCCGGGTGGTCGGTGCCTCGCCGGAGGGTGCCGTGACGACGGTGCTGTCTGCAGGCCGTGGCGTCTGTTGCAGCGGCGGCGAGGGGAGAGGGTGATGCACGCGAGGCGCGGTTATCGACGCGCCGAGGCAGTGGAGAAGGCGGATGCTGATTCTGTTCATGGTGACACCTCGTTGGTGGGGGATGCCTCAATCTTAGGCGCTGTGGGGAGGCAGAGTGGTTGTTTTTGGACCGCGCGTGGGGGAGCCGTCGCGCGCGCATGCAGGAGGGAGTGCGTGCGTCGCGTCCGGGAGCCTAGAGGGAGGGGAAACCCTTGTGTTCCACAGTAAATTAGGCTTATGAGACTTTTATAAAGCTCGTCAATACTTGCCCGCTCGTAAGGATTGATTACCGTGTCCAAGAAGGACCTCGTCATCCCCCTCGTGCCCGCTGCCCTGAGCGCCGCGCTCCTGGCGTCCGTGGGCCTGTCCGATCTGGCGGACGCACCCCAACGAGCTTTCTGGCGGCGAGCTGCGTCGCGTCGCCGTTGCCCGAGCGCTCCTCATTACCCCGAGCGTCGTCCTGGCGGACGAGCCGACGGCCGGGTTGGATGCGCAGAACGCGGCCGGCGTCCCTGCGTCTCTTGCGCGAGGCGGCCGAAGGGGAGCGGATGTCCTCATCGTCACCCACGAATCGGAGGCGCGCCGTTACGCCGACCGCACGTTCGCGATGGAAGCGGGGCGCCTGACCTGCGAGGATGCGTCCTAGCGGGGACGAGGCCGGGGCGGGGCGCGTCCCCGCGCCGTCTGGAGTGCGCCCTGCAGATAATCAACCCAACGATCGGTCAAGGGTGTCGATAGAGGGGCGACGTCGTGTGTTCAGCCGGCAACATCCCCGCATGTGAGTTGTGACACTCAAATCGTGGTAAATCTTCCCTCCGATTTCGGCACTAGTGGTCATAATTTGCGTACTCGGTGGCCGACGTCTCCATGATTGTCTGATAAATAGATGAGGGCAGGCATTTTTCAGCACTGACCAAGAGTTCAGAGAAGTTGTTATATTGCCGTTATTCCCGGAATTTCAACGAAATACACCGTTGTAGTTGTGGTTCAGGTGATACCTGTTAGGCATGGTGGCAGCCCCTACTCCTTTACTACCCTGGGACACAAGTCCTGTCAATTTTCAGTTAATCGAAGGAGAAGTCGATGTCTCGACTGCGTCCGTTCCGCGCCCGCGTGGGCGTTGCGGGTGCTGCCAGCCTGGCCGCTCTCTCGCTTCGTCACGTCGCTGACACCCCTCGCTATGCGAGCCAGCGCCGCCGACGAAAGCGCGCAATCGCCCGACGTAGCAACCTCGCAGGAAGCTGCCATGGCCCTCGTCCAACTCTGGGGCCGTCGAGGCGCCTGCCGCCGAGGCCGGGGCCGAAGCCCCCGCCGCTGAGGCTGGTGCCGAGGCTCCCGACGCGGAAGCTGGCGCTGAGGCTCCCGACGCCGAAGTCGCCCCGAGGACCAGCCCCGCACGCGCCGCGCCCGCGCGGTCGCGGACGACCAGGCGACCCTGGCCCTGAACGTCGTCAACGATGAACCGACCCTGCGCATCCACGACGATCAGATCACGACGATCAACTTCTCCTGCTCCTCGGTCACCACCCCCTGTAAAGGCGCCGAAATTGAGCTCACGCTGCCCGGCCCCATCACGCCGGCCGGCCTCAAGCTTGCCGAGCGCGGCTATACGGTCATCCCCGTCGCCGGCGACAGCGTCACCAAGACGACGAACTCGACGGAAAAGACCCCGGACGGCACCCGCGTGCAGCGCTACATCTTCAAGCTGAAAGACCCGCTGCCCGCCGGCACGTCCGACCGAATCCAGGTCACCTGGCACTACGACTACTATGACGCGCCGAACAACTCCACGACGAACCAGACGGTGACCTTCCGGGCGACGAACGCCCAGACGGTCGAGCAGGCGCTCACCACCACGTGGACGGCCACCACCGACGTCGCCATCGAGAAGAGCGGCCCCACGAATCCCTCCAACTATCCTGCGGCCGGCGGCGGACGACCTACAAGCTCCGCTACGGCTACCAGCAGATCGACCAGACCAACTCCCAACAAGGTCGGCATCCGCTGGAACGGCTCCTCCAGGAAAGGCGACAGCCTCAACGGCCTCGGCTTCGTGGGCATCCAGAACATCAAGGTTGTGGACCCGCTGCCCGCCCAGGCGGTCTTCGTGTCTGCCTCCGACGGCGGCGTCTACGACGCGGCGACCCACACCGTGACCTGGTCCTACGACAAGTGGTTCTGGCAGAACCCGCTCGAGTCGACCGTCACCGTGAAGTACCCCGAGGGCGCGGTGACGACCTCGGACACGGTCACCAACAAGGCGACCATCTCCGCCGAGGTCATGAACGACCCGGCGACCATCGTCTCGAAGAGCTCCGAGATCACGCACGGCTTCTCCGTGCGCAAGCCGGGCGGCAGGATCGCGAAGGCCGGTAACGACTGGGCGTACCAGACGCGCGGCAACCTCGCCCAGTGGCGCTTCGGTGGCACGAACTCCGGTAACACCACACTGCACTTCCGCTGGGAAGACACGCTTCCCTGCACCTGGTCCACCCAGGACGCCAAGGCCGCCGGCGACTCCTGCGACCAGCCGACCATGGTCGGCCCCTACCGCTTCACCGTCTTCAGCAAGTCTGGATACGAGGGACAACGGCGGATGGACGCTCGAGTACTGGACCAACAAGGGCAATCACGAGACCGTCAACTACACGAAGACGACCGGACTGACCCTGCCCGAGGGAGAGTGGATCACCCGCTTCACGATCGACACGGACGCCGCCCCCCAGACGAACCCCCAGGCGTGGCTGCACGGCACAATCCCCACGAACTTCCCGAACAAGGAGCCCGCGGACTTCGCGTCGCACTACAACCCTGTGTTCCCGCCCGAGAGGTACTACAACTACGAGGCCTCCCCGGACTACGTGCGCTTCCAGAACTGCGCGAGCGGCACGGTGACCGATAAGGACACTGGGACCGTCGTCACCTCGAGCGACGAGCTCTGCTCCTGGATGCGCGTGCGCGACGAGTTCCCGAGCGTCCAGGTCTACACGTCCGTGCGCACCAACCCCGTGGTCGTTGGCAAGCCCGCAAGCTTCTTCATCAACGGCACCGCCAAGACGAAGGCCGACGGTGGCGCCCCACTCCCTTTACGGTCGTCGACCTGCTGCCCGAGGGCTTTGACGTGGACGACGCCTCGGCGATCGTCCCCGAGAGCGCTCGACGCTGAAGAACCCCGACGGCACGCCCCTACGACCTGAGCAAGGTCACGGTCGAGGTCGAGAAGGACTTCAACGGAACGGGCCGCACTCTGATCCGCTGGAACGTACCCGACCCGGTCGAAGGTAGCCTCTACTCCACCTTCGACGTGAACGTGCTCGCGACGGCCGCTGCCGGCAAGAACACGAACGATGCCATGGCGTTCATGCCCGGCGACGGTGCTAAGTCGACGACCGAGGACAAGAGCCTGCGCAACACGAACTACTGCATCGGTAGCCGCGCGGTCGACACCTTTCGACGTGAACAAGAACGGCTCGACGACCGACTACGTGTGTAACGCGGCGACGAACTTCAACGTCGCGACCACCCCGTCGATGAACATTGCGAAGGAAGTCAAGGGCAACAAGAACGCCGACTTCGTCCCCGCTGGCGAGGTCGCCGAGATCGACCCGGGTGCCGACGGCGCCTACCGTTTCACGATCGCCAACACCGGTAACACCCCGCTGACGAAGGTCGTGGCCTACGATGTCCCTGCCCCACCTGAACGACGTGGGTGTGGGTCCCGCCGCCGGCCAGGCTCGCGACTCCCACTGGAAGCCGAACCTGAACTCCACCACCTGGGCATTCCAGTCGGTGAAGCAGAAGCCGGGTCGTGACCCCGAGATCACGGCCGTTCCGGCCTCGGACATCACGATCCAGTACTCCACCGTCCCCAACCCCTGCCGCGGCGAAGTCCTCTCCGCGGGCGGCTCGATGAACGATGCTCCCGCCGGTTGTACCCCCAACGCGTGGGGCGACGCTCCCGCCGACCTGACGACGATCACGGGCTTCCGCCTGGTGATGAACCGCGACATCGAGGTGGGCGAGAAGATTCAGTTCATCGCGACCATGACCTCTCCGGTGAACGCCAACCTGACCGCCTGGAACTCCGTCGCCATGTCCGGTGGCTCCATGCAGAACGGCAAGGTGTCCTACCTGCTGCCCAACGAGGCCCCCAAGGTCGGCATCAACGTCTCCACTGACGTCGAGGGTCGCCAAGACGGTTGCTCGTGCGAAGATGAACGGCGACGAGCCGGTTCGCGACGCGAACGGCGTCATCGAGACCGTTGAGTCGAGCGATCCGATCATGCCCGGTGATTACATGCTGTACTCGGTGACCCTGAATAACAAGGGTCCGGCTGTGGCCTCGGGCATGACCATCAAGGATGTGCTCCCCGCAGGTGTCGAATTCGTCTCCGCGGAAACACGCCTGTGCCAGGATGGGGCAACGAACCCATGTGCCGGTGCAGTAAAGACGGATTCACCCTTTGGTGAACTTTCCACCGACTGGGAAGCGATGACTTCCGGCGTCCTGAACACCAACCTGAGTGTCGGTGGCACCGAGACGCTCTATGTCCTGGTGAAGGTCGCCGACGGGGTCGAAGGCCAGACGATTACGAACACGGCGACCCTGGGCGACTACGATCAGAAGGATTCCAATCCGTCGAACAACACGGCCAGCGCATCCTTCACCGTGGGTGGCACCATCTCGGGCACCATCTACAACGACAAGGATGCGACCTGGTTTAACGACTCGCCCACCTTCGACAGTCCTTTCGAAGGCGTGACGGTTCGTCTGCTCGATGCCGACGGTAACCCGGTGAAGGACGCGTCCGGCGCGGACATCACCGCGAAGACCGACGCCGACGGTAACTACACCTTCACCCGTCTGCCGATGGGCTCGTACAAGGTCGAGGTCGTTCCGGGTGACGCGAAGGTTGACGGCGCCGACGTGAACCTGTCCGACTACAAGCAGACCTACGGCTACGGCTCGTCGACCAAGCGCAGCGAGGCCGGCAAGGGCAAGCTCGTCACGCCGACCGCAATCGAGCTGACGACCGCCGCCCCCAACGCCACGGAGGTCGACTTCGCGTTCGTGAAGCCCGCCTCGGTGGGTAACTTCGTGTGGTTCGACGCGAACAAGAACGGTCTCAGGACGCGGACGAGGCCGGTGTCCCCGGCGTCACCGTCACCCTGACGGACGGTGCCGGCAACCCGGTCATCGACCTGGACGGCAACCCCGTCAAGCCCGTGACCACGGACGCCAACGGCAAGTACGAGTTCACGAACCTCATGCCGAACGTCGATCGGATCGTCGCGAACGCGGGCGAGGAGAACTACAAGATTGTCTTCACGGTTCCCGCCGGCTACTCCGCGACCAAGAGCTACGCGGGTGCGGATGCCGAGAAGGACTCCAACGGTGCCGAGAGTAACGTGACGCTCACCGAGGGCCAGAACGATGAGAGCGTCGACTTCGGCCTCGTCGCCGACGGCACGATTGGTGACACCCTGTTCTGGGACGTCGACAACAACGGTGGTTCCGAGCCCTCGGGTCCGGACAAGCCGCTGGCCGGCGTGACCGTCAAGCTGACCTACACGACCCCGCGGGCGTTGAGAAGACGCTGACCACCGTCACGGACGCCGACGGACACTACTCGTTCAAGGACCTGGCTCCCGGCGATTACGTCGTCACCGTTGACAAGGCCTCCCTTGCCACCGTGTGCCCCGAGTGCACCGCTCAGACCCACGCCCCGTCGGGCGACCTGACGGCCTCGGAGGACCAGGAGCTGTCGCTGACCTCAAGGTGACGCTGAGCCCCGGCGCGATGACGAACAACGACCAGGACTGGGCGTTTACCGGCGTCGCCAACACGGCGATCGTCAAGGCGATTGCGGATCCGGCCGAGGTTCCGGCGGGTGGCTTCACCCCGGCACGTCCGTCACCTACACGCTGACCGTCACGAACGAGGGCCCGAGCCCCGCCACGGGCGTCATCGCGCAGGATAAGCTCCCCTCTGGCGTGACCTTCGTGTCCGCGCAGGGCGATGGCACCTACGATGCCGCCTCCGGCAAGTGGGACCTGAGCTCAGAGGTGATCGAGAAGGACGCGACGCGCACCCTGTACATCACCGTCACCATCGACGCTTCCGCCGCAGGTTCGGTTGTGACCAACACGGCCACGATCGAGAAGCAGGATCAGATCGGCGACAAGAAGCCGGACAACACCTCGTCCGTGCCGCTGACCGCCGGCTACACGATCGCTGGCAAGCTCTACAACGATGCGGACGCATCGTTCAGCCTCCAACGAGTCCGAGGCACCGTACGCGGGCGTCACGGTTGCGCTCCTCAAGAAGGACGGCACCCCCGTCCTCGACAAGGATGGCAACCCGGTCACGGCCGTGACCGACGCGCAGGGCAAGTACTCCTTCATCGGTCTGCCGCTGGGTGAGTACAGGGTCAGCGTCGTTGACCCGACCTCCGGACCGCTGGCGGGCACCAAGCCCACCGAGGCCTACACCGGCCGCTACAAGACGACCGCGGACGTGACCATCGCCGAGGCCACCGGTTCGGTCATCGACGTGAACTTCGGTTTCGTCAAGCCCGCCTCCGTTGGCGACTACACCTGGATGGACGTCAACCGCGATGGCATCCAGGATGCCGACGAACCGGCTCTGCCCGGCGTGACGGTTACCCTGACCTACGAGGACGGCTCCGCCGTGACCGATGCCTCGGGCAACGTCGTTACAGCGAAGACGAGCGACGCGAATGGCAAGTACTCCTTCGAGAACCCGCTGCCCGGCGGCTACAAGGTGTCCTTCCAGGCACCTGCAGGCTACGAGGCAACAACCTCGGATGCCGGAACCGACCGCGCTTTCGACTCCAACGGAGCTACGGCCTCGGTCACCCTGGCTCAGGATCAGACGGATGACACGATTGACTTCGGTGCCGTTGGTACCGGTGTCATCGGTGATCAGCTGTTCCTCGATGTCAACCAGGATGGTGGCAACGCCCCCGACGCTGGCGACAAGGTGCTGCCCGGCGTGAAGGTCACGTTGACTTGGACCGGCCCGGGTGGAATCACCCGCACCTACGAGACCACGACCGATGCGGATGGCAAGTACAAGTTCGAGAACCTGCTGCCCGGCGAGTACAAGGTGAGTATCGATCCTGAGACTCTCAAGACCGCCGAACCGCTGCTCGACGTTCTCACCCACTCCCCTGCTGGAGATGTTGAGAACAAGACCGTGGTCAGTGATGCAACCAAGGCTGATTCCACCGCCTTCGCAACGGCCATGAAGCTCACGGCTAACCCTGACGTTGACGGGCGAGAAGAACCAGAACCTTAATCAGGACTGGGGCTTCGGGATCTCGGCTGACACCGCCATCAAGAAGGCGATCACCGATCCGGATGAGGAGGCTCAGAAGACCTTCGAGTTCACCCCCGGGTCAGCACGTGACGTACACGCTGACGCTGACCAATAACGGTCCGGGCGTAGCAACCGGTGTCACCGTCTCCGACAAGCTCCCGGCGGGCGTGAAGTTCGTCAAGGCTGAAGGCGACGGCACCTACGATGCGACCGCCGGCGTGTGGAACCTCTCCGGAGAGACCATCGCCAAGGGTGATGATCAATCCATCGAAATCACCGTCGAGATCACTGGTGAGGGTGCGGGCGCGCTCGTTACGAACGTCGCGCGTATCTCCCACCAGGATCAGGCGGGCGACAACCCGACGAACAACGAGTCCTCGGCGTCCTTCAAGGGCGGCTACAACCTCGGCGGCACGATCTACCGTGATTCGGATGGGTCGTACTCCAAGAGTGATTCTGAGCAGCGCTTTAAGGGTGTGACGGTCGCTCTGCTGAACGAGGACGGCACTCCGGTGCTTGACTCTGAGGGCAAGCCCATGACTGCGGTCACGGATGAGAAGGGTGCCTACCAGTTTGTGGGTCTGGCTCCTGCCTCGTACCGTGTGGTGATCGTGGATCCGGATAAGGGTGATCTGGCTGGTCTGATTCCGACCCAGGCGTACACGGGTCGGGGGCGCGACCCGAGGCGTCCGTGACGATTACGGATGCGTCGGTGCAGGGCGTGGACTTTGGTCTGGTTGCTCCGGCCACGATTGGTGACCGTGTGTGGAATGACGCTGATGGTAATGGTGTGGATAACGGTGAGCCGGGCGTGCCTGGTGTGACCGTGATCCTGAAGGACGCCAACGGCGCGGAGGTGGCTCGTACCACCACCGACGCGAACGGGAACTACCGTTTCACTGGTCTGGTTCCGGGTACGTACACGGTCGATATTGAGGTTCCTGCCGGGTTTAATGCGGCGACGACCTCGATGACCGTCACGGTTGGTGAGGGTGAGGAGAACCTGGATGTGGACTTCCCGCTCACGGTGATTCCCGCTCCGACTCCGGCGACCACGGTTGCCAAGGTGCTGGCTCGTACCGGCTCGGACGCTTCTGTTCTGGGTGGTATGGCGGCCATGGCAGCTGTTGCTGGCATCGCGGCCCTGGCGGGTAAGCGCCGCCGGAACCGTCAGGAGGCCTAACCGGGTGGGCGCACGCCCCACGCGGGGGTGAGCCCATCAAGAGGTGAGGGGGCGCGAGACCATACTGGTCTCGCGCCCCTCACCCGTACCCCACCACGCCCCGGCCTCGTCAATGAACGAGGGCCCTGCAGCGTGTGGAACGCGCGGCGTGGGACGCAGATGAGGTGGGAGCAACTAGGCTTGGAGGGTGACCACAGCTCTGTATCGCCGGTATCGCCCCGACACCTTCGACCAGGTGATCGGCCAGGAACACGTGACGGAGCCGCTCAAGGCGGCGCTGCGCGCGAATCGCGTGACGCACGCGTACCTGTTCTCGGGGCCGCGCGGATGTGGTAAGACCACCTCGGCGCGCATCCTGGCGCGCTGCCTGAACTGCGCGCAGGGCCCCACGGACACCCCGTGCGGCCAGTGCGAATCGTGCCGTGAGCTGGCCACCGGCGGCTCCCGGCTCGCTCGACGTCGTCGAGATCGACGCGGCCTCGCACGGCGGCGTCGACGATGCCCGCGACCTGCGCGAGCGCGCCACCTTCGCGCCGGTGCGCGACCGCTACAAGATCTTCATCATCGACGAGGCCCACATGGTCACGAACCAGGGCTTCAATGCGCTGCTCAAGCTCGTTGAGGAGCCGCCCGAGCACGTCAAGTTCGTCTTCGCGACGACGGAACCCGAGCGCGTCATCGGCACGATCCGCTCGCGCACCCACCACTACCCGTTCCGCCTGGTGCCGCCGGACGTGCTGGGCCCCCTACCTGGCGGGCCTGTGCGCCGAGGAGCACATCGGCGTGGGCGAGGGCGTCCTGACCCTCGTCATGCGCGCGGGCGGCGGCTCGGTGCGAGACACCCTGTCGGTGCTCGACCAGCTGATGGCCGGAGCGATCGACGGGCAGGTCACCTACCAGACGGCCGTCGCGCTGCTCGGCTACACGGACTCCGCCCTGCTGGATGAATCCGTCGACGCTCTCGCGGGTGGTGACGGCGCGGCTGCCTTCCGCGTTGTCGAGCGCATGGTCGAGTCCGGTCACGATCCGCGCCGCTTCGTCGAGGATCTGCTTCAGCGTCTGCGCGACCTCCTCATCATCGCGGTTGCCGGCGATGGCGCGCGTGACGTCCTGGCGGACACCCCGCACGACCAGTTCGAGCGCATGCAGCGTCAGGCGCAGAACTGGGGGCCGCACGGGCTGTCCCGCGCCGCCGACCTGACCGACGAGGCCCTGCGAGCCATGACCGGCGCGACCTCGCCCCGCCTGCAGCTCGAGCTGCTCGTCGGCCGTATCCTCGTTCCAGCCCCCGGCCCCGCGCAGGCCCCCGTGCAGGGAACGGTCGGCATGACCGGTGGGGAGCGCCGCGCGAGGTGGCCTCCGCATCGTCCGAGGCCTCCTCAGGTCGTTTCAGCGCCCGCAGGCCCGCAGGCCCTGGCCCGCAGAAGCAGGAACGCACCCAGGCCGCGGACCCCGCTCCTCAGGCGCCCGCATCGCCTTCCGCGCCTGTCCCCAGGGCGTGCCCGCGTGGGGTGAGTGGCCCCGACTGGTCCGCTCGCAAGCCCGCCGCCCCCGGAGTCGAGCTCCGCGCCCGCCCGCGAGGCCACGCCCGCGCAGACCGAGCCGCGCCATGCCGCTCCTGTGCGGCAGAGCCGCGAATCCGCCGCGCCGCAGCGCCCGGGAGGCGCCCGCCCGCGCGGAGGCCCCGGCTTCCGGCCGCGACGCCGACATGCTGCGCGGTCGCTGGAACGAGGTCGTCGAGCGCCTGTCCTCTATCAGCCGCGTCACGTGGTCGATGGTCGGCGGCAACGCCCAGCTGGGCGCCGTCGACGGCTCCCAGGTGGTGCTCCTCTTCCCCGTCGAGGCCATGGTCAATGCCTTCTCGCGCGGCTCCCCGCGCGGCACGACGTCGAAAAAGGCCATCAACGAGGTCACAGGCCTGATCGTGAGCGTGTCCGCGCAGGTCGGGCAGGCCTCAGGCGGCCCCGGCGACGACCGGCCCGTCGGCGCAGGCGTCGCGCCCCGGCCCCTGCCGCGCAGCCGTCCCAGCCCGGAGGCTGGGTCTCGGAAACCGCCCCCGCGATGAGGGCCGCCGCGCGAGGCGGCACCCCAGGGCGACCCCGAGCCGGCTGACACCGGTTGGCCCCGAACCTGTTCGCGTCCCCGAACCCACTCCCGAGCCGGCGCGTGCACCCTGAACCCGAGCTGCAGCCTGCGCCCGAGGCCCGAGGGACGCAGGCTGGCCCGAGCCCGCGACGGTGACACCGATCCGACGCGATGAACCCGCCGCGCCGGCACCGGCACCGTCCACACAGGCCCCTGATCCGCAGCCCGCCGAGCGCCCCGCGCTGCCCGAGGCGAGCCGCGCGCGCCCTCGCAGCCGCCCCGAGGTGACCGAGCAGGCCTCGTCCCCGAACGGCGACGCGGCCCCGCGCAAACATTCCTTCACGGTCTTCCGCTACCCGGGCGACCCGGAGCCCGCCGACGAGCCGGCGGACGCGCCCGCGCAGCCCGCCCCGGCCTCGTCCCCGTCTTCGACGACGCGCCGATCGAGCCCGCCGCGCACACCCCGTCGACCCCGACCGGATGGGGCGACCCGGTCGTCATCCCTGGCGGCGCGTCCGTGAACTTCGAGGACAGCGCAGACTCGTGGACCCCGCCTGAGTCCGCCGCGCCCGCCGACGTGACCCCGATCAGCGCGGCTCCGAGCGCCTCCGCGCAGGCCCCCGCCTGGCTGGCTGCGGCCCCCGAGGCCCGCGTCGGCTCCCGCGCCCGGATTCGGTGCCCCGGAGGCCGGGTGCGACGCCACGAACGCGTCCGATGGTCCGCTGACCGGACGCGCCGCCGCCGAGGGCCGCCCTGCGCGGAAGGCCCAGCGCGGGTAGCCATCGTCTCGACCCGCACCCACGCGGCCGATGACGATAGCGCCAGCATCGACGACGAAAACATTGAAAACTCGCAGACGATCGGCCTGGCAGCGGTCCTGGAGATCCTCGGCGGACGCGTCATCGAAGAAAAGATGACCGAGGGAGGATACTGACATGTACGACGGTGCCCTGGCCGACCTCATCGACCAGTTCGGGCAGCTTCCCGGCATCGGCCCGAAGTCCGCGCAGCGCATGGCCATGCACGTCCTGGACGCGGAGCCCGAGGACGTCGCGCGCCTCGTCGACGCGATCAACGCCGTGCGTGGGCGCGTGCGCCACTGCGACATCTGCGGCAATCTCACGGAAGAGGACCAGTGCTCCATCTGCCGCGACGTGCGTCGCGACCCCAGCGCGATCTGCGTCGTCCAGGAGCCCAAGGACATCCAGGCGATCGAGGGGCGCGTGTGTTCCGCGGCCGCTACCACGTCCTCGGGGCGTCATCGACCCGATTCACGGGGTGGGGCCGGACCAGCTGAACATTGCCGCGCTCATGAGCCGCCTGGCTGACGGGACGGTCACCGAGGTCATCCTGGCGACCAACCCGAACGTCGAAGGCGAGGCGACGGCCGCCTACCTCGCGCGCATGCTCTCCACGATGGGTGTTGAGACCTCGCGCCTGGCGATGGGCCTGCCCATGGGCGGCGACCTGGAGTACGCGGACTCGGTGACGCTGGGCCGCGCGCTCGAGGCGTCGCCGCCTCTGAGGCTCTTATCGACGAGGCCGTGGGCCTCGCGTCCCCTGTCGGTGATGCGCGTGACACAATCGGAGGGTAACGCTCCGACATATGAGGAGGCCATGATGGCGACCCAGGCGAGCTCAGACGCGCCCCGAGTGCTGGTTGTTGACGACGAGGCGATGCTGGCGGACCTGCTCTCGCAGGCCCTGCGCCACGAGGGCTGGGGAGACGGCCACGGCGAAGGACGGGCTGGATGCGCTGGCGAAGGCGACGAGCTTCCAGCCGGACGTCGTGATCCTCGATGTGCAGATGCCGCGCATGGATGGCCTGGAGACGCTGGAGCGCCTGCGCGCTCGCGACCCGGAGCTGCCGGTCCTCTTCCTCACCGCCCGAGACGCGGTCGCGGATCGTGTCCAGGGCCTGCGCGCGGGCGCGGACGACTACGTGACGAAAGCCCTTCGACCTGGACGAGGTGGCGGCCCGTGTCGACGCCCTGCTGCGTCGTGCGGGGCGTACCCAGCAGGGCGGTTTCGACCGTGCTGCGGGTCGCGGATCTGACCCTCGATGTGGACTCCCACGATGTGCGCCGTGGCGGGGAAGAAATCACGTTAACGAACACTGAGTTCGAATTACTCCGGTATCTCATGGAAAACGTTGGAATCGTGCTATCGAAGCAGAAGATTCTCGATGCCGTGTGGAGCTACGACTTCGGCGGCCAGGTCAACGTCGTCGAGCTGTACATCTCCTACCTGCGTAAGAAGATCGACGCGGATCGGCCGGCCCTCATCCGCACGGTGCGTGGGGGCTGGGTACATCATGCGGGAGCCTCAGTGACGCGCCGCCGTTCCCTGGCCGGGCGCCTGTCGCGCGCGCTGGCCGCGTGCGTCGCCCTCGCGCTGATCGTCATGGTCGCCGCGTCCACCCTGGTCATGCGCTCGTGGATGCTGGGCAACATGGACTCCGAGCTGCACCGCCTTGCCCAGCGCGCGGGTGAACACCTGGATGTCGAGGACGCGCCGGACCCGGACGTGGAGGACGCGCCGGACCCGGAAGAAGACGGGGGCGATGCCGACGGCGGCGCGCGAATGGCCCCTGGTCCGGCGGCCGCATGCCTCGCCCCGGCAGAGCCAGCCATTCCCGGGTGCGCCCACGGGACCCGGATTTGGTGGGCCCGGCATTTTCCGAGGGCACCCTTCAGTACGTGAGCGAGGACGGCGGAGTCGGCCGGTGCGGTCGTTTCTAATTTTTCGGTGAAGTACCTGGATCAGGGCGCGCTGGAGATCCTGGCGCATGTGCCCCACGGATGGTGCGCCGCACACCGTGCGGCTCAAGGGTTTGGGTACGTTCCGGGCGACGTCCCAGGTCGTGATGACAAGACGGTTCTCGTGGGCGTGCAGATGGACAGAATCGACGACGTCACCTTTATGCTCGTCGCGGTTGAGGTGGGCCTGTCTCTCGTCGTCGCTATCGCGGCGGGCTTCGTCGGACGCGCGTGGGTGCGCCGCGAGCTGCGTCCCCTCGGTGTTGTGCGCGCGGCAGCCGCGGACATTGCGAGTCGCGACCTCGCTGACGACGCTGAGGGTTGACCCGCGTCGGCGAGAGGCCACCTCCGGCCCCGTCGGGTCGCGGACGTCGCGGGGGCCCTGAACTCGATGATCGACGCGGTCGAAGACGGCATGGAGCGCCGAGCCCGCAGCGAGGCGAAGCTGCGCCAGTTCGTCGCCGACGCCTCCCACGAGCTGCGCACGCCGCTGGCCTCCGTTCAGGGTTACGCGCAGCTCGCGCGCCGCGACATCGACGAGGCCTCCCGGACCCAGGCGCTCGAGCGCATCTCCTCGGAGGGTGCGCGGATGGCGTCCCTCGTGGAGGAGATGCTGACCCTGGCGCGCCTGGACGGTGACCGCGCCCTGAAACGCGACAATGTCGACGTTATCCCGCTGATACTGGACGCCCTGTCAGACGCCCACGTGGTCGCCCCCGACCACGCGTGGGGAGCTCGGCGAGGCCTCGGACGCACCCGTCCTCGGCGACGAGGCTGCCCTGCGCCAGATCCTCACGAACCTCCTCGCGAACGCCCGCGTGCACACGCCCGCAGGGCACCCGCGTGACAGTCTCCTGACCCGCGCCCCACAGGGGGCGGAATCCGACAAGGGGCCCCGGCCTCGTCCATGGTGACGCTGCGCGTCGCGGACGACGGTCCCGGCATCCCGGCCGAGATTCGCGACCGCGTCTTCGACCGCTTCGTGCGTGGAGACTCTCGCGCACGCGCGACGGCCACGGCTCCTCGGGCCTGGGAATGTCGATCGTCGAGTCGCTCGCCCGCGCGATGGGCGGGTCCGTGCGGCTGGTCGACTCGAGCAGGGGACCGTCATCGACGTGACATTGCCCGCCGCCTGAGTGCGCCTGCGCGGACGACGCTTTCGCGCGCTGATCAGGATCGTTGCAATTCCGGGCGTTACGGGCCCGTGTGTCCTGGGTCGCCCCGGCGCGTCCCATGTCACCTGCGCCCACATGCCGGTCGTTCCCGGCGCGATGCCTGGTGGGCCGTAGGATTGTTGTGGTGGCATGCGCCACCCGAAGGCGTGCGAATCGACACGTACCGATAGAAATGAGGCTCTAGTGGCACTGATCGTGCAAAAAGTACGGCGGTTCTTCCGTCGCCGACACCGAAGCCCATGAAGCGCGTCGCCCAGCGCATCGTGGACACGCACAACGCGGGACACCGCGTCGTTGTCGTCGTATCGGCGATGGGCGACACGACCGACGACCTGCTCGACTCGGCCGCAGCGCTCACCGACAACCCGCCCGAGCGCGAAATGGACATCCTCCTGTCGGCCGGCGAACGCATCTCGATGGCCCTCCTCGCGATGGCCGTCAACGAACTCGGCGTCGAAGCCCGCGCCTATACCGGCGCGCAGGCCGGCATCAAGACCGACAGCCACTTCGGTGCTGCCCAGATCGTCGGCATGGTGCCCGAGCGCGTCGCCCGCGCCGTCAAGGACGGGCAGGGTCGCCATCGTCGCCGGCTTCAGGGCATCTCCAGGACGACGACGTCACCACGCTGGGCCGCGGCGGCTCCGACACGACCGCCGTCGCCCTCGCCGCCGCCCTCCATGCCGACGTGTGCGAAATCTACACGGACGTCGACGGTCTCTTCTCCGCCGACCCGCGCATCGTCCCCAAAGGCCCCACCGCCTGCGTACCCTCACCCAGGAAGAAACCCTGGAAATGGCCGCGCACGGCGTCAAGATCCTCCACCTGCGCGCCGTCGAATTCGCGCGCCGCTACGGGGTCCCCCTGCACGTGCGCTCCTCGTTCTCCGAAAAAGAACGGCACCTGGATCTCCGACTCCCCCGCAAACCCTGAACTCAAGGGCCTCGTGCCCGACGCAGCCCTGAAAGTCTCCCGAGGAAAACGCCATGGAAAAAGCCCGTCATCTCCGGTATCGCTCACGACCGCTCCCAGGACAAGATCACCGTCACCGACGTGCCGAACAGCCCAGCGTCGCCGCCCGCGTCTTCGCTGTCGTCGCCGAGGTCGGCGCCAACATCGACATGATCGTCCAGAACCTGCCGATCTCCGACCCCACGAAGGCCAACATCACCTTCACCCCTGCCCGAAGGCGACGCGCAGAAGGCCCTCGACGCCCTCGAAGCCCACCGCGACGAGATCGGCTTCAACGAGGCTGCGCTACAACCCCAACATCGGCAAGCTCAGCCTCGTCGGCGTCGGCATGCGCACCAACCCCGGCGTCTCCGCGCGCCTCTTTTCCGCCCTGTCCGACGCGGGCATCAACATCGACCTGATCTCCACCTCCGAGATCCGCATCTCCGTCGTCACCCGCCTCGACGACCTCGACCGCGCCGTGAAGGCAGTCCACACCGCCTTCGGCCTCGACGCCTCCGAAACCGAGGCCGTCGTCTACGGCGGCACCGGCCGCTGATCAATCATCGACGAGGCCCGGGCCGGCTCCGCTGATCCGCGCGGTTCCGGCGCTCCGAGTGAGCCCCGGCCTCGTCCCCATAGATTTCACCCAGCGTTCGCCCCGTCGTATGGGCGCGCGCACCAACACAAGGAGAACACCATGAGTGGATTCAATGTCGCCGTCGTCGGTGCGACCGGCCAGGTCGGCCGAGTTATGCGCACCCTGCTGGAGGAGCGTCATTTCCCGGTCGAGACGATTCGTTTCTTCTCGTCCGCTCGCTCGGCGGGCACGACCCTGCCGTGGAAGGGACAGGACATCGTCGTCGAGGACGTCGCGACGGCCGACTACTCCGGCATTGACATCGCCGTGTTCTCCGCGGGCGCCACCGCCTCGCGTGAGTACGCCCCCAAGTTCGCGGCCGCCGGCGCGGTCGTCGTCGACAACTCCTCCGCGTGGCGCAAGGACCCCGAGGTACCGCTCGTCGTCTCCGAGGTCAACCCCGACGACGTCGACAACCGCCCCAAGGGCATCATCGCGAACCCCAACTGCACCACGATGGCCGCCATGCCCGTCCTCAAGCCCCTCGTGGACGCTGCGGGTGGTCTGACGCGTCTCTTCGTCTCCTCCTACCAGGCCGTCTCCGGGTCGGGCCGTGCAGGGCGTCGCCGAGCTGACCGGCCAGATCGAGGCCGGCGTCGCTCAAGACCTGGCAGCGCTGGCCCTGGACGGCCGCGCGGTCACCCTGCCCGAGCCCGGCGTGTACGTCGCCCCCATCGCCTTCGACGTCGTGCCGCTCGCCGGCTCCATCGTCGACGACGGAAGCGAGGAAACCGACGAGGGCAGAAGCTGCGCAACGAGTCGCGCCGCATCCTGCACATTCCCGACCTGGCCGTGTCCGGCACCTGCGTGCGCGTCCCCGTCTACACCGGCCACACCTCACCATCCACGCCGAGTTCGCCGGCGACATCACGCCCGACCAGGCCCGTGCCCTGCTGGCCGAGGGCCCCGGCGTGCGCGTCGTCGACGTCCCGACCCCGCTCGAGGCCGCCGGCCGCGACGAGGTCCTCGTCGGCCGCATCCGTCACGACCAGGCCGTCGACGGCAACCGCGGGCTTGTGCTCGTCGTCTCCGGCGACAACCTGCGCAAAGGGCGCTGCCCTGAACGCGGTCCAGGTCGCCGAGGTGGTGGCTGCGCGACTGCGTTGAGTGTTCCACTGACTGCGTGAACGCGCGGCGGCCCGGCAGGGCTGCCGCGCGTTTTGACGTGCGTCGCTGGTGTTCCGGGCACCGGTCCCGGCCGCTGTGTGTGCCGGTGGGCGGCGGCCCGCCCGCGAGCCGCGCGCGCTGCGAGCTTCGCTCGGCGCGTCGTCTCGAAGCCCGGCCAGGCCCCGCCACCGCCCACCGGCACCGCGGCAGATCCCTCCGGCGCCCTCCCACACCGGTGGTGCTTGTGGTTCTGGTGTGCCCGGCCAGGCCCCGCCACCGCCCACCGGCACTCGCGGCAGGTCCCTCCGCGCCCTCCACACCGGCGGAGCCTGCTGGGTGCGTCGTCTCGGGAGCCCGGTCTGGCCCTGCCGCCACCCACCGGCACTGCGGCCAGGCCTCGCCGCAAACCCCACAGGTGTCGTGTCAAGACCTCGCTTGCCGCATTGTTGAGTCCACACCCAATTTCGCACGTAATTCCCCGTGGCTCTTTCAAATGCTGAATTTAGATCGTTGGAATTCCAACGTTTCGGAGCTTTATTGAAAGTTCAGGCAATCGAATGACGTGCGACTTTTCCGGCGGCCTGGTCCTACGCCCTGTCATGTCGCATGCAATTCCTTCAAAGGGGTGTCGTGGCGTGAGGCTTGATCATTGGAATGGCATGCGGAATTGGGAAGCCCCTCTTCCGTGGTTGAGCTTGTTGCTCAGGGTATTGCACTACATAGGTGGGCGATGCACTGCTTCGTTGCTAGTGCACTGCTGCGCTATCTGGTGCATTGGTTCCGTATCTAGTGCATCGCTTCGCTGTGGTGAAACTGGTGGCGCCTTTGCGACCTTGTGTGAGCGCTGGCTTGAAACTGGTGGCACCTTTGCGCGGGGAAAATGCTGGTTTTCCGGGTGTTGGGGGCTTGCAAAGGTGCTGGCGGTTTCATTGGTGAGCTCGGGCAGGCGCGTGGTGGTGCCGTCGGTTTCAATAACTCACTACCGGAGGCGAGCAGTGGTGTTGGGTTACGCTGCTGGGTCCTCGGTTGTGGAGACGCCCTCGCGTAGTTCTGCGAGCTCCTCATCGAAAAAGCCGCCCTCTGCATCGCTGATCGCTGCAAGCCGATCAGCAGGCGCCAGTGACGGCACCGTACTTAACGAGCGAAGAGACCGCTCCGTCGATCATCCGGGCCGTCGCATTCGAGCATCATGCGCAGATACTCTGTTTCTTCGCGGGCACCCAGCGCATCGAGCGCTGCGATAGCGTCGCGCACGAACTGTGATACCGCGTCAGTATCCACAGGCGTATTGTACCTACTTTCCAATCAGAATTATTGATTTTTAAGCGATTTCCTGGAGGGGCCTGGGTTCTTCGGACCGTTTGTTTTGAGAGGGTTGTTCTGAGTAGTCGCGGCTGCTTGTGGCCGGAAGGTCTGTCACGTCATTGATGAGTTCACGCGCCAGCACCTGGCTGTGCGCGTTGAGTTGCGCATGGGAGCCGTCGACGTGATCGACATGCGTGACCTGGCTGTCTTGGCCCATGGGGCACCCCAGGTACTACGGGCCGATAACGGGCCTGAATGCATCGCCGCGGCCGTGGGACGCTGGGCCAGCGACCGCGACACGCTCTCCACGCATTCATACCCCCGGGCCAGCTGTGGCTCGGCGGGTTAGTGGAGTCCTGACACAACCGCATGCGTGATGAACTCTTGGAAGACAACATGTTCGCTGGGCTCGACCACGCCGCCCCCTCATCGCCGCCTGGTCGCGCCGCTACAATGAAGAGCACCCCCACAGCGCGCTGGGCTGGCTCTCACCCAACCAGTACGCGCGCTGCGAGGTGCATACATGCGTGCGGCGGAACTAACGAGTGGCGCAGGTGAACTCAAACAGGTTTTCTTCTCATTCGATGCGACAAAGACGTATGGCCAGCAAGCCGAGGAACTCGTCGAAGCGACGTGCGTCATCCACCTTGGCGACGGCCCTGAAGCCCTCTACGGCTTCACCTGGAACACAGAGACCACCGAGGAAGGTAACTAACCATGCGTATCACCTTCAAACCGCTGTGGAAACTCCTCATTGACCGCGACATGACCCGCGAATACCTCCGCCGAGCCGCAGGACTATACCCAGCAACCATCGCTAAGCTCAGCAAAAGACGGCAACGTCACCACCAACGTACTGCTGCGGATCTGCCAAACTCTTTAGTACAATCTGAAGATATCGTTGAAATAGTGCCAGAAACAGCAAATAAGGAAATGTCAGCGTGAGTAACCTTGGACCCTTCATTTGGGGCATCGCCGACCAGCTCCCGAGGCGATTACAAGCCGCACGAGTACGGTGATGTCATCTTGCCGATGACCATTTTGCGCAGAGCTCGACTGTGCTCGAAGACCATCAGGAGGACCTGGCTGGGCTTGTCCGAGCCTTTGCTGACAAACCTGAACTACTCAGCGCGCAGGTCAAGCGCAAGACCGGCTTGTCTTTCTACAACACGACACCGTGGACGCTGCAGATGCTACTCGGTGACCCCGCAGGGCTCGAGGCCAACTTCAAGCAGTACGTCGATGGATTCTCTGACAACCTCGACGTCTTCGAGGCGGTTCAAGTTCGGCGACCAGATTGCCAGGATGGCGGAGAAGGATCTGCTCTTCATCATCATCGAGAAGTTCGCGCGCGTAGACCTGCACCCGAACAAGGTCCCCAACGCAGAGATGGGCGACTCTCTACGAGTATCTGATTCGCACGTTCAACGAGTCCACCAATGAGTCGCCCGGTGAGTACTTCACACCCGCGACGCAATCCGGCTCATGGTCGACCTGATCTTCGCGGGGGACGACGACGCACTCTCGGTTCCAGGTACGGTCCGATCGATTTACGATCCCACCGCAAAGGAACAGGTGGGATGCTCTCGATTGCAGAAGAACACCTCATCGGCACCCCGGAACACCCTGGCCTCAACCCCGACGCTCAGCTACGCATGTACGGGCAGGGAGCGAAACGACCAGTCCTACGCAGTCTGCAAGTCCGATCTGCTCATCAAAGGGCGCAGATCCGTCCAACATCCAGCGGCGAGACACTCGCTGATGACAGGTTCCCCAGCCAGACCTTCGACTACTGCTTGTCCAACCCGCCCCTATGGCGACGACTGGAAGAAGAGCCAAGCTGCGGTCCTCGCCGAGCTTGAGGAACTGGGAGAGGCGTCCCGCTTCTATGTCGGAGCGAAAGAACCCAAGAAGAACACCCCGGCGGTCTCGGACGGCCAGATGCTCTTCCTGCGCCACCTCATCGCGAAGATGCGCCCCAAGAGCAAGGTGGCGGACGCGCAGCCATTGTCATGAACGGCTCACCACTGTTCAACGGTGCAGCCGAGTCAGGTCCCTCAAATATCCGGCGCTGGGTGCTCGAGGCAGATCTCGTTGACGCCATCATCGTGCTGCCGAACGACATGTTCTACAACACCGGGATTGCAACCTATATCTGGGTACTGGACAGCAACAAGCCCGCCGATCGACAGGGCAATGTTCAACTGATCGACGCCACCAACTTCTACGTTAAGATGCGCAAGAAGCTCGGCGACAAGGGACGCGAACTCTCGGAAGACGACCGCCGCCAGATCCTGGAGAGCTACAGCGCCTACGAGGAATCCGACTACTGCAAAATCCTCCCCATTGAGGAATTCGGATACTGGACCATTACCGTTGAACGCCCCCAACGCGACCAAGACGGCCAGATCGTTACCACTTCACGGGGAAAGCCAGTAGCGGACTCGAGCCTCCGTGACACAGAGAGGTTCCATTCACCTACGCGGGCAATACGGACGGGATCGGCGGCTATGAAGCCACCGTCGATGCGTACATGCGCAGCGAGGTGCTGCCATCGTTGATGATGCCTGGATCGACAAGAAGAAGACCAAGATCGGCTACGAAATTCTATTCAGCCGATACTTTTATTCCTATGCGCCGCCTCGATCGATTCATGAAATTGACTCGGAACTGCGAGGGGTTGCGACGGAGCTGCTCGCGCTTCTCAAGGAGGTTGGGGCTTGAGCCGGCAATTTTCGCGGAGAGCACTTGCCAGACTGGGTGCTTGAGCCAAAACTATGAACATGAAATCATTCCGGTTGGGTATGTGTTTCAAGTCCAAGGTTGTCCCCGGACCGAGTGAATCGGAACAGTATCAGCGGTTGTCGCTGACGATGAACGGCGTACTCCCTCGCTCGCGCGAGGCAACAGATGGCCTTCAGCCCGAAAACTTTGATGGCTATCAGTTAATCAAACCGGGACAGCTGATCTTCAAATTGATTGATTTGCAGAATGTGTCCACGAGCCGCGTTGGCTTGTCAGAAGATCTTGGGCTCGTCAGTCCGGCCTATATCGCTCTTACAGCGGACCGCCGCGTACTCCCTAAAGTACGCCTACTGGTACTTATGGATCTGTACAACAGGCGCATCTTCAACAATCTAAGCGAGGGCGGAGTCCGGGCAAGTCTTAGCTGGGAAGGATTACGGCAACTCGCCTTTTATTCTGCCGTCCATTGAGCGTCAACGTCGCATGGTTGAGTTTTCTCGATGCTGAACTCCGAGCAAATTGACGCCCTCGTCGCAGTACAAGAGCGTCTCACGGCGTTGCTCAGTGAACGGCGCGTGACACTCGCTGACGTCATCATGGAAAGCGTCGAAGCAGATCTTGTGAAGTTGCGGTTCCTGTTTGCGCCTCGGAATGAACGTGCAAATGGTGACGAAGAGGTGCTGTCCGTCTACCGCGATTATGGGGGTCATGCCCAAGAATAGCCGCTCAGACAACCATAATGTGACACCTGAAGACCTTTCGAACTACTGTAGAGTCACCGTCGGCGACCTTGTCGTCAACAAAATGAAGGCTTGGCAAGGATCTGTGGCAATCTCCGATTTCGAAGGTATTGTGAGTGGTGACTATCAAGTACTTCGTCCCATCACAACACGTTTTTCGAGCCAGTTCGCTCACTACATCCTCCGCTCTTCGAGGATGATTTGCGAATACAGAATTCGCTCCAAAGGATTCGACCGTCCCAATGAAGCCTGTATTGGGAAGATTTGGCCGATATTCGCGTGCCTGTTCCCGGACCTGCCCGTTCAAGAGTCCATCGAGAGGCGTTTCGTTGACATCGCAGAGCAGGATCCAGTAGGAGAGTCGCTGGAATCACTTCGACAGTTGTTGGAGGGAACGACGGGCGGCACTGATCACGGCGGCAGTGACTGGCGAGCTGGAGGTGTGAGTCATGGCAACGCAGCATGAGAAGGCTTTCGAGGAGGAGATCTGTGACTACCTAGCTGCTCATGGCTGGGTTTATGACCGCCACTACCGTGGCTACGATCAGGTCTCGCGTTGGTGCCGGATGATGTGTTTGCTTGGCTCCGTCGTACTCAGCCGGAGCAGTGGGAAAAGGTCGTCAAACCGTCGACGACTCCTGCAGAACAAGAACGCGCCAAGCAAGGAATTATCGACCGACTCGCGAAGGAGCTCGACCAGCCCCTGGAGCATGGCGGTGGGGCGCTAGCGGTACTACGTGGCGGATTCAAACGCACCCCGGCCAAGTTCGCCATGTGCGCGTTCAAGCCCGCAACCACGCTCAATCCCACTGCACAGCAGAACTACGAGGCCAACATTCTGCGGGTGATGCGCCAAGTCCACCACTCGGCCAAGCATCCCAATGACGCGATTGACCTGGTCTTCTTCGTCAATGGCATTCCGGTGGCTACAGCTGAGTTGAAAACGGACAATACCCAGTCCATCGATGATGCGGTTCATCAGTACAAGCACGATCGCAAGCCGCAAGGCGAGCCACTTCTGAAGTGGGGATCACGTTGTCTGGTCCATTTCGCCGCGTCCACGGACGAGATCCGTATGACGACACGACTCTCGGGGACTGACACAGTGTTCCTGCCGTTCAACCTTGGTAATGACGGCGGTGCTGGCAACCCGGTCAATCCCTGATGGTGCGGCGACCTCCATACCTTTGGGAGCGTGTGCTCCAACGTGATAACTGGCTGCAGATCATTGAGCGCTTCATCAACGCTCAAACGTTGGAGAAGATCGACCCGGTGACCGGGCAGCACAAAGAAGTCGACGCAGAGTCATCTTCCCGCGTTTCCACCAGTGGGAGGCCGTCACCGAACTTTTGTCGGCCACCAGAGCCGAGGGGCCAGGGCACCGCTACCTCATCCAGCACTCGGCAGGATCAGGAAGACCAACTCCATTGCCTGGCTGGCTCATCGGGTTGGCCAACCTTCACGACGACACCAATACCAAGATCTTCGACTCGGTCATCGTGGTCACCGACCGGACAGTCCTCGATGACCAGTTGCGAAGGCGATCAAGGCGATCGAAGGCACCCGCGGGGACGGTGGGAACGATCAACGCCGATGAGGTCCGCAAAGCAGCAGAAACCTCAAGTCGGCTCTCCTCGCCAAGGAACTGGCTAGCGGCAAGCTGATCATCATCGTCACGTTGCAGACGTTCCCTTCGTTCTCGAGGCGATCTCTGAGCAGGGTGGAATGGCAGACAAGAACTTCGCTGTCATCGCGGACGAAGCACATTCGTCTCAGACTGGAACAAGTGCGCAAAAGCTGCGCCAAGTCCTCTCGCAGGCAGAGGTTGAGGCGATCGGCGAGGGCGCAGAGCTGTCCGTTGAGGACGTGCTGGCTGCGGAGATGGCTGCGCGCGCACATCCGAAAACGTGTCTTTCTATGCCTTTACAGCCACCCCCAAGGGTAAGACCCTCGAAATGTTCGGTCGCCCCGGTGCCGACGGGACACCGCAGGCGTTCCATGTGTATTCGATGCAGCAGGCCATCGAGGAAGGTTCATCCTCGACGTGTTGCGCAACTACACCACCTACAAGACGGCATTCCAGCTCGCACAGAAAGCCGATGGGAAAACCGCGCCAACTGATGAGGGTGGATGAGGCCACCGCGACGAAGGGCCTTATGCGATGGGTGAGCCTGCATCCGACCAATATCGCCCAGAAGGTCCAGATCATCGTTGAGCACTACCGCACCAATGTGGCCCGCCTGCTTGATGGGCATGCCAAGGCAATGGTGGTGACCTCCAGCCGGGCGGCAGCCCTCAAAGTACAAGACCGCGATCGACCGGTACATCGCCTCTCATGGTTACGAGATGGGCACCTTGGTGGCCTTTTTCAGGCAACCTTACCAGTGATCAAGTTGAAGAAGTAGTTCCTGGGGTTACCGAGCCCTATACCGAGCACAACATGAATCCGGGGCTACGCGGACGCACCATTCCCAACGCATTCGCTGGTGACCACTACCAGGTGCTGATTGTGGCCAACAAGTACCAGACTGGCTTTGACCAGCCGCTCCTCTGCGCGATGTATGTTGATAAGAGGCTCGACGGCATCGAGGCAGTCCAGACGCTGTCACGCTTGAACCGTACCCTGCCGTCTAAGGGCAAGGACACCACCTACGTCCTCGACTTCGTCAATGATCCCGAGACAATCCTGAACTCTTTCCTGCCGTACTTCCGCGCGGCCCAGATCACCCAAACAACAGACCCTGATCTGGTGCACGATCTAGCCGCGCAAGCTCGAGACGAGCCCGGTATCTACACCTGAGACGAGGTGGACCGCTTCGCTCACGCCTTCATCATCGAAAAGGCACATGGCAAGCACACCGGCCCCCTCAAGAGCGCTGCCGATCGCTTCAATGATCGGTACTGCGCAGCGCTCAAGGACCAGGACAAAGCATCCATCGACGAACTGGACCTCTTCCGTAAGGACGTGGGATCTTTCGTCCGCCTCTACGACTTCCTCTCGCAGATCGTGGACTACGAGGATACGGATCTGGAAAAGCTCGCACTGTTCCTCCGCCTCCTCAAGCCGCGTCTCACAGGGCGCAGGAGCGCCGAGGAACTTGACCTGTCGAGTATCGAGTTGACCCACATCAAGCAAACACGGCGCAGCGAGGGTTCAATCTCGCTGATCGGCGAAGGCGACAAACTCAAGCCGATGGGTGTCGGCGGTGGGACCACACGGGACCCGAACATGGTGGCCTGGGAACAGATCCTGAAGAACATCAATGATCTGTTCGAAGGGGAGAACTTCGACCCCGACTCGGTCAACTCTTGGGTGCGGGGAGTCGTGACCATTCTCGTCAAGGACGAGGGCGATCCGAGAACAGGTCAACGCGAACAGCAAGGAACAGTTCCGCGAATCGCGCACCATTGAAGAAGCTGTCACGAATGCTGCCCTCGACCACCATGATGCTCAGAACATCATCCTCGAGAAGTTCTTCGAGGCCCCTCAGCGTCGAGCCGCTGTGATCCGCAGATTTCAGACCTCATCTACTGGGGCTCTCCCACGTCGTGCAAAGGGTGAACAGGACGAGATTGCCACAGGCGCATGGGTTGAGAGTCGAGTGCCTGACGCTCGCAAACCGTCGACAAACCTGAAGGTCGCCGCCGTACCATCAGGGGCAGGGGCTATGCAAGATCGCCGAGGGGCGTCCCCTCGCTGGTGCGCCAGGTGGCGTTGCCGCTGCGGTTGGAGCCTGCCACGCAGGTGGCGGCAGTACTGGGCGAGGTGAACATGAGGGTCGACGGTGGTACGGCCGTCGCGGATCTGCCCGTCGTACTTCGCCCGCAGAAGCGCGCCCGGTGTCGTTCGTGGGGGTTGGGTTCACGGGTGAACCAGCCTTGAGGACCCACACTTTGTCGCTCATCTTGTGCGCGACCTGCAAAGCTCTCAGCAGAACGCAGCGCCATGTAGAGGACCAGTTCGGGCTCACTGTCTGGCAGCAAGGTTGCCTCGGGCGCGCTTGAGTCCTGAGCCTCACCCGTGTTGTTGGGTTTAGGGTTCTTCGCGGCCGAGCCGCCGTCAGGACACAGGTCGAGGATGTAGATACCCAAAGCTCCGAGCATGAGGCGAGTGGTTTCCACGACCTTATCAAGCGAAGCCGAGTCGCCAGCGTCAGCTCACTATTGGAGGGCTCGCAGCCGTTACGCACCGGGTCAGACCAGCCTCTTGCGCGGCAAGGGTGAAGGTGTTCTCCAGGTTCGTCAGCTCGGTCGGGCCGAACTTGCGGGCATCGTCGACCAACATGATGGCCCCACTGGCAGAACAGGTGCTCGCCCCGGTCGATGTGCTCGATGATCCGGTGGATGGTGCCGTTGCCGTTCTTGCGGCGCTTGGCCTGCCGATGTAGACCTCAGGCTTCTTGTCCGTGGGGTCGCCCAGCATTATGTAGATGCCGGGCTTGCTCATGTAGCTAACTGTGGGGCGGAAGTCGCGGATCTGGCGGGCTGGCACAGCGTAGAGCCGGTAGGAGACGTCCGCGGAGGCCACTCGCACTTCCGGGAACCAGCGAAGGATCCGTCTAGCAGAGTTACCTCGATGACTTCTTGCGATCCGCCCATCACGGCCTACCTTTCCCGTATTTCACGCGCCACACCTCATTCTCGCAGAAGCAGTGACGACGGGCTGTGAGCACACCGGGCAGCAGGAATTCCTGTGACGACCCATACCTTTTGACGCTGGCCTGCGCCTTTTTCACGAGCGGTTCGCCGAAGCGCCCGAAACCGCCCTGAAAACCCCAGCAGTGCCCCTCAGCGCCGCCCGTGGGTCTCAACCCGTCCCATCGACATCCCTGAAACCGCGGAATACCAGGAAAACAAGAAGAACGCCCACGCGGATACCTTGCTCCACGCGGGCGTCCTATTAGAGCGGGCGACGGGAATCGAACCCGCCTCTGAAGCTTGGGAAGCTTCCATTCTGCCGATGAACTACGCCCGCAATTCATCGTCCCGAAGGAATCGACCCGTCGATCATATCGTCACGCCGGATAGCCGCGCAACCGGCGTTGGCGAGCGCGGTGTGGCAGTGCTAGGGCGGAGGGTGTGGTGACGAATCGCGGCGGAGGTGTGGGGAGGTGTGGGTCGCGGCGTCGCCCGGCATGCAGCCTCCGTGGCCTGCGCTCCCGCGCCCGATCACTGGCCTCGCCCAACTGATTGGAGTACCCATGCCTCGTCCCGTGGTGGCGGCCGCGATCGTCGATTCCCTGAGCGACCCCACGATGCTACTCGCATGCTCGCGCGCCTACCCGCAGGAGCTGCGCGGACAGTTCGAGCTGCCCGGCGGAAAGGTCGAGGACAATGAAGATCGGTCGAAGCACTCACGCGCGGATTGCCGAGAGCTCGGCGCCCGCCTCATTATCGGCGAGCGCGTGTGCCCCGAGGGCGGCCAGTGGTGGCCGATTCTGGGCGGGCGCGTCATGGGCGTGTGGCTCGCCGAGGTGGCGGCCGGCTCGCCCCGCACCGCGCGCAGGCGCGTCGCGCTGAGGGCAACGTGGGTGCCCCTCGCGGATCTGGTCGAGCTTCCGTGGATCGTCGCTGACCTGCCGATTGTCGAGGCCGTGGTCGCCCGCTGCGCTCGCTGACAGTCCGGCGCTGCGCTCGAGGGGTGCTGGCGACGGGTGAACGTACACGTCGCGACCGGCGTCGTTGCGCGAACGCGCAGTTCACCCGCATGCTCCCCAATTTGACGACACATAGGGACAAGTGTCAGAATAGGCCTATGCCGAAGATTATTGGCAGTCGCTCGCCTCTCACCTCGAGCTGACTCGCACGCGCCTGTTTGATGCGCTCGGCTCGCTGATGGCCGAGCAGGCCTTCGAGTCGATCACCATGAGTCAGATCGCTGAGCGTGCGGGCGTTGGGCGCACGGCCGTCTATAACCACTTCGCGGACAAGGAGGTTCTCCTGCTGGCCTACATGCGGCAGGTGACCGAGGAGTTCACGCGGGTGCTGACGGCCCGTCTCGAGTCCGAGCCGGATCCGCTCATGCGTCTGCGCCTCTACATTCGCGCGCACCTGCAGATGATTAGCCGATACCACGTCAAGGCTGGCACGGGCCTGCGTCGTCAGATGTCGGGCCAGGGTGCCTCGCATCTGCATGATCACGCGGGGGTTGTTGGTGAGCTCCTCATTGGGATTCTGGACGAGGCCATGGGCGCGGGCTGATCGTTGAGCAGAACACGCTGGGCGCGGTGCACCTGATTCATGCGACGCTGCAGGGGCAGCGCCTCCCGAGGACCCGGTGCATCGTGAGTCTGCACTGCAGTTAGTCGAGACGTTCATCTTGCGAGGCCTGGGCGCTTCGGAGGATAATGTGCGTCACGTCACCACCTCTACGCTCCCTGCCGGGGAATGAGGGCGCGTCGCGCCCGTTGAGATCGTATAGTTCACTCAGGGGCTCTTGCCCCGACCAACAGACCGGTGATAGCGCCGGCGACAACAGGAGAAACATGGCTACCGTTACCCTTACGCAGGGAACTTCGAGCAGATCGTTTCCGCCGGCGGCATCGTCCTGGTGGATTTCTGGGCGACCTGGTGCGGCCCGTGCCGTCAGTTCGGCCCCTATCTTCGAAGGCCTCCGAAGTACCCGGACATCGTGTTCGGCAAGGTCGACACGGATGATCAGCAGCAGATGGCGATGGCCGCTCAGATCACCTCGATCCCGACCCTGATGGTCTTCCGCGACGGTATCGTCGTGTTCCATCAGTCCGGCGCTCTGCCGCTGTCCGCGCTCGAGGACCTGATTTCTCAGGTCAGAACCTCGACATGGATGAGGGTCCGCAAGCAGATCGCCGAGATTGAGGCTGAAGAATCTGCCGAGTGATGAGCTCACGATAAGGCCCCGGGCAACGTGCCTCAGGGGCCTCTTTCTGTGCGATGGGGGCGCACTCCGCAAGGGTGCCGCGCCGGGAGATGAGTGACCGGGTGCTGCCTAGGGACGTGCCGACGGGCGGGTGCTTAGCGTGGAGCCGCGCCGGTCGGCGGGTAATCAGCTCGTGGTCGGCGTGGTCGCCCACCATGAACGAGTAGTCGCCAGCGATCTCGAATCCGTGCCGCGCGTAGAAGCGCTGCGCCCCGTAGTTTTCGCTCCACACGCCGATCCACGGGGTGCGCGGGCCGTCGCGCTCCGAGCCATTCGAGCGCCGTCTTGAGGAGGAGGTGCCGCGCCCCGCCCCTGGTGGCCCTGCAGGATGTAGAGGGCGCTGGATTTCCCCGTCGCCGGGCGCGACGTCGGGGTGGGGCAGGTGCGCGGGGCATGCGGTCACGTACCCGATTGGGGCATGGGACGCCGACGGGGCCGGGGCCTCGTCAACCGGTTCCGGCGCGCAGTTCACGGCGGGGAGGGTTGGGCCGCAGGAGCCCTCGTCGGCTTCGTCCTCGAAGAGGAACCACGTCGCCCAGTTCGGATCCTCGAGTTCGGCGCGCAGGACGTCGGGTGCGTAGGCCTCGTTGAGGGAAGGTCTCCAGGTCGGCGGGGACGTAGAGGGTGGCCGAAGGTCTGCGTGAAACAGGTGCGCGCGAGGGTGGAGAGCGCCTCGGCGTCTGCGGGGGTGGCGCGGCGGATCATGGCTGCCTTTCGTCGGTTCGTTACCCATGGTAGGGGCCGGTGAGTGGGACGCCCAGCCGGCGGGACGGTCCCTGAGAAAACCCTGAATAGATGGGGATAGCGTTGCTGCGTTAATGAGGCGCACCCTTACAATTGGTCAACGCCGTTCATCAAAGGAGACGCACGTGGCACATAAGACCCGCACCGCCCAGGTGCTCGACATTGTCAAGGTTCTTGCCTGGGTAGTTATCGCCGTCGCCTTGGTGAAGTTCGCGTTTTTCGGCTGCCCAGGAGGATCAAAGCACCGATGGCATGGACCCGGGCGGCAACTTCGGGCAGATGACGATCGAGGGTGGGCCGCGCCGACATCACGAACACCGTGAGCGTCACGGGGACGATCCAGGCCGATGAGCCGGTGGTGGCCCGCGCGACCCTGGACGGCAACGTCGTGCGCACCTTCGTCAACGACGGAGACAAGATCTCCAAGGGCGACGCCATCGTGCAGATCCGCAAGGAGATCCCCGGCGAGACCCGCCAGGGTCACCGACGAAGAAGGCAACGTCAGCGTCGAGACCGCCGATCCGACCTACAAGTACGAAACCGTCGTCTCGCCCGGTGATGGCACGGTCTCGACGAGCGTGCTCGTCGGCCAGCAGTTCGCGATCGGCGACACGGTTGCGACCATCGCTCCCGCGACCTTCTCCGCGGTCGCGCCCCTGAGCGCGGACCAGATGTACCGCCTCCAGGACGCCCCGTCGACCGCGACCGTCACGATTAAGAACGGCCCCGCGCCCTTCGAATGCTCGGGGGTCAAGCTGGTGAGCCCGACCGGCAAACAAACGGACCCGAAGTCGCTCGCCGGCTCCGATAACGGTGCCTCGGCTTCGACGGATCTGAAGGCGGCTGCGCGATCCCTGGAGACCAGACGGTGTTCGCGGGCCTGCAGGTCACCCTCGAGATGACGGCGGGTTCGGCGACGGGTGTCCTCGCGGTGCCGATTTCCGCAGTCGAGGGCCGCTACCAGTCCGGCTCTGTCTACCTGCCGACCGACGACCCGACGAAGCCGGAGAAGCGTGCGGTGACCCTGGGCATCACCGACGGCAAGATGGTCGAGGTCAAGGAGGGCCTGACGGAGGGCGAGGAAATCCTCGAGTTCACCCCGACCTCGAACAAGGACAACCAGGACGGGCAGACCGCCCATACGGCGGCATGGACTCCGGCATGGTCGGGGGCCCGGGCGACGCGGCGGGCACGCAATGAGTCTCGTGTGCCTGCGGGACGTGACCCGCACGGTGACCCCTGCCCGATGGGGAGGACCTGCACATTCTGCGCGGCGTCAACCTGGACGTCGCCCAGGGGCGAGCACGTCTCCATCGTCGGCCGATCGGGCACGGGCAAGTCGACGATGCCTAACATCATCGGCCTGCTGGATACCCCCACCTCGGGCACGTACGAGCTGGACGGCGTGGATACGACGCGCCTGGGCGAGGGCGCCGCGCGCGCATGCGCGGGAAGACTTCGGCTTCGTGTTCCAGCAGTTCAACATCTTTCGGCGCGCACGGCCGCGGAAAACGTCGAGGTTCCCCTCCTGTACGCCCCCGGCCCCCAGCTGCTGCGCAGGCGCTCGATCGCCGTCGACATGCTCGAGCGCGTGGGCCTGGGCGAGCGCGCGGACCCTACCCGGGCGAGATGAGCGGCGGCGAGCAGCAGCGCATCGCGATCGCGCGCGCCCTCGTGCGCCGCCCGCGCGTCATCCTCGCCGACGAGCCGACGGGCGCCCTCGACCCGGACACAGGGCCGCGTCGTCATGGCCCTCCTCGAGGAGGTCGCACGCAGAGTCCAACGCCGCCCTCATCGTCATCACGCACGACATGGCGGTGGCCGCGCGGGCGCAGCGCGCCTACGAGCTCTACGACGGCACGCTGCACGAGGTCGAGGATCCCGCCGCTCACGCGCGCGCGGAGGCCGGGCACGGCGGCGACGAGGCCGGGGCCGACCAGATGGGCTCAGAATCCGCTGTGGCTGAACCGCCGCGTCCGCCCGCCGAGGGTGACCGGAAGCTGAGCAGGCCTCGTCCCCCGAAATGCCGCAGGAGGGTGAGCAGTGAACGCCGTGAGTCAGATCCTGGGCGCGCTCATCGAGGCCTGGGGCGAGGTCAAGGTCCAGAAGGCGCGCGTCGTCCTCTCCCTCGTGGGCGTGGTCGCGGCTGTGGCCGCCATGACGATCGTCATCGCGCTCGGCGACCTGCTCCTGCAGTCCTCGCGAGTTGGCGGAGCTCTACGAGGGGCGCTCCGTCACCCGCGACTGACCCCCGAAAGCTCCTCGAACGCCACGGGAAGGATCGGCGGCGGCGGCCCCTATCAGGACGCGTCCGATCCCGCGTCGGCCACCGGCGCGCAGACGGCGAAAGCGCCCCGACGAGAAGGACACGATCGGCGAGGCTATGGGTACCCTGGCCGAGCGCATGGACATTCACTACTGGTCGCGCTTCTCCAGCGGCGGCGGCGACATCGTCGAAACTCGACAGGCGCGCTCCAGCGGGCAATTCCGCGGCTACCCGCTCACGAACATCGGCGACATGGTCGACGGCGTGACGTTCCAGGGCGTCGACCCCTCCTACGAGGTCATCTTCCGCACCCGCATGCTCGCCGGGCGATGGGTCGTGAGCAGCGACGCCGACCAGCGCCTGGTCCCCGTCGTCATCTCCGGAAACCCTGTGGAACCAGCTGGGGCGCGCCCCCATCGACCAGGTTCCGATCGTCCTGCACACGAGCGAGGGCACGGCGATGCGCGTCGTCAGCATCACCAAGTCCAAGAGCTCCCTACGACATGCCGACCGTGTTCGCGCACTACGACGCGGCGCGAATCTCCTTCCCGCAGATGGCTCCCGTCCATGATCGCGTGGGTGGGCACCGAGAACGCGGACCAGGCCCGCGAGAAACCTGCCGCGCGCCCTGGCCTCGATCCTCGGAGAAGGCTGGAGGTCTCCGTCTCCGGCGGCGAGCACGAGGGACATCGGCGAGGAACAGCTGGGCACCATCTCCAACGTCATCATGGTCATCGGCGGCATCATCGTGTTCCTGGGCGCCCTCGGCCTGCTCAACGTTGCGATCGTGACCGTGCGCCAGCGCGTGCGCGAGATCGGCATCCGCCGGGCCGTCGGCGCCTCCGCGGCGCGCGTCTTCTTCGCGGTCTTCATGGAGTCGGTCGTCGCAACCTCGTCGCCGGCGTCATTGGCGTGGGCATCGCGGTCGTCGTCGTGCGATTCCTGCCCCTCGAGGCCCTGGGCGTCACGCTCAGCGACACCCCGGCCTTCCCCGCCGGAGCCGCCATCGCGGGCGTCGCCATCTCCACGAGCATCGGCGCCCTGTGCGGCATCATCCCGGCGCTCGCGGCCGTGCGCATCAAGCCGATCGACGCGATCCGCTACTGATTCATCAACGAGGCGGTGGCTGCCTCCCGGGAGCCGCGCCGCCGCGTGGGTGCCCCGGCCTCGTCTGTGAACGTTACCGGGGAGCGTGACCCGCTTGGTGTCCTCGTTGTAGACGATCATGCCGTCCTTCAGGGTGCCCGGTGAGACGCGGGTGGGCTGGTGGCGGTCGCCTCCGTCGATGCGGGCGGCGTCGAGGACTCGGCGTTTCGTGAGGCCGTCCGTGCCCTCGAAGTGGGCGGCACGCAGGGCTTTCATGATGCGTCCGCGCGCCTGGCGGTCGGTGCCCGCGTAGGGGCTGGGGGCGTGGGCCGCTTCTCGTCCTGGGGGAATCCGGCGAGCGCCCACGCGCAGTTGTTCGAGATCGTGCACTCGTCGACGAGGACTCAGCTGTGTGCAGACGAGGGGCCCCGAATTCCATGAGCGCCAAACTCACCTCGGCGCGCTGTGCCCGTCTTCGGGCAATAATGCGTCGGCTCGCATTGTTTTCCGCTTTTTGAGGGCGTGGTGTGGGGAGGAAACTCTTTGCCGTCCAGAAATCTGACCAGCACTCGACGCACGTTTGTGTCGAGGACCGGTACGCGGATTCCGTGGCGGAAGGCGAGCAGCGCGGATGCGGTGTAGGTACCGACGCCCGGCAGGAGTATCAGCTCCTTGAGGGACAGGGGGACTTCTCCGTCGTGCTTCTCGACGATTGCGGCCGCGCAGGCCTTGAGGCGCAGGGCGCGTGAGGGTATCGAGGTTTGCCCAGGCCACAATAATGTCTGCCGACGAAGCGGCCGCCGTCCGCCGGCGTGGGCCAGCGTTCCATCCATTCGAGCCAGATCGGCTGGACGCGTGCGATGGGCGTCTGTTGGCTCATGATCTCAAAGACGAGGGTTCCCCAGTCAGAGACGTCGGCTGTGCGCATTGGCAGGTCGCGCTTGTGTGTTGCGAACCACTGAGGCAGGTCGCAGTGGAGTACTCGTGTGGCCTCTGTCGATGGATTCATGAACACCCAGTCAGTCTAGGGAATGAAAGGGCAAAGTGACGAATGAAAGAAATTTTACTGTGACCGGCCGTGTAAAAATGGGTGAACATTGTAAAAATTAAAAGGGTTCGCCATTCTGACCACGCCTGAAAACAGTGCCCTGTGGGTCCCGCCAATATAGGAGACAGGGTGCCTGGCCACGCACCTTTGTGGACCTGGGAGGGCACTCCGGGATTAATCAGGGGTTCCTCGAGGGTGGACTGGCTATCGCTGAATGTCGACCGCACGCTACCCTGTACCCGTACGGCCATTTCGGCCCCCACGTCTATCGAAAAGGCTTTCCCATGACGACGCCCGATCCGCAGGCCACCCCTTCCAGCCTGAGGAACCCGCTCAGGTCCCTCACCCCCGAGGCTCCGGCTTTCCCCAGGCCTCGGCCCCCGCCTACGACGAGGCCACGGCGACCCCCGGTTCGACGACCCACGGCACCGCGTACGACGCCCAGCAGGGCTACGGCGTTCCGGCCCTCGACGCGTACGCGCAGGGGCGCGTACGGTGCGGATGCCTACGGTCAGCCCGGTTACGCGCAGCCCGTGTACGGCCAGCCCGTCGTTGGTGCCCCGAAGCAGTGGATCGTCGCCGTGCTCCTGGCCTTCTTCCTGGGCACCCTCGGTATTCACAACTTCTACCTGGGCTACACCCACGAAGGGCATCATCCAGCTGGTGCTGACGATTACCGTCATCGGTATCTTCGTCTCCGGCCCCTGGGCGCTCATCGATTTCATCATGCTCATCATGCGTTCCGGCTCCTACGCCACCGACGCTCAGGGCCAGCCCCTGCAGTGACCCTCTGAGGCTGTTGTCGCGGCGCTGAGTATGCGACAATCGAGTCATGCTGCTCAGTGACCGCGACATCAAGGCCTCCCTGGACTCTGGACGTATCCAGCTCGACCCGCTGGACCGGGACCTGGTCCAGCCGGCCAGCATTGACGTGCGCCTGGATCGACTGTTCCGCCTCTTCGATAACCACCGCTACCCGGTGATCGACCCCGCCACGGACCAGTCGGACCTCACCCACCAGGTGGATGGGCCCTCGATCAGCCCTTCGTGCTGCACCCCCGGCGAGTTTGTCCTGGGTGCCACCTACGAGCTGGTGACCCTCGGCAACGACATCGCCGCTCGCCTCGAGGGCAAGTCCTCCCTCGGCCGCCCTCGGCCTGCTCACCCACTCGACGGCTGGCTTCATTGACCCCGGCTTCTCGGGCCACGTGACCCCTGGAGCTGTCGAACACGGCGACGATGCCGATCCTGCTCTACCCGGGCATGAAGATCGGGCAGCTGTGCTCTCGACCTGTCCTCCCCGGCCGAGCATCCCTACGGTCTGCAGGGCGCTCGGCCTGCATTACCAGGGTCAGCGCGGGCCCACGCCTCGCGCACCCACGAGCGCTTCTCGTGCACCCGCATCGAACGGTGATTCCCGATGTCGGCTCTCCCTCCTCCGCCTCCTCCCGGCTTGAACGCATGCGCGCCGAGCGCGCGAGCGCGCGGCCCGCGAGGTGGGCTATCCGCCCGCACCGGATCCCGCTGAGCTGCCGGAGCCGCCCGCTCCCGAGCCGGCTGACCTGCAGGCACCGCCCCTGCCGGAGCCGCCCGAGCCGACGCCCGTCCTGGGTGTGCCTCAGATGAATCCCTGCCCTCAGGGGAGCGCCAGCCGCGGGGTCGAGGCCGGCATCCCCCGGTGGCTCCCAGCCAGACGCGCACGGGCGTCATCCAGGGCGTCGCTCTGCCGGGCATGACCCCGCGCGAGCAGGGTCACCAACAGGGACGAGGCCCCCAGGCCTCGCCGGTGAGGCGTTCCCTCAAGGAGCGCATGGCCTCGGCCCTCATTCTTTCGCGGACCCGACGCCAATGAGCGCGACGGACAACCCGCTCACCCAGACGAACGTCGGCCTGACGACGATGACTTCGGCGGACGCTGCCTTCCAGATCGCGGCCGACGGCGAGGTCATGAGCGCAGAGGCCGCCATCCCGATCGCCGCCGCCATCGAGGTCAGCGAGCCCGCCGGCGTCATCGACCCTGGACGTCGCGCGCGAGCATCACCTGTTCCTCGTCTCCGACGCCGTCGATCCCGCCGAGCTTGAGGCCCTCGCGATTTCCATGTGGACGAGGCCGGATGGCTCGCCCCGGGCGCCTGCGCCTGTCCTCCGACGCCGAGCTGGAGGGGCCGTGGACGCTCGACCAGCCGACGCGCGCGGCGCTGGGCACCCCGGCCTCGCTCGCGAACGCGTGGATCCTGCGCTGCCTGCAGGCACCCACCCGCCAGCAAAACAACGGCGTCATGGGCGAGTGGGACAAGGCGTTCCCGGACGGCCTGCCCACGGGCCTGGAGTACCGCGTGCTCGAGGCGCTGCTGCCGCATGGCCCGACGCCTCGCGGGTGGCCTGCGCATCGCGGGCAGCGGCTACGTCATGGTCCCCGACGCCGACTCGGCCGTGAACCTGACGGTGTATTCGCCGCGCTGGATTAACCCCGAGGACCTGCTTTTCCGCGATGCGTGAGCGCGCCGGATTCGAGCAGATGAAGGACGCGCGCGACGTTACGCCCGAGGCCCCCAAGCCCCACCGCTCACCCCCGCGCAGATCGCGCAGATCGAAAAAGCTGAAGGCTGAGCTCGGCCCGGTGCGCGAGGACATCGCCTCGAAGATCGCCAAGGCCCGCGAGGAGCATGAGGCCCAGCGCGACAAGCCGCAGGTCGTCGACGGCTACGCCCTTATAAGCCCGATCGGCCACCGCTCGGACATGATGATCGAGGTACACGCCGTGCCCACGCCGCCTCGCGTCCTGCGCTGGGAGCCGTGACGGCCGGAGCCATCATCGAATACCAGGTCCGCTGGCTGCCCACCTCCGCGCCGACGCCCGGCGCGGGTGCGATGAGCCGAACCGCGCGCCTGGAGCGCCTGCGCTCCACCCAGGACGTGGAGAAGGCCGCCGGAATGATCGCGACCCTGGTGGGCGGCAACGTTATCGACGAGGACGGCTTCCTCGTCGGACTCGAGGAGATCTCCCCTGAAGACGGGCAATAGGGCTCCCGTAGACGGAACGCGTGTCACCCGCTAGTGTTGCTGTGTTTTCACATCCATACGAAGGAAGGACACAGCATGAAGCTCTCCGCACGCAACCAGCTCCCCCGGCACCGTCGTTGAGGTCTCCGAGGGCGCCCGTGAACGGCATCGTCAAGATCGAGGTCGCCCCGGCCTGGTCATCTCCTCGTCGATCACGAACGCCGCCATCGAGGAGCTCGGCCTGACCGTCGGCTCCAAGGCCGTCGCCGTCATCAAGGCCTCCAACGTCATCGTTGGTGTCGAGGACTGATCCTTTCAAGCATCACAGTGCGGCCCCGCAGGTTTTCCTGCGGGGCCGCACTGCGTCTGGGGAGCCTGTGATTACTGTCCGCGCTTGACGGCCTCCAGCAGCATGACGGCCACGTCCCGCACCTCGGGGAGCTTCTGGCCGGACGAGGCCGTGGCGGCCTCTGTCGGTCGCGGTGCCCTGGTCACGCCGGAGGAGACGAAGCCGGCGGACGTGCCCGAGGCCGAGCCGAGCATCTGGGAGCAGAACGGACAGGGCCGTCGCGACGACGTCCGCGCCCGTGGACGCGGCCTCGACGATGCGGGCGTCGGCGATACGGGTCCCGCGCGTCTCCTCGAACCAGGCGTGCGCGCCGCCCGCGCCGCAGCACATCGCGCGGTCGCGGTTGCGCGGCATCTCGACGAGCTCCACGTTTGGCAGGGGAGCCCACGAGCTGCGCGCGGCGGCTCGTAGATCTCTGTTGTGGCGGCCCAGGAAGCACGCGTCGTGGTAGGTGACCTTCAGGGGCGCGCCGACTGAGGCAGTGGTGCCCGCGGGCTGCGCCCCGGCCTCGTCTGTGGTGTCCGCGCCTCGTGAAGCAGCGGAAGTAGGGGCCACGGGAGTGAGCAGGCCGTCGCGCACCAGGCGGTTGAGGAGCTGCGTGTGGTGGACGACGTCGAAGGACCCGCCCAGCTCCGGGTACTCGCCGGCGATCGTGTTGAAGCAGTGCGCAGGACACGACGATCTTCTGGGGCTTTGGCTTCCTTGAGCGTGTCGATTGCCCGGGCGGCCAGCATCTGGAAGAGCGCCTGCGTTGCCGGCGCGGCGGGCCGGGTCGCCCGTGCAGGACCTCGCCCGAGCCGAGGACCGCGAAGGACACGCCCGCCGTGTGCAGCAGCTCGGCGACGGCGGCGCTGGTCTTCTTCGCCGTGTCGTCGTAGGCGCCCGCGCAACCCACCCAGAACAGGTAGTCAACCTCGAGGCGTCCTCGATGTCCTCGCCGACGACGGGATGTCGAAGTCCAGCTTCTTCGCCCAGTCCATGCGCTTGCGAGCCGGCTGGTTGTAGGGGTTCGCCTTTGGATTCCATGCCGCGGAACGCGCGGCCCGCAGCCTGCGGGGAACGCGCCCTCCATGAGGACCTGGTGGCGGCGCAGGTCGAGGATGTGGTCGATGTGCTCGATGTCGACGGGCACTGTTCGACGCAGGCGCTGCAGTTCGTGCAGTCCCACAGGACTTCTTTCGGAGACGACCTCGGGGACGAGGGCGGTCACCGCGGAGACGCCCTCGCCGGTCGCGCCCGACAGGGACAGGGCCAAGGCCAGGTCGAAGGAGTGCGGCGAGGCCGGCACGCCCTTGTCGAGGAGGACCTCGCCGTCGCCCAGCTTCTGGTGGCCTCCTCCTGCTCGACGATCTCGCACGTTGGAGGCGGACTCCATGTGGTCGCGCAGGCCCGTGATGAGCAGCTCAGGGGAGAGGGGCTCTGGGTGTTCCACGCGGGGCACAGCTCCTGGCAGCGGCCGCACTCGGTGCACGAGTACAGGTCCAGGCGGGCCTTCCATGAGAAGTCGTCGATCGTGCCCACGCCGAGGACCGTGTCTTCGGGGAGGTCGTCGAAGTCGTCCTCGCTGGTGACCGGCTTGCCGTCGATGAGCATGTGGTCGGCCGGGCCCAGGGACTTTGGTGCCGTCGGCGTTTCGGCGCGTGTACAGGTTGAGGATCGCGACGAAGCGGTGCCAGGCGACGCCCATGCCGGTCTGGATGCCGACGACCGTCAGCCAGGTCACGGAGGTGAGGACCTTGAGGCGCGCGACCAGCACGATCGCGTTCGCCAGCGAGGGTGGCCGAGGAGGAGGCGGCTGGCCGCGAAGAGCGCGCCGAGCCAGGCGGTCAGCGGGAAAGTGAGGGCGGTCGCGTGGGCCCTCGAGGCCCGGCGTGAGGCTGGAAGCAGCGTATTCGAGGCCGCGCAGGCCACGACGCACGCGCACACGATGAGGATGACCCACTGACGAAGAGCGCCTCGCCAGCGGGTCGAACCCAGGAAACGGAGGCCAGGCCGCGCGGGGAGGGAATCGCGCGGGTGGGGCGTGGTCAGAGACGAGGGCGGTGCCTTCTCGGGTCCGCCGCGGCGGCAGCGCCGTCGGGATCGTCGCTGGAGAGGGCTCGCCTCGGCAGTGGTGCTGCGCCCGCGCGCTGGCGCACGATCATCGAGGAGGACGATGCCGACCAGGCCGCCCCACGCGAAGATCTCGGTGAGCCACCCCACGGCGCGAAATGGCCGAGGAGGGGCAGCGTGAAAGGTCTGGACGCGCAGCTGCGCGTAGCCCGTGACCAGCGTGAGGAACAGGATCGGAAGGACGACCATGACGAGCCAGTGGGCGCACCTGATCCACGGGCGCCCCTTGAATCACGCGGTGGGTGAGGGCCGCGGAGATGACGCCCCACGCTCGCTTGCCGACGGGCCGAGGCGCCCGGTCGGGTGTGCCCGCCGAGACCGTGCGCCACATGTGGGCTCAGGGCCCGCGCGAACGACAGGACGGCCAGGGCGCTCACCAGCAGGGCAAGTCCCCACATGATGGCGCTCAGCGTCGGATTGGCCACGTTTCCTCCTCAAGATGGTGCTGCACTCCACTGTGCCACCACGACCGACGAGGAGACCGAATTCTCGCAAAGCGTGCGCAATCACGCGCTGCGCGGTGCGGGCTGCGTCGCGCACTGTGTGCTCGCCACAACGTGGATATATGCCACCGAGGAGGCAGTGTGGGAGAGTGAGAGGTACGCCTCCGTCTCGCAGCCAGACATGACACTGTCCGACCAGGAAATCTTCGGAGACGATCACCCGCATGATCACCGTGGCGTCTTCGGAGTATGGGCCCCGGGCGAGGACGTTTCCCGCCTGACCTACTTTCTCCCTCTACGCCTTGCAACACCGCGGCCAACAGAGCGCCGGTATTGCGACATCGAATGGCAAGCAGATCCTCGTGTATAAGGATCAGGGGCCTCGTCTCGCCGGTGTTCTCCGAGCAGTCTTTGCGAGGGCCTACGCAGCCACATCGCTCTGGGCCACGTCCCGCTACGCGACGACCGGCGCGGACGTGTGGCGCAACGCCCAGCCGACGCTGGGCCCCACCCCCACGGGCACGCTCGCCCCTGGCCCACAACGGCAACCTCACCCAACACGGTCGAGCTGCGCGAGCTGGCCTCCGAGATCGCCGACGAGGGCGAGGATTTTGAACGTGGTGCTTCCACCGACACCTCCCTCGTGACCGCGCTGCTGGGCATGGCTGACCGCATCCCCGGACCGACACCCCTTCATCGCGTCTCCGTCCGTGACGCGCCGGGCACACAGGTGCGGACGAGGCTGCCCCGGCCCTCGTCGATCACCGATCTCGGGTACCCCGCGCTCCCTCGTCGGCGCCGCCCTGAAGGTCCTGCCGCGTATCAAGGGCGCGTTCTCCTGGTCTCGCGGACGAGTACACGCTGTACGCAGCGCGCGACCCGCACGGCTACCGCCCGCTCGTGCTCGGCCGCCCGGCCTCCGGCTGGGTTGTCGCCTCGAGACCGCGGCCCTGGACCTCGTCGGCGCGACCTTCAGTGCGCGAGGTCGAGCCTCGGCGAGCTCTCATTTCGATTGACGCGTCGGGCGTGCACTCGCGCCGCTTCGCGCGTGCGCCGCTCTAACACCTGCGTCTTCGAGTACGTGTAGCTGGCCCGCCCCGACGACGATCGGCGGGCGCAGTGATCGTGGCGCGCGCCACGAGATGGGCGCCGCCCTGGCGCGCGAGAACCCCATCGACGCGGACCTGGTGATCCCCACGCCCGACTCGGGCACGCCCGCCGCGATCGGCTACGCGCAGAGTCCGGGATCCCCTTCGCCCAGGGCTTGGTCAGAACAGCGTGCGTGGGCGCGCACCTTCATCCAGCCCACGCGGTCCCTGCGTCAGCTGGGCATCCGACTGAAGCTCAACCCGTTGCGCGAGGTCATCGAAGAGAGCAGCGCCTGGTCGTCATCGACGACTCGATCGTGCGCGGTAACGCAGCGCGCGCTCGTCAGATGCTGCGCAGGGCCGGGGCTGCCGGTGCACATCCGCATCTCGTCCCCGCCGGTTGCGTGGCCGTGCTTCTTCGGTATCGATTTCCCGACGCGCGCCAGGCTCATCGCCTCGTCCATGAGCGTCGAGCAGGTCCGCGAACACCTGGGCGCCGACTCCCTGGCCTGCCTGTCGATCGACGGTATGGTCGCGGCCACCGGACAGGGCACGGCCCGCATCGGCTGCTTCACGGGCGAATACCCGAGACGATCCCCGCCGACGCCGCCTGTGCCCGGAACCCCGACGCCACCCCTGCTAACCTCCACGCCCGCGACGCTTCCCCGCGCCGCGGGCGTCGCTTACAACCCGACCACCCAGACACGGCCTCGTCGAGCGCCACCTGCGAAAGGCACCACCCATGACCGACACCCCCCTGGACTACGCGACCGCTGGCGTCGACACCGCTGAGGGCGACCGCGCCGTCGAACTGATGAAGAGCGCGGTGGCCGCCACCCACGACTCCACCGTCCTGGGCGCGACCGGCGGATTCGCCGGCATGGTCGACGCGTCGGCCCTGCTGGGCATGGAGAAAACCGCTCGCGACCTCCACGGACGGCGGGCACGAAGATCGCGATCGCGCAGGCCATGGACGTGCACGACACGATCGGCCAGGACCTGGTGGTCGTCGACGACATCGTCGTGATCGGCGCGCGCCCCGTCCTCATGACTGACTACATCGCCTGCGGGCACGTGGTCCCCGAGCGCATCGCCGCGATCGTCACCGGCATCGCGCGCGCCTGCGAGGCCACGGGCACGCCCCTCATCGGCGGCGAGACCGCCGAGCACCCCGCGTCATGGAGCCCGACGACTACGACATCGCGGGCGCGGCGACCGGCGTCGTGGACGCCTCCAAGCTGCTGGGCCCCGAGCGTGTGACGGGCGGCGACGTCGTCATCGCCATGGCGTCCTCGGCCTGCACTCCAACGGCTACTCGCTCGTGCGCTCCGTCGTCTCCCGCGTCGGCGCCTCGCTGGAGTCCCACGTGGCCGAGTTCGGCCGCACTCGGCGAGGAGCCCGAGCCCACCCGCCTGTACACGCGCTTGTGCTCGACCTGGTCGAGCGCTTCGGCGTCGAGGGATTCACGCCTACCGCACGTGACCGGCGGCGGCCTGGGCGAACCTGTCGCGCGTCCTCCCGTCGGCGCGGTCGCGACCGTCGACCGCTCCATGGACCGTGCCCGCCGTGTTCGACGGGCAGCCGCGGCGGCGACGTCACCTGGGTCGGCATGGAAGACCCCTGAACCTGGGCGTCGGCATGGTCGCCGTCGTGTCGGCCTCCGTGGCCTGAGGTCCTGTCCGCGATCAACGAGGCCGGGTGGCCGCGTGGGTCCTGGCCCGTCACGTCGGTCGGCGCCGACGGAACCGTGGCCGCTTCGTCGGTTGCTGGTTTCGGTGCGGACTCCTCCGGCGTGCGCCTCATCTCCGGCACGAAGGGCGTGCAGGCGGGTGCCGTGCTGCTGCACGGCGAGTACC
>BNJV01002573.1_pt1 | contig 179484 bp, 262 predicted proteins | sample 8540591 | NCBI WGS metagenome assembly BNJV01 (sample SAMD00202457, study PRJDB9452) | human saliva metagenome | host: Homo sapiens
CACAAATAGGCGTTTTTTTCATCTCAATCTTTTCATTTTCAGCCATATTCTCTATAATGTAGCCTTTAATATTAAAATAACATTAGGAAATAGAATGACTGATATTAATACCGTTCTCGCAGAACTAAAACGCGGTACTGATGAGATTCTTTCTGAAGCAGATTTAATCGAAAAACTAAAAAGAAAAATCGCCCACTTAAAATTAAACTTGGTGCAGATCCCTACTGCTCCGGATATTCACTTAGGGCATACCGTGGTATTAAACAAACTTCGTCAATTCCAACAATTAGGCCACGAAGTCTATTTCTTAATCGGTGATTTCACGGGTATGGTCGGTGACCCATCTGGTAAAAATACTACTCGCCCACCGCTTAGTCGCGAAGATGTAGCTTCGCAATGCGGAAACCTATAAAGAACAGATTTACAAAATTCTAGACCCTCAAAAAACAAAAATCGTATTCAACTCTGAATGGTTGGGTAAATTGGGTACTGAAGGAATGATCCGTTTAGCAAGCAACTACACCGTAGCGCGTATGCTAGAACGTGATGACTTCAAAAAACGTTTTGGTAACAACCAACCTATCGCAATTCACGAATTTATTTATCCTTTATTACAAGGCCATGACTCTGTTGCATTAGAAGCAGACGTGGAACTTGGTGGTACTGACCAAAAATTCAACTTACTTGTTGGTCGTAATTACAAAAATCAGCCGGTCAAAAAGCCCTCAAGTAGCAATTACGCTTCCATTACTTGTTGGTCTAGATGGTGAGAAAAATGTCTAAATCATTAGCAACTACATCGGCGTGACAGATGCACCAAGCGATATGTTCGGTAAAATCATGTCGATCTCGGATGAATTAATGTGGGATTGGTATAACTTACTTTTTCTTTCCGTCCACTCACTGAAATTGCGGAATTAAAAAGCAGAAGTGGAAAATGGTAAAACCCACGTGATGTAAAGATTTTTACTAGCCAAAGAAATTATCGCACGTTTCCATGATGAAGCAGCGGCAGAGGCGGCTGAGCAAGAATTTATTAACCGATTCCAAAAAGGTGCAATGCCGGATGAAATGCCTGAATTCACCTTTGAAGGCGAAATTGGTTTAGCCACCTTATTAAAAGAAGCGGGACTAGTTCCTTCTACTTCTGAAGCGATTCGTTCAGCGAAACAAGGTGGTGTGAAAATCAATGGCGAAAAAGTCGAAGACATGAAAGCCAATGCGCCAAAAGGTACAAATGTTTACCAAGTCGGTAAACGTAAGTTTGCACGCGTAACCATCGCATAAAACACCAATGAAAATGACCGCTCTTTTTAAGTGCGGTTATTTTTTAACTGATATCCACAATAGAAGGAAAATATATGAGCCAAAAAATCTGGGTAACCGGCGATGCGGTTGTCGATCTTATTCCTGACGGTGAAAATCATTATTTACGTTGTGCCGGTGGTGCCCCTGCAAATGTGGCTGTTGGCGTGGCACGATTAGGCAGCCTGAGTGCCTTTATTGGTCGCGTAGGTAACGATCCCCTTGGCCAATTTATGCAAGACACCTTAAATGCGGAAAATGTGAATACACAACATATGATTTTAGATCCGCAACATCGCACCTCTACAGTTATCGTCGGCTTAGATAATGGCGAACGTAGCTTTACCTTTTATGGTAAACCCAAGTGCGGATCAGTTTTTACAAGCTAGCGATTTACCCCCCATTCCAACAAGGTGAATGGCTGCATTGCTGCTCTATCGCGCTGATTAATAATCCATCACGCGAAGCGACTTTCGAAGCTATTCGTCGTATTAAAAGCTGCTGGCGGTTTTCTTTCTCTTTCGACCCAAATCTACGTGAGTCACTTTGGTCAAGCTTAGAAGAAATGAAAACCGTGGTAATGGAAGCCGTTGCATTAGCTGACGTATTGAAATTTCTCTAAGAAGAATTAACGCTTTTTAACCAATACTGACAGCCTTGAAAAAGCCTTTTGAAAAAGTGACCGCACTTTATCCTGAAAAATTGATTATCGTGACCTTGGGTAAAGATGGTGCACTTTATCACTTAGAAGGTAAAAAGATGTAGTTGCCGGAAAAGCCTTTACAAACCGGTTGATACAACAGGCGCAGGTGATGCCTTTCGTTGGTGGTCTGCTTGCAGGTCTTTCACAGCATCCAAACTGGAAGGAAAATGATGTGCTTGTGCAAATTATCCGTCAAGCCAATGCATGTGGCGCCCTCTGCAACAACGGCAAAAGGGGCGATGTCAGCCTTACCAAATCAAACACAATTAGCAGCATTTTTAGCGAATTAGCGTGCAAAGGTGCAAATAACTGCACCTTCTATTTATGAAGATAATTTAGGAGATATTTATGAAACTTTGGTATTCCAACTCTAGCCCTTATGCAAGAAAAGCCCGTGCTGTAGTGCAATATCATCAATTGCAAGATCATGTTGAATTACTCCTCGCAACCAGTGGCTTAGATAAGAACTCACCACATAACCAAGACAATCCCCTTGGACGTTTACCGGCATTACAACGAGAAAATGGCGAATGGCTTTATAATAGTTCACTTATAGCAGAATATCTCGATCACTTCGGTACGCAACCTTCACTTTATGGAAACAGCGAGACACGGTGGGAAATTCTTCGTTTACATTATTTTAGCCGATGGTATTTTTAGAGAATGAAATCTCAGTCTTACCTGAAAAACACCTTCGTCCACAAGAACAATGGTGGCTTGAACGTCATCAACAAATTTTTGACCGAACAGAACGAAGCTTAATAGAGCTCCAAAAAGCCATTGATATATTTGGTGAAGAATTAAATATCGGTACATTGAATGCCGTGTGTGCGATTGATTTCCTACTATTCCGCGATGCTTGGACTCATGCTTCACAACATGCAACCATCAAATCATTAAAAGCATGGGCTGAAGCAATGAATCAACGCTATGATTGCTTAAAAATACTCTTTACCCAAATAAGATTAAATTATGATTATTTTTCAATAATGGCAAATACAAAAAGTATCCTAGCTGCAGAAGCAGGGTGAACTCACAAAAATTACTGAAACTGTGCAAAAAGACAAGGATTTTCGACCGCACTTTCATATTGCCCCACCAACTGGCTTGATGAATGATCCGAATGGTTTGATCTTCGATGGAGAGAAATATCATCTGTTCTATCAATGGTTTCCATTCGATGCAATTCACGGGATGAAACATTGGAAGCATTTAATCACGAAAGACTTCCAACATTACCAATCAGCGGATGATCTGATTCCTTGTGAGCTTTTTGAGTCTCACGGCTGTTATTCGGGTGGTGCTTTAAAAGTCGGTGATAAATTGGCCATGTTCTACACTGGCAATACTCGTCGTCCAAGTGATAATCAACGCGTGCCTTATCAAAATTTAGCGATTTTCGATCTTAACGGGAAGTTGCTTAGCAAACGTCCGTTAATTGAAAATCCGCCAGAAGGTTATACAGAGCATGTTCGCGATCCTAAACCGTATTTAACTAAAGACGGCAAAATCCGTTTTATCTGCGGTGCACAGCGAGAAAATATCAAAGGAACAGCCATTATTTTTGAAATGGATAATCTTGAAGATACGCCTCGTTTATTAGGTGAGCTTTCCTTACCTGCTTTTGACAATAAAAATGTGTTTATGTGGGAATGCCCTGACCTATTGAAACTCGGTGATAAAGATGTGTTTATTTGGTCGCCACAAGGTAAAGAGCGTGAAGCACATCAATTCCAAAATAATTATCATGCGACTTATGCAGTGGGCAAATTAACAGATTTAACCTTTAAAGCAGAATATATCGACGAATTAGATCAGGGCTTTGATTTCTATGCTCCACAAACATTTGCTGGCTTAGATAATCAAGCTTATGCTGTGCTTTTCGGTTGGATTGGTTTACCAGATTTAACTTACCCAACAGACAAATTTTAAAGTGGCATTCTACTTTAACCTTGCCAAGAGAATTGCGCTTAGAAGGGACGAAAATTTATCAACGTCCGATCGCTAAAATATACGAAAATCTGACCGCACTTTCAGTACTTCATCTTGATGAAAAAGCGGATATTGCTAATTTAGATCGTGCGTATATTAAATTTGAGGCAAATAACCAAGCCTTTGACTTAACCTTCTTCCAAAATGAAAAAGGACAGTCACTTTGTCTATATTACGAAAATGGCTTGGTTTTGCTTAGATCGCAGTCAAACCGAACAAACGGAATTAATGGAGAAATTCGATACGAAACGTTTCTGCGAAATTGAAAATCTGCAGACTATTGAAATCTTCTTTGATCGCTCAATTATTGAAATTTTCTTTAATCACGGTGAAAAAGCCATGACATCAAGATTTTTCATTGAGAATAGAAAAATACAATAACTATCAATCGTCCATTAGATTTAATGATCGGTTATTTACCGGCTATTCAATATATTTAAAAGGTTTTTATGCAACAAACTCATTTCAATTTATACAAGATGAGCAAAAATGTCCTTTTTGCTTTAACAGCTTTTTTTCATTAGTTGCCCTGTACGACGACACCAAGTGAACCAGCAAAAATACAGAACATTGGGCAACTCTAATCAGTGAACAGGAAAATTTATATCAGATTGATGATAAATTTTACCGTAGTGAGCAATTAGAAGCCCAATCTGAAGCGTTATTAAATAAATTGAATATTCACACTATTGTGAATTTACGCTTTTTTGACCGTAATGATGATAAACAAGCATTTGGTCATACTAAGATCAATTTGATTAATACCCCATTACTTACTTGGTCAATCAGCCCAGATGAAGTAGCTGATATTTTGTGGCAAATTAAACAACATCAAAAAAATGGTGCGGTTTTAGTACATTGTTATCATGGAGCTGACAGAACAGGCTTAATTGTTGCAAGCTACCGTGTGATTTATCAACATTGGGATCTCAATGAAGCCAAACGTGAAATGCAACAAGGTCCTTACGGCTATCATTCTGTTTGGAAAAATATTGATAATTTCTTCACGCAAGAAAATATGGCTAAGATCAAAGCCGAATTAGATAAACGTTCTAACACAACAAAAATAGAGAACATAAATGAAAGTGCGGTTAAAATTAACCGCACTTTTATTTCCCACTACGCTCTTTTATTAAAATTAATGACTATGTTTGTTCAACAACAAAACTCAACACCATCCAATATTGTGGCGTTCAATTTTCTATTGATTGCCTTTTTAACGGGGATTGCATCTGCATTTCAAACACCGACCTTGAGTTTATATCTGTCTCAAGAGATCAATGTTTCGCCTTTTTTTGTGGGCTTATTCTATTCAGTTAATGCCATTATTGGCATTATCTTAAGCCAAATTCTCGCAAAATATTCTGATAAGCAAGATGATCGTCGTAAAGTGATGATTGTTTGCTGTTTGATTGCCGTGCTTGGTTGTCTGATTTTTGCTTATAGCCGAAATTATTATGTATTGATTATTATCGGTACCACGCTATTAGGGTTAGGTTCATCCGCTAATCCGCAATCTTTTGCTTTAGCACGAGAATATGCTGAAAGCAGCCATCGTGAAGCAGTAATGTTCACCACAATTATGCGAACTCAAATCTCATTGGCTTGGATTGTCGGACCACCACTTTCCTTTTTCATTGCACTCAACTGGGGCTTTGATTATATGTATTTGGTGGCAGGTTCTGCCTTTTTACTATGTGCAGGCGTCAGCAAATTATTGCCGAAAATACCTCGTCAAAGTGCGGTTAAAAATCAAGAGATTTTAGATAATACGCCACCAAGAAGAAGTGTGATTTACTTATTCATTGCTAACCTATTACTTTGGACCTGTAACAGCATGTATCTCATCAATATGCCATTATTTGTGATTAATGAGTTACATTTAGGCAAAGAATTAGCAGGAACATTGATGGGAACGGCTGCTGGATTGGAAATCCCTGTGATGATTTTTGCGGGCTATCTCACCAAATACTTCAGTAAAAAAACGCTTAATGATGATTGCTTTAGTTTCAGGTCTCGCCTTCTATTCAAGCTTATTATTTTCTGACCAAACTTGGCAGCTTATCGGGTTACAAATGCTTAACGCGATTTTTATTGGTATTACCGCTACCATTGGCATGGTGTATTTCCAAGATTTAATGCCGACTAAAATGGGCACGGCCACCACACTATTCAGTAATGCAGCAAAAAGTAGTTGGATTATCGGAGGACCTATTGCCGGTATTATTGCGGAAATTTGGCATTACAACTCTGTTTTTTATGTCGCTGTAGCATTAATTTTTATCAGCGTAGGCTGTATGTGAAAAGTTAAATCAGTTTGATTAAAAATAAAAAGAGCGGTCAATTTTGACAGCTCTTTTTACTTTATATTATCGCCATGCTTTGAATTGATTAATCAATCCATTAGTTGAGCTATCATGGCTTGAGACTTTCTCTTTATCTGCCAATTCAGGAAGAATTCGGTTCGCTAATTGTTTACCTAATTCCACGCCCCATTGGTCGAAACTGAAGATATTGAAAATCACACCTTGTGTAAAAATTTTGTGTTCATACATCGCAATTAATGCGCCAAGAGCAAATGGTGTAATTTTTTTCACTAAAATAGAGTTGGTCGGTTTGTTACCCGTAAAGACTTTAAATGGCACAATGTCTTTTACCTCATCCAACGATTTACCGGCTTTCACAAACTCTGCTTCAACTTCTTCTTTGGTTTTACCGAAAGCAAGTGCTTCAGTTTGTGCAAAGAAGTTGGATAACAATTTGCTGTGATGATCACCTAACGGATTATGGCTTTGTGCTGGCGCGATAAAGTCACAAGGAATTAACATCGTACCTTGGTGAATCAATTGATAGAATGCATGCTGGCCATTTGTACCTGGTTCGCCCCAAATAATTGGGCCAGTTTGATAATCACGGATAACATTGCCATTACGATCGACATATTTACCGTTTGATTCCATATTGCCTTGTTGGAAATAAGCCGCAAAACGGTGTAAATATTGGTCATAAGGTAAAATTGCCTCAGTTTGTGCACCGAGGAAATTGGTATTCCATAAGCCTACTAATGCTAATGTAGCTGGAATATTTTTTTCTAATGGTGCAGTACGGAAATGTTTATCCATTTCATGCGCACCACTTAATAGTGCTTCAAAATTATCAAAGCCAATTGAAAGTGAGATTGAAAGACCGATTGCAGACCATAAAGAATAACGGCCACCAACCCAATCCCAGAATTCAAACATATTGTTTGTATCAATACCAAATTCTGCTACCGCTTTACCATTGGTCGAAAGTGCGGCAAAGTGTTTTGCCACCGCGCTGCTATCTTTCGCTGCCGCCAATAACCAATCACGCGCAGAATTCGCATTGGTCATAGTTTCTTGTGTGGTAAAGGTTTTAGATGCGACTAAGAAAAGTGTGGTTTCAGGATTTACTTTTTTCAATGTTTCAGCAATATGTGTACCATCTACGTTTGAAACAAAGTGCATATTCAAGTGGTTTTTATAAGGACGAAGCGCTTCGGTCACCATATAAGGGCCTAGGTCCGAACCACCGATACCGATATTCACCACATCAGTAATTGCTTTTCCGGTATAACCTTTCCACTCACCTGAAATCACACGATCACAGAAAGCGCTCATTTTCGCTAATACAGCATTCACTTCCGGCATCACATCCTTGCCATCTACATAGACAGGTGTATTTGAACGGTTACGAAGTGCGGTATGTAATACAGCTCGATTTTCTGTGCGATTAATTTTTCTCGCCTGTAAACATAGCATTAATCGCTTCATCTAATGCAGACTCTTTTGGCTAATTGACGAAGCAATTTGAGGCTTTCTTGATTAATTTTATTTTTTGAAAAATCCACTAAGATTTGATTTTCAAAACTTAAAGAATAATCGTTAAAAACGATTTTTGTTCTTGCTTTGAACAAATCAGCAATCGTGGTATGAGCCAGTTGAGATTGATGAGCTTCATGCTTTCCACGCTTGTGTATTGGTTGGATTGATGTTTTTTCATGAATATTTCCTTTTAAAAATTGAATTCTTTACATTTTTGCTTTCTTGCAAAAACAATTAATCGACATATTCTGTTATAACACGCGGGGTTAATTTTTGTAATCAATTCATAGCTTAAAAATACCACTGTATTTAGCTACCGTTTCAATTGGTAATTCCTTACCCCATAAGATCACTTCATCACCGACTTTATCTTGGCTATCTGGACCTAAATCCACCGTCAGCATATCCATTGAGACGCGACCGACAATAGGAACAATTCGACCATTTAGATAAACTGGCGTACCTTCTGGCACATCACGCGGATATCCATCACCGTAACCAATAGCGACGACACCAATTTTGGTATCTTTCGGACTGGTCCAAATGCCACCATAGCCAACAGGTTCACCTTTTTTATGTTCACGTACAGCAAGCAAAGATGACGTTAAATTCATCACGGGAGTTAAATCAAATTCAGCACCGACAGTATCCGTTGGTGAAATACCATACATAATAATACCAGGACGAATGCAATCTAAATGGGCTTCTGGCCAGAATAAAATCCCGCCTGATGCGGCAATAGTTCGCTCTCCTGCTTTATCTTTTGTGACTTGAAGAAAACGATCTAACTGAACTTGAGTGTAATCTGAATCTAATTCATCAGCACGGCTAAAAATGACTCACAAAACCTAAGTGCGGTTGAATTTGAGGAAGTTTTTCAGCTCTTGATAAAAATAATCCACTTCATCAAGCGACACACCTAAACGGTGCATACCGGTATCAATTTTTAACCAGACTTTAATTGGACTTGGTACTACAGCTCGTTTTAATGCTTCAAGCTGTTCACGGTTATGAACCACCGTCTCAATATTATTTACCGCAATAATCGGTAAGATCTTTTTTTCATCAAAAAGCCTTCTAGTAATAAGATCGGTTTAATAATACCGTTAGAGCGTAACGATAACGCCTCTTCCAAACGCGCTACGGCAAAGCAATCCACCATGCTTTCTAAAGCAGATGAGACAAATACCACACCGTGACCATATGCGTTTGCTTTTACCACGGCAATAATTTTGCTATGTGGCGCTTTTTCTTTAATAACTTGTAAATTATGTTTTAAGGGCAAGCGAACTGATTTTTCGCTGTTGCCGGTTTTACGTTCATTTTTCTAATCCGTTATCTCTTGCCTAATAATCATCTCTGTATTCACGCTGTTCGGCAAGGTTATCAAAGCGTGAGAATTGACCGTTAAATGCTAAACGTACACGACCAATCGGACCGTTACGTTGTTTACCAATAATGATTTCAGCAACACCTTTATCTTCAGAATTATCGTTATACACTTCGTCACGATAAATAAACATAATCAAGTCAGCATCCTGCTCAATAGAGCCTGATTCACGCAAGTCCGAGTTTACTGGGACGTTTATCTGCACGTTGTTCCAACGTACGGTTAAGCTGGGAAAGAGCGATAACCGGGACTTCTAATTCTTTCGCTAATGCTTTTTAAAGAACGGAAATCTCAGCAATCTCTAAGGTTCGGTTATCTGAAAATGCCGGGCGCGCATTAATTGAAGGTAATCCACCATAATCATGCTCAAACCATTATTTTTCGCGATACACACGACGTGCGCGAGAGCGCAATTCTGTTGGGAGTTAAACCTGATGAATCATCGATATAAAGGTTATTTTTTGCTTAAACATCCCAAACACGCTGGCAATTTTGCTCCATTCCGTTTCATCCAAATTTTTGACCAGTACGAATTTTGGTTTGGTCCACGCGAGCAAAGAGGCAATCATACGCATCATGATTTGTTCCGCAGGCATCTCTAAACTGAATACCAACACTGGCTTATCACTTGCCATGGCGGCATTTTTCACAAAGGTTCATCGCAAAACGTGGTTTTACCCATGGAAGGACGCGCAGCGACAATGATGAGGTCTGAAGGCTGTAAACCTGCTGTTTTTCTTTATCTAAGTCAACAAAGCCCGTTGTGACCCCTGTCACACCACTATGATTTTCAAGCTTACTTAAGGTATCAATTCGAGCAATAGTACTTTCCAACACGCTGATCACATTTTGTGGTCCTTCAGTTGAAGAGCTGCGTTTTTTCAGCGATCAGCAAAACACTTCCCTTTCAGCTTCATCCAACACCATTTTGATGTCTTTGCCTTTAGGCGAATAACTGTTTTCTGCAATACGATTCCCCACGGCAATAAGCTCACGCAAAATCGCTTTTTCACGTACGATTTCAGCATAAGCCAAAAATATTAATAGCATTTGGGGTGTTATTAGAAAGATCTGCTAAAATAAGCAAAACCGCCTACAGAATCGCTAATACCTTTTCGCTTTAAGGGCTTGATCAAGGGGTGATTAAATCAATCGGCGTTTGATTACGCATTAATTCTTCCATGGTTTGGAAGATGGCTTTATGCGCAAAAGTATAAAAATCCTCAGCAATGACTCTTTCTGCTAATGCCATCCCAATGCTGATTACTCAACATAATACCGCCAAGAACGGCTTGTTCAGCTTCAGTGGAATGAGGCGGGATACTAACTTGTTCAGTTTTCTGATCAGGAGATTGGATTTGTCGTTGTGATGCCATAAGGATTTCAATTTAAACTAAAAAACTATGCTTATGATACCGCAAATACGAGGTGGTTTTTAAGAAAAAAAGTGCGGTCAATATTTTTCAATATTTTAGACATAAAAACGGTGGAAAAATCCACCGCTCTTTTTATTCAGGAATGTTGATTATTCAACAGTTAAAGTACGACAAACGTTAGTTGTACCTTCTGATTCATCACCTTGTGTTAATAAAACAAGATCACCTGAAACTAAATAACCTTTTTCTTTTAATAGGTTAATCGCGGCTTTTGCACCTGCAGAGCTACGAGATTCACCATCAAAATGAACTGGTGTGACACCGCGGTACAATGCGCAACGGTTTAATGTTTCTTGAACACGAGAAAGTGCAAAGATTGGTAAACCTGAGCTAATACGTGACATTAATAATGGTGTACGACCAGAGTGGCTTAATGTAATGATTGCTGCAATACCGCTTTAAGTGGTTTCGCAGCGTACATCTGCTGACATCGCTACAGATTCTTCAATATCTCTGAACTCACGATCTAAACGGTGTTTAGAAACATTGATGCTAGGCATTTTTCTGCACCTAAACATACGCGAGCCATTGTCGCTACAGTTTCAGCTGGATATTGACCTGCTGCAGTTTCTGCTGAAAGCATTACCGCATCAGTACCATCTAATACCGCATTTGCCACGTCCATTACTTCTGCACGAGTTGGCATTGGGTTGCTGATCATTGACTCCATCATTTGAGTTGCAGTGATTACCGCACGGTTTAATTGACGTGAACGACGAATTAATTTTTTCTGTACGCCAACTAATTCAGGGTCACCGATTTCCAACACCTAAGTCACCACGCGCAACCATGATTACATCAGAAGCAAGGATGATATCGTCCATTGATGCATCATCAACTACGGTTTCAGCACGTTCAACTTTAGCAACGATTTTTGCATCTAAACCTGCTTGTTTTGCTAACTCACGTGCATAGTTTAAATCTGCACTTGAACGTAGGAAAGATACCGCTAAGAAATCCACACCGATACGTGCCGCTGTGATGATATCTGCTTTATCTTTTTTTCAGTTAATGCATCTGCAGATAAACCACCACCCTAATTTGTTGATCCCTTTATTGTTTGATAATGGACCACCAACAGTCACTTCAGTAAATACTTTTGCACCTTCTGTAGAAAAGTACTTTTTAATTGAACACGGCCGTCATCTAATAAAAAGAATATCGCCTGGTACAACATCTTGTGGAAGTGTTTTATAGTCTAAAACCAACAGCTTCTTGATTACCTTCACCTTTTGGTAATTCCGCATCAAGAATAAATTTATCACCAACATTTAAGAAAAATTTTGCCGTCTTTAAAAGTAGAAACACGAATTTTTAGGACCTTGTAAGTCACCTAAAATTGCCACGGTTTTACCTAATTTTCTTTCGCGATCGAACGAACACGCTCAGCACGCTCAATATGATCATCTGGTGTACCGTGAGAAAAGTTCATACGCACAACATTAGCGCCTGCTGCGATAATTTTTCAAGATTGTTATCGCGGTCTGTTGCTGGACCCATTGTACATACAATCTTCGTTCTTCTTAATTTTCTAGACATTATCTAAACTCCACAAATAGTTACAATTTACTAAAAGCTTTTTTTAAATTTCGGCTCATCCGAGATAAAAAAACGCGTGCGCATTATACGCTTAAACCACTGCAAAATCAAAAATAACTACTGAGACTTTTTAAATCAAATTTTTGGTTATTTTTTAGCAGCTAAATTTAACTTAAAAACAAATCCTCTTGTTTTTCATCATTAAAACTGTTTATCATCTGCCACATCTTTTTACGCGACTATAGCTCAGTTGGTTAGAGCACCACCTTGACATGGTGGGGGTCACTGGTTCGAGTCCAGCTAGTCGCACTATCTATTAAAGCCAGTAAATTTTCTACTGGCTTTTTCCTAAAATTTACTTAAAAATCAAATATTTACATATTATTAATTCAACGAATCACTAAAATTTCAAATCTCAAATATTGCCAACTTTAGCTATTTTTATATTTCTTGCCGTTAATTACGCCAAATTACGCCAGACAATTTTATTTTAGTATCTTATTTTGAATATTATTGTAGCAAGTAAAAGTACTAAATATTCTAGAGTAAAGATTAGGATTATTAATCCTGTCTAGAAAATAAGCTGTACTACTTTATCAAGATCTTTATTAAAGATAGAGAAAATAGATTTTCTTACGGAGAAATTATGAGTATTGTTCATGTCAATCAAATTGCAAAGAAACTACAAACTTTATTTGAAGGGAAAATTGATGTATCAGGCAATAACAACGATCCTGAAATAACATCTTACGAGAAGCCTTGCAGCATACTATCCAAAATATCACCAAATTGATGAAATTGAGGCTGCAAATTCTATTACAGATGGTTTCGACGATAATGGCATGATGCAATCTACTTTCTCAAACAAACAACTTTATTTAGCCCAATCCAAATGGATTCAAGATGGCAATGGGGAGCGCCAACAGGAGATGTTAATAAATTTTACTGGTATTAAAGATCTAATAAATGGTAATTACGATAGATTTAATAAAAATACAAGCAAACAAGGGATAATTCAGTCCGCATTAACTGGATTTGGAGTAAAAATAGAATGTATCTAATTTATACTGGCAAAGAGAAGCTTGGACGTCATAATCAGCAACTTATCGATACCCTAGAAAATGAATTAAATGATATTGGAGATGATGACTGGAAAAAGCTCAATTTAGACAAATAAATCAAGGAGATCTACTAACTATTGCTCAAGGTGTACTTGGGATTTTTCTTATCCCCTGCTTAATTTGAATGAAAACTCTTTTCTGAATGAGCATACATACAAATGATAAAATAATTTGCATTGATTAACGAGCCACGTCGCCATACTGGCTCTTTAGGCCTATCTGTGAGTAAAGCGATTGAATTTAAATTAAAGCTTGGCTTCAAATCCGCACTTTTAACCAGTTTTTCCATTTCTACGTTTGCACGAAAGCTGCGAGCAGGCCGTAAGATGGCAGACACCGAGGACGGCTGAGGCAAATTAACGTTCAGTGCGGGAATTCGACAAAATGGTTAGGTCAAACGACGAGGGACATCAGTTGTATCAAAAGCTGAGTGCCTGTATTCGACATAAACTTGGTAGATGTTACCTTTCGAGCCATTGCAGAGGACATCACGGCCTGGATCACTCATTGCGATGCGCTCTATAGCGTCAGGTGGTGCGGTCATGAATACGTTAAGGTGGTAGTGTTTGAGACTCTAATTTAAAAACGTGGTTTTGGGCGTAAAGCGCGACAGCTTCAAATTATGCGTAATGTATGTACAAGCCGCCGGCTACTTTAGCGCGACAACTGGAAACGTTGAAGTTTTCGAGACGCATCTGGCGCTGTCGTGTTCAAGCAGGTGGTGGCGGCTGTCATAAACTACTAAAAGCCGCGGCAAACGCCACGTTATGTCGTTGGGTGGAACCTGCCAGGTAATCCTAAATGGCCTGAACGCACTGGATGTTTACTGGTGGCTTAGGAATGGTTTCGCTTACCGTTTATTTCGCGTGATAAACAAGAGACTGTCTGCACTTTGGCAAAGTGAAAAGACGACTGGCGCACCATCTCTTTCTTTGGGACGATAAACCAAAGTGTCTCTTTCATATTAACGGCAACTAGTGCATTACCGATATTCCAGTATCGCGTCGTTTAGATGAACCAAATAATGCAAACACCTGCAAAACCGACAAATGGTGATATCAAAAAGTGAGCGCAGTTCAGTGATGGTTGAAATGAAATGCGGGTCTCATAGCTATGCTCGTGTTACAAACGTCTTCACGATCAAGCTCAGTACATAAATGTTAGCGTTAAACACGTAACACGCGGCCACAAAAGTGCGATTGAACAGCAACAAGGCGATCAACGCGTTCATGGCGGTACATTAAATATCGTTGGTGAACTTTGGTGACCCAGGCGTGACGTCATAACCGCTTTGTGGCGGGTATTGATGCAATGCCGTAATGTCTCGTGATCTTGGTCCTAACCCATAACCAAGGCATCGCGAGATTGGAGTATCAATATTGATAACGTCCAAACTATACCAGCCCCATTGCAGGTACTATAAAATGGTAACGGCAGTCGCTATCAATGCCACTATCTCAAAACTGTTGGTATTTATATTCAAGATGCCGCTAGCACTACGAGATAACTGTCATGACGGGTGCCTATGTATAGAATGCTGATCAGTTTGCAGGACGTCATTGCGTACATGACTACAAAACCGTCAAAACAGGCCAAAATCTAGATACCGGCACGATTGACCTAGCACGTTAGTTATCAGTATCACTGTTGCCGTGTCTAAATTTACGCCACATGTGCGACCTTATGCAGACTTCTCTGAGTCTCTCCGTCCACAAATGAGTGTTGCAACACCTGTGGCGGAGATTTAAAACCAGTCGAGGTAAATCTGAAATTGGTGCAAAAATGCAGAGAAACTCAGGCTTTCGCATTTTGGCAACACTTGCATTATTCAATATCCACAAACGTAAATGTGGCTGCAGGGCTGTTGGTCTCTGGGTTCAAATGCGCAATTGAAATGCACAATGGCGCTCGGCGAAACCGAACGTTCTCGCGTGGTGTGAGATTCGATCTTAATGAGCCGTAAAGTACGGATAGTCTAAGCGCCAGCGGCTAACTATACCCACACCAAAAGTAAAATCAGTTTGAAATGGGCGCTATCCTGGTGCGGTAAATCAGCAATCTTTCTGCGTACCACAAAAGACATCAAAGCTTCCCTATTCCTAGCTTATAACGTAGGTGAATTTGATTTTGGTAACATCCGTGTTGGTGGTGGTGCTCGTTATTTAGGTTCTGGCATGCTTATAACAGTGATTGCACAAAAGCATACAAATTACCTCATGCCGTGGTATATGATGCCTTTATTGCTTACGATACCAAAATCTCTGGCAAGAAAGTCTCTTTCCAACTTAACGGTAAAAACTTAGCAGATAAAACTTACTATCCATCCACCTCTGGTATGCAACAAACACGTTAATCCCTGTTGCATTAGGTTGGGGCGTGAATTTATCTTCAACACGAAAGTTGAGTTTTAATTGAGCGCATTAATACGAGGGCAGAATCATTTCTTTTCGTACTATGGATAATCATGAATTGGCAAACTGAACTTAACTCAAGTTTAAGCTGGATTTTGACCGCACTTTTCTGGGTGATTGTGTGCTTTAGCGTGACGACACTGGTACTCAAACAAACCACATTCGGTCAGAAGTTTTGGCATATTGCATCCCCTTCGATTAATCGTTGTAACGGCATCAAAATCATCGTTATGCTACTGGTGTTGTTTACCATGATTTTTGTTAGAAGTGCGTTTCAGCGTACTCAACTCTCTCTATAACGGGCTTTACTAGCTCCAATGCGGGAATTAGATGCGGATAAGTTTTGGTTCTTTTGCAAAACTGAGATGCCCTCTTAGTGTGGTACAAGTTTCATCGCTCTCATCGCTTGATTATTTTCTTGCAACATGTATTTGAAATCACGCTGGTTGGAAAAGCTCGAGATAAAGTCCCTTGTTAGGCGATGGTTGAGGTGTCATAAAATACTATTCGCTTTTAACATCCTCAAATGCGAAAAGATCCTGCCCGATAATATTGATCAACGTATTGAGCAAGATGCACGTGAGACCTCTATCAGTGAGTACCGTTAAAATTGTGCGGGGACGGATTAATTCGATTCTGACTACCATTGAGATTTACCATCGATTCTGCGGTCACCTTTCTGGTGTGTGAGTTCTTTTCGGCTGAATATCGAAAAGGCGTCGTTTTCTTTGTTATGCGCTATTATCCCGCAACGTGGCATTGGCCTCCGTTTGGATTGGTCACCCTTTAATCTGCTAGACTTCAATAAAGAAAATGGCAGTGGTGACTTTCACCGTTATTCTGATTCGAGGTGCGAGATAACGTGCGATAGTGCCGTGGCCCTATCACAGAGTGAGCAAGAGACAGTGATTTCTACTGAAAACACGTTTTGATGAATCATTCACCATAGCCGTTGGGCGTGTGATGAGAATGTTGGCTCAGATCGGCTTTAATGGGAGTAGCCACCGCGCGTTTGCAAAACTCTTACCGTTAATGCCGCAAGCGCCTCGTTTCGTTTTCACCGGGACCGGAAATCAATCATTGGCGATATGCACCGCCAGACTCAGCAAGCATTGTAACCGATTAATGACCGCACTTTCTTCCGTTTGTCTGCTATGAAGAATTTACGCTTCACCGGGCGCGTTTAAAGGCGTCATCGCTATGGTTTTGCGGCGAAGTTGGATGAATTAGATCGACCTGAGAGGTTCATCAACCCGCGGAAATGTTCTGAACCGTAAGGTATTGTCCAGGCTTTGGTATTAAAGACCGAGCAGGGCAGATTGCCGTTGTAATAGCTTAAATATTAGACGCTATGGTGCAGTGCTTTATTAATTTCAAGGTCCATCTGGCATCGGGAAAACATCGCTGCTAAAAGCGACATGGCGGGATTATCCTTTTGAGTCGTGGGGCTGGTGGAGACATCCTTGTGTGACCAGTATGTCGCTTTACAACGTCGCTCTGTCTGCCATCAAAGGCGCGATTACGTGAAGCAATTTGCTATCCAGAGGTTGGTCCTTATCATCCTGAGTTGGAAACACTCGCGGATTGTTGTTGCATTTTGGATAAATACCTCGCGATAGCCAGTGATATAGATAACGATTGGCGGGCAATTTTGTCGCCAGGTGAATTACTGCGCGTATGGCATTTGTTCGGATTTTACTGGCGAGACCTGAGAGTGGTCTTTTGGGTGAAACCACATCAGCACTGATGAGACCAACCGAGGTACCTCCTTTATAAAACAATTCGAGGCAGTGGTTTACCCATTACTGCCGTCATTTCTGAGCGTGGGTCGTATTGGCGCTAAGAATACTGCATCGTTCCATAACCAAAGCAACTAGATTTGGCGGTCTCGCATCGTCTCAAAATAATAAAAGGCTAAATGATTATGACTTTAGCCTCTTTTACTAAACCACGATTGAACTTCTATAGAAGTCTCTCTCAAGGCTTTGCTACACATCCCAATCCCCCTATAATTCCCCCAATGCCACCAATTTGCACTCTCACAATGCTCAAATAAAACCATTGCCAAAAAGTCGCTATTTCTTTACATCGCATGACACTCGCTTCAACATGCGATGCTGCTATATCTCTGCGTATCGCAGGTGACCTGGGTGGGTGTGGAAGAGATTTTGCAGTCATCTAAACATTGTTGTGATGTGTGGTGGTCTTATTTTCCTAAGCGCTGGCCACCTCAGCGTTTTATTAACGGCGAAAAGCCTCGAATGACATTCAACGTGTCAATAGAGTCTTGCTAGCCAGCATCTTGCAAATCACCCACTCATTCTTTTATCGTATGGCTGGTATTGGCGAAACCGTCGTGGTTTATGAAGTCTTTTACGTCACAGTTGGTGCTCCCGCTGAGACGCTTTGCTGTAAGCCGCAAATGTCGTTTACCAATTAGCGATTAGTGTACCCGTCTGTTGAGATCATCAAAAGTGCGTCATTCACCGCATGATTGCCCTGCCTTGTGAGAAATGGGATTCTATGCTTGAGCGGACTGCGATGAACCACATCTTAGGCAACTGACTTGTCTTTATCACCAAGTCCTTATCACACATTACGAGATAAGTTGGTTACTTATAGCTGCTTATTGCTTTGCAGTCAGCTTATTTGGCGCTCTCTCTTTATGTGACTATTCACTAAATATTATTTCAAAGAGGCTGCGCATTTCCGTTTATATAAGATTTAAGCAAAAGCAAAGAAATGGGTGAGTCCCGGTTGGATGCTCATGGGACAAGTTGCCTCTGTGGGTTCGGACCCAAAGGCTTGAATATGGTATCAAACTTATTCTGCTTTTGGCGTGGTCGATCAATGCAGCTGTCGTACCATTGCGACCTGCGGGTAGAAGAAGGTGCGGTTGCATAGTTTTCGCGAGATAATTTCCAAATGAAAAGCATGTAATCCGCAAGTTAGTGCGATCTTATGCGCTGGCGGCAAAAGATTACGATCGCAATCGCCAATTAGTTCTTGGTGTTTTCGAAAATACGCTTTATTTAATGGCGATTCTCTCTGCCTGTATTGTATTTCACCCCATGCCTTACTGGCTTGTTTGGCTAGGTGATCATCTTCCGTCAAATATACCCGAGCAACTCGTACAAGCTATTATTGCTTGCTTATTAATCAGTGCAACGCAGTGTTTTGGATGCGCGGTCGTTAGCCATTGCGCGTCCACCGTAAAACAATGCAATATCTGTCGTCCTGCATCAATCGATCTGTTTAACCACGGTGCCTTTGGCTTATTATTTGTTCACACCAGGTTATAATCCGAGTGAGATTTGCCTTTTGTGGGTAAATTTAGCATTTCCGATGGTCATCTCACAACTCTATCAGATTATATTTTTATTAATAAAAGATCAAATTTGAACCAATCAAAAGAATTTGTGTATCTCATATATTTAGTGAATGTCGGCGTGGTGTTTGCCTGCGCTATTAGGTGCCACCATCTATATGTCCGATACTGCCACGCAGCTATTCTTTGTTGGAATTTATTGGACAAATCCATGTTTTAGAAATGAGTATTAATCTGTGTCATTTTAATCTTCGGATTAAACACAGCAGATTTCTTGTTTAGCTCTTTAAAGAAAAGAGTAAAATGAATCAACTCTTATTGATTTACAAAACAAGCGAATCCTATTGTCGAACTGATCAAAAGATATTCGACGTATTTTATTTCGACTACCCACTTCATTTGAACGTGGGCGACGGTATGACGTGTCCACGGGCCCGAGCAATAAAGATCACCATATTAATGTGACCTGCAAAACTTGTTGCGAATACTGATTTAGATCCTTGACGAGTTAAAAGCGAAAGTTTCGCACCAAACACCACCGGCATCCTTTTACGCGGTGGCGGCAACTTACGGCCGATCTTTATTCGCAGCACCAAAAGATCCGTAAGAAATAGCAGACAATTTCCGAATAATCGCATTATTGTGTTGCCACAAACTGCTTTGTATTTTAAACACGAAGAAAATCTGCAAAAATCAGCCGCATCTTTTCCGTAGCCACAGCGATTGCCATCTACTGGCTCGGCGTGACGAAAGAACAGAGAACCTATTTACAATTTCTCAAAATCATGTTTATTTGTCACCGGACATGGCTCATCAGCTTTATGGCACCATGGAAACGAAACAAGGCAAAACTGGTGAGCAGCTTACTGCCTCACGCAAAAGATATTGAAGCGAGTGATATCGAGAAAATATCCTCGTTCAACTGCCTGCTAACAGCAATGTAAAAGACTGGGAAGATATTCTTTCAACAGAAGACGATGTTGTTTTAGCGGTAAGCTGGAATGAGTAAAATGGCCAATAAAGCTTTGGTCTGGGTTGGCTGAAAAGATCTCTGCCATCAGTTTTGGTATGCCTATACTCAACGTCATTGTAAAACGTGTTGCACAAGTATTCTTAACGAATGATAAAAGTCACCACGCTCGCTTACATGGTCATATTTTCTCTTGCTTGTTAGAAATTCCAAATCGTGTTTGGCGATAACTCTTATGGTAAAAATAGTAGCTATACCGGGAATTATGGACCAAAGAGCTAGATTTTTGTTGAATTGGATAAATAATGTTTGAATTGAAAAACTGATTACAGCCATGATTCTTCCATTTAATATTTTTAGTTTTATGGGGACTTTCACTTATTCAGCTAAATTCAATTTCGACATTGCCAATTTTCGACCGCACTTGGTTTCTCCCTACTCTATCTTTTAAGCATTCTCACTGCACAAGTACTTAAAGACAGTCTCATTACTGAAGATAATTTAACACTGCAAGATTATCAACAAGCGCAAGCGATCGTTTTGCTGGGTGGTGGCTTGCGTGATAACAAAGAACTTTACGCACCATTAGCTTCAACAGGTATTCAACTTGAACGCTTACGCTATGCCGCATTCTTGCAAAAAGAAACACACTTGCCATTATTAATTACAGGGGCGAGCCCAACTGGCGCCATTGAGGCAAAAATTGCCGCAGAAGAACTCCAAAACTTCTTTAATGTGCCAACTAAATGGATTGAATCTAAAGCACTTACCACCAAAGAAAATGCACTTTTCACCAAACAAATGTTGGAAAAAGAAGGTATTCACAAAATTATTTTAGTCACCAATGAATGGCATATGCAGCGTGCAAAATTATTGTTCCAACAACAAGGTTTTGATGTGTTACTTGCAAGTGTAGGTGAAGGCATTACACCTGACAGTTATGGACTTAATATGATGCATTTTATTCCGCAAGGTGACGCAATTACGAAGAATATGCAATTACTCAAAGAGTGGATTGGATATTGGAAAGAGCGCTAAAGTGCGGTCGAAAGATCACAAATTAGATAATGTTAAGAGGAAGAAAAACATGAGTCAAATTACACGCGAACAAATGTTTCAGGTATTCGAAAATCGCTGTTCCACGCGTTATTACGATCCGAATATTAGCCAAGAAGATTTCGCGGCTATTTTAGAATTTGCTCGTTTATCGCCAAGCTCTGTTGGTTCTGAGCCATGGAAGTTCTTAGTGATTCAAAATAAAGCATTACGCGATAAACTCAAACCTTTTAGCTGGGGTATGCAATATCAATTAGATGATTGTAGCCATTATGGTGATCATTCTTGCTAAGAAAAATGCACGCCATGACACGCCTTTCTTCCGTGATGTAGAGAACGTAAAGGTTTACAAGGTGAGCAGTTAGAAAAAGCTTTTGCATAAAATATAAAGGCTTTAAAGAAGTTGAAATGAAAACCGCAGAAAAGCGAGCGTGCATTATTTGATGGACAACAAACAAACTTACATTGCATTAGCCAATATGCTAACTGGTGCCGCCGCTATCGGTAGATTCTTGCCCAATTGAAGGCTTTTAACTACGATAAAATGAATGAAGTTTTAGCCGTGAAGGTCTTTTTGATCCAAATGAATGGGGCGTATCTGTGGCAGCAACATTTAATCGTGCGAGAGACATTGCAAAAATCTCGTAGACCAATTCGAAGAAATCGTCACTTGGGTTGAATAATCTATTTTTCAACAAATGCAGGCGGCAAACGCTGCCCTCTATCCACCAAACAAGGCTGCTCCCCAGTTTACAGCCCTGATCGTGCATATAACGCTTTAGTGCAAAAAGATCATAATTGTGCCCGCAATATACATTTCGCGTATGGCCTCGCCTTTTTGATTTGAAACCAGTTAAACCGTACCAATGGCCTCAATCGCTTTGCGACATTTCTCGCATAGCGTACTAACGCTGCAAAAAGGTGAAAGCATTAATCCTGTGCCCAGAGACGCATGCAAACGTAGCTACACACACCAATAAAGATCCAGCATATAAGCGAAATAGCACAAAATAGCGCCACCACACGGTCGCATACCAATAGTCAAAATCACTAAGAGCTGAGATTTTAAATCACTACTGATTGCTTGCTGTTGATTATTCGGTAGATGTTGATGCCCACAACTACATTGTGTTTGACTACTGCTGCTTTCGCTCATATCGAGAGTAGCGTGTATGTTCCAATCTGTTTTGGGTACTGATTGGATCGATGTAATGCCAAAAGATTGCTTTTTCTGCACTTTCTCAGACCTTGAGCAATCCAATAAATCCCTTAATGCCACTAATAAAAATTAGGCGCTGCCGCCCAGCCTTCACTGGCTAAGTTTCTACATATATATAGGCGGAAAGATTAAAGTATCACTACCACAATGGAGGTTGCAGCAACTGCGACAAAACCTTGCATAAGAGAGAAAGCAAGCTTTAAGCGTACGCTGGTCTTAAGTTGACTTTCGTGCGCCAGAAAGATAAACTAGCGATAATAAACGTTTGCCATGCCCAGGCCCCATGCGCTGCCATGCACTACTATAAGAAAAAGGCGGCAAAGATCAACCACAATCCTGCTGTTGATGAATGTGCTTGAATCGATGTAGATTTTCAGAAATCAACTGATTAAAGGCTTTTGCCAATCAGCAACACGCAAACAGCCAAAGGTAATAATGCGAAGATAATCGCTAATAAACCAATAAAAGTGCGATCAGTTTTAACTTCATTTTATTCACACTTAATTTTTACTTTCTGCTAAACAATACACCAAGGGAATCATCTTCATGCGATTTATCCAATGATGATGCGTAAGATTGAATCATCGACATTGGGTTCCAGCATCTCTCCTTTGCAGTTTGCAGGAAGTGATGAAAAATCAACCGCTCTTTTGCAGTTTCTGCATACCGCATTGCCATAATAAGTGCGGTCATAAGTCATCAGCGTAAATTCATTGTTTTGCAAGGCTCTGAGTTGAGCTAAAAAGAAAATCAAAACAATATTCCACCTCATTCTTTCACACGCATACCGTAATTTTTCAGGGTGTTTTTGTATTTAATTTTTGATATCTTTGTCAAAGACATAACTAAAAGTAATGTTCATTCTCACAACGTTCGCCATGACTTCATCAACTAATTTCTGTTGGGCAGCCTTATCTCCCTTTTGCCTGCTTCACATCATACAGACAGCTGAAGAACTGGCTTCATCAGTGACCACTGCGTTGAGAAACCAATTAATTGATTATCTTTCACTAAGGGTTTCGTTTGCATATCAATGAATGCGTGGGGATGCGCTAGCGCTGAAAAAGGCGAAATCAGCAATAATCCAAGAGGTAATTTTTAAAACATAAATAAGAGAAAAAGAGTGGCTAAATGATTGAATAGACAGATTTTTATCATGTGGAAGTTCCCAATCAAAATCGAATAAAATCAGTCAAAAAGTAAAAATCCTATAGATTTTACTGATTTTTATCAAAAATGATTCATTCGCATTTCCCTTATAACTGAAATTTATGTACCTATCTGTTTCGTCAAGTGATTGCTTGATATTCATAAAGTTCCTAAAATAAAATAATCATAAATATAGCTAAACCACTTTTCCTACCACCCCTGTATGGGTGGTTTGCCTTTCAAATAGCTTATTCCCAAACATCAAGTAAAATAACCGTACTTTTATTCACTAACATCGAGAGAATTATGTCAACGCAATTTGTATATACGATGCACCGTGTCGGCAAAGTGGTGCCACCGAAGCGTCATATTTTGAAAGATATTTCTTTAAGCTTCTTCCCTGGTGCCAAAATCGGGGTGCTCGGCTTAAATGGTGCGGGTAAATCAACCCTTTTACGCATTATGGCGGGTGTGGATAAAGAGTTCGAAAGGTGAAGCTCGTCCACAACCGGGTATTAAGATTGGTTACCCACAGGAACTAAAACTGATCCGCAACAAACTGTGCGTGAAGCGGTAGAAGAAGCCGTTTATGAAGTAAAAATGCACTGACTCGTTTAGATGAAGTTGTATGCACTTTATGCGGATCCTGATGCGGATTTCGATAAACTCGCAGCAGAACAAGCAAATCTTGAATCGATTATTCAAGCACACGATGGTCATAATTTAGATAACCAATTAGAGCGTGCTGCAGATGCATTACGTTTACCGGATTGGGATGCAAAAATCGAGCATTTATCTGGTGGTGAGCGTCGTCGTGTGGCGCTTTGTCGTTTATTACTCGAAAAACCAGACATGCTCTTATTAGATGAACCAACCAACCACTTAGACGCGGAATCGGTAGCATGGTTAGAGCGCTTCTTACATGACTACGAAGGCACTGTCGTGGCGATTACCCAGCGACCGTCTGCTTCCAGATAACGTAGCAGGTTGGATCTTAGGAAGCTGATCGTGGTGAAGGTATTCTGGGAAGGTAACTACTCTTCTTGGTTAGAGCAAAAAGAGAAACGCTTAGAGCAAGAACAAGCCGCTGAAAATGCGCGCCAAAAATCGATTGCGAAAGAATTAGAATGGGTACGCCAAAACCCTAAAGGTCGTCAAGCGAAAAGCAAAGCACCGTATGGCGCGCTTTCGATGAATTGAACTCTGGCGAATATCAAAGACGTAACGAGACCAATGAACTCTTTATTCCACCTGGTCCACGTTTAGGTGATAAGGTTATTGAGGTAGAACATCTCACTAAATCTTACGGCGACCGCACTTTAATTGATGATTTATCATTTAGCATTCCAAAAGGTGCTATCGTAGGTATTATCGGGGCGAATGGTGCGGGTAAATCTACCCTATTTCGTATGCTTTCAGGTCAAGAACAACCCGATAGTGGCTCAATTACGATGGGTGAAACCGTTGTACTTGCTTCTGTGGATCAATTCCGTGATTCAATGGATGATAAGAAAACTGTTTGGGAAGAAGTGTCTAACGGACAAGATATTCTCACTATTGGTAACTTTGAAATTCCAAGCCGTGCCTATGTTGGGCGTTTCAACTTCAAAGGCGTAGATCAACAAAAACGTGTGGGCGAATTATCAGGTGGTGAACGTGGTCGTTTACACTTAGCAAAACTTCTACAACGTGGTGGTAACGTACTGTTATTGGACGAACCGACCAATGACTTAGACGTTGAAACTTTACGTGCGTTAGAAAATGCGATCTTAGAATTCCCAGGCTGTGCCATGGTGATATCCCATGACCGTTGGTTCTTAGACCGTATTGCGACTCATATCTTAGATTACGGTGATGAAGGTAAAGTGACTTTCTATGAAGGTAACTTCTCTGACTACGAAAGAGTGGAAAAAGAAAACCTTAGGTGAGGCCGCAACACAACTAACATCGTATTAAATATAAGCGTATTGCAAAAATAAGAAATAAAGTGCGGTCACTTTTTGACCGCACTTTCCTCTTTACATCTGGAGTGATTATGTTAGTTTATTTGCACATTGTTTGTGCATTTTTAAGTTTAGGATTATTAATTATCCGTGGGGGAATGCAATTAAGTGGGAAAGATTGGCGAGCGATTAAACTGCTAAAAATTTTACCGCACTTAGTTGATACACTTTTTAATTGCAAGCGGCTTAACGATTTTCTTCTCTGGTCGGTTATCAGTTACAAAGCTGGCTGGTCATGAAAATCATCATGCTTGTGCTTTATATCTTCTTCTCGGCTAAATATTTTAGTCGTAAAGCGGTCAATCCAAAAAGTGCATTTCTGGCATTTGCCTTGTTAAGTTTCTTAGGTGCAATGTTCTTTGCTTACCAACCAAACTTTATGGAAGGTTAGTGATGAAAAATCCATCTTCAATTGAAGATGGATGTCTTATCTCTTAACCACCAGCTAATTTTACTTTTAAACCCTTTTTGTTCTAAAAAGTTGTTTAAGTAAATCGCGTTTTCGCCTTGAATCTCAATATTGCCGTCTTTAACCGAACCACCACAACCACAACGTTTTTTAAGTTCAGCCGCTAACTTTTTCAATTCATCATCAGATAAATCTAGCCCAGTAATCACTGAAACACCTGCGCCTTTTCGGCCACTGGTTTGTTTTTGGATGCGAACCACACCATCACCCTTAGGGCGTTGTACCGGCTCTTTTTGCGCTTTAATTCGCCCCACTTCGGTAGAATAAACTAAAGTACTCTCTGTCATATTACTCAATTGATGCATTAATTGAACGAAGCACTTCAGCTGGATTTTCAGCTTGAGTAATTGGACGACCGATTACTAAATAATCAGAACCAGAACGAATAGCTGCTGCTGGTGTCATGACGCGACGCTGATCACCAAAATCACTACCAATTGGACGAATCCCTGGGGTGACTAATTTAAAATCAGGACCACAAGTATTACGTAAAATCTCCACTTCTTGTGGCGAACAAACAACTCCATCTAATCCCGCACGCTGTGTTAAATTTGCAAGACGCAAAACGTGTTCAAGTGGCGAGGAATTAATACCAATTTGCAACAAATCTAAATCTTCCATGCTTGTTAATACAGTTACCGCGATTAATAACGGCGCATCTTTTCCATAAGGCTCAAGAATTTTCTTCGCCTCTTCCATCATTTTTAAACCACCGCTAGCATGGACATCCACCATCCATACGCCTAAATCAGCCGCAGAACGCACGGCTCTTGCCACAGTATTCGGAATATCATGAAATTTTAGGTCGAGGAAAACATCAAATTGACGCTCGTGTAATTGTTTAACGAAACTGGTTCCCAGTGTAGTAAACATTTCTTTACCCACTTTTAAACGGCATAAGCTTGGATCAATTTGATCCACAAGGGATAATGCTTCAGCTTCCGTTTCGTAATCTAATGCAACGATTACTTTGCTATTCATAATTTTACCTCACTGTGTCAATTAATTATGTTCAGGTTTGATGGTTTCCCACTGTTTGCAAGAAGGACAATTCCACATTAATTTATGGGTTTGATAACCGCAATTAGAACAACGATAACCAAAGCCTTGCTTAATTCTCTCACCCACCATTTTATGTAGCAAAATTAAGCTTTCTTTACCTCGGCCTTCCTCTGCATCATCAATTTGGAATTGAATAAAACGATGGAAAATAGATGTACTTGGATGTTTTGTGAGTTGTTGATAAAGCTTTGATTGCGCTGCACTCTTACCATCTTTCTCTTCAATCACACTCGCTAACATTAAATCGACTTTTGTATTGTTAATCTGCTGACTGGCTCGAATCAAGAATAACTCAAAGTTATCTCTTTCTCCTAATTCATCATAACAATATTTGAGTGTTTTCAACACTTCTCCAATGTAAATTGGATTTTGATTAAGAATATTCTCCAAAAAATGAATGGCTTGACGGTAGTTTTTATCTGCCATTTCTAAGTCAGCAAGAAGCATTGATGCTCTCACACTCGTTAGAGATACATTCAACGCTTTTTGTAAAATGCTGCGTTTTTCGACTGCACTTTCAAGTTCACCACTTAAGGCATATTCACAATAACATTGTGCTAATTCCACATTATTTTCTTTAGGGGAAATTTTAGCTAGTTTCTCTGCAATATTAACGGCTTTTTCCATTCTTTTTATCTTTTTGGTAAATCACTAAAAGCTGTTGGAGTGCATTTTCAGCAAACTCTGGTTCATCCACCATAATGATGTAAAGGGCTTCCGCACGGTCGTAAACACCCACCGCCATGAAATCTCTTAGCGAGTTGCTGTTTAGCTAATAACTTTTGTTCGAAAGAATAATTGGGACTACGATCAAGGGCTTGATGGATTCTTAAAAGCGATCCACTTCGCCTCGAGAACGGAAAAAGGTTACCGAGCGTTAGCTCAGCTTCAAATTGAGAGTTGCTTTCAATTTCATTTTCTGTTTCTTGTTTTTGCAACGTATCAGAAAGCAAATCAACGGCTTTATCCGTTTTGATTGAGCAAAATTGACCCCCGTGACATAATCACGGGAGAGTTTATTACTCGCATATCTTCCTGAGCTTTCTTGGCACTCTGATGCCCATATACCAACCATAAGCGGCTATTGGAAGCAGAAAGAGTAATTCGAGCATTATACTGCCTTATCGCGAGTAGTCGTTAATTCGTTAATCTGTAATGTTTGACGTTTAACTTGACGCGCTAACGACATATTTTTGAATTTTAATTTTAAGTAAAAAAGAATCCGGTAATTAACCAACCTAAAATTAATCCAAAGCCAAATAAAATGGCAACTAATGTTGAAAGTTGGAATTGGCTTTCAGCAACAATGTAGTTAAAGGTGATTACTTGATCATTATTTGCTCCTATAGTTACCGCAACAAGTACGATAGCCAATACAATAATGAGCCCAAGAATATATTTAATCATCACAATCTCCTTTGTTAAGAATAGGTTCATTATGCCAAAATTTGTAATAAAAAACGACACCTAAGTGTCGTTTTATTGATATCGATTGAATGTTTAAGCAAAAACATTTACGCGATCTTTTAATTCTTTACCCGCTTTAAAGTGCGGTACAGATTTAGCATCTAATTTTACAGAATCACCGGTTTTAGGATTACGACCTACTCGCGGTTGACGATGGTGTAAAGAGAAGCTACCAAAACCACGAACTTCAATACGATTACCCTCTTCTAAAGATTGTGCAATGAGTTCAAGAATATCCTTTACAATACCTTCACTTCTTTTGCGGATAAAGTTGGGTGCTTTGTTGATAGATTTTCAATTAGTTCAGATTTAGTCATCGTCAACTCTCCTTTAAATTTATACTTAAACTTGTTATTAAGACTTACAGGTAATGCATTAGTTCATAATAAATTACCGCTAAATCCCTGTTAATTATAGCTGGTAGTAATAAGGCTGGTCACGACCCAGCTCGTAATGACGTGAATTAATTAGTTCACCTTTAGCTGCTTTGAAAGCTTCAGCCATTGCGTTTGGAATAGCAAACTATCTTCTTGTTTGTTATTCACATTTGCAACTGCAGCTGCTTCTTCAACTGATCTTTCGCTTTTACAGATAAGTGAACGATACGTGCTTTACGATCCAACACCGGTATATTTCGCTTCAACTACATCACCTGCTGCAACTTCATTTGTTAAGTCTGCTGCACGGATATAACCTTCAACGCCACCTGCTAATTCAACTTTAGCCCTTTAGCGTCAGCTTCAACAACAGTTGCAGAAACTACTGCGCCCTTCTTGTTAACAGCTACGAAGTTGTTGAATGGATCATCTTCGATTGTTTGATACCCTAAAAGAAATACGTTCTTTCACTGCATCTACTGCTAATACTAGCAGAAACTTTCGTCACCTTTTTTTGTAGTTACAGAACTGCTTCTTCACCTGCTACATTCCAAGAAATGTCAGATAAATGAACTAAACCGTCGATACCACCTTCAAGACCGATGAAGATACCGAAATCAGTGATTGATTTGATTTTGCCAGTAACTTTTGTCGCCTTTGTTGTGAGTTTCAGCGAATTGAGTCCATGGGTTAGGGTTTGCATTGTTTTTAAACCTAAAGAAATACGACGACGTTCTTCGTCAACTCTAACACCATTACTTCAACTGTATCGCCAGACTTACAACTTTAGATGGGTGAATGTTTTTGTTAGTCCAATCCATTTCAGAAACGTGAACTAAACCTTCAACACCATCTAAGATTTCAACGAAACAGCCGTAGTCTGTTAAGTTAGTTACTTTACCAGTTAATTTGCTGTTTACTGGGTGGTTTTCAGCGATAGCAACCCAAGGATCTTGACCTAATTGTTTTAAGCCTAAAGATACGCGAGTACGATCTTTGTCAAATTTTAATACTTTAACAGTCACTTCGTCGCCAACATTCACGATTTCGCTTGGGTGTTTAACACGTTTCCAAGCCATATCAGTGATGTGTAATAAACCGTCAACGCCACCTAAATCTACGAATGCACCGTAGTCAGTTAAGTTTTTAACGATACCTTTAACTTCTGAACCTTCAGCTAGGTTCTCAAGGATCTGTTCACGTTCTTGGCTGTTTTCAGATTCGATCACTGCACGACGAGAAACAACAACGTTGTTACGTTTTTGATCTAATTTGATTACTTTGAATTCTAATTCTTTACCAAGTAGGTGATCAGCTTCACGTGCAGGACGTGTATCAACTAATGAACCTGGTAAGAATGCACGAACACCGTTTAACTCAACTGTGAAACCGCCTTTCACTTTACCGTTGATTAAACCGATAACGGTCGCTTTTTCTTCGTAAGCTTTTTCTAATTCAATCCAAGATTCGTGACGAACCGCTTTCTCACGAGAAAGTTTAGTTTCGCCGTAACCATCTTCAACTGCATCTAAAGCTACGTTTACTGTGTCGCCAACTTTAACTTCAAGTTCACCTTGAGCGTTTTGGAATTCAGCAACAGGAATCGCAGATTCAGATTTTAAGCCTGCATCAACAAGTACAAAGCCTTTTTGAATAGCAACAACAGTACCGCTAACGATTGAACCTTGACGGGTTTCAAGGCCTTTTAATGATTCTTCAAAGAGTTGAGCAAAAGATTCTGACATATAAATAATCTTCTTAATTTAAGTTAATAACATCCACATTAAGATCCATAAAATGCGGGGTTGAGGATAAATGTCTATTCTTCCTTGAATAAACAGTTAAATCGAAATTGACGCTTTTTTTGTTGAATATAATCCAACGCTTGAGCAATGACCCTCATCAATACTCAATGTTGTACTATCTAACAATAAAAGCATCATCAGCCGGTTTCAATGGCGCAACCTCACGATTTCTATCACGAAAATCGCGTTCTTGTATCTCGGCTAAAATCTGTGCAAAGTTACCATTAATTCCCTTATTTTTGCAACTGTTTATAGCGTCTTTTTGCACGTTCTTCCGCACTCGCGTCTAAAAACAGTTTAACTTGTGCATTTGGAAAAACCACGGTTCCCATATCTCGCCCATCCGCAATCAGGCCGTCATTTTTACCAAAATCCTGCTGAAGTTGCAGTAAAGCTGCTCGAACTTTAGGGAAAACAGCCACTTTTGAAGCGGCTTCCGCCACTTCTTGCGTACGGATTAAATGACTCACATCCATCCCACCAAGAAGCACATTGACTTCTCCATTTTTCGGGATGAACTGAATATCTAAATGACGGGCTAACTCCGCTAATCCATCTTCATCGGTTAAGTCTGCATGACGTTTCAACGCAGCCAATGCAGTCACGCGATAAATCGCACCACTATCTAATAAGGTAAAACCTAATTTTTCTGCCAATGCGTAACAAAGTGTTCCTTTACCTGCCCCACTTGGGCCATCAACAGTAATAATCATACCCATACATTATCTCTTATAATCTTTCTATCATGCCCAATACTAATGCCGAGGATTGTTTTGCTGCAAGCGGGAGAAATTCTTCAAATGACATACTTGCTTCGCCATCGCCTGCATCTGAAATGGCTCGAACGACCACAAAAGGTACGTTAAAGGCATGACAAACTTGTGCAATCGCGGTTGCTTCCATTTCTACGGCTGTCACATTGGGAAAATCCGCTTTAATTTGAGCAATTTTTTCTTCGCTATTAATAAAACTATCACCCGAGCAAATTAAACCACGTTTTTACATTTTGCCCTTGTGACTGGGCAATTTCATCAGCTAAATCGGCTAATTGTTTATCTGAAAGAAAAGCCGCTGGATTAGCGGGTAATTGGCCTTTTTCATAGCCAAATGCCGTCACATCTGCATCGTGATAGCGGGTTTCATCGGAAATAACGATATCGCCTACTTTTAAACCTTTTGCGACACCACCTGCTGAGCCGGTATTTAAAACCACATCCGGTTTAGCCAATTGTAATAAAGCTGTAGTGCCAATAGCTGCCGCGACTTTACCAATCCCAGATTGCAATAATGCGACTTCTTTACCATTAATTTTGCCTTCAAAAATGACCGCACTTGCAACTTTTGTTTCTTTTTTATCTGTCATTAACTGGGATAAAATTTCCACTTCTTGTGCCATTGCACCAACAATCCCGATTTTCATTATTTTTTCCTTTCTTGTTCGAGTTTATTTACTAAGAAATCTAATACTGCTACGCCATAATCATCGTTATACAGCGTACTCGCGGTGAGCACATATTTTCCGCCCACAACCACATAAGGGAAAGTAAAGACACCATATTCTTCTGTCAAATAAATGGCGTTACTCACATCCTCTTTCACTTCTTTGGAATGGACGACTTTATTAAATTCAGCTTTACTGATCCCTTGCGAGACTATCCATTCACGCATCTTATCTAATGACGATAATTCGGTATAACGTGCCTTTTCAGAGGTTTCAAATAACAGCGTATCTGACAACTCGCCTACTTTTTAAACGCTGTAAGGTATAAAATATTGTCGCTGAAAATTTTGCTTCATTCGTAGCTACTGGGTATTCATCTAATGCCACTTTATTTGGGCGAATTTGGCTATAAAGCTGCAAGATGTCTTGAGCTGAAGAACAAACTCGACAGTCATAATCAAAGAAAAACTGGATCGGAATTTTTACGATCGCTTCTTTTGAGCTTGTTCAATGGGTTCTTGATATGAAAAATAATCTCGACCATCTTCAAACTGTACGACATTCGCTGGCGGCAAGTGTGGTGGATTTTTAGCAGAAAAATCCTTTTGCACTGATATTGCCGAATGCGACATTCGTCACACTCAGCAATATCATTGCAAAGGATCCTTTTAATAATTTATTCTGCCAAACTTTTTTCATAAATTAACCAATTGGTTCAATATAATCGACTAATAATTGGACGTTTCGATTTCCACGAAACTCATTAATTTCTAACTTATAAGCAAATTTTGCCTGCTTAATCGACAAATCGGGATAATACCGAGTATCGATATTAAACGCAATGGCATCTAATAATGGACCACCATTTTTAGGCTCTACAAGCATTTTTAAGTGATTTTGATTTTGCCCGATCGCGCGTTGCTCAAAAATTTTAAATTCACCATCAAAAACAGGCTCAGGAAAAGCTTGTCCCCAAGGCCCGCCAGATTTTATCACTTTTGCTGTTTCAATACTAAATTCATTTGATTGAAGTTCGCCATCCGTCCAAATCACACCTTGTAATTGATCTTCATTTAACCAATCTTGCACCGTTTGATTAAAAATCTTTTGAAAATCAGGGAAAAAGCTTTCTTTAATGCTTAATCCTGCAGCCATGGCATGACCGCCAAATTTTAAAATCATATCAGGATGTTGGGAATGAATGCGCTCTAATACATCGCGCATATGCAAGCCTTCAATTGAACGCGCAGAACCTTTTAAAATACCTTCTTGATCTTGCGCAAAAGCAATAACGGGTCGATGGTATTGATCTTTGATTCGAGAAGCCACAATACCTAATACACCTTGATGCCAATCTGGCTGGAATAAGGCTATTCCCATCGGTAATTCATCAGAAAGTGCGGTGAGATTTCGGCAAATTTCTAAGGCCTCCAACTTCATGCCTTGTTCAATTTCTTTTCTAGCCTGATTTAAGCTGTCCAAATCCAAGGCTTGCGCTCTAGCCTCTTGCATACTTTCTGCAAGTAATAACTCCACACCAACAGACATATTATCTAATCGACCCGCAGCATTTAAACGGGGTGCAATCGCAAAGCCTAAATCCGACGAACAAAGTTTTTCAACTTCCCGATTAGCCACTTCAGCGAGAGCAATAATTCCTGGTCGACAACGCTTCGCACGAATTCGCATCAACCCTTGATGGGCTAAAATACGGTTATTTTGATCAAGTGGAACAACGTCTGCAATCGTGCCGAGCGCGACTAAATCCAGTAATTCAGTAAAATTAGGCTGTGTTTCAGCCGTAAAAATACCCAATTCGCGAAATTTAGCACGCAAAGCGAGCATTAAATAAAACGCCACACCTACGCCGGCTAAACATTTTGAAGGGAAATCACATTGTTGCAAATTTGGATTAACAATGGCATCAGCATTCGGCAGTATTTCTGGTGGTAGTGATGATCGGTAATCAGTACCTTCACCCCTTGCTCTTTTAAATACGCCACGCCCTCAAAAAGACGATACCCCGTTATCTACCGTCATTAATAACTGTACGCCTTTTTCCATTGCCATCTCAGCAACAGGCACACTCAAGCCATACCCTTGCTCAAAACGATTTGGCACTAGATATTCCACATCAGTAAAGCCAAGCATACGCAAAGCTAATACTGAAAGTGCTGTACTCGTTGCCCCATCAGCATCAAAATCACCGACAATAACAATCTTTTGTTGCTGTTGATAAGCATCAACCAATAAGCTCACGGCTTGTTGAATACCGTGTAATTGATTGGGATTCAGCATTGATTGCAAAAGTGCGGTCTAATTCTTGGCTATTTTTGATATGACGAGAACGATAGAGACGATCGAGTAATGCATTATCTGAAACAGGATTTCCGGCAGGAATTTCACGACGTTTGATGAGTTTTTTCACGGTGTTTTGTTATTTAAAATTATCATCCAAAGAAACTACAATATGCGCTTTGATGATATGAATATTTTAAGGGCGTATATCATACGCCCTCACTACTAACAATTATTGCGCTGATTCTTGTAACACAGCTAATAAATCTTGAGGTTTTAAATATCCGCCAAGCACTTCACCTGTTGAAGTCACAATACTTGGCGTACCTTTCACACCAAGTTGTACACCTAAATCATAATGTTTTTTCACAATGTTAGGTGTTTTCAATTCTTTTGGTAAGTTACCTTTTTCTGCTTCGTTCAATGCAAATACAGGATCTTTCGCTGTCCAAATGGCTTCCATTTGGCGAGCAGTTTCATTCATTCCAGCACGTGGGAATGCAAGATAACGAACGGTAATACCTAAATCATTATATTCTTTCACTTGTTGATGAAGGATGTGACAATAATGGCAAGTAATATCCATGAATACGGTTACAACATATTTTTCATTTTTTGCCGGATAAATGATCATTTCGTTTTTTAACGCATTCACTTTATCCGCTAAAAGTTTACCTGCCACATCAACTGGGCCTTTATTCGTTAATTCATACATTTTGCCTTGCAAAACATATTGACCATTTTCACTTACATATAAAATGCCTTGATCAGTCACCGCTGTTTTAAGACCTTTTTACTGGTGAATCTTTCACTTCAATATTTTTTTCGCACCTAATGCCTGTAACTTCGATTTAATCTCAGCATCAGTCGCCATTGCAGTGGCAGAAGCTGTGATTAAAAAGTGCGGTCAGTAATTTCTTCATATTTCTTTGTTCCTAAATTAATGAAAATAAGCGCAAATTATAAAAGTAATTGAGAATTTATGCAAAAATTGTTATTCCTAAAAAATAACCGACTAAAAAAATCAAATAAATAGTTGACTAAATCACTACATTTTTACAATGCGCCACGTACCCATGTAGGGAGTACAAATTTTATTTTATTCAAAAGAGGTTATCTCAATGAAAAATTTATTAAAAATGACAGCTATCGCAGCATTAACTTTCACTTCTATCAATGCATTTGCTGCATCTCAACAAGCTGAAGAAGTGAAAAAGTTTCAAGCGTGGGAAGAAACAGCAAGTAAAAAAACTTGAAGCAAGTTTCGATGCGAGTAGGTGCGGCTTCAGCAACTAGCAATGCAACTGAAACTGAAGCGGCTGTTGCAGCATTTGATAAACAAGCAGCAGAAAATGTAGCAGAATTAGAAGCTTTTGGGAATTAAAAGTGAAGAAGTTTCACCACTTGTTTCTATGTATAAAGAATACGTAGATGCTGAAAAAGAAGTGGTTCAACTAATTTTATCTCAAGTCAAATCACCATCTCTTGACAATGCTGGCAAAGTTCCTGAAGCTGTCGCAAAAGCAAATGCAAAAGATGATGCTATTGACAAATTAGCAGATCAATTAGAAGAAAAATTCCCTGCGGAATAATTTCATTCTTTTTAATCATACTTAAACCTTATTTATTTCAGAAATAAATAAGGTTTTTTTGTTTATCTATAATCTACCCAACCCAAAGCATATCCTTTATAATCCATCTCCAATTTAGCTTAAAAACTTAGTCATTATGTTTGAAATTAATCCAATCAAAAACAAAATCGCCGACCTTTCCGAGCGCACATCTATGCTTCGGGGGTATCTTTGACTTCGATGCAAAAGTTGAACGTTTAGAAGAAGTTAATGCCGAATTAGAACAACCCGATGTGTGGAACGATCCTGAAAAAGCCCAAGCACTCGGGAAAGAACGCGTTTCACTTGAACAAGTGGTTGATACCATCAAGAATTTAGAACAAGGTTTAGAGGATGTTGAAGGGCTTCTTGAATTAGCCGTTGAAGCTGAAGATGAAGAGACTTTCAATGAAGCCGTTGCTGAATTAGATGAACTTGAACAACAACTCGCAAAATTAGAATTCCGACGCATGTTTAGTGGTGAACACGATGCTTGTGATTGTTATGTCGATTTACAAGCAGGCTCAGGTGGTACAGAAGCGCAGGACTGGACGGAAATGTTACTTCGCATGTATCTTCGTTGGGCTGAAAGTAAAGGCTTTAAAACCGAATTAATGGAAGTCTCTGATGGTGATGTGGCAGGTTTAAAATCCGCGACGATTCGTGTTAGTGGCGAATACGCTTTCGGTTGGTTACGTACGGAAACCGGTATCCATCGTTTGGTACGCAAAAGCCCATTTGACTCTAATAACCGTCGTCATACATCTTTTTGCTGCGATTTTTGTTTATCCTGAAATTGATGACAATATTGATATTGAAATCAATCCGGCAGATTTACGTATTGACGTTTATCGTGCATCCGGTGCAGGTGGTCAGCACGTCAATAAAACCGAAAGTGCGGTGCGTATTACTCATATGCCAAGTGGGATTGTCGTGCAATGTCAAAACGATCGTTCTCAACACAAAAATAAAGATCAAGCTATGAAACAATTAAAAGCGAAATTGTATGAGCTTGAGTTACAAAAGAAAAATGCGGATAAACAAGCGATGGAAGATAATAAATCGGATATCGGTTGGGGCAGCCAAATTCGTTCTTATGTGTTAGATGACGCGCGTATTAAAGATCTCCGCACTGGCGTAGAAAATCGTAATACACAAGCCGTGCTAGATGGCGATCTCGATCGCTTTATTGAGGCAAGCTTGAAAGCGGGACTTTAATCATATTCTTTATATAAAAAGAGCGGTCAATTTTAACCGCTCTTTTCTTAATACAAACTTAAACGTTGTAATCGCTGTCTGGCGATTTCTTTGATTTCATCCTTTTTCGCCGTATTCATAATTTCCAAATAAAGTAATTTAGCCAAACCAATATTCACTTGTGTCCCCAATTCCCTCTTCATACAAACGAGCCAAACGGAATCGCCCCTCATTGCTACCCGCATTCGCGGCTTTTTGGAACCATTCAAAGGCTTTGGTAAATTCTTTCTGATTGGTATAAATTTCCCCTAATGTAAGCATGGCATCAGGATCTTTTGTTGCACTGGTTTTCAAATAATTTAATCGCTTGAGCGGTATCTTGTTTTTACATAGTTGTTACCGTTGAAATACATCACTGCCAAATTATTGATGGCTTTGATGCTGCCTCGCTCAGCAGCTTCGCTAAACCACCAATAAGCCAACTCTTTATTTTCATCCACTCCACGGCCTAAATTATAAAGCATCCCTAAATTGCTTTGAGCTTGTAAAATTACCTTCCAAAGCTAAAGGATACATAATTTCAAAACGGCTTTTCCAATCTTGTTTCTCTGCCAGTTTTTGCCTGAGATCCATTTTTGCTGATCCGTCATTTGCGCTTTATCGACCAAATCAATGGTTTTTCATCGCAAATGCTGAACTGCTAAGGTAAGCGTGGCAAAGGAGTAAAAGTTTGGCTAATGTCTTCATCTTATAATGTCGCTATCAATAAAATAATCAAAAAAATGGCGGATGTTCCGAATTCTATTAGACCGACTTGCTTAACCGAAAGTTTCTTGGTTGGTAAATAAATAGCACGAATTAACGCTGGCACAAAAGCAAGTGACAAGACATATTGTTGGGTAAACAAGCAACCGAGTACACAAAGCACGTGGAAAATAATAGAGGCTTTGAGATAAAGCGGATTTTTACGCTCACGCATCATTGATTTGACATAAAGTGTCGTGCCAATAAAAAATAAGCTTGGATACAACGCTACCCACCAGATTTTTTCATCAAAAGTGCGGTCAGAAAAATAATAGGATCCCATACCTGCAAGGGCAAAAATCGTAATACCCGCTAAATCATTGAGAAGATTACGTTCATCTTTTTTCTTGGTGTAATAGATACTCACCAACACAAAAGGAAACATGGCTGCAATAAAGAAAAGAATTTGCCAGTTATAAAAAATGGCAGGAAGCGCAAATAAAAAAGCCGCAACACCATAGATGATAGTCCACTTTTTATATTCCGCCATATTTTTGCCTTTAAAGAGACTAAGCATTGGGTAACTCAGCAAATACATGGTGAACCAAGCTAAAAGCAAAAAGAAATGCGCCCAAACAGGTGAAGCTAATAACATACCGTAAACAAAAGGCAATAATGCCATCACAATGGCGCCATATTGATTCGAAATCAGGAGTTTCATAGTTTCCTTTAGTTGATAAAAATTCTCAATTATTTTATCTCACAATTTCTTGATTTACAAAGTCTAAAACCACCTTTAGAATGGAATTATCTTCATCAAAAAGGAGCCATTATGTCGATTCAACGCATTCAACCAAGCAAACGCTTTTCTGAAGTGGTCATTCATAACAATACTGCCTATTTTGCAGGCCAAGTACCGGAAAAACCGTTAAGCAAAATGCTTACGAGCAAACCAAAGAAGTCCTTTCACTGATCGATAAATTATTGGCAGAAATTGGTTCTGAAAAAAGTAAAATTCTTACCTCGCAAATCTTCCTTGCTGATATGGCGGATTATGCTCAACTCAACCAAGCATGGGATGAATGGGTCGATAGCCAAAATCCACCAAGCCGAGCAACGGTAGAAGCGAAACTTGTAGATCCTGATTGGAAAGTTGAGATCGTAATTATTGCAGCTGTGTAAGCACAGCTTTTTCAAAATGTGATCAACCGCAAAGAAACTTTTTTGTTTTTCCTTTACACTAAACACTGAATTAAAAATAAGGAGTAATGTATGCAATCATGGATACCAGAAATATGGCAAGCCGCTGTGATTGGGCTTGTGGTTGGCGTAATCTTAGGCTATTTGCTGTTACGTTTAACAAAAGGTTCTGTTAAAAAACAAGTTCAAACCGAAGCAGAACTAAAAGAAGTCAAAACACAATTAAGCGATAAACAAGCACAACTTGAAAAACATTTCGCTGAAAGTGCTGAATTATTTAAAACCTTAATTGGTGATTATCAAAAACTCTATCGTCACTATGCCGTTTCATCCCGAAACCTTGCTGCAATAAACCATCCGACAAAGGGTTATTTACCCAGCAATTAGTGACCGCCTCATCAGAAAGCAAATCTGAAGAGCCACCACGCGATTACTCGAAGGTTCATCAGGCTTATTAAAACAGATAAAGAAAACCAGTAATGATTAACGGTTGAACAATAAAAAATCAGGGATTAAATACTTAATCCCTGATTTTTTTATTAATGATTACTCAATACTTGAGCCGGTTGTAACTTCGCGGCTCGACTGGCTGGATAAAGACTGGCGAGTAAACTCAATACCAATGCTGCCACTAAAACCAGCACAACATCAAACCAATGTAATTCACTTGGTAAGAAATCAATGAAATAGATGCCATCTGATAACAGTTTTTTACCGAGTAATGTCTCGATGCCTTGAATAATCGGCGTGAGATTCAGTGCAAGTACGACACCTAACACGATACCAATCAAACACCCTTTCATTCCTGCAAGCAAACCATACCAAATAAAGATCTGCTTAATAAAGCCATTATTTGCCCCAAGGGTTCGCATAATCGCGATATCACCTTGCTTGTCTTTTACCGCCATAATTAAGGTAGAAACAATATTAAAACACGCTACCCCAATTACAAGCACCATGGCGATATACATTACCGTACGGATAAGCTGAATATCACGATACATATAGCCAAATTTTGCCACCCAGTTTTGGATATAAAGCAGTTGAGGATAATTATTTAGCATCGAATAATCCATGTCTTGTACTTTAAATGGATCATCCACTTTTAATTCAACACCGGTAATTTGATCTTCGCGATATCCCATTAATTCTTGCGCTTGAGGCAATGCCAGTAAGGCATAACTGTGGTCTAACTGACCATCTAAACGTAAAATAGCAGTCACTTGAACACGCTCACGATTAGGTTGAGCCATTTGATCTTCGCCATTCGGTTGAGAAATCAATAACGACACCCAATCGCCTGCTTTAACATCTAACGCTTTGGCAATACCAGAGCCCAGCACCAATCCGCCTTCTTCTGCGAATTTCTGCCAGCCATTACCTTCCACAAACTTACCAAGAGAGCTCACTTGATCTTCAGCTTGTTTATCGACCCCTTTCACTTGTACAACTTTAAGTTTATTGCCATTTTCGACTAAGGCAGTAAAACTGACAAAAGGTGAAAATGCGGTAATTTTTGTTTGTTTTTTAGACGTTCCGCAAGGTTCTGCCAATGGTTTAATGTGGCTTCATTGGCATGTGGATTAACGGTGATTTCCGTATGTGGCACGACAGCCAAAATACGTGAATTCAATTCACGCTCAAAACCATTCATCGCACTTAATCCCACAATCAATACTGCCACACCAAGGGCGATACCAATTGCAGAGAATTTTGAAATTAACGCCACCAACGGATTCTTTTGCTTACCCCGTTGATAACGCCAACTAATGAAAAAAGGCGTATTCATTATGCATCTTCCTTCAAAATGCCATCTTGCATAGTTAAACAACGAGACAATTTTTGCGCCAAGGACATATCATGTGTAACCAATAAAAACGCAATGTTTTGTTCCGCATTCAAGGTTTGAATCAACTCAAAAATACTTTCGGTAGTTTTATGATCCAAGTTACCGGTTGGTTCATCGGCTAAGACAAGAGCAGGATTATTCACCAATGCACGAGCAATTGCCACACGTTGACGTTCACCGCCAGAAAGTGCAGATGGACGATGGGTAATGCGATGACTTAAGCTTACTGCACCCAATATTTTTTCAGCACGATCTTTTGCTTCTGTTTTATTCTGACGACCAATTAACATCGGCATCATCACATTTTCTAACGCAGTAAAATCTGCCATTAAATGGTGAAATTGATACACAAAACCTAGATTTTGGTTACGTAATTTAGCCAATTCACTTTCAGACGCTTTTTTTGCAAAGATTGCCCTTTAATAAAGACCTCCCACTACTTGGCTGATCTAAACCACCCAAAGTGTGCAATAAAGTACTTTTTCCTGAACCAGAACTCCCCACAATCGCCACTAATTCTTGTGGTTTCATGGCAAAGCTTACGCCTTTTAATACTTGGGTTTGGTTCTCGCCTTCTTGGTAAAATTTATTAATATTTTGGCATTCTAATAAGTAGTTATTCATATTTTACTCATAACGTAATGCTTCCGCCAGCTCTGTTTTTGCCGCGCGATAAGCGGGATAAATGGTTGATAATAAAGATAACAATAAAGAAAAGGCAATCACAATAATGACTTGCACAGGCTCAATGGATGTTGGCAAGAAAACACCGTTCGGATTAACCGCACTTAAAATTGCCCCAAGGTTTAAAGTGATTAATACGCCCAGTACAGCACCAATCAATGTGCCCACTAGTCCCACCAGTAAACCTTGATAAATAAAGATCGAACGTACTTGGGATTTAGTGACACCTTGCGTTTGCAAAATGGCAATTTCCCCTTGTTTATCCACCACCATTAAACTTAATGAGGTCACAATATTGAAATCGCCACAACGATAATTAAGCTAATCAACAAGCCCATCATATTTTTTTCCATACGAACTGCTTGGAAAAACTCCCCTTTTTGGACACGCCAATCGCTGATATGACTCTCTTTAAAATAACTCGGCAATTCTGTGATTTGGAAAGGATCATCTAGGAATAAACGATAGCCTTGAGCCTCACCAGGTTGAATACGCATTAGGCGACCAATATCCGCTAAATTAGCAAAAACTTCATAGCCTGATGCTTCGCCATAATCATAGTAAAGCTCGCTCACCGTAAATAAACGCTGCATCGGCACGCGACCAAATGGGGTGTATTGGCTGTTTTCCGTAATCATTAAACGAACCTTATCACCCACCGCTAAGCCTAATTTTTGCGCTAACTTATCGCCCATAATTAACTTAAACTCACCTTGCGGTAAAAGTTGATTAAATTGGCTAGGATCGAAACCTTCCAGTAAAGGATCATCTGAAAAAGACTGAATACCAATTACTTGTCCCGCGCTCACACCTTTTGCCGTTTGAAACACAACATTCGTGGTATTAATCGGCACCGCTTTTTGCACAAAGTGCGGTGTGTTTTCAAGCGATTTTTCTGCCGAAATAGGCGCTTCTTGGCTCACAATCGCATGCGGAATTGTCGAAAGCACCTGTTGTTTTTGATAGCCTTCTAATCCATTCATGACAGAAAGCACAATAATCAACGCCATCACACCCAGTACGATGCCAAAGCTTGCCAAATTAGCAACAAGTCGCCCAAAACGATCGGCGCTTTTTGCACGCCAATATCGCAGGGCGATATATAAAAGAAATAGGTAAATTCATTATTTTTGATTTAATTGTTGAACGAAATCTTCGATATTTTGCGTCACTTTTTTCGTTAGCGTGGTTACCGCACTATCACTCGCCCAAGCAATATGAGGTGTGATAATTAAATTCGGCATCGTTTTCGCTAATTCAATCAGTGGATTGTTTTTCTCTGGTGGCTCTTTCACTAACACATCTAATGCGGCACCACCTAATTGTCCTGACTTCAATGCGTCACAAACTGCTTGCTCATCAATCAATGGACCACGACCAGTATTGATTAAATACGCCCCCTTCTTACAAAGTGACAAGGTTTCTTGATTGATTAAATTTTTGGTTGTTTTCAGTCAATGCACAATGCAATGTGAGAATATCGGCTTGTTTTAGCACCTCTTCAAAAGGTGTGTAACCTTCACGACACGTTGTGGCATTTCGATGTTCAGCATAAAGCACTTTCATGCCTAAAAGCTCGGCTAAACGCCCCACTTCCGTACCTAAACAGCCTTTTCCAAACACGCCTAATGTTGAACCTTTCACATCTGTAATGGGATAATCAAAATAGCAGAACTGTTTGCTCTCTGTCCATTTTCCCGTGAGTTGATCGCGTTGCCATCCAGCTAGACTATGTTTTAACGCAAAAATCATGCCCAACACATGTTCAGGTACTGTTGTTGCTGAATAACCTGTCACATTTTTAACCGCCACACCGAGTTCTTTTGCAGCCTCTAAATCTACGTTATTGGTGCCTGTTGCGGTGATAGCAATCAATTTTAATTTAGGTAATTGTTGCAACGCCTCACGGCTTAAAATCACTTTACTGGTAATAATAATATCCGCGTCTTTTGCTCGCTCAATGGTTTGTTCCGCAGAAGTATATTCATACTCTACCCAGTTATGCGGAAAGCTTGGACGAGGAATAGGAATATGTTTTGGAATTGCCGTGCTGTCTAAAAATACGATATTCATTGTTATCTCCTTTTACAGAACAAAAGTGCGGTCAAAAACAACGCTGTTTTCAACCGCACTTCTCCATTAGATGGACGTATCTAATTCAGGGAAAGATTTCACTAAATCATCAATGGCTTTCATCTGTGAGACAAAACCTTCTAATGCTGAAAGTGGCAATGCAGAAGGCCCATCACATTTTGCTTGATTTGGATTTGGGTGCGCTTCTAAGAATAAGCCTGCAATGCCAATTGCTAAACCAGAACGAGCTAATTCGGTCACTTGTTCACGACGACCACCTGAAGCGGCACCAAACGGATCACGGCATTGTAATGAATGGGTCACGTCAAAAATAACTGGGCTGCCTTTAGACACTTTTTTCATTACGCCGAAACCTAACATATCCACCACTAAATTATCGTAGCCAAAGTTTGAACCGCGATCACAAAGGATAATTTTATCGTTACCACATTCTTCAAACTTATCGACAATATTGCCCATTTGACCAGGGCTTAAGAATTGTGGTTTTTTCACGTTAATTACCGCACCCGTTTTTGCCATAGCTTCGACTAAATCAGTTTGACGAGCTAAAAATGCAGGTAACTGAATCACGTCCACCACATCAGCAACAGGCTGACATTGATAGATTTCGTGCACATCGGTAATCACTTTCACACCAAAGGTTTCTTTTATCTCTTGGAAAATTTTTAAACCTTCTTCCATACCTGGACCACGGTAAGAATGAATTGAAGAACGGTTAGCTTTATCGAAAGATGCCTTAAAAACATAAGGAACGCCCAACTTTTCAGTCACTTTCACGTAAGCTTCACAAACTTGCATTGCCATATCGCGACTTTCAAGCACGTTCATTCCGCCGAAAAGTACAAAAGGTTTGTCATTTGCGACATCAATATTGCCAATTTTTACAATTTTATTTTGCATAATATTTCCTTTTTAATGGATGGCATTGGCATCTTTCAATGCTTCGCCTTTCAGTTCTAAAAGTTGAGTTTTTAACAGAGAAGAAGTAGGATCATTCGGACATTGATCCACAAAATATTCCAAATCCTCAATGGCTGAAGGATAAGCGCCCATTTGCGCCAACACTAACCCACGATCGCGAATATCGTAAGGATCTTTTCTTCCCGCTAACAAGAATTGGATATAATTAAAAGCCAAATCGTTTTGTTCTTCACGAATTAAGGCATTTTTTGCGAGCTGACGGAAACGTGCGGTAAGCATCGGAATATCTGCTCGAGCTAAATCCTCAGGTTGAATTTGAGCCCCAAAACCAAAGGCGCCTTCATAGAGCTTTTTCAATTCATCCACAGAAATATATTTTCCGCTCCAAGGATCAATAAACGCCACTTCACCATCGACTTCTGCACGTAAAATCAGTTGGGTCGGGAAATTCACGGGATAAATCGGCAATTTTAAACTTGCTGCCAAATAAAGTATTAAGGCGCCAAGGCTCACTGGCATGCCTTCACGCTCTTCTAGAATATACGGAAGGTATAAATTTCGGGCATAGAAATAATTATCCGCATCGCAATGAAAGCTCCAATCGCCATAAAATAGCTGCAAGAGTTGATGAATTTTAGCTTTATCATCCCATTCTTCTGGAATAGCTTGGCGAGCTTTACGCACCAAGCTTCCAACAAGCCCTCTTATACGAGGCTCATCAAGTTGCTCTTTCTCACAAATGCTCAAATAAAAATGAGTCAGTTCAGCATACAAGGCTTTTTGATCGTATTTCATTACCGCTTCCAATATCCCAACGTTACGCGCTCATTGTCGCCATAATCCCGTATAGTTGCAACCCCTTGCCAATGATTTTGCCAGAAAATTGACCGCACTTCTTCACCCTGCTTCCAGCCGTGCTCTAACAATAAATAGCCGTTATCTTTTAAATGTCCTGGTGCATACTCAATAAGATGACGTAAATCAGCTAAACCGTTTTCGCCCGCCACCAACGCTGAACGAGGCTCGAAACGCACATCACCTTGGAAAAGATGCTCATCGGCTTCATTGATATAAGGTGGATTACTGACGATAATATCAAACTGCCCTTCAACATTTTCGAACCAACGACTCTGTAAAAATTGTACCTTGAGCTGATTTTTTTCTGCATTGGATTGCGCTAATTTGACGACTTCTGGCATTAAATCAACACCAATAACATCTAATTGAATATGCTTTTTTTGACAAATAGGAGAAAGCTCAGAAGCCAACGCCAACGCAATGGCGCCAGTGCCGGTTCCGAGATCGAGAATACGAAAGTGCGGTGGATTTTCTTCCAGTTTTTCTAACGCAATTTGTAATGCTTTTTCTACGAGAATTTCGGTATCGGGGCGAGGAATTAATGTTCCTTCAGACACATTTAAAGGCAAGGACCAGAATTCTTTTTCACCGAGGATATAAGCGATAGGTTCGCCTTTTAAACGACGATCTAAAAGTGCGGTCAATTTTAACCGCACTTTTTCATCAATTTCAGTTTCATCGAAAGCTAAAATTTGCGTTCTTGATTTGCCTGTTGCGTGTTGCAATAGCACTAACGCATCCACTTTGCCATTCTCTGTTGGATTTACCTGATTTAAGGCTTGCGCAGCATCGGCAAGCCATTGTTGATAGGTCATTAATTATTCTCAGATAACGCTGCTAATTGATCTGCTTGATATTCAGTAATAATCGGTTGAATAAGCTCGTCAATTTTGCCGTTCATCACTTCATCTAAGCGATAGAGCGTTAAGTTGATACGGTGATCGGTTACGCGACCTTGTGGGTAGTTATAAGTACGAATTTTATCTGAACGATCGCCTGAACCTAATAAGTTACGGCGGGTATCCGCTTGCTCTGCCGCTTGACGTTCTTGCTCTGCTTGAACAATACGTGAAGCCAATACAGACATCGCTTTCGCTTTGTTTTTGTGTTGTGAACGCTCATCCTGACATTCCACCACAATACCCGTTGGAATGTGGGTAATACATACCGCAGAGTCAGTCGTATTAACGTGCTGACCACCTGCACCAGATGAACGGTAGGTATCAATACGTAAATCAGCAGGATTGATTTCCGGCATTTCAGATTCAGGTAATTCTGGCATCACCGCAACAGTACAAGCAGAAGTATGAATACGACCTTGGCTTTCTGTTTTTGGTACACGTTGCTACACGGTGACCACCGGATTCAAATTTTAACTGACCGTACACGCCATCACCGCTTACTTTAACGATCACTTCTTTATAACCGCCCTGCTCGCTTTCATTTGCGCTGAGCATTTCAACACGCCAGCGTTTACTTTCAGCATAACGGCTATACATACGGAATAAATCGCCGGCAAAGATACCCGCTTCATCCCCCACCTGTACCCGCACGAATTTCTAAATAGCAGTTATATTCATCATTTGGATCTTTTCGGTAATAAAAAGAATTTGAGTTGTTGCTCGACTTCTTCAATTTCGGCTTTTGATTCTTCAATTTCCATTTCTGCCATTTCTTTCATTTCAGGATCATCTAACATCAATTCTGCATCAGCAATGTTAGAATTAAGCTGATTCCAACGATTAAAACATTTCACCACATCTTCAAGTTGTGAATATTCTTTAGAATACGCGCGGAATTTATCCTGATCCGAAATCACCGATGCATCGCCTAGCAATGCCTCTAATTCTTCATAACGTTCTTTTAAACTTTCAAGTTTTGCAATAATAGAATCTTTCATATTTTTATAAAGTTAAAAGCCAAAAATAAAATCGGCCTATTTTTAGCCGATTTTGAGGGAAAAATTGACAGACGCAAAATCTGCCTAAAAATGACCGCGCTTTAGATTCGAGTAACATCAAACTTCGCTAAATCAATTCGGTCTTCCGTACCATAAAATTGAGCCAACGCATGACGCAAGGTTTCTGCGCGTTTTTGGTAAAGCCTTTTTCTGCATAGGTTTTCACTTGCTCATACACCGCTTGCTTAAATGGTTGCGTATCCCCTGGATTACCATTCAAATTATCGGCACTCGCAAAATAGCGGAATCCTGCCGCTGTGGCTAAAATCCATTCCAACGCTTGAGGCTTCACTTCGACCTTTTCAAAATCACGCTGACGTGCTTCAAAACGACCATCTGGCTCATACCAATAGCCAAAATCTTCTAATTTACGACGTTCTTTCCCTGCCACCAACCAATGGGCAATTTCATGCAATGCACTGCTGTAAAAGCCTCTCGCAAAGTAAATGGCGTTATAAGGCACCTCATCATTTGCAGGAATGTAAATCGGCTCATCCCCACCTTTAACCAATCGCGTATTATATTCTTCTTCAAAAACATTGATTAAAAATCGCAATGATATCCTCAAGTTTATGTTCCATGCTTTCTCCAAATATCTTTATAAATAATTCCTCTTAAAAAGGTTTTAAGAATTATCTCATTTTTAATGTCTTTCACAAAAATCTTGGTAATAAAAAAACCGTCTGAAATTAACGTTTCAGACTTTTTCATCATAAAAGTGCGGTCAAATTTTTTTAGGTGTATTTAAACCTATCTTAAGCCCCATCTATTTAATATCCCCCTTGGGCGCATGCCCGAAATACCGTTTGTATTCACGGCTGAATTGGCTAGGTGATTCGTAGCCGACTTGGTAAGCGGCTTCGGTAATACCTCGTCCTTCTTGTGCGATCAATCGTCTGGCTTCCATCAAACGTAATGATTTTTGATATTGTAGCGGTGAAAGGCTGGTTATCTTCTTGAAATGACTATGAAATCCAGATAATGACATGCCACTTAGATTTGCCAAGGTTTCCACAGTGATGGTTTCACTAAAATGTTGTTGCAGATAATGGGTGGCTTGGGCGATTTTTTTGGTATGCGATCCATTGCTTACCATGGCTTTAAATTTGCCACCTTGTTCGCCTATAAGGAGTCGATAATAAATTTCTTGTTGGATAAGCGGTGCAAGAAACTCAATATCTTTTGGATTTTCGTGCAAGAGCAATAGACGTTCAACAGCATTTTTGAGAGATTCATCCAGATGCCATTGTGCAAAACCTTCGTCGCCCTGTTGGACATCATCTACAAGGTTTGGATTTGCTAATAAAATCTTGCTAACGCTTTCAATATCAATTTTCATCGACATCACTAAAAACGGCTTTTGCGGCTCTGCACATTTAATCTCGCCACGCATCGGTATGTTTACTGGGCAAAACATAAAATGTTGATTATCAAATCGGTAGCATTGTTCGCCTAACTGCACTTCACGTTCTCCGCTTAACACGATGCAAATGCTCGGCTCTTGAATAATACCTTCGTAACAAAATGGTTGATCTGAATGGCGAAGAAATAAGCCTTTAATCGGTGATGAATAGAGTTCGTTATGTGGAATAACTTGTAATAAGCGTTCTATCGTTTCAGTTGAGAACATGATTTTGTAGGAATAGGCAAGTAATTTGAATAAATCATATAACACTTCATATTGCCGTTCAATATAATGTACTCACTTTCAACGGCGGTACGCCAAAACATATTAACCAATATAAAATGAGGAAAACATTATGAAAATTTTCTACAAAACATCAGCAACAGCAATCGGCGGTCGTGATGGCCATACACAAGTAGATGACGGTTCAATTGGCTTTGATTTGGTTTCATTTCAAAATGACGGCACCGGAGCTGATGAAAAACACCAACGCGCCGAGTATGGCAAGCACCGCCGCACCGACGAAAAACGGCCGCATGGGGTGGGTGAAAAACTTATTCATAGTTTGGCTTAATTCTGCATGAAGATGCTTTTCGGATATGGATTTATTGGGCGGACAGGGTTGTATCTTGTATTGAAGAAGCAAGCCGAAGGTTTGTCAGATACTCAAATGCCCGTATCATTCATATTATTGATATTATTGTTTGAATTGTATTATTTTCAATAATAATAAATAACCCTAAACCAATATAAATAACAGCCATTATCCAACGACTAAACTTCTCTACAATTTCACCAACACCTGAAATATTAGCCAATCTTTGTGCTGTATATACTAAAACAAAAATCAATATTAAAAATACAAGAAGAGTAACTAATAAGTCGACAAGATCTAAAGTCACAAAGTAAGGAACAAAAAGTCCAATATTATCTGCACCACAACTAGCAACTGTAACCAAAGCAACAATACCGACTAATTTTGACAACCCTTTTTCATCCAATTCTTTTTTAGCTCTTTTTTCGCCCTCACAATCGTCGTAAATAGCAACTTTAATACCTAAGTAAATCGGTATTAAACCTAATAAACCCAACACCCATTTTTCCGGAACATAATGCAAAACAAAAGCTAGAAATAAACTAACTAATATTAAAAATTACAGAACCTAAATATTGTCCGATATAAATATCTCGATATTCTTTTCTAGTATTTGCTCTAGCAAAAAATATTAATAGTATTACCAACAAATCTACTGCTGTAGCAATATATAAAACAGCAGCAGTAATCACAGTCGAAAACATAAAGCACCTCATAATGAATCCCCTGCCCCTTGGCACCACGGCTTCTTCAAAAAGCCGAATCGCGTTCGGAACAAAACAGATTAGTATGTTTCGTCAAAGAAGCAAGCCTGCGGCTTGCTTACCCTCTCCCTAACCCTCTCCCACGGGGAGAGGGAATCGGGCTGCCAAACCCTAACATTTTCAGGTTTACCTGACATCTGATTCCCAATCCTGCACGCTCTGATTTTCAGCAACCTAATCCCCTCTCCCCGTGGGAGGGTTAGAGAGGGCAACGAACCGCAAGGTTCGTCAGATACTCAAATCCCCTCATCACTCATAATAATGAATCCCCTGAAACTCCCTTGCCACCACAGCTTCTTCAAAAAGCCGAATCGCGTTCGGACAACGGCGTGAGCAGTGCAATCACGTTTTGCACGTTCATACCCTTAGTGGAAAGCAGCATGATTTCATGGCTCAGGCGTGCGGCTTCGAAGCGGTCGTGCGTTACCAGCATACACGCCATGCCCTGCCGCTCGATTTTTTCCACCAGCATGGCGACCAAAATATCGCGCAAATCGCGGTCCAAACCAACAAACGGCTCGTCCAGCAAGGCAAGGTCGCAGCCGCACAGCAGCAGGCGCAGAAACGCCACCCGTTTCGCCATGCCGCCGGACAATTCGGTCGGATATTTGTTCAAATCGCCCGCAGTCAGCCCGACTTTCGCCGCCAGCGCGATGATTTCGCCTTCATCGGGTTTGTCCATAAAAATAGCGATATTCTGCATCGCGGTCAAGTTTTCCGGCAGGCGGTTTTCCTGAAACAGAAAACCCGTTTTGCGGAAAGTATTGCGTATCGTGCCCGATTTCGGCGTTTCCAAGCATTCAAATCCATCCGTTTGGGCGCAACAACAGGCCGCGCAATTTTAGTGGAAGGAATTAATTAAAATTATTTCTTAGAAAAAGGCCGTCTGAAATTTCAGACGGCTTTTTTATAACAAAGTGTGGTCAAATTTTTAGGTGTTTTTGCAAATTCAATTCAAAATTAAAACCGCTTGTTTTTAAAACTTCACTGTTTCACCATCTTCTGGAATTGCTACATTTTCAAGCTTGTTTGCTTGGACAAATTGGCGTAAATCCTTACGGTAAACGGACATATGGTTTACCGCATCCATGTGCACTGTGATAAGTTTTTGTATTCGGTAGCATGTTACAAGCATGAGCAACATCTTGTAACCCCATAATAATGCCGTCATTCGGAAAAGCTAAGGTACGCGCATCACCTGTATTCATAATCATTACATCAGGTTTATAACGATTAATGGCTTTGTTTACTTCGGCAGTCCAAACTGTGTCGCCAACCAGTACACCGTTGGATGACCTTTCGCTTGAATGTTACTCCCATCGCCTCATCTAAAATCTCAGCTAATTGTGGTACAGCGTACATTTCCGTTGTGCCGTGAGAACCGCCGGTTTTTATTTAAAATAATACCTTCGAACTCCACCGGTTTTTCTAGCGATAAACTGGTTATGTTAGTAAAACCTTGCGCTTTGAGTAAGTCGCCATCCCGTTCATGCTGCACAAAAATTTTGATGGATTTAGGTAAAATTTTTTGTGCAACCTCATCCCAATGATCTTCATGTGTATGAGTCAAAATAATGGCATCAACATCTTTTGAAAGTATCTTCTGCTTTCATCGGTAATTCCACAAGTGGATTACGCAAATGGCTATTTAATGTTCCTTCAAAGCCTGTATAACGTCCTTTTTCAGCAAGCATCGGATCTATTAAAAAAGTTTTCCCTGCGTAGTTCAGACGGCCAGTAGCATTGCGGATATGTTGGTAGCTATCAGTGTTTTTAGAGGCAAGATCTACAGCGAAAGTATTTGCACTAATAGCCAATGCTGTAGTGCTAATTAAGGTTTTTAAGTTCATTGTTTTTTTCCTTTTCTATACGTTATTGAATGAATAAACATATTATAGTGAGAACAAAAATTGCGCAAAAATAGATAAAAAAATCAATAAACGTAATAATCGGGTCATTTTTTTTGTGCTATGCTCATATAAAAGTAGGAGAAATAAAATGAATAAACCCACAGTTGCTTTGATTGTGTATGAACAAATGATGCCCATTCATTTTGCGATGGCATATTCTGTTTTTTCTATGTCGGATTTAAACGGCAAGCCGTTATTTGAGTGTAAAATCGTTAGCGATTCGGACAACCTGACAAACTCGCTATTTCACATACATTTAGATGGAGGTTTAGAGTGGTTGGAGAATGCTGATATTGTTGTGATGACTGGATGGCATGATACTCAAGTAATGCCGAGTGAGGCTTTATTAACAGCATTACGGCAAGCGTATCACCGTGGTGCGACAGTAGTGGGGTTATGTTATGGCGCCTATGTGTTAGCGTGCAGTGGCCTACTTAACGGCAAAAAAGCAACCACACATTGGTTGGGAGATAGTGATTTTACTAGTCGCTTTCCGCAGGTGAAATGGGATTTAAATCCTATTTATTTGGAACAAGATCGACTGATTACCTCCGCAGGAACGGCAGCTTCCATGGATTGTTGTCTTTCTATTGTCCGTAAATTATATGGTGTGAAAATTGCCAATCATATTGCCCGAATACTGGTTATCCCCCCTCATCGTGAAGGCGGACAAGCACAATTTATCGAACGCCCTATTTCTCGTTCCACACCTAATCATAATATCAATGCATTGCTTGCTTATTTAAATGAAAATCTGACCGCACTTCATTCGACTGATAGCCTTGCCGAACGTTTGTCAATGAGCCGTAGCACTTTCACCCGACATTTTCGCAAAGCAACCGGGATGTCATTAAATCAATGGTTAATTGAAGCAAGGCTACAGCGAGCAAGAGAGCTTTTGGAAAGCACAGATTTATCTATTACTGATATTGCAGAACAAAGTGGATTTCATAGCGATACCGCCTTACGTCAGCACTTCTTGAAAAAACATAAGATTTCACCAAATCGCTGGCGTAAGCAGTTTCAAATTGAGGATGTTTAGATCTTTTTATTTTAAAGTGCGGTCAGATTTTTAGGTGTTTTTGCAAATTCAATTCAAAATTAGACCGTTTGTGTGCTCTAAACCCAATCTATTCCTCTTCCCTCTCCCCGTTAGGAAATTTGATTAAAGAAAAATAAAAAAGGTGAGCAAAAATGCTCACCTTCTAAACTCATATTGTGTAATTAACCAAATACTTTTTCCAAATGTGCTTGGTAGTCGGCTAAGTATTGTTCTACTTGTGGATTTTTAATCACATCGTTACATAAGAATGTCGGCAGACGGGTCAATCCGATGAACTCGTTGAGTTTGTGGAAGTGCATATACAATACATCCACACCTTTACCTTCGAAGAAGTCACCTTCGCGGGTGAAGGCTTCAATCGGGGCATTCCAAGTAAGTGAGAGCATGTGTTTTTTGCCTTGCAATAAACCACCTGTGCCGTAGCCTTCAGTCGGATTGACACGATGACGGCCGTCACTATGGTAAAGCTTGCCGTGTCCAGTGGTGAATACTTCGTCTATGTATTTTTTCACTGTCCAAGGTTCGTGCATCCACCAACCCGGCATCTGCCAAATCACAGCATCCATCCACAAGAATTTTTCGATTTCTGCCTCAACATCATAGCCGGCATCAATCACGGTTTCTTTTACATTGTGTCCAAGTGCGGTCAAAACTTCTTTCGCTTTTTTGTGAAGCGTGTGGTTTAACTCACCATGCGAATGGCCAAAATCTTTACCACCATCTAGTAATAAAATATTCATTTTTTCTCCTTTAGCTGATAATTTACCGATTACTAAGCACTTTACTAATGCAACAATTTAACCAATCAATAAGCGCCAACTATTAAACTTACTACTCAAGTTCAAGAGTTTGATAGAAGTTAAAAGCGCAATAAAAAAGCCTTGAAGTCATTATTTTCAAGGCTTTAAAGTCTTTCATAGGACTTGATAGGTCTATTTTTGTGGTGGAGCTGGCGGGAGTTGAACCCGCGTCCGAAATTACTCTACCTTCAGTACTACACGTTTAGTCTCGTCTTTAATTTCACTTAAGCATGCGGACAGACACGCTAAACTTAAGCTAGTTTGATTCAATTTAGTGCTTCGATCCTCAAACGGTGGCTTCCACACGATCTCGTTTTTGGTTTGACTCCGCTTTATCCCCGTCTTACGAGCGGAAGCTGGGGAGCGAAGGCTATGAGCAGGTTATTAAGCTGCTAAAGCGTATTGTTCGTCGTTTGCGACTATTTTTTTGCGGTTTATTTACGAGGCCTACCGCACCTCGACGTGCACCTTGGGCTTCGCTAATCCCGTCGAATCCAGAATCAGCCCCAAAATCGTTCGACAGTTTATCAAAAAATCTAAGAAAGCAAAAGAAGCTATTTATTAACCTGGGAAGTTAGGGTAAAATTTTGCCACTTTTTTATAAGGAATCGAATAATGAAAACATTAAAATCTCTGGCCGCACTTTCATTAGGTGCATTATGTTTAGCGTTTAACACGCAAGTTATTGCAAAAAGAAGCAGCACCTGCAAAAACAGCACAAGCAACTCAACAAGTGGCAAAAGCGAGTGATAACATCGACAAATATCTTGCCATCAATATTGGTAATCGTGAAATGGTAGTTGATGAAAATGGCCAAGCATTAAGTGCATTCAAACATGAGATCACTAACATTGGTCAAAAACCAATCAAAAATATTCAATGGGTGGGCGTCTATGTGAATAACCGCAAAGTGATTTATAGCCAAGATATGCAAATCAATTTAGAAACCCCATTACAACCGGGCAAATCCATCAATATTAATTTACAAATTCCGTTTGTTCAATTAGCTGAAGATGCACGTAAAGTCTTTATGAACCAACAAGAAAAAATTGATGTTTATCCTATTGAACGCGTTATACTGTTTGGTGATAAAACCGTTCTTTCTGATCGTTAATTCTCTTATCTAGCCCACGTAATGTGGGCTTTTTAATAACTGTATACTTGAACAGTTATTTTCTTTTCGATATACTAAAAACACGCCTAATTTTGACCGCACTTACCGCATGAGTTCCACCCGAAAAATCATTCACATTGACATGGATTGCTTTTATGCCTCTGTTGAAATCCGTGAAAATCCAACGCTACAGGGCAAACCTGTTGCGGTGGGGAAGTTCTCGACAACGTGGTGTGCTTACCACCTGTAATTATGAAGCACGAAAATTTGGGCTACACAGTGCAATGCCAACGGCACAAGCTATCAAAAAATGTCCTAATCTGATTTTAGTGCCAGTTAATATGCCGCTTTATAAACAAGTATCCGCACAAATTCATCAGATCTTTTCAACGTTACACGTCTATCATTGAGCCACTTTCCTTAGATGAAGCTTATTTAGATGTCACAGATTGTACACAATGTTCAGGATCCGCCACGTGGATCGCACAAGAAATTCGCCAAGCGATTTTTGATGAGTTAAAACTGACCGCCTCAGCTGGCGTGGCGCCTCTTAAATTTCTCGCCAAAATTGCCTCCGATATGAATAAACCGAAACGGACAATTTGTGATTCAACCTCATGAAGTTGAGCAATTTGTAAAAACACTGCCATTGAAAAAAATTCCTGGTGTGGGCAAGGTCACCTCTGAACGTTTATTAAAAATGGGGTTAGAAACTTGTGAAGATGTGCAAAAACTCGATCAATCTATTCTGCTAAATATCTTCGGTAAAATGGGTAAGCGAATTTGGGATTTTAGCCATGGCATTGATGAGCGAGAAATCCAAGCTCATCGAGAACGAAAATCTATCGGCATGGAACGCACTTTATCCGAAAATATTCGTCATCTCGAACAAGGCATAGCGTTACTGGATAATCTCTATGCCGAGCTTATTCGCCGTATTGAACGAAGCGCGCCGAATATCCCCTTAACGGCTTTTCGCAAACTTGGGGTGAAATTAAAGTTTGAAGATTTTCAGGTGACTACTTTAGAGAAAACAGGCTTGCCTTTATCACTAAAAAGCTTTCAACAATTACTGGAACAAATTTGGCAACGTAGCCAGGGGAAATCCATTCGTCTCGTGGGGTTACACGTGACGTTACCGGAAGAAAGCCATTTAGAACAAATGAGCTTGTGGTAAAACACAAAAGAAAATGACCGCACTTTTATTCATTCCATCCCGAGTAGGATAACGAAAAACCAAAAGTGCGGTCATTTTTGATGAATTTGTTGAGTTGGTCGATAAGCCGAGTTCTGTCGTGGACAATCATTCCTCTAGGCGACAAATTACTCTGCCGCTCAAGCAACCTACCCGAACTCTGGACGGGCCACCCATTGAGTTCCTATTTGGTCTTGCTACGAGTGGAGTTTACCTTGCTGCACGTTGTTACCAACGGCACGGTGTGCTCTTACCACACCCTTTCACCCTTACCGTTTTCACGGCGGTCTGCTCTCTGTTGCACTGGTCGTCGGCTCACGCCGCCCGGACGTTATCCGGCACTCTGCCCTTTGTAGCTCGGACTTTCCTCTCGTTTACTTGTCCCACTAGGTCGTGCGAACACGGTTAAGGGCTTCAATAAACCAGCGATTGTCTAACCAACTCGCGGCGTAGTATAGGGGGAATTCAAAAGGGCGGTCAAATTTTCATTCTTATTTTTTTAATAACTTCCGTTAGAATAGCCCCATGAAAACACGGTTATTTTTCAACCGCACTTCTATCATAAGGATTTCCTATGAATTATTTACAAATTGCACGAGAAACCCTTTCTGTCGAAAGCCAGGCGCTTGCACAACTAAGCCAACGCTTGGATGATGAGTTTTCTCAAGTTGTGGATCTTATCCTTGCTTGCGAAGGTCGTTTAGTCATCGGAGGTATGGGTAAATCAGGGGCTAATTGGCAAAAAAATGGTGGCGACTTTTTGCCTCTACAGGGACACCCAAGTTTCTTCCTGCACCCGACTGAAGCCTTTCATGGCGATTTGGGTATGTTAAAACCCATCGACATCGTGATGCTGATTTCTTATAGCGGTGAAACCGATGATGTAAATAAACTCATTCCAAGTTTGAAAAACTTTGGTAATAAAATTATTGCTTTAACCAGCAATAAAAACTCGACACTTGCTCGCCATGCAGATTATGTTTTGGATATCACCGTAGAGCGTGAAGTCTGTCCAAATAACCTCGCACCAACCACTTCTGCGTTAGTGACTTTAGCCTTAGGCGATGCCCTTGCGGTTTCATTGATTACTGCTCGCCATTTCCAACCAGCTGATTTTTGCGAAATTCCATCCAGGCGGTAGCCTTGGTCGTCGTTTGTTATGCAAAGTAAAAGATCAAATGCAAACTCGCCTACCAATTACGACACCAGATACCAGCTTCACTGATTGCTTAAGCATTATGAATGAAGGTCGCATGGGTGTGGCATTAGTGATGGAAAACCAACAACTTAAAGGCATTATTACCGATGGTGATGTGCGCCGAGCATTAACAGCTAATGGTGCTGATACCCTTAACAAGACCGCTAAAGAATTGATGACCTCTTCACCAAAAACCATTCATGAAAATGAATTCTTGGCGAAAGCGGAAGACTTGATGAAAGAGAAGAAAAATTCACTCACTGGTTGTGGTCAATGACGAAAATAATGTTGTGGGCTTAGTGGAGTTCTCAAGCTAATGATTAACGAAAAAAATTAAAGAAAATTAAATTGGTCATCACCGATGTCGATGGTGTATTAACTGACGGACTACTCCATTACGATGCGAATGGTGAAGCCATTAAAAGTTTCCATGTACGCGATGGACTTGGTGTCAAAATGTTGATGGATGCAGGTATTCAAGTCACCGTATTATCGGGCAGAGATTCTGCGATTCTACGTAAGCGAATTAGTGATCTCGGAATTAAATTGTTCTTTTTAGGCAAGCTTGAGAAAGAAAGTGCTTGTTTGGAACTCATGAAACAAGCAGGAGTTACCGCAGAACAAACTGCCTATATTGGTGATGACAGCGTCGATCTCCCTGCTTTTGCAACCTGTGGACTTTCTTTTGCTGTGGCAGACTCTGCACCTTATGTGCAAAATGCCGTAGATTATGTGCTTGCACTTGGAGGCGGTAAAGGCGCTTTCCGAGAAATGTCCGATATGATTTTACATGCTCAGGGAAAAGATGAAGTCTATACTTCAGCCAAAGGCTTTTTAAAATCAGTCAAAAATATGGGACAATAACACCTATAACACTATTCAAAATACCTAAAAAATAACCGCACTTTGATGATTCAAAAGTGCGGTTATTTCTTTTTATGTTTTATTGATTTGCCGGTAAAGCACCAGAATTCCAAGTTGGTGCTTCAGCTGGTTTCTTCACTTGCAACATAAAGCGCTGATTTGCCGTTGCTTGCGGTTGAACGATCGTACCCGATGGAGTCGAGAACGAAATCCCCCCTTTCAACAATTGCTGTATACTACCGGTATTAAATTCAGCCCCTTTCCAACCAAGGTTGAAATCATAACCTGATGAAACCCAGAACTCTGAATTTTTACGTACTAAATGTTGATACTTCGGCGTAATCGCAATATGTACCAACACACGATCACCTAAAGAATTCAATTCAAACTTACGCACGGTTCCCACTTCAACACCTCGATAAAGCACAGGTGATCCTTCTGTTAAATTCATCGCATCACTGGTTTCCAAAATAAATGGCACGCCATTGCTGTATTTATTTCGAGGTTGTGCTGTTTGCGCTAAATTAAACTGTGTTTTTGGTTGGCCTTTACCTAACTCAATATCAATGTAAGGCTGTAAAAGGCTATCTAAGTTTTCAATTCCACCTGCTGAGATTTGTGGGGAAATCACTTTAAATACCGTACCTTCTTTTGCAATCATCCCCATATAACTTGGGTTAATTAATGCTTTTGCTGTGATACGATTTGTTTTTTGATCAAGGGCAATCTGCTCGACTTCACCCACATTCATACCAAGATAACGCAAACTCATTCCTTTACTTAAAGATGTTGCATCATCTGTTATTAAGGTAATCACTTGTCCTGCTGATTTAGCTCGCAGTTCACTTGGATAAAGTGTTTTATTTTTGCCTGAACCCGTATTATCAAAACTAATTGCGCCTTTTAATGAACGCGCAACCGGTGAAGCCTGGATACTAATGCCTTTCGGTGTAATATCAATCTGTGCCGCACTTTCAACCCAGAATACGCTTTTATCTGTCAGAAGATCTTGATAAGCCGGATAAATATACACATCAATATCAAAATTATTGGCTTTCGGTCTTACATTAATAATTTTACCTACTTCAAACTGACGATAAAGCACGACAGAACCTTTGCTAATACTTGGCAAATTAGTGGAATGTAACACAATCGTTGGATTCACCAAGTTGCCTGTAACACCTGTTTCTGCACTGCTAATATCTTTATAAAGTGGATAGGTAGAATGCGGTTCTCCACTTCCTTTTTTTCGCTAATACACGCACGCCACCTTGCAACCATTTTTGATGGTGTCGCCGATTCAAAACGTAAGCCATCAATACCCAAACTCACATCAAAAATTAGAGGCTGCGACAAACTGGGTGTTTTCATGAATAAGATTGCGATACTCTGACGCAATCGCCACTTCAAATTTTACCCCATCTACATTTTAAGTGCTGCTTCACAATTTGACCGATAGCAATATTGTTATAAAACACGGATTGCCCTTCCGCGATACCGTAAGTCTCTGGCGCCGTTAAGGTCAAAACCAAGGTATTTGGTGCTTTGAGTAATAACTCATTTTTCTCGAATGACTTCGAATTGCGTCTTGCTTTCTCCACTTCCTGGAATAATTTCGAAATAATCACCACGAAAGAATTTCTGTGGGTTGGCAATATCACCTAAATCTAACTTGCGACTTTTTCAGCACAATGTGCGTATTGGTTTTTTAAGAGATTAGCCTGGCTTGGCTCAATCAATAATGTCCCTTGTAAAAATATCTTCATTGTTTTTCGACGGTTCTTAAAGACGAAAAGCAAACCAACTTGCTCATCACCATAATAAACTGAAGTTTGCCCTGCTTGTAAGCCTGCTGAAACTGGCAGTGTTACCTCAACTTCAATCCCTCGTTTAGCCGCTTGTAAATTAGAATAAAGAATATAGTTGCTGTTACTTGCAGCTTGCGGGCTATCAGATGGCGAATCGAATGATACGGCGCCTTGCACCACTGCATTTAAACTGTCTACTGCCACATTCACGCCTGATGCATTAATGCTGGCATTAATACCACTGATATTCCAGAAACGCGAATCTTTCTTCACAAAATGTGCAAAGGCTTTATCAATTACCACATCAATTTCAACTTTATTCTCTTTATTGAATCGATAATCATAAATTTTCCCGACTGGCATTTTTTTGAAATACACAGAAGCACCGATCGAAATTGAACCTAAATCATCTGAAATTAAATGAATTAATAAATCCCCAGGATTGACTTGTGCAATAGGGCCTTGCTCTTCAGCAATAAATTCATCTTCGGAGTCACCATCACCTGGCTGGAGCGTAATATAATTTCCTGAAACCAAAGAATCTAAGCCTGAAATACCTGCAAGAGACACACTCGGCTGAACAAGCCAGAACTTTAGTATTTTCTTTTAACACCTCAGTCGCTTCAGAATAAATATTTGCCTCAACTTTCACTTTTTGCATATTGTCGGTAAAGTTAACCTTCTTCACGACACCAATTTGCAAACCTTGATAGCGAATAGGGGTTTTATCTGCAACGAGCCCTGCCCCATTAGAGAACGTGATCGTAATGGTCTTTCCTCGTTCTTGTACAATTTGGAAAAATAAAATGGCACCAATACATAATGCGATAAAAGGTAACAACCAAAACGGTGAGATGCGTTTATTCTTACGTAATAACGCTTCTACATTGTTAGATTGCTCATCAATAGATTGAGATTCTGGTTTATTGTTTTCTGTCATAAATTTTCCAAATTAATCGACTATCAAACTGAGAAGTTGAAATCATAGTTAAAAACACTGCTGCACCGAAATAAAATGCCGCAGGGCCTACGGTAAAATTAATAATCTGTCCACGTGTTACTAAAGACATCATTAAGGCGAGCACAAAAAGATCCAGCATTGACCAGCGTCCCACAAAGTGAACGATATGTAATAGCCGCATTTGCCATTTAATTGAATGTCTCCATTTAAAATGCACGCTTGCCAGTAAATACAACATAATCAGGATTTTGCTTACGGGCACAAAAATACTGGCGAAGAATACCACGAAAGCAACAAAATAGCTGCCCATGCTTATAAATGACATTACACCCGACATCAAGGTATCTTGTGACAAACTTCCTGTTAAATAAACGCCAGATATTGGGAGCAAGTTTGCAGGGAAAAGCATGATAATCCCCGCCACTAATGTCGCCCAAACACGTTGTAATTTTACACTCTCTGGTATTTCAATAAGCGATGCACAACGTGGGCAAATGGCTCGATGACGGTGATCGTATTGTTGATCTTCTTTTAAAAAAGTGTAATCGCAAGCGGTACAAAGCTCTAACGGTTTATCACTTTTGGTACCCGGTTTCTGATCGGGATAAAAAAATCATGCCATAAATCATCTAAATTAATTTTTAATGAATAATAAACGTGGTTAAAAAGTGCAGTAAAAACAAAAAGCAATTAAATACACATCCACTTCTAATGTGGCATATTCACGCACTTTAAACATGGTGACAGCCAGTGCAACTAAATAGACGTCGAACATCACCCAAGGCTTAATATAACCCACAAATAATAAGACATTACGAGGCTTAATTTTGAGTAATTTAGAAATCTGCAACATAATGACTAAAAATTGCAAAAGAGACAGGCATTAAAACAGCACAGATGAAAAATCATAAATGCAGTATAGGAATATCCCTCTACTGCCATTTTTTCCAAATCCCTTTCAAACAGAAGCATCAATTTTGGTACCTAGTAAATCTAAGCTCAATAAAGGATAGCCTAAAAGCAAATGGCATTAAAATTAAGATAGAAAGGGCGATTAATGAACAACGTTTAAGTGACCAACGACTTCCCGATTGCAATTTATGATGGCAACGCGGACATTGCGCGTATTCCCCTTCTTGAGGACGACAAACAGACACCGTTGCATCGCATCCTATGCAACGCACTAGTTTATAAGTAGCATGAGTAAAATCAGGTGTTTTTTGTCATTGTTTCATCAAAAAAATTTAAAAAAAGTGGACTATTTTTAGCCTTAATTAAGGGGATTTGTGAAGTTATACATCTGTACTAGAAAACGGAATTATTCCGCCCAACCATTGTCAATCCTTATAAAAGTGCGGTAAACTGTGCAAGTTTTTATTTTTATCCTAGGAAAACGCAGAAATGACAGATTCTCAAGTTGAAGCCCAAGCTGAAAATAATGCTGAAGGCGTTCAAAAAAATTAACTGATACAAAAGCGATTATTGCATATCTTGTGGAAAAAAATTCCCGCTTTGCTTTATTGCAGAAGGTGAAGCAAAACCATTAAAAAAATTGGTCTTTTTCCAAGATCTTGCTGAAGCATTAAAAGATGATGAAACGTGTCAGCAAAACTCAATTACGTCAGGCTTTTACGTCAATACACTTCTAACTGGCGCTATTTACACGGCTGCCGTGAAGGTGCTGAACGTGTGGATTTATACGGTAACCCTGCTGGTGTATTAGACGCAGAACACGTTTCTCATGCGGCGCAACAATTAGCAGAAGCAAAAAGCTAAATTTGCAGAAAAAAACGCAAAAGCAGAATTAGCAGCGAAAAAAAGCACAACAAAAACGACCTGCTCGTAAACCAAATTCAAATCAAGCAACTCGCAAAACCAAAAAGCACCACAAGTAAAACTAAGTGCGGTTGATTTCACAACACTTTCTGCTGGTAGCAAAGTGAAAGTAAAAGTGGCTGAACAAGCGAAAAAAATGCGACCGTATTAAATGTGGAAAAAAAGATGGCGCACGCGTAGAACTTGAAAATGGTTTAGTGATGACAGTCACCGCAGATCGTTTATTTGCCTAATAATTTATTTCTTATCGGGAAAGGTTAAATGAAATTACATACAACCAAAAGTCTTATTGCGACAGCAATTTTAGGTGCGTTATTTCTTCATTCGTCTGACACATTTGCTGTACAGCCGAAATTAAAAGCAAAGTGATATTACGATTCCTTCGGCAACTGATGCAAATCAATTAGCAACTAAGCGTGCAACGACACGTTTAACCCAATCACATTATCGTAAATTCCAGCTTGATGACGCCTTTTTCCGAAAAAGATTTTTTTGATCGTTATATTAAAAGTTTAGATTACAGCCATAACACCTTTTTAAAATCAGATATTGATGATTTACGTGCTAAATATGGCTCAAAAATTAGATGACCAACTTAATGAGGGTGATCTTTCAGCGGCATTTGCTATTTACGATCTGATGATGAAACGTCGTTATGAGCGTTATGCTTATGCTCTATCTCTATTGGATAAAGAACCTGATTTAAAAGGTAATGATCAAATTGAGATCGATCGTGAAAAAGCCGCTTTCCCAGCAACGGAAGAAGAAGCGAATAAGCTTTGGGAAGAACGCGTCAAAAAAATGATGTAATCAGCCTGAAAATTAAAAAGATAAAAAAAATGGCCTGAAATTAAGGAAAAAAACTCACTAAACGTTATAATTTAGCGATTCGTCGATTAACTCAAACCAAAAGCAGATGATATTGTTCAAATTTATATTAATGCTTTTTGCTCGAGAAATTGACCCACATACAAGCTACCTTGCGCCACGTACTGCAAAAAAAGCTTTTAATGAAAGCATGAACCTTTCTTTAGAAGGGATTGGTGCAACATTACAATCTGAAGATGACGAAACCAGTATTAAATCTTTAGTACCAGGTGCGCCGGCTGAACGCAGTAAAAAATTACAAGCAGGTGATAAAATCATTGGTGTGGGCCAAGAAAAAGGCGAAATCGAAGATATTATCGGCTGGCGTTTAGAAGATATCGTTGACAAAATCAAAGGTAAAAAAGGAACAAAAGTTCGTCTTGAAATTGAACCTGCAAAAGGTGGAAAAAGCCGTATTGTTACCTTAGTTCGCGATAAAGTCCGTATTGAAGACCAAGCTGCAAAACTCACTGTTTCTAAAGTAGAGGGTGAAACCATTGGCGTCATTAAAATTCCAAGTTTCTATATTGGCTTAACTGATGATGTAAAAAAATTATTAGTAGATGCTGAGAAGAAAAAAATTGGCGCTTTAATTGTGGATCTTCGTGAAAATGGCGGTGGCGCATTAACAGAAGCCGTGGCATTAAGTGGTTTATTCATCACTGATGGTCCAGTGGTACAAGTACGAGATGCGTATCAACGTATTCGTGTACACGAAGATGATGATAATGCTCAGCAATATAAAGGACCATTGTTGGTAATGATTAATCGTTTCAGTGCATCAGCCTCTGAAATTTTTGCTGCGGCAATGCAAGATTACAATCGTGGTATCATTATTGGGCAAAATACCTTTGGTAAAGGTACGGTACAACAAAGTCGTTCATTAAACTTTGTTTATGATTTAGACCAAACACCACTTGGTGTGTTGCAATATACTATCCAAAAATTCTATCGAATTAATGGTGGTTCAACCCAATTAAAAAGGTGTCTCAGCAGATATTAATTTTCCTGAAATTATTGATGCCAAAAGAAATTGGTGAAGAAAAAAAGAAGATAACGCATTACCTTGGGATAAAAATTCCACCAGCGACTTATTCTGAAACCAATAAAGCACGTAAAGATGTTGAAGCATTAAATGAAAAAAACATCTTGAGCGTATTGCAAAAGATCCTGAATTTATTGCTTTAAATGAAGATCTTAAAGATTCGTGATGAACGTCGTGAGCGCAAATTCTTATCATTGAAATTTCCAAGAACGCAAAGCGGAAAATGATAAAGATGATGCGAGACGTTTAAAAGATCTCAATGATCGTTTTTAAACGTGAAGGTAAAAAAAGCATTAAAAAGACATTGATGATTTGCCAAAAAGACTATGAAGCACCAGATTTCTTCTTAAAAGAAGCGGAAAAAAATGGCAGCTGATTTAGTGAAACTCAATGCTAATCAACAAAAAGTGGATGCTGAAATAAAACAAGAAGCGGCAAAAGCAACAAAAATAACGATTATTTTTGACCGCACTTTAGCAGATAAAAGAAAACTGAAGTGCGGTTATTTTTTTATGAATATTTTTTTAAAGGTACAGCAATGTTAAAAAGGAACAATGAAATTAAGCGCATTAGTCTTATCATTATCAATGATGACGTCAGGTTGTGCATTAGCTGAATGGGCCAAAAACAGTTGGGACAGCCTCAACAAGCCGAAAAATAAAGGCGTTGATATGTCTAAATTAAGTCCAGAAGAGCGAGCAAAACTTGAAGCTGAAATCAAAGAAGATCAAGCTCGTCTTGCCGCTGAAAAAGCAAAGCGATGCTAGAGATGTCATTAACGCATGAAATTGGTGAACAAAATCTACAGTTCAAACCAATTTTGGCTAAAATTATATGCCGATAATAAATATGACCTTAATGTGGAAAGACAAGGCGGCTGAGAAAACAATTCCTACGTGAATATGCAGCCATGGTTGCATCTGGTATTTCTAAACGTTCAGCTCAATCATTAGTCAATTTACATAACGCTGAAAAAAACGGGCGGGACTCACCTATGATGTGTTGTTAAGTGATGCTTTCCTTGATTACTTGTATTACAGCAAGAACGTAAATCAACAAGCACAACGTTGGTTATACGCAACGAATGCTTATAAACCAGAATTACCAAATCAAGAAATTATTGACCAATGGCAAAGTGCGGTTAAAAAAACAATGCTGTTTCTGGGCTTTGTAAATGGATTATCTAACCATAATCGTTTATACCGTGAAACGGTACAATCACTACCCGTCAATGATTTCAGCTTCAGGTATTTCTGCAAATGGGTAAAAAAACTTGCCCTTAATGCACAACGTTTACGTGTTATTCCTGATTTTTGAAAATGGAATTTTTGTTAATATTCCAAGCTATCAATTGAAATATTATCGTGATGGTAAAGCAATTTTTAGAATCACGCGTTATCGTGGGGTAAAAATGAACGTCGTACACCGGTAATGTACAGCCGTTTGAGCAATGTGGTTGTGAATCCACCTTGGAATGCCCCAACACGTTTAATCAATGAAGATATTTTACCGAAATTAAAACGTGACCCAGGCTATGCAGCTGCACACAACTACTCTATTTTTGGATAGCAAAGGTAACACTATCGATCCTTACTCTATTAATTGGAGTAGTATTGGTGATAAATTCCCGTACCGTATCCGTCAAGCAGCTGGTGATAGTGCATTAGGGTAACTATAAATTTAATATGCCAAGCTCTGATGCAATTTATCTTCACGATACACCCAAATCATAACTTATTTAGCAAAAGAAAAGACCGTGCATTAAGCTCTGGTTGTGTGCGTGTAGAAAAAAATCCGATCAACTTGCCTCTATCCTATTGCAAAGAAGCTGGGCTGGTCAGAAGATAGAAAAACGTAATGTCTTTAGCAAGTAAAAAAAAACTACGTCTGCGAAACATTCGTACAAATGATCCCTGTATTCTTATATTATGTGACTGCATGGGTTGAAAACGGTCAAACACAAGTTTTACCAGATATTTATAAATACGATGATGCAGCAAGTTTTTAATGGTATTGACTGGGCTGTTGTGAAAAAAATATCTTTAAAAAATGTTTCACACTAGAACTTTTTTTAAAGAAAAAAATTGTCTAGAGTGAAGAGATGGGTAATAAAAAGAGACTAAAAAAATGGGTAACATTGACAAAAAAATCGTCGTAAATGGCTTTCATTAGGCGGCATCGTTTTTAGGCGCAAGCATGATGCCGAGTACGGTGTTAGCGATGGTCTCTACCCCTAAACCTCGCATTCTTAGCTTCTATAATGTCAATACCAATGAACGATTAAGCGGTGAGTTCTCTGCAACGACTGGATTTAATCGTTCATTACTTGGTAAACTTGATTACTTCATGAGAGATCGCCGTACAGACCAAGTACGTCGAATGGATCCCGAATCTCTTTCATGAAAGTTTTATCAGTTTACAAAGTGATTTAGGGTTTACGCACTGCACAAATTGATGTGATTTGTGGCTATCGTAGTGCAGCAACAAATGCCATGCGTCGTAGACAAAGTCGTGATGTAGCAAGCAACAGCTATCATATTAAAGGCCAAGCGATTGATTTTTAAAATCCCTGGTGTGCCTTTTAGCAAGATTACGCCAAGCGGCTGAAAATCTTGATAGCGGTGGTGTAGGGATATTATCCCGTATAGTAATTTTTATTCACGTGGATACTGGCCCTGTAAGAACATGGCGTGGTGCATAAAAAACAGTTTAATTTTAGACCGCACTTTAGTGCGGTTTTTTGTTATCAACGATAAGGAAAAAAGATGAATATTGAAATTATTCCAGTTACAGCCTTTCAGCAAAATTGCTCTCTTATTTGGGATGATAAAAAAAATGCGGCAATTATCGATCCTGGTGGTAATGCGGAAAAGCTTATTCAACGCATTGAGGAATTAGAATTAAACCTAAAAGCAGTCTTATTGACGCATGGTCATCTTGATCATGTTGGTGCTGCTGAAGCGATTCGCGATCATTTTAATATTGAAATCTGGGGCTCACAGGAAGAAGATGGTTTCCTTTTTGAAAGTCTACCACAACAATCTCAGCAGTTTGGATTACCTTATATTTCTGCATTTACGCCGGATCGCTGGTTTAATCAAGAAGGCGAAAAAATTCAAATTGGCGCATTTACCTTTGAAATTCTTCATCTTCCTGGCCATACACCTGGCCACATTGGCTTTATTGAACATGAAAAAAATATCGCCTTTACTGGGGATGTCCTTTTCCAAAACAGTATTGGTCGTACAGACTTCCCTCGTGGGAATTTCGACACATTGATCTCATCAATCAAAAATAAATTATTTACCTTAAATGATGATATGGTTGTCATTGCGGGACATGGCCCCTACACAACTATTGGACAAGAAAAAAACGAAAGCAATCCGTTTTTTTGAAGTAAAAGATCTGAATTTGGGGTAAAAAAGCTCCTAATTTCTTAGGAGCACCAAAAAGGAATTTATGAATAAAATCTCTAAAGTTTAGCTTTATCAAAGGAATCTCGATAAAACGCTAACGATTATATTGACATATTCTGACAAATGCAAGCTTTTTTTCTTTACACTAATTTACAAATCTTTACAGTTTGCTATTTTTTTATAACCACTTCGACGGCTTTTTCCATCCCTTCAAGGGTCACTAATTCATGTTTGCTATGGAAATTATAGCCACCAGTAAAGATATTTGGACAAGCTAATCCTTTTTCCGCTAAAAATGCCCCGTCGGTTCCCCCTCGTATAGGTTTGTGATTTGGTGTAATACCGCAAGCTTTCATTGCTGCATCCGCGAGCTTTAATCGCCTGTGGAACATTTTTTTGACTGTGTCATACATATTTTTTTATAACTGTCTTCAATCACACATTCCACGGGATCTTTTAGGCTTTTCTCTCTATTAAATTTTTCCACCAGTTGATAAATAAACGCTTTACGTTGCTCAAAATTAGCTTGGTCAAAATCTCGAATGAGATAATGTAACTCAACTTTCTCAATATCCCCTTTAAAAATCATCTAAATGGAAAAAAACCCTCTTTTCCTGATGTTTTTTTCGGGAACATCATCTTTTTGGAAAAGCCTTGTTGAAACTCACAAGCTAAGGTGAGCGCATTCACTAATTTATTTTTCGCATACCAGGGATGAATCCCCCGTCCTTTAAAGGTGATTTTTGCCGTTGCCGCATTAAAATTCTCATACTCGAGCTCACCCACTTCCCCACCATCAATGGTATATGCCCAATCACAAGGGAAATCGTCTAATGGAAAATAATGCATACCTAAACCAATTTCTTCGTCAGGCGTAAATGCCACTCGAATATTGCAATGTGGGATATTTTCCTGTTGTAAAACAGAAAGTGCGGTCATAATTTCTGCGATTCCAGCTTTATTATCCGCACCAAGTAAAGTGGTTCCATCTGTCACAATCAAGGTTTTGCCAATAAGCTGGTGTAAAAATGGATAATACACAGGGCTAATAAATTCTTCCCCTAAACCTAATGCGATATCTCCTCCCCGATAATTTGCAATCACTTCGGGTTGAACATTTTTACCGCTACATTGTGGTGAGGTATCAAGATGGGAAATAAAACCAATAGTGTGTGTTAAATCAGGATGATTTGAGGGTAAATAAGCCGTGACGACGGCATGCTTAGTCACATTGACATCTTGTAAACCTAGTTCAATTAATTCCTGCTGCAAATGCAAAGCTAATTTCATTTGTCCCTGGCTGAACTTGGAGAATGTTTTTGCAGACGATTTAGATTGCGTATCAAACGCGACATAAGTTAAAAATCGCTGTAATAATTCATTGTTATTATGTTCTTCCATTTTAAAAATTCTCCTTTATATTGGACTAGTCTAATCCCAAAAATTCGTTACAGTTCTTGATATATAACAAGAAAGTGAAGAGTTATAAAATTTTTCTGACAAAAAGTGCGGTCAAATTTTCGATAAAATTTTTTTCCTAAAAAAACACGATTAAATCCTTTTTCATCATTAACAATTCGCTATATCATATCTGTTCAATTTTATGTCGCCCCTGCATCATTTTTTGCAGGTTTATTTCTACTCAGTACCAATCAAATTGGTGAAATTAGGGAGAAAACCAAAGCTAGTGGAAAATCTGGTTCAAAACAAGCCTATTATTGAGCTTCGTTCTATCAAAAAATCCTATGGTTCCAACACAATCATTAATGATTTCAATCTAACCATTAATAACGGTGAATTCGTCACAATTCTTGGCCCTTCTGGCTGTGGTAAAACTACAGTTTTGCGTTTATTAGCGGGTTTAGAAGAATTAGATGAAGGTCATATTATTTTGGACGGTGAGGACATTACCAATGTTCCGGCGGAAAAACGCCACATTAACACCGTATTCCAAAGTTATGCATTATTCCCGCATATGACTATTTTTGATAACGTGGCTTTTGGTTTGCGTATGCAAAAAGTGGCAGAAAGCGAGATTAAACCTCGTGTTTTGGATGCATTGCGTATGGTGCAATTAGAGGAAATGGCCGACCGTAAACCAGCTCAACTTTCTGGTGGTCAGCAACAACGTATCGCGATTGCTCGTGCTGTTGTGAATAAGCCAAAAGTGTTGCTACTTGATGAATCTTTATCTGCGCTGGATTATAAGTTACGTAAACAAATGCAAAACGAACTTAAACAATTACAGCGTCAACTTGGCATTACCTTTATTTTCGTTACTCACGATCAAGAAGAAGCGATCACCATGTCTGACCGTATCGTCTTATTGCGTAAAGGTAAAATTGCACAAGATGGTTCACCACGTGAAATCTATGAAGATCCAGCTAACTTATTCGTCGCTCGCTTCATCGGTGAAATCAACGTATTTGATGCCACTGTGATTGAACGTAAATCTGACGATGAGCTACTTGCTAATGTAGAAGGTCGTGTATGTGATATTCACACCAGTATCTCTGCTGAAAAAGGTCAAAAACTACAAGTATTATTACGTCCTGAAGATATTGTGATTGAAGAGCTTGACGAAAATGAGCACTCAAATGCAATTATTGGTCGCATTGTGGATCGTACCTATAAAGGGATGACACTTGAGTCTACGGTCGAATTTGATCACAACGGTAAACGCGTATTAGTGAGCGAATTCTTTAACGAAGATGACCCACATATGGATCACAGCGTTGGTCAACGTGTAGGGATTACATGGCACGAAGGTTGGGAGGTTGTACTCAACGATGAAGATAATCAATAATAAATTTCCAGAAAATTACTGTTGCAATTATCTTCAGTTGGTTAATCTTCTTTGTGCTAATTCCAAACTTATTGGTTTTAACCGTAAGTTTTTTAACCCGAGATGGTAGCGACTTTTATGCTTTGCCATTTACTTTAGATAACTACACTAACCTGTTTAATCCGCTTTATGCACAGGTTGTGTGGAACTCATTGTATATGTCTGGCATTGCGACGATTATTTGCTTACTCATTGGCTATCCATTTGCCTTTATGGTCAGCAAAATTAATCCAAAATATCGTCCATTTTTGTTATTCCTCGTGGTATTGCCATTCTGGACAAACTCACTTATTCGTATCTATGGAATGAAAGTCTTCCTTGGTGTGAAAGGTGTGTTAAATACCATGTTAATGGATATGGGCATTTTGAGTGAGCCTATTCGTATTTTAAATACCGAAGTAGCTGTAATCATTGGTTTAGTGTATCTCCTTTTACCATTTATGATTCTTCCGCTCTACTCTGCTATTGAAAAAAATTAGATGGGACGTTTATTAGAAGCGGCAAGAGATTTAGGCGCGAATGCGGTTCAACGTTTCTTCCGTGTGATTTTGCCATTAACCATGCCAGGTATCGTAGCGGGTTGTTTATTAGTATTACTACCTGCAATGGGTATGTTCTACGTAGCTGACTTACTTGGGTGGTGCGAAAGTATTATTAGTTGGTAACGTGATTAAGAGTGAATTCTTAATTTCTCGTAACTGGCCATTTCGGTTCAGCAATCAGTATCGGCTTTAACCATCTTAATGGCATTATTGATTTTTCGTTTACTATCGTGCAAATAAATTATTGAATAAGAAAGTGGAGTTAGAATAATGAGTCGTTTACTACGTAATATTTTTATGTTTGTGGTATACGCTTATTTGTATATCCCAATTATTATCTTGGTAACTAACTCCTTTAACGAAGACCGTTATGGTTTAAGTTGGAAAGGCTTTAGTTGGAACTGGTATGAACGTTTATTTAATAATGATACCTTAATCCAAGCTGCGTTCCACTCTGTCACTATTGCTTTCTTTGCAGCAACCTTAGCAACTATTGTGGGTGGTTTAACCGCGATTGCACTTTATCGCTATCGTTTCCGTGGTAAACAAGCGGTAAGCGGTATGTTATTTATCGTCATGATGTCACCTGATATCGTTATGGCGGTGTCTCTACTTGCCTTATTCATGGTTGTAGGGATTTCGTTAGGTTTCTGGTCATTATTATTGGCGCACGTAACGTTCTGTTTACCTTATGTTACCGTGACGATTTTCTCTCGCTTAAATGGCTTTGATGCCAGAATGCTTGAAGCGGCAAAAGATTTAGGTGCGAGCGAAGTCACTATTTTGCGTAAAATTATCCTACCACTTGCTTTACCTGCAGTGGTATCAGGTTGGTTATTAAGCTTTACTATTTCATTAGATGATGTTGTTGTATCCTCTTTCGTAAGTGGTGTAAGCTATGAAATCCTACCATTGCGTATCTTCTCACTTGTAAAAACAGGGGTAACCCCAGAAGTGAACGCATTAGCAACGATTATGATCGTGCTTTCATTAGGATTAGTCATTTTAAGTCAATTAATTACACGCAAAAATAATCATTAAACATTGATATAAAAAGGTTTCACAAATCTTTTAAGATCAAATAAAATACGCCTTGACGCACAATCAAGGCGTTTTTTTATACCTGCATAAATGCAGGTGGTTTTTTACCCCCTTTTTACGGAGAACAAAGAAAAATGAAAAAATTTGCAGGTTTGCTTACTGCCGGTTTAGTTGCCGCTACATTAACTGCTTGTAACGACAAAGAAGCCAAGTCTGATGCAACAAAAGCACAGGCTCCAGCAAATGATACTGTGTACTTATATACTTGGACTGAATATGTACCAGATGGTCTGTTAGATGACTTCACAAAAGAAACTGGTATCAAAGTTATCGTAGCAAGTCTTGAATCCAATGAGACCATGTATGCCAAAATGAAAACCCAAGGTGATGCAGGCGGTTATGATGTTATTGCGCCATCTAACTACTTCGTATCTAAAATGGCACGAGAAGGCATGCTACAAGAATTAGATCACAGTAAATTACCTGTTATCAAAGAATTAGACCCTGATTGGCTCAATAAACCTTATGACAAAGGCAATAAATACTCACTTCCTCAGTTGTTAGGTGCGCCAGGTATTGCATTTAATACCAATACCTATAAAGGTTCTGACTTCACTTCTTGGGGCGATTTCTGGAAACCTGAATATGTAAATAAAGTCCAATTATTGGATGATGCGCGTGAAGTATTCAACATTGCGTTATTAAAAATTGGTCAAGATCCAAACACCAAAGATCCAGCAATTATCAAGCAAGCTTATGAAGAGTTATTGAAATTACGTCCAAACGTACTTTCTTTCAATTCTGATAACCCTGCAAACTCTTTCATCTCTGGTGAAGTAGAATTAGGTCAGTTATGGAATGGTTCTGTACGTATCGCGAAAAAAGAACAAGCGCCATTAAATATGGTGTTCCCAAAAGAAGGTCCTGTTCTTTGGGTTGATACTTTAGCGATTCCTAAAACCTCTAAAAACCCAGATGGTGCACACAAGTTAATTAACTACTTGTTAGGTGCAAAAGCAGCGGAAAAATTGACTTTAGCGATCGGTTACCCAACAGCTAACCTTGAAGCGAAAAAAGTCCTTCCGAAAAGAAATCACAGAAGATCCATCTATTTATCCACCAGCAGAAATTCTTCAAAAAAGCTACTGGCAAGATGATGTAGGTGATGCGATTCAATATTATGAACAGTATTACCAAGAGTTAAAAAGCAGCAAAATAATGCGCTTTTTAAGTAATAATCAAAAGAGCGGTCAAATTGACTGCTCTTTTTTACATTTAATGTAGAAAAAAACTATTTATAGCGTTTTTTTAACGAGTTTTTATCTTGCTCATGTAAACCGCTCAAGTTTTTTTCTTTAATTTGAATTTCCATACCACGATTAGTTGGGAAAATAATATTGGGTATCTTTCAGTTCTGGTGGGAAGTAATTTTTCTCCGGCAGCATAAGCATTTGGCTCATCATGTGCATAACGATATTCAGCACCATAGCCTAATTCTTTCATTAAAGCCGTTGGCGCATTACGTAAATGAGGTGGCACATCGAAATCAGGGAAAATCTTTTGCATGTTGCTTTGCTGCATTAAATGCGTTGTAAACCGCATTACTCTTCGGTGCTACCGCTAAATAAATAATGGCTTGCGCAATGGCTCGCTCTCCTTCATAAGCGCCCACTCTCGTAAAACAATCCCAAGCCGCTAGAGCCACTTGCATTGCTCGAGGATCCGCATTACCCACATCCTCTGAAGCTATCGCTAATAAACGTCGTGCAACATAGAGAGGATCGCCGCCTGCAGTGATAATTCGCGCATACCAGTAAAGCGCAGCATCGGCTGCTGAGCCTCGAATGGATTTATGTAAAGCGGAAATCAAATCATAGAAGCGATCACCTTGTTTATCAAAACGAGCTTGTCGTTCACCTAATACTTCTTTCAACAAAGTGCGGTCTAATTTTTTACCATTTTCAGCTTCAGAAGCCATGTCCACCATCAATTCAAGGCAGTTTAAAGCCAGGCGAGCATCACCATTCACATATTCGGCTAATACCTGTAGTAAATTTTCTTCTAAAACTAACCGCTCTTTACCTAATCCTCGCTCCGGATCAGAAATCGCCTGTTGTAGAACTTGTTCGATTTCAGCAACTGTCAATGACTTAAGGAGATAAACTCTCGCACGAGAAAGTAAGGCATTATTTAATTCAAAGGAGGGTTTTTCCGTTGTCGCACCAATAAAAATAATCGTACCATCTTCAATATGTGGCAAAAAAACGCATCTTGTTGGCTTTTTGTTAAAAGCGATGCACTTCATCCACAAATAAAATCGTTTGGCGATCTGCAAGTCGATTTTGTTTCGCGCGCTCAATTGATTCTCGAATTTCTTTTACGCCACTTGTTACAGCCGAAATTCGTTCAACTTCTGCATTGATACGATGAGCAATAATTTCCGCCAGTGTTGTTTTTACCTGTACCCGGCGGTCCCCACAGAATCATAGAATGAACATGCCCTGCTTGAATTGCTTTACGAAGCGGCTTTCCTTCCCCAATTAAATGTGTCTGCCCATAATATTGTTCCAAATTTGTTGGACGCATACGGGCAGCTAAAGGGCGAAAGTCATTTTCAGCAAAATCAAAATCCAGATTAGACATATTCTTTCCTTAATAAGCAAAAGGTGTGAAGATTATCATTCACACCTTATGGATTATTTTTTACCTTTACGTTGGTCATCCAATTCAACACCTTTCGGTACGCTAAATTGGAATAAGCTATCCGCTAAGGTTTGGTTTGTAATGTTACGCAATACATAAAGATTGGTTTGACCATCTTTTTCTGTGGTACTGAAATTTTTTTAACACACCATTTGCATCTACGCGAATATCAAATTGTTTAATATTGCTATTTTTCGCTTTTGGCTTTAACACAAAGGTATCCACATTCTGCGTCACTGAATACTGATTCCAGTGACTTTTATCGTTACTGGTTAAAAGCACAAAGGGGGTATTATTTACCGCATCCTTCACCCATTGAGCAGTCACTTGTTGTACGAATGGATCGTAATACCAAAGGGTTTTACCATCTGCAATAATTTGTGTTTCTTGCGGTGATTTGGTATCCATACGGAAAAGATTTGGACGTTTAATTTGAAGTTTTCCACTTCCTTGTTGAACATTTTTACCGCCAACAGAGGTCACGGTTTGAGCGAAATCAGCACTCAATACTGTCACTTGATTTAAGCGATTTTGCAACTCATCTGCCGCATCGGCAAAAGCAAAACTACTTGCACTTAAACAGTGCAGTAAGTGCGGTCATTTTTAATAATGTTTTTTTCATTCTACTTTCCTTTTTGTAAAGTGAAACTTAAGAGAATTAATATTCGGAACGTCGAGCTAAAATTTCTCGTTTTCCATTTTTCATTGGGCCTAAAATACCTTGTTCTTCAAGCTGATCCATAATTCGAGCCGCTCGGTTAAACCCAACACTAAATTTACGTTGAACATAAGAAGTCGAGGTATTGCCTGTGCTTAATACAAACTCAACGACGTCATCAAATAATGCATCAAGATCGCCACTGCTTGCTGTTGATTTCTCACCAGAGTCTTCATCATCTGCGCCATCTAAAATGCCATCAATATAATTTGGTTTACCACGTGCACGCCAATCATCTGCTACACGGGCCACCTCATCATCACTCATAAAGGCACCATGTACTCGAACAAGATCAGAAGAGCCTTGACCTGAATATAACATGTCACCACGGCCCAATAAGGCTTCTGCACCACCTTGATCCAGAATCGTTCTAGAGTCAATTTTACTTGCTACAGTAAAGGCAATACGGCTTGGAATATTAGCTTTAATTAATCCGGTAATCACATCTACTGATGGACGTTGTGTGGCTAAAATCAGGTGAATACCAATCGCACGGGCTTTTTGTGCTAAGCGAGCGATTAACTCTTCAATCTGTTTACCTGCAACCATCATTAAGTCTGCAAACTCATCAACGATCACAACAATATAACTCAATTTTTCTAATGGAGGCGGCATCTTATCCATTGTATCGCCAGGTTTCCAAATTGGGTTTGGAATTGGCATATTGAGTTTTTCATATTCTTCAATTTTTTCGTTATACCCTTCAATGTTACGCACACGTAAAGCTGACAATAATTGATAACGACGTTCCATTTCATCTACGCACCAACGCAGTGCATTCGCCGCTTTTTTCATATCCGTCACCACAGGAGTAAGCAAGTGCGGGATATCGTTATAAATAGAAAGCTCAACCACTTTCGGGTCAATCATAATAAATTTACTTCATCCGGTGTCACACGGAAAAGCAAACTTAAAATCATGGTATTCACACCAACAGATTTACCAGAGCCTGTTGAACCCGCAACAAGTAAGTGAGGCATTTTAGCCAAATCAACCACAACGGGTTTTCCGCTAATATCTTTCCCCAAAGCCATTGAAAGCAATGATGTTGAGGAACGGAATTCATTACTATCGAGCACATCACGCAATGGCACTATTTGACGGTGTGCATTTGGCGTTTCAATACCAATATAAGGTTTGCCTGGAATCACTTCCGCCACACGGATCGCACGGAACATCAACGCACGTGCTAAATCGGTATCAATACTGGTGACTTTTGATGCTTTTTACACCCTGGCTGTAATTCAAGTTCATAACGAGTCACCACTGGGCCAACTAACACATCTTGTACCGTTGCTTTGACATTAAAATTCTTTAATTGTTGTTCTATGCGTGCGGATGTGTCTAAAATTTCTTCACGCGTAATATCTTGAGCCTGTGTAGGACGATGCTCAAGTAAATCTAAACTTGGTAATGGTGTCGTTGGTTTTTTTCACGTTTATTCGTTGGTTGTTGGAATGCTGGGTGAATAAGCGTATCAGAATACGGCTTATAAGTTGTTTCAGTTGCATTCTCAATATGAATTTCACGCGCTTTAGCTGGTGAAACTGCCGGCTCATTTCAAGATCACTTTCAATGCATCTTCAGCATTTGCAGCTTTTGCACGTACTTCCATTTCTTGCATACGAGCTTGCTCTTGTGCAGCAAACTGGCGTGCTAATTCATCTTCTAAACCATCATTTTCTGATTCTAAAGATTCATCATAAGTTGGATAAAGTGCGGTCGTATTTTCAGGTGTTTTAAGTGACACTTTTGGCATGACATTTTCTTCAAAAATGTCATCTGATTCATCCACACTTTGATGATTCACTTGCGGATTTTTCCATGTGGCTGAAAAATCTTCTTTTGTTGGCAATTCAACGGAAGAAGTGGCAGAAATAGACACATTCGGTAAATTGTCTGATTCAACCGTGAAACCTTTAAACTTATCTTCTAATTTTTCAACATCTGTAGGCTCTGAAACACTTGATGAGGATAGTCCAGTGATATTAATCAGTTGTTCTGGCTTAACAAAGGTATTTTCAGTCGCCTTCTCTTTTTTATCTTCTGCTGATTCTGTTTCCAATTGAGAATCTGAGAAAGCGAGTTGTTGAGGTGCTTCAATCACAATTTGCTCAAGGTCATCAACAGAAGTATGTTCTGTTTGCTCTTCTTCTGCAGGCTGATTTTTCATGGTTAGCCAATGATAGAATTTCACAATTAAACGAATTAATGATGCACCAGAACAGAAAATAAAGCCTACAACTGCACAGATAAAGCCCACTAAAATACAGCCAAACTTACCGAGTGTAGGATATAAATTTACCACTAAGCCGCCACCAAACACGCCGCCAGCTAAATAGTAGTTCGTATTTGAAAGCAACAATGTGGCCATCATGGTTAAGCCCACGATGAGAGCAATAAAGCCAAAGGAACGTAATGCAATACGGGTTGCAGAGAGAGAATGAACCGCTTTGGTTTTCAGTAAATAAATCGGTACGATGAAAATGACAAACGGAATGAGATGACCTACATAGCCGAGAAAAACAAAAAACGCATCAATTAACCAAGCACCAAAAGCACCGGCTTTATTAATGGTTTCAGTTTGAAAACTTGCTGTAGACCAAGAGTTATCTAATGGCGTATAGCTTGACCATGCCACGATTAAATATAAACCTAAAAAGTGCGGTCAATCCGAGTAATAATTCTGCTAAATATTGTTTCGGTGTAAATCGTTTTTGTAATTCGTTTAATCATTTTTTTATTTTTAGTACGAGATAATTAGTTTGTTTCACTTCTTCCATGACAACATAAGTTCGGGTGTCATTCACACCTGGTAAGCGCAATAATGTGGTACCTAATAATTTTCGATATGCGGCCATATCTGCTACACGTGTTTTGAGTAAATAATCGAAATCACCTGATACCAAATGACATTCGAGAATTTCATCAAGCGCTTGAATCGCGGCATTAAACTCTTCGAAAACATCCGGTTTACCACGCACGAGCGTAATTTCAACGATCACCAATAAAGGGGCATCCAGTAATTCAGGATTTAATAGTGCACGATAGCCCCATAATCACACCTTGTTTTTCTAAGCGTTTTACCCTTTCTAAACAAGGCGTTGGCGATAACCCCAACTTTCTTTGATAAATCGATATTAGAGATTTTACCGTTGCGTTGTAATTCATTTAAGATTTTGATATCAATGCTATCCAACGCTTTATTTAATTTCTTTTCCATAACCTTTCCTTATGTACGGCGCATATTCTATCTAATTTATCAAAAACTTTCAGTAATCAGACAACAATAGGACAACGTTTTTTTAGAAATTATCCAAAATGGCAAGTGCATCAGCGAGTTTTTTCACCGTAAAAACTTCCATATTTTCAACCGCACTTTTTCGGCTTTATTGGCGAAAAGGGCACAATCGCACGTTTAAAAAGCCATGTTTTGCCGCTTCACTAATACGTTCTTGACCACTGGTCACCGGGCGAATTTCACCCGCTAACCCTACTTCACCAAAGACAACTAAATCTTGTGGTAATGGGCGATTACGGAAACTGGAAATTAGTGCAAGTAATAACGCAAGATCTGCTCCAGTTTCCCCGACTTTTACTCACCAACGACATTCACAAAAACATCTTGATCCGACATTTGTAATCCACCATGACGATGCAATACTGCAAGCAATAAGGCCAAACGATTTTGCTCTAACCCCACCGCCACTCGACGCGGATTTGCAAGCATTGAATGATCCACTAATGCTTGAATTTCCACCAAAAGCGGACGAGTGCCTTCCCAAAGTACCATGACCGAACTACCTGGCGTTTGTTCATCGCCACGGCTTAAGAAGATCGCCGATGGATTTTTCACCTCACGCAAGCCTTGCTCTGTCATACCAAATACGCCTAGCTCATTCACCGCACCAAAACGGTTTTTATGGCTACGTAACGTACGGAAACGGGAATCGGCCTCCCCTTCTAGCAATAACGAACAGTCAATGGCATGCTCCAATACTTTCGGACCGGCAAGGGTGCCGTCTTTCGTGACGTGTCCAACCATAATGATAGCGACCTGTCGAGTTTTCGCATAACGAGTAAGGAAAGAGGCACATTCACGCACTTGTGCCACACTTCCTGGAGAAGATTGAATATCCGAAAGATGCATAACCTGGATCGAGTCTACTACGATAATTTGAGGTTTCAGCTGATCCGCTAGATTACAAATTTGCTCGACGGAGGTTTCAGATAACATATTTAATTTATCTGTCGGCAGATTTAAGCGATTAGCTCGCATCGCCACTTGTTGAAGTGACTCTTCCCCCGTCACATAAAGTGCGGTCATATTTTTTGCTAATCCGCACATCACTTGAAGTAACAAGGTACTTTTACCTGCACCAGGATGCCCACCAATTAAAATAGCACTCCCTGGCACAATCCCGCCACCTAGCACGCGATCTAATTCTTTAAATCCACTGGTGAAACGCGGTGTCTCTTGCAAACTAATTTCAGAAAGCGTTTGGATTTTTGCTCGAGTTTCTCCTGCATACCCGCTAAAACGATCATTTTTTGTGGAATTTGAGGCTGAAATTAACCGCACTTCACTAATCGTATTCCACGCTTTACAGGCAGAACATTGGCCTTGCCAGCGTGAAAATTCCGCGCCACAATCATTACATACATAAGCGGTTTTAGGAGCTTTTGCCATTTTTACTATCCTTTAGAGAATCCGTTTTACGCCATCAACATCATTAAGCCAAGCATTCTTTCAAAAATACGCACGACTCTTTAGTAATGCTTTTAACTTTTCAATAGTTTGAAAATTATCCTTTGTTTCACTATGAAAGGTAATCAAGCCTCTTTAATTTCATTTAGGAAAAAAATTGATTACTTGCTAATAACTCAGCTGATCGATTTTCTTCTAGCTTTTCAAACAAGGCTTTGTTGTCATCATAATAATGATAAAGGTTAAAAAATGCTCCCACACGCTCAACAGTTTTCATAAAATCGAAAGCAAACACATCAGTTGGAAATGAAAGGGTTTCTTCAATCAATTGCTGTTCCATTTTTCATGACAGCACTTAATTTCTGGCGAGAATCTACCGCACTTCCCTCACGTTCCTCTTTTAAGAAATCACGCCATTTATTTAACCAATCAATCAGAAGTGGTTTGCTACCTAATTGATATCCGCGTTTTGCTTTGCTTGCTGAACTAAAATAAATATCCTGTTCAAAAGGTAAAAGTGAGACAAAATGGAAAAGATCTGAAACGAGCCCTTCTTTTAATTCAAATTCAATTTCACAGATAGGCTGTGTTTTCTCCCCAGACAGAATCTTCCCTTGATCAAAAGCCACTTCAATTTTTGATGCACCAAACGCAATCAACCAAAAAGTGCGGTTAAAATCTGTTGAGAAAATCGGTTGTAATGTAGCGGAAGGTAAGTTTTCAAATGAACACAATGAGGTTAATTGTTCCGATGTAGGGTACGGAATTATCTAGGTATAGATAAATTGTATTCTGGACGGCTATGCAATCCACCAACCACTTTTTCCGTCTGTTTTTAAAGTGAGTGTGAAATCATTATTTTTCTGACGGACACGCAATCCCATTTTTTGTTTAGCCAAAAAATGGTCGGGATAATCGAAATAGGTATTTCCCAGAAAGACTGTATTTTGTTCTAAGATATTGAATTGATTGAGATGTGTTTTTTTAGGGTATCGAAAAGCATCAGAGGTAACTGCAAGCTTTAATTCAACTTCATTACTCATTTTATTTTTTTCCTTATCACTTTTAACTGTTTAAATATACAGATAAATTTTATACAAATCAAGATCTTTTTTTCGTGTATTTCCTTATAAAATCAGGTAATATGCAACCGAAATTTTAACCCTTGTTATGGAGTAAAACACCTATGGCAATGAATAGTATTCTCGGATTATTTGCCCAGTCTCCTTTAAAACCACTGCAGAAACATTCTGACAAAGTGACTGAATGTTGTGATTTATTAATTCCATTCTTCCAACATACCTTTGTAAAACAATGGGATGATGCAGAAAAAACACGTCTAGATATTTCTCAATGTGAACGTGAGGCAGATAGTTTAAAACGAGAAATTCGTTTGAAATTGCCTCGCGGTTTATTTTTACCCATTGATCGTACCGATTTACTCGAATTAGTCACACAACAAGATAAATTAGCTAACTATGCAAAAGACATTGCGGGTCGTATGATTGGTCGCCAATTTGGAATTCCTGAAGAAATGCAGGAAGAATTTTTGCATTATGTACAACGTAGTTTGGATTCTATTCATCAAGCTCATTTAGTGATCGAAGAAATGGATAAACTACTTGAAACCGGTTTCAAAGGCCGTGAACTGAAATTAGTGAATACCATGATCCAAGAATTAGATTCTATCGAAGATGATACGGATCAAATGCAAATTAAATTACGCAAAATGCTATACACAATTGAAAGCCGTTATAACCCTATTGATGTGATGTTCTTATATAAAATCATCGAATGGGTAGGCGTATTAGCCGATCAAGCTCAACGTGTTGGATCTCGCATTGAATTAATGCTAGCCCGTTCCTAATTTTGACGACATTAACTACAACATAGGAAATCACTATGGAAATTATTAATGCATACGGCACGTGGTTAGTCTTAATTACCGCGGCATTCGGTTTTTTTATGGCATTTGGTATTGGTGCCAACGACGTATCAAACTCAATGGGCACCTCAGTTGGTTCGGGAACGATTACCGCCAAACAAGCGATCATTATTGCTCTCATCTTTGAATCTGCCGGGGCTTATTTGGCCGGCGGAGAAGTAACTGAAACCATCAAAAGTGGTGTAATCGATCCCACTCAATTTGTCGAGATGCCTGATGTATTGGCATTAGGGATGCTTTCTGCTCTCTTTGCATCGGGTGCTTGGTTGTTTATCGCCACCAAAATGGGTTGGCCTGTTTCGGGTACTCATACAATCATCGGTGCCTTAATTGGTTTCGCTTGTGTTACGATTGGTCCAAGTTCTGTTGACTGGTCCACCATCGGTGGGATCGTTGGAAGTTGGTTTATCACCCCCGTGATTGCTGGGCTTTTAGCCTATACCATCTTTGCAAGTATCCAGAAACTCATTTTCGATACAGAAGAACCGCTGAAAAACGCACAAAAATATGGCCCTTACTACATGGCGATTACTGTATTCGTACTTTGTATCGTTACCATGGCAAAAGGTTTAAAACACGTTGGTTTAAATCTTTCCAATAATGAAACGCTCGTTATTTCATTGCTCATCAGTGTTGTTGGTATGATTTTCTGTCATTTCTACTTCCGTAGTAAAACCTTTACCGCAAAAGCAAGAAAAGGCTCATTCGGATCAGTAGAAAAGATTTTTAGTATCTTAATGCTTCTTACTGCTTGTGCTATGGCGTTCGCCCATGGTTCTAATGACGTTGCTAATGCGATTGGTCCGCTTTCTTCCGTGGTATCAATCGTGCAAAATGGCGGGAAAATCATTAGCGGTGGAGATTTAGCTTGGTGGATTCTACCTTTAGGTGCATTAGGTATCGCTATTGGCCTTATCGCAATGGGGCAAAAAGTGATGGCAACCGTTGGATCAGGTATCACAGATTTAACCCCAAGTCGTGGTTTTGCTGCGCAATTTGCAACAGCGATGACCGTAGTAGTAGCATCTGGTACCGGTCTACCTATCTCCACGACACAAACTTTAGTGGGTGCAATCTTAGGTATCGGTTTCGCGCGTGGTATTGCAGCGCTTAACTTAACAGTTATCCGTAACATCATTAGTTCATGGGTTGTGACATTGCCTGCGGGTGCATTCTTTCGCAATTATGATTTTCTACGTTCTTCGCGCGATTTTCCATTAGTATAATTATTAAAAGTGCGGTTATTTTTCATTGTATTTTCTGACCGCACTTCCTTCATGAATCTAGGAAGTATTATGTCAAAAGTGAGCAAACTTTTATTTTCTTGTGTTTTACTGGGCTCAACCATTGGGACAGTACAAGCTGAAACGCAATATGTGACAGAAAATCTGAACACCTATTTACGCCGTGGTGCTGGTGATCAATTTAAGATCGCGGGTGCAATTCAATCTGGCGAAGCGGTAACCGTCTTGGAACAACAAGGAAAATACACCCTGATTCGTGATAATAAAAATCGCGAGGCGTGGATTTTAACCTCTGAACTAAGTTCTACACCAAGTAGCCGTGAAGAAAATCCAAAATTAAAAGCACAGGTACAAGAATTAACGTTAAAGCTGAATCGTGTCGATTCAGATTGGCAACAACGCATAAACGAAATTCAACGCCGTAGCAAACAAGCTGAACAACAAAGCAGTGAATTGCTTGAGCAAAATTCACAACTTAAACGTGAATTAGAAATGACGAAAAATAAAAATCGTGATTTAGAAGCGATGCTTGATGCCAATAAACGTGAAATTGCGATTCAATGGTTTATTTATGGCGGTTCTGTGTTGGGCGTAGGTTTGTTAATCGGCCTTGTATTACCTCACATTTTACCAAGACGTAAACGCCGTGATAGCTGGTAATGATTCATCATTGAGGTAGGCATTTGCCTACCTTTTCTTTATATTTTGATGGGAGAGTAAAATGGAAATTTATCTTGTCGGTGGTGCTGTACGCGATCAACTTTTAGGTTTTGCCAGTAAAGATCGTGACTGGGTTGTCGTGGGCGCTACACCAGAAATGTTGCTGTCTCAAGGTTACCAACAAGTTGGCAAAGACTTCCCTGTTTTTCTCAATCCTGAAAGCCATGAAGAATATGCACTTGCTCGTACAGAACGAAAATCAGGTAAAGGTTACACCGGATTTATTTGTGATTTTTCAGATGAGATTACGCTTGAACAAGATTTAATTCGCCGAGATCTTACTATCAATGCTATTGCCCAAGACAAAGATGGCAAGCTGCACGATCCTTATCATGGTGTAGAGGATATTCATCAACGTATTTTACGTCATATTTCACCTGCTTTTGCTGAAGATCCACTGCGTGTATTACGTGTTGCACGCTTTGCGGCTCGCTTTCATCATTTAGGTTTTTCTATTGCCGAAGAAACCCTTAAATTAATGGCTGAACTCTCTGAACAAGGTGAACTCGCCCACCTAACGGCTGAGCGAGTTTGGATGGAAACAGAAAAAGCATTAAACGAACCGCATCCTGAAATTTATTTTGAAACGCTACATCAAGTCGGTGCACTCAAAGTGCTCTTTCCTGAGATTGCCGCCTTAGACGGTGTACCGAACCCAGCCAAATACCACCCTGAAATTGACAGCTTTATTCATACTATGCTCGTATTGCAACAAGCCGTTAAACTCACTGAAAATAGCAATTTGAATAAAAGTGCGGTCCGTTTTGCAGCGATTTGTCATGATCTTGGAAAAGCCCTTACCCCAAAAGAAATGTGGCCAAGTCATCATGGTCACGAAAAAGCCGGGATTAAACCGACTCGTTCATTATGCAAACGCCTTAGAGTCCCTAATTATCTTCAAGAATTAGCTGAATTAATTTGTGAATATCACACGCATGTGCATAAAGCCTTAGAGCTCCGTCCTGAAACAGTGGTGAAACTCTTTAATACGTTTGATGTTTGGCGTAAACCTCAGCGCTTCGAAGAATTTCTATTAGTATGTTTATCTGATACTCGCGGGCGAACGCGATTTTGAAAATAAAGAATATCCCGCAAATTGATTATCTCAAAGCGCTCTATCAAGCTGCCCTTGCTGTTGATGTACAGCAAGTCATTGCAGATGGTTTTTGAAAAAAACAAGGTATTCGAGATGAATTAACGCGTCGAAGAATTACCGCGGTGAAAGCGGAGAAAACTCGCTTAAATGCTTAATCCAGCTTTACTAAAAAGTAAACTAACCCTTACAATATGTGCAATTTTTTTAGTAAATATTTTTGTTATGAAATTATTAAAATCTCTTCTAGCACCTGTATTTGCAAGTGTGATCTTATCCGCTTGTACTCTTGATGCAGAGCGCCCAACAGATGTTCAACATATCGATAAAAAAACGATATTACGTGGCAACAACACCTCAAAAAAATCAAACAAATTCAATCTTATAGCACCAAAAGGACAAATTGGTTATATCAGTCCACAAGAGCGTTTTTTTCGAGCCGCTTTTGAGTGGCAATATCAAAAATCCGAAAGCCTATAAGTTAAAACTTTATTCTCTGATCAGCAAAACAACGCTAACTATGGAAATGCATCCAAACGGGATGACAATTTCAGATAATAAAGGTAAATCAACAATCTGATAAAAATGCCAAATTATTGTTACGTGAAATCATCGGAATGGATGTGCCATTAGAGCATTTATCTTATTGGTTAAAAGGTCAGCCAGCGGATAATGCAGATTACCAAGTTGGAACGAATCATCTTTTATCCGAATTTAGCTACCCGCTTGATGGATCGATGTGGACAGCCGATTACTTAAGTTATCATTCAGATAATTCGATGCCTGAAAATATTCTGTTAAAGAACAAAAGTACATCGCAAACCCTAAAAATTCGTGTGGATGAATGGGCGTTCTAATGAAAACACATCACTTTTCAACCGCACTTTCAACTTCTCTTGGAAAGCCTAACCGCTTTCCAAGCCCCGCAAAACTCAATTTATTTCTCTATATAAACGGTAAACTGCCAAACGGCTACCACGAATTACAAACGCTTTTCCAATTTCTTGATTTCGGAGATTGGCTCACCATTGATATTCGCCAAGATAAACAAATCCACATCACACCAGAAATTCCTGGCTTACCTATAGAACAAAATTTAATCTATCGTGCAGCGATACTACTACAAGAAAAAACAGGCTGTACGCTCGGTGCAACAATTCATTTAGATAAAATTCTGCCAATGGGCGGTGGTATTGGTGGCGGTTCATCCAATGCGGCGACGACTCTCCTTGCTTTAAACTATTTATGGCAAACTAATTTATCTATTGATGAACTTGCCGAGATTGGGCTAAAACTCGGGGCTGATGTGCCTATCTTCGTTCATGGCCAAGCCGCTTTTGCAGAAGGTGTAGGTGAAAAAATTCAATACTGCGAACCACAAGAAAAATATTATGTGGTACTAAAACCTGAAACGGCGATTTCTACTGCAGTGGTCTTTAGTGATCCAGATTTGCCTCGCAATACAGAAAAAAGATCCCTTGCCGAACTTTTGAATCAACCCTTTGCAAACGATTGCGAAAAAGTCGTGCGAACTCAATATCCTGAAGTTGAAAAAGCCCTACTATGGTTGCTACAATATGCACCAGCCAGATTAACCGGAACCGGGGCTTGTGTTTTTGCTGAATTTGATGATGAAAAATCAGCACAAGCTGTTTTCCAACAAAAACCGAAGGAATTTTTCGGCTTTGTTGCTAAAGGATTAAACGTTTCACCATTACATGCGATGTTGAAACAACTCTCGACCAACCAATCTATCTACACTCAACCTGAGGTTATATAAAATGCCAGACATTAAACTCTTTGCTGGAAATGCTACGCCTGAGCTAGCGAAAAAGATTTCTGAACGTCTTTACATTTCATTAGGCGATGCCACTGTTGGACGCTTTAGCGATGGTGAAATCCAAGTGCAAATTAATGAAAATGTGCGTGGTGCAGACGTGTTTATTATTCAATCTACTTGTGCACCAACGAATGACAACCTGATGGAATTGATTGTAATGGTTGATGCTTTACGTCGTGCATCTGCCGGCCGTATTACTGCCGTTGTTCCTTATTTTGGTTATGCTCGTCAAGATCGTCGTGTGCGTTCTGCTCGTGTACCAATCACCGCAAAAGTAGTGGCTGATTTACTCTCAACTGTCGGAATTGACCGATTATTAACCTGTGACTTACACGCAGAACAAATCCAAGGTTTCTTTGATGTGCCAGTTGATAACGTATTCGGTTCACCTGTTTTACTTGATGATATCTTGAAGAAAACGGATCTTGTCAATCCTATCGTTGTTTCTCCGGATATCGGTGGTGTTGTTCGTGCTCGTGCAGTCGCGAAATTATTAAATGATACAGAGATGGCGATTATCGATAAACGTCGTCCACGTGCAAACGTATCACAAGTTATGCATATTATCGGGGATGTTGCAGATCGTGATTGTATCCTTGTGGATGATATGATTGATACAGGTGGTACATTATGTAAAGCGGCTGAAGCATTAAAAAGAACGTGGTGCAAAAACGCGTATTTGCTTACGCAACCCACGCCGTATTCTCTGGTGCAGCAGCGCAGCATTTAGCAAGCGATGCGATTGATGAAAATCGTGGTAACGGATACTGTTCCACTTTCACCTGAAATGAAAGCGCTTGGTAAAGTACGCGTGCTGACTCTTTCAACTATGCTTGCTGAAGCTATTCGTCGTATCAGCAATGAAGAATCTATTTCAGCAATGTTTGAATAATTCTTTTCGCTTAGTATTTATTTTAAAAAGTGCGGTCAGAAAATCCCTAGTGTTTTTGACCGCACTTTTTATGCTGCGACTAAAAAAATAAGAAAAAAAGTGCCCCACTGGGGCACTACTCGGAAAAGCAAAATAGATGTCGGCTATTTAAAAAAATAGCACTTGTTTTTTTAGTGATTCTAAGAATACGGCAAAGTCCTTTTATATTGCAAATAGCAATGTTCAAATTTGTGAGCTAAATCACGCTTTTTTTCTTCACTTTTTTTATGTTTAATCGTTTTCGTATAAAAGAGGAGCATACAGCTCCTCTTCTCTAGAAATAGAATTAAATTAACCGTTAATAAATTTTTTTCGCCTAATTCAATATCTGCACGCAATGTTGGTAACATTGCTTTCTAAAGCATCTTGTTCAAATTTGCTTAAGGTACCGATTGGTAAAATTTCTTCTACACCTTCTTTACCTAAACGTACTGGTTGAGCGAAGAAACGTGCATATTTACCGTCACCTTCCACATAAGTACATTCAACCACAGTTTCGCCACTTAAGCCTTTCACTAATGAACGCGCAAAACGTGCTGCAGCTTGAGCCATAGAAAGTGTCGCAGAACCGCCACCTGCTTTTGCTTCAACCACTTCAGTACCTGCATTTTGGATACGTTTTGTTAATGGTGCAATTTCCTCTTCTTTCCACTCAGCATATTGAACTTGTGAAAGTAATGGAAGAATAGTTACACCTGAGTGTCCACCAATAACTGGTACGCTTGTACGAGAAACATTTAAGCCTTTTAATTCAGATACGAATGTTTCAGAACGTAACACGTCTAAAGTGGTGACACCGAATAATTTACGTTTGTCATAAACACCCGCTTTTTTCAACACTTCTGCAGCAATCGCAACAGTCGTGTTCACAGGGTTGGTGATAATACCTACACAAGCTTTTGGACAAGTTTTTGCAATATGTTCAATTAAGTTACGCACGATACCCGCATTGATATTGAAAAGATCTGAACGATCCATACCCGGTTTACGTGCTACCCCTGCAGAAATTAAAACGACATCGGCACCTTTAAGTGCAGGTGTTGGATCTTCTCCTGCAAAACCTTCTACTTTCACCGCTGTTGGGATATGACTCACATCTTTAGCCACACCAGGGTGTCACTGGTGCAATATCGTAAAGCGATAATTCACTTTCAGCGGGTAATTGTAATTTAAGTAATAAGGCTAATGCTTGACCAATACCGCCTGCTGCGCCTAATACTGCAACTTTCATAAAATACTCCTCATGTATTAATTAATCCTAACTAGGTAGAATTTTAAAGTCTTAGTCATTAAATTACAAACAGAGAAATTCAATAATGCGATCTAGCTCAAACTTTTCAAACGAGTAAATTTATTTTAATTGCATAAAATGAATTTTTATGCAATTCTTATGCAAATACGCCTATACGAGAATAACTATGTCTGATCAATTAACAAAAAGCATTTAAAGAACTGCTCAATCAAGAACGATTTGCTTCTCAAAGTGAAATTGTTGATGCCTTTAAAAACCAAGGATTTCAAACCATCAACCAATCTAAAGTTTCACGCATGCTAAGTAAATTTGGTGCGGTTCGTGCGAGAAACACAAAAATGGAAATGGTGTATTGCTTACCAAGCGAATTGAGTGTGCCCGCCACCAGCAGTCCATTAAAAAAATCTGGTTTTGGATATTGATCACAATGATTTTCGTCATCGTCATCAAAACCTCTCCAGGTGCGGCACAGTTGATTGCTCGCTTTATTGGATTCCATTGGTAAACCAGAAGGCATTTTAGGCACGATTGCGGGAGATGACACCATTTTTGTTACACCAACAAAAGAGACAACAATCAAATCGCTTTTAGAGCAAATTCAAACGCTCTTTTGAAAGCAGCCTATAATGAATATCTTAGTGACCGGTGGAACGGGATTTGTAGGAAAAGCATTAGTTGAATCACTACTTTCACGTGGCGATAGCGTTACTGTACTGACTCGCTCCATTGAAAAAAAGCCCAAGCTATTTTTCTGAAAAAAACACCGCAAATTTTTGACCGCACTTTCACACACTCAAAAGACTTAAATACCTTTTGATGCGGTTATTAATCTTGCCGGTGAACCCATCTTCGATAAAAAAATGGACAGTTCAACAAAAAGAGAAAACTGCGTCATAGCCGCATTAATTTAACACAGCAGATTGTCCAACTTATTAACCAAAGTGAGCATCTCCCTGTCTTAATTTCAGGTTCAGCAACAGGAATTTATGGAGACCGTGGCGAATACGTGATCACCGAAGACACTCATCCAAGTAGTCAATTTACCGCACAACTTTGTATTGATTGGGAAAATGCAGCAAAACAAGCCAACACAAGAGTCTGTTTAGTGAGAACCGGATTAGTGCTTTTCTCCAAAAGGTGGTGCTTTTGCAAAAATGCTCCCGCTCTATCGCTTCGGATTAGGCGGCAAATTAGGGAATGGCGAGCAATATTGGAGCTGGATCGCATTAGAGGATATGGTAAAAGGATTGATTTTTACTTGATCATAGCAATTATGAAGGGGCATTTAATTTTTACTGCGCCACATCCTGTTAAAAATAAGACATTCTAACCAATTATTAGGTCAAGCATTACATCGACCTTGTTTTGCTCAAGTGCCTCAATTTCTTTGCTCACCTCTCTTCTCGGTGAACGCGCTTGCATTCTATTAGACAGTCAGAATGCCTATCCAAAAACATTTGTTAGATTGTGGGATTTACATTCCAATACTCAGAATTAAGTGATTACTTTCACAAAATACTTTTAAAAATAAAAAAGGCTGGTCAAAACCAGCCTTTTATTATTTTTCCATCTATGCTAAATATTCCAAAAACTCTCCACGGTGTGGAAAGATCCAAATACCAGCACAATGTCATTTTTATCGGCATTTTTAACCGCACTTTGCACACCTTCAGCTACAGAATCTTCAGAAACACTTTTTTGCTGATGGGCAAACGGTTTGTTAATTTTGCATTTAGGTCATCGCCAGATTGACCACGGTAACCGCCTAATGTTACACAAATGCCATTGGTCAATAACGGAAGTCAGTTGGGAAAAACACCGACTCCGCATCTTTTATCTTTTAACATACCGCAAACCGCAATGATGCGCCCTGAAATTTGTGTTTTTAAGTGCGATCAATTTTTCAGCTAAATATTTTGCTGCATGAGGATTATGCCCCACATCAATGATCACTTTTTGGCAAATGTGAATAAGGTACATTCAAGCGATCTGCCAGTTTTTTCTAACTGATAACCTTTTCAATTGTTGGAAACGACCTACTAATTCTACTTCAATTAATGAACGTTTAATGGTGTCAACAGAAATATCAAAAAGGTCATTGCTCAACAGCCGCCAAAGCGGTTGCTGCATTAGCTAATGGAATTTGGCAAAAACGGTAGATTTTCTAACCTCACTTTATTGCTCTGCCACATCCAAGTTTGCTCATTGGCTTTAAATGACCAATGAACATCTCGACGCGAAACATGGCAATGTAATTTCTCCGCTTGTTCTAACATAGGTCGCGGAACATTTGGTTCACCAATCACAACCGGTTTATTTGCACGGAAAATGCCTGCTTTTTTTCAAAAGCTAATTTCTTCACGTGTTGAACCCTAGAAAAATCTGTATGATCAATATCAATACTGGTGATAACCGCCAGATCATTATCCACAATATTCGTTGCGTCCAAACGCCCACCAAGCCCCACTTCTAAAATCACGACATCAAGCTTTCGCTTGTTTAAATAAATGCAAAAGCCGACAACGTGCTAAATTCAAAATAAGTGAGGGATTTCGTTTTATGCTTTTCGATAAAATCAAAAGAAGCAGTATGCATTTCATCCGGCAAGTCTTTGATTTTGAATACGAACGCGCTCGTTATAGCGCAATAAATGAGGTGAAGAATACACCCAACACGCAAACCGTGATTTAATAAAATGGTTTCTAAGCAAACGACAAGTCGTACCTTTGCCATTTGTGCCCCCACCGTGATCACACAAGGCGCGGGATTCAAAAGGTCCAATTCTTCTGCTACTGACTTAATACGCTCTAGCCCTAAAATCAATCGCTTTGAAGTGACTGTTTTTCCAAATAAGAAAGCCACTCAGCGAGTGGCGAAGTGGCTTTTTAAATTCATTGTATTAGGCATTTTTCAACAACTTCTACTTCAACAAAAGGTGAAGGTTGATTAGTGAGTTTGCTTAAAAGGTTTCCAAGGGTTGAACGCATTTCTGAACGTTTCACGATCATATCAATCGCCCCTTTCTCAAGTAAGAATTCACTACGTTGGAAGCCTTCTGGTAATTTCTCACGTACAGTTTGTTCGATAACTCGTGGGCCTGCGAAACCAATTAACGCTTTTGGCTCAGCGATGTTCACATCACCCTAGCATCGCAAAACTTGCAGATACCCCACCTAGTGTTGGGTCTGTTAATACCGAAATAAACGGCACGCCTTTTTCACGCATTTTTGCTAACACTGCGCTGGTTTTCGCCATTTGCATTAAGGAGAAAAGCGCTTCTGCATACGTGCACCGCCACTTGCAGAGAAACACACGAACGGACAATTTAATTCCATTGCTTTTTCTGCCGCTTTTACAAATTTTGCCCCTACTACCGAGCCCATTGAACCGCCCATGAAGCTAAAGTTTGAAGCTGCAACAACAATAGGCATATTGTAAAGTGTGCCGGTCATTGTGATTAACGCATCTTTTTCACCGGTTTCTTTTTGTGCATGCAGTAATACGATCTTATATTTTTTAAATCTTTAAATTTAAGAATATCTTTTGGCTCTAAATCAGCCGATAACTCTTGGCTTGAACCTTCATCTAACAAGGCTAAAAGGCGCTCACGAGCATCAATACGCATATGATGACCGCACTTTTGGACAAACATATAAATTACGTTTTACTTCTTCGCCGTAAAGGACTTGTTCGCAAGAGGTACATTTCGTCCAAACCCCTTCTGGCACGTTTGCTTTACGTGATGTAGCGGAAGAGGTTCCTTTGCTAAAAATTTTATCAATCCAGCTCATTTTTACCTTTTTATTAACTAGAAAAGTTTGCGTATTTAATCATAATTTAGCGAAATTTGCTAGTCAGATGAGATTATCTTCTAAAAACAACGGCCCCTAAATTTTTCTGTGGAATCGCAAATTTTTCAGGGTAAATGACATTCACTAAATATAAGCCTTCGGGTTTCGCTGTTGGAGCAGCTAATTTACGATCTTTTTGCTCTAACAACCATTTCATCCACTCAACAGGTTGATTACGGCACCGACTTCAATCAAGCTTCCCACAATGTTGCGCACCATATGATGCACAAAAAGCATTGGCTTGAATATCCACAATAATGATACTGCCCTTTTTCGCACCACATTTAAATGATGCACATTTCGCCAAGGGTATTTGATTGACACTGCGCCGCACGGAAAGAGGAAAAATCATTTTTCACCTAATAAGAACTGCCCCGCTTGGTGCATTTTTCTTTTCGTCCAAATCTAAATGGCAATGGTAATCCTTCCGGCAAAATGGCTGAACGCAATTTATTGCAATACAAAATATAACGATAACGACGCGCGGTTGCCGAAAAACGGGCGTGAAATTCATCATTCACCACCTTTGCCCAACTCACTGAAATATCATCAGGCAAATTCGCATTAGTCCCAAATGCCCAAGCTTTTTCAGGGCGAACAGCGCTAGTTTCAAAATGCACCACTTGTCCTGTGCCATGTACACCCGGAGTCTGTTCTGCCCGCACAAAAATACTTCAATTTTTTCATTTGCCACAAAAGATAACGCTTTTTCTAATTCTTCTTGTACGCTACGCACTTTCTCTTGTCGCTGCCAGCCACAATATTGTTTTCCATTATATTCAATGCCTAAGGCTATCTTCATTGGAAAAATACTCCTAAAACGATTTCAAATTTGACCGCACTTTGCCCGAAAGAAAAACACCAATAACTCATCATTATTGGTGTTCTTATCACAAGCTAAAAATTAAGCACGTTTGAAGTCAATGTGAACCAATTTTGGTTTGAATGGGTGACGTTGCATTGCTTGAACTTTCACTGCAACTTCTTTACCTTCAACCACCAAAGTGATTACATCGCTATAGAAAGAATCGTGAGCTTGTGCGTTGTTTAATTCATCGTGATTTAAGATGATTGAAACAGGTGCTTCGCTGCCACCATAAATGATTGCAGGGATTTGACCGTTGTGACGCAGGCGGCGGCTCGCACTTACCTTGCGCTTGACGAACTTCAGCGTTAAATTTAAATGCCATTTTTAATGTTCTCTTGATTAAAAGTTTAAAATAAAAAATTGCAGGCGACCCAGCAATTTTCCTAAATTTGCTCAAAGACAAACTTTGAGAGCGACGGATTATAAAATATTCAGCCCCACAATGCAAATTTACACAGCAAATTTTTCTAGGCTTTTTCAAGGCAAAGCGATTAAAATAAATCCTAATTTTTAATTAATTTTAACTAACTGATTGTAAGTGGGTTTCAAATGGAATTTCTTATCAGCTTTTTACCGATTACGGTTATTGGGCGGTGCTATTTGTTCTTATTATTTGTGGCTTTGTGTACCCATTCCAGAAGATATCACGCTCGTATCCGGTGGCGGTAATTGCTGGTCTTTATCCTGAAAAGTGTCAATTCCCATTTAATGTTGTTAGTCAGTACTGATTGGTGTGCTTGCTGGTGACTCTTGTATGTATTGGCTTGGTCGCATTTACGGCACTGAATTCTTCGTTTCCGCCCAATGCGCAAAGTGCTCACCTTACAACGCTTAAAAATGGTGCGTGAAAAATTTGCCCAATACGGCAACCGTGTTTTATTTGTAGCTCGTTTCCTTCCAGGATTACGCGCGCCAATTTACATGGTGTCAGGGTATCACCCGCCGCGTTAGCTATACGCGCTTCGTATTAATTGATTTCAGTGCGCTATTATTTCCGTGCCAATTTTGCGTTTACCTTTGGCGAATTAGGGTGCTAAAACTTAGATTGGTTACACGAACAAATTCAAAAAGGTCAGCTTGTGATTTATATCCTTGTTGGCGCATTAGCGATTTTCTTATTCTGGAAATGGAAAAAGCAAAGAAATCTAAAGTTAACTAATCTCATACAATCCAATAAAAAGTGCGGTAAAAACATTGTTTTCTACCGCACTTTTTCTCATTAAGCTTTAGTTGCTAAATATCGCTCCACTGTATCCACAATCGCTTGTGTTTGTGGATCGATTTCGATATTCACTAAATCACCAATTTGGCGTTTACCTATAAGTGTTCAGTGTAAAGTTTCAGGAATTAAATTCACGCAGAATTCATCGTCTTTCACTTCACCAATAGTAAGACTGATGCCGTCACTGGCACAAATCCTTTTGTTAGGATATATTTCATCACGTCTTTAGTAGGTAATTTAAACCAAAACCTGACGATTATTCTCGCTTTCAATAATTTCGTCAGAAACACTTGCGGTACAATAAACGTGGCCCGATAAAATATGCCCACCAATTTCAGCGCCCATTTGCATTGCACGTTCAATATTGACAAAATCCCTGCTTTTTAAGTCAGCCGAGATTGGTGATGCGCAAGGTTTCCTGCATTAAGTCAAAGCTCACAAGATCACCATGAATTTCAGTCACCGTTAAGCACACGCCATATGTTGCCACATGATGCACCAATTTCTAAGCCTTTTCGCATTTCAGCTGGTAATTTTACGATCTGTATTCTAAAAATTATCGCTATCTTTAATTGCATGAATTTGGGCGATACCCTGTACAATACCTGTAAACATTATTATTCCTTCATTAAAAATTTTTCCAATATTATAGCAAAATTTATGAATTCTCGTCTTTTTCTCAATACCGTATTGATATTAAAAACTTATCCGAATTGCGACACCTATCGGTCTTGCTCAGTTAGCTCAAACTGGCATGGGCACCGTGGATGTGATTATGGCGGGGCGTGTGAGCTCAGCTGATGTAGGCGGTGTTGGTATTGGTGCTCCATTTGGCTACCTTTTTGGTACTTTTTCGGACAAGGCTTATTACTCGCCTTGCCACCAACAATTTCCTATTTAAATGGATCTCGACAACGCCATCGTATTGCTCACCAAGTGAGACAAGGCCTTTGGATTTCATTTTTAGTGATGATACCCTTGCACTCATCATCTATCATAATGATTTCATATTGCAGTTTATGAATATGGATGCCCCATGGCAGATGTGACGATGAATTATTTGCGTAAGCGATGATGTGGGCTTACCAGCCTATTTATTGCTGATTAATTTCCGCTGTTTGAATGATGGTATTGCTAAGACCAAACCGGCCATGGTGATTACCTTCATGGGGTTAATGCCGAACATTCCGCTGAATTATATGTCTATTTACGGCAAATTTGGTGCACCTGCGTTGGCGGTGTTGGTTGTGGTGTGGCAACGGCTATTGTCAACTGGGCAATGGCGATCTTAATGATCACCTATTCTGCCAAAAACTATAATGAACGTAGCTTTAAAAGTCTCTTGAAAGATTGACTGAAAAGCCCAACATCAAAACACTGAAAAATTGACCGCACTTGGCTTGCCGATCGCGATTGCACTATGTAGTGAAGTGTCACTGTTTGCCTTGAGTAGTTTATTACTTTTCCCATTAGGCGCAGATGTGGTCGCCAGCCACCAAATTGCCTTAAATACCAGTGCCATGTGCCTTTATGTTCCCCCATGTTCATTGCGATGGCTGCAACCATTTTAGTGGCGCAAGAACTCGGTAATTGCACCACCAAAAAGCCAAAAATCATGGCTCACGCGGCTATTATTCTTGGCTGTGCCGCAAGTGTATTGGCGTTGGTGATTTGGGGTATTTAGTGCAGAGATTGCTGCATTAATTGTTGGCGATAATGCGCCACCGTTATTGCTCTTTCAGGCAGCTGTATGCAGCGATGGCGGCGATTTATCAATTTTCAGATTCGGTGCAAGTGGTAGTGAGTGGTATTTTACGTGGCTATAAAGATACTAAAATCATTCTTTATATCACGTTACTCGCCTATTGGGGCGTCGGTATCCCAGTTGGTATATTCTTTCCCGCACGGATTGGATTGTTCAAAGCATTGGCGCAAAAGGTTTCTGGGTCGCGTTTTATCATTGCCTTATCATTGCTGCTACTTTACTCTTTTATGCGTATGCGAAAATCCAATCACAACCTGATGAAGCCATTATTCAACAGTTAGAAAGATTGAGTAGTTAAAGTAAAAATAAATTTTGTAGCAGGTACTTTCACACACACACAAATATAAAAGTGCTCCACCATCATCTGTTTTGTTTTCTCTTTTAGTCGTTAGAAATATAATAGGAAGAATGAGGATATGAAGTTTTCAAACTTGTCTATTGCCTCTTTTGCTAGAAGAAAATAATTTATGTACTTAACCTCCCGCATCAAATTGCACATAAAAATAGCCACAAATAAATCAAAGAAAAAGCAAGAATACTCGCAAAATATCCAAAAACATATTTTCATTATTCTATTACCTTTTGAGCCATCATATTCTATCTAGTTTAAGGATATGCGGTCAATTCTGACCGCATCTCTTTATCTTTTACATCACCACCACATCAAACTGTTCTTGGTTGTAGTACTGTTCTGTTTTTGACTTGAACCTGTTTGCTGGATGAGTCATTTCGATCTCAGCAATAAACCGTGCGATTCTTCTTTCGATTAAGTAATCTGCCACGGCTGGAGAGGCATAAACCACAAATTGTTCACTCGAGAATAAGTGGTTGGACGCGAATGATCTCACGCATTTACAACATACCGTTTCAACGGTTTTCACGCGTCCACGACCTTGGCAAGTTGGGCATTCATCACAAAAACGTGCTCCTAAACTTTTCACGTGTGCGTTTACGGGTCATTTCCACTAAACCGAGTTGAGTAAAACCATTCACATTCGTTTTTACGCGATCTTTCGATAGCCTCTTCCAAGGATTCAATCACGCGATTGCGATGCTCATCGGTTTGCATATCAATAAAAATCAATAATGATAATGCAAACCGTTTCAAATTACGCAGTTGTAACTGCTGTGCAATGGCTTTTAGTAGCTTCAATATTGGTGTTAAAAATTGTTTCATCTAAATTTCGATGTCCGACGAGCACCCTGTGTTAATGTCAATGGTCGTCATGGCTTCAGTTTGCTCGCAATAATGAGATAAAGTGCCTCGATTTTCAAATCACACGTTTCTCTAAGGCATTTTGAATACCACGTTCTACACCATAAATATCAAAAATCGGTTGATTGCGCATACAGCATTAATTTTTCACTTAATTCAGGCATGAATTCATCGGTAAATTCTCTAACTCGTTAAAACAAAGTTTGGAATCGATATGATTTTTCTCTAAATTAGCACCGATAAAATCACAAAATACGTTGCGGCGAATGCGGGTTCGCCATAAATTTTAGAACGGGTTGATATTTGCCTTTACGCTCAAGCACTTTACGCCATAAACGTTTTAAAATTCCGCATCTTGGCGTAACTCTTCTTCCGTTGCTGCCTTCGGTAGCTGTATTTGGACAATAAAAGCCACCTAACTCATCGCCAGGCTCAACCAGTGCTTTTAATCTTGCGCGCTCTTCTTCGCTTTCACCATGTTGTGACACACCAACATGACTATTTTCCGGCATAAAGACAAGATAGCTGAGAAGGTAATGTAATATCCGTGGTTAATCTTGCGCCTTTTGTGCCCAAAGGATCTTCACCACTTGTACCACGATATCCTGCCCCTTCGCGTACGAGTTCAGAAATGCTTACTGCGAAATTGCTTTTGTTCGTTCACGCATCCACGCATTCGGTCATGTGAACAATATCGGAAGCGTGCAAAAATGCTGCTTTTCTAAACCGATATCCACAAAAGCGGACTGCATCCCTGGTAAAAACACGGGTTACTCGTCCTTATAAATATTCCCCACAATGCCACGTTTGGCCTGACGTTCAATATGAACTAAAACACCTGTTTCCACCAGCGCAACGCGCGGGTTTCATTGGGCGTAACATTCATTAATAATTCAACAGAATCCATCGACCTTAGTTTTAATGATATTAGTCTATCGAAAAGGAAAAATAGAATAATAGTCCTAACAAGGTAAAATGTGACCTTTCTCAAATTTTCACGACTTATTTTGGGGTATTTAATGTCGGTTTAGACCCACACTTATTACTTTTTAGTATTTATATTTTTTGGCATGATTTTAATCGGTGTTCTTGCCTATTATTATACAAACAACTTATCCGATTACATTTTAGGTGGTCGTAAACTCGGGAGTTTTGTGACTGCCATGTCTGCTAAGCATCTGATATGTCCGCTGTTATTAATGGGCTTGCTGGGTGCGGTGTATGTGTCTGGCCTGGTAGAAGGCTGGATCGCGATTGGTTTTAATCCTCGGTGCTGTATTTTAACTGGTTGCTCGTAGCGGGTCGTTTACGGATCTCATACCGGAATTTAACAACAATGCACTCACATTACCGGAATATTTTCACCATCGCTTTGGCACATCACACAATCTATTAAAAATTGTATCTGCAACAATCATCTTAGTCTTCTTTACCATTTATTGTGGTTCAGGCGTGGTTGCGGGGGCGAAATTATTCCAAAATCTATTCTCAGTCGACTACTCCACCGCCATTTGGTACGGTGCATTAGCAACGAGTATTTATACTTTTATGGTGGTAGCCGTAAAGTTGGACGATACCATTCAAGCTACATTGATGATTTTTGCACTGATTTTAACGCCGCTCTTCATCTGTTTAAGTTTGGGTGATACATCACAATTTACAGAAGTGCTACATCAAGCTGAAATCTCAGCGAATAAAGACTTTACCGATTTATTTAGTTCACCACGCCATTAGGTTTATTAAGTTTGGCGGCTTTGGGGATTAGTTATTTGTTGGTCAACCGCATATTCTTGCGTTTTATGGCCGCTTACTCGTAAAATCTCATTAAAAGCACGCCGCATCAGTATGACATGGATGGTGATTTGCCTCGCCGGTGCGATTGGTATCGGTTTCTTCGATTCCTTATTTCTTTGCTAACCCCCAATGTGGCTGGCTTGGTAACAATGGAACCAGAACAAGTATTTATTGAACTGGCTAAATTACTCTTTAATCCATGGATTGCCGGTACTTTCTACTCTCTGCGATCTTGGCAGCTGTAATGAGTACACTTTTTCTGCACAATTATTAATTTCTTCAAGTTCTATCACTGGGGATTTTTATAAAGGTTTTGCATTCGTCCAAAAGCTTCCACCGAGAATTGTTTGGCTAGGTCGTGCAATGGTTTTGGTTATCGCGGGCATTGCGATTTGGACTACTGGGATGAAAATAGCAAAGATGTAAAACTCGTTGAATTTGCCTGGGCTGGCTTTTGGCTCTGCATTTGGTCCGTCGTGGCTTTTTCTCCTTATTCTGGGAAACGTGTGAGCTTTCATCGGCAGCGATAAGCGGGAATGGTTGTCGGCGCAGTGGTTGTCTTTGCTGGAAATCGGTGATTCCTGAAACCAGTGAATGGTTTTATGTCTGTGAAATGATCCTGGATTCATCCCTTTGCTAGCCTGGCGATTGTGCCAGTTTCTCTCTTTCTGCAGAACATACGAAAATAGGATTAAAGCCTTTTGAAAAACGAGAAAAGCTATAAGGAGAGTAAAATAACCAGTTGTTGATTTTCGTCCTTTATCAACAAATTGCCACCACAATTTATCTGTGACTAGAAACATTGCCTTTGCAGTTAAAGAATGGGAAAAAACAAACTCATGGTGATTATGCAAAATGGTCAAAAATCGTGGACTTTCTCCACCACAATTTTGCAGGCAGATACTATCGATTTAAAAATATGCGGGTGAAATCTGACCGCGCTTCCCCTTTCAGGGCGAAAAACAACATTATCCCATCATTTGAAGCAATTGATGCCGTGGCGAAAGGACTCATTTGTTGATATTAACGTAGTTACGAATGGCGTTCTGTTCAAAATGGGATCGAGGTGCACCTCATCTTGCAACTAAAAGATCGTACCACCATTTGAATGTGGGCTGCAGTGGCGCTATCATATATGGCAATGGTTGGTGAAAGGTGCAAAAATGATTATTTATTGTTGTTGATCAACCGAGCTTTTCCTTTGCCAATTGAAACGGTTCGAGGTACCTAAATAACGATCGTCGAGCTAACTTAATCCCATTAGGTATTGAAGAAATGCAACCACTTGCGGCATTTGATGCCGTATTCTCGTGGGCGTGCTTTACGCCATCGTAAATCACCGCTTGATCATCTCACTCAACTAAAAACAAATTAGTAAAAAAGGTGGCGAATTGGTATTAGAAGCAAAAGTGGTTGATGAGTGATGCCAGCCGGTATTAGTGCCTTCAGATCGCTATGCAAAATGAAGAACGTGTATTTTGTTCCTTCCATTTGCAGCATCATTAATTGGTTGGAAAAAGTCGGTTTCACTAATGTACGTTTAGTAGCCGGATATTAACCACCACAACGTTAGAGAACAGCAGTAAAACAGTTGGTTAGAAAATAGAGAAAGTTTGATTGATTTTCTTAGATCCAAATGATCACAGCAAAACAATCGAAGGCTATCAACATGCAGAAACGATACTTGATAATTTATTAATAATAGTTGCTTAAAAAAAGTGCGATTGAGAATTCGGTATTATGTAGCAGTTGCACAAAGATTTAATTTGTTGTTTTCTGCTACATTTTTCTTATCTTTATGTACGAAAGGTGAAGAATAGTCAATGACAAAAACAAAATCAACTTTGGAAAATGCGCTTGAAGAAGCGATTGAAGAGTGAAACCGAAAGAGAGAAATTGCAGCGCAAAGTGCAAAGCAACTCACGCCAAAAATTACAGCAAAGGATCTTACGATCCGGAAAGATTTCAGACTATCGTGTGGCATTAAATCACGCAAAGGTCAGGGAAGACCGCTTACCGTCAAACGAATTTTGAAAATCTTCGTTTCGAGCTTTCCGCCTCAAACCATGAGTTGATTGCTCGGGTACTGGCTCAAGAGCCTTCAAAATGGGTTAAGTGTGAAGGAGATTACATGTCTGGCGATGAGAGTTGAGATGGGCAAGAGATTAGAGGGGTCGTACCGTATAAAGCAATGCAAACGATTGCTTGGCCGGTAGAAAGCTATTTAAAGTATAAATCGTTAGTGGAAAAATGCTTAATAGATAACTCACAACATTGGCGATTGAGACTTTGAGCAAGGATGGTAAATAGCGGTAGAAATACTACGTCTATTTTGTGTTCCGTGCCAGTGAAACCTCATTTCGGCTGTTGAATTCTGTTAATCCATTCCCTTTTTGTAAAAACTCATTCAGTTGTTTACGAACAGATCGAGATTGCTTTTCGGATAGTTGTCAGGATTTTTGTTCAATATCAATGCGCTGCGTGAGTTCTGCAATTGTAAAGGCTTTATTGGGTGCTTCTCGCATCATTTACGATGTATTTCGTTTTCCCTTTTGAGAGCTTATGTGTTGGAGACGGTACACCAAAGTTTCCCGTATTCAAGTACATCACTTTCCTGTTGATAAGCTCGACCAGCACGTTTTAATGTGGCAATGTTTGCGTAAATGAGCTAGATGCGTAATACCTGTTTTACGTTCAAACTCAAATTCTTTGAGCTTCTTATCTAAAGTTGTATGTACATAATCTGCTGCCAAATCACTTCTTGATGAATAATTTTCGTTGCCATGCTCCACCTGTTCATTGTTATCGTTGGTGGTTTTCAAACATCGACTAATACATCAATAAGCCTGCGCTTTGTTTGAGTTTACGGCGATTGTCCACCACGGTGACACGACTCATTAGCATGGTTGAAGTAGAGGCTATTCGTTGCTATTACGGTGAACGTCCGTAATACATACGTTTAGCAAACGACTAGCGAGGAATGACTTTCTGCTAGCGATTGTTTGTTACACCTAAGTCCTACGATATTCTTCTTTATGGTTTACAGTTCTCAGAAGTTATGAGTAAGGCAACAAGAGTTGTCATAGCAAATACGTGCTTTCATCTGTATTGATTTGTGTATTCAGTTTTAATGAATTTGTTAGCTAAAACTTTTCACTACCGATGGCGATTCCGTATGTGCCACAAAAACGTGAGAACGCTTTTGCACAATGTAGCACATTGCTGGCTTTTCTCTCTGGCGAATAATGCTCGTGCAACATTACACAACGTTTATCAGAATTCTGATTTTCCTTTTAAACGATAGTCAATGCGGTCAGGATTTCTTATTTGCTTTTAGCGTGGTGCTGCAGGATGAACATAAAGTGCAATCCATGGAGTCTACTACGCCTGAAAGGGGTTCATATCACGACTTTCTAATAATGCCTTGCGGAATTTATGCGATAAAATAAATGGGTCGAGGATTAAGTTTTGCATTACGAGCTAACTGAAGGGAGATAAGCCTTTGACGGCATTGCCCATTCCATTAAAGCATAAAGATAAAGCCTTAATAGGTTTCTTTGCGATTGGCAAAAATGAGTGCCAAAGTGACACTGAAAGTATGATTACAATGTTTGACGCCTTGTTTACATGTGGCAGAAATATAATAAGGCTTGTGTTGTACCCACATTTAGGCAAGTGATGAACTCTTTACCCTCTTAATTCACAAAAGCAAAATCATGCCCTCTCCGCGAGGTTGTGCGATCTCGTAAGAAGAAGCGTACGAAGACTTTACGAAAGTAAGAAATGCTGAGTCATCGTCTTGTTAAAAATTTTATGTTAAGAGATTTTAAATATGCTCAAACGTGATAAATACAGTTTAAACTCAAAACAAATATACGCTCATATGCAATTTGTCAATTGTAAATTGAAAATGGAACGCCAAAATGTGCATATCAGAAAGATTAAGACAAGTTTGTGAAGCTAAAAATTGGAAAATTACGGACTTCGCAGAACAAACGAGAATAGCCTAGTCGTACGATGCAAGGTTATATCGGTGGTGAACGTGAACCCACGCAGAAGGAATGTCAGGCATTGCTAAAAGCAGGAGTGAATTTTAAATTGGCTCGTGAGTGGTGAGGTAGAAATGTTTCAGTCTGAACCACAAAAGATGCAATGTCAGGCAAGAAACGATTAATTACAGACTACCGCACAATGCCTGAGAATTTAAAAAGATGCGTCAATTACTTAGAAATTTCCTATAAAAATAATTTATTATTTAAAATAAACATAGAAACAACTATATGCCCTATCTGATGAAAATCGCGTTACATTGGCAACAAAACCAAGCTCACAATGGATTAAACAACCGATTTTATTACACACATCTAGCAATGATACATTTTTGACGTATTCGCAGGAACAGGCAGCGTAGCCAATGCACTGTCTAGCCATTTTTCAGTGCGTGCACGGTGAATGATCTATTACACGCCAATCACGTGATTTATCAGGCGTTTTTGGGGCGTGGGCGAAGTTGATAAAACCAAAAATTCAGCATATCGCGCAAACCATCCAAACATGGCAACCTGATGATTTACCGAATAATTATTTTTCGGATAATTTTTGGCGGTAAATTTTTCAGCGAAGCTTCAGCCAAACAGATTGGTTTTGCGCGTGAATATTTGAGACAGCCTGAATTTAACACCAAAGGAACACAGCATTTTACTGGCTTCCTTGATTTACAGCGCGGACAAAATCGCCAACACAGTCGGGCATTTTGATGCGTATATCAAAAAAGACATTGCGCCCAAACCTTTGCCGTTTGATTTGGTTAATTGGTCCATTCAGGAAAAATTCCAAATTTTTCAGAAGGATGCCAATCAACTCGTGCGCCAACAATCCGCTGATGTGGTGTATTTAGACCCCATACAACTCACGTCAATACAGCCGTTTTTATCATGTTTACGAAACATTGGTTAAGTGGAATAGCCCATGTTATCGGGCGTAGCGATGAAAACCTCCTGCTGAAGACATGAGCGATTATTGTCGCAGCACCGCGCCGACAGTGTTTGCTGATTTAGTTGCCAACATTCAGGCGAAGTATAGTGTTGTTTCGTATAACAACACTTATTTTTCCAAAAGCAATTCTTCACGCAACAAAATTGAATTGCAACAAAATCGTGGATACGCTCAATTCTCGCGGTCGACGCAAATATTTACCAAGAACATCGTGCATTCAACACAGGCAAAACTAGATTTAGTAATCATCAAGAATTGCTGTTTTATTACCAAAGTTACTGATTAAATGAGTCAATTTAAACGTTCGCCTTTATTTTTATATTGGCGACAAATATAATATTAAATGAAATCACCCCAAAATTCCCACAAAATATTCAGCGTTGGATTGAGCCGTTTGTTGGGGGCGGTTCAGTTTTTGAATATCGAGGCGCAATCGTATTGCTTGAATGACATCAATTCTTGGGTTGTTCAACTGCATCACTTTTTGAGTCAGCATAGTGAAAAACAGTGAAGGCTTTTTCAAGCGGCCTTTGATTTAATTCAACAATATGGTTTATCTTGTTCTTATTTGAAAAACGATATTCCGATGAATTGAAACGGCAGCATAAACCTATACTGCGCGTTACAACAAAATCGCGTTTGAAAAATAGCGCAATGATTTCAACCGCGACCAAACAGATTTATTGCGATTTTACGTTTTTGCTGATTTACGGTTTAATCGTATGATACGGTTTAATCAGTCAGGCAATTACAATTTGCCTGTGGGAAATGTGATCGGAACAAAAAACGTGGTGAAAGCCTTGCAGAATTATTTTGCGTTTTCAGGCAGCCTGAAAAATCAAAATCGCGTGGTACAATCAAGATTACGAACAATTTCTTGAAACGGTGCAGCCCAATTCACACGTTTCATTTATTTAGACCCCCTTATTTGATTACATTTAGTGAATACAATAAGTTATGGCACTAGATGATGAACGGCGTTTGTTGAATTTGCTTTGATGATTTGAATCGTCAGAATATTCGTTTTGCGATTTCCAATGTAACGCATTACAAAGGGCGAGTGAATACGCTGTTCGAAACATGGCGCGCAATACCACACACGCACCGTATTAACAGTAATTACATCAGTTATCACGACAACAGCAACAAAGATTTTACAGAAATTTTTGGTGTGCAATTATGACTAAACCTATGCAAAAGCGCCACGCGCCAAACGTGCTGCCGAATACAAACAAATGGCATTTGAAACCGCTTATCCGCAATCCCGAGCGCTATAAAGCATCTTACAAACGGTTGCACCGTTTAAAGATAAGATATTTGAATGATGATGTTTTACTAGACATTGTTAGTTCATTATATTTACAAGAAATTGTAAAAGTGATGGTGTACCAATTGATGAAAATAGTACGATTGATAGTAGTATGAGCGAGATGAAACAAGTCAATTCAACCCGAAACAGCGATAGGTGGCTTTCCAAAAGGTTACGCAGCGCGTTTTTGGACATATATGCGAACACCGTCTGAATTAGGTTTTTGTGCTGGCACAATATGAACAGCCATTTCAATTTTTCTGCGATTGCCAATAAAATTGCTTGCTGGTGAAATCAGCGAGCAAGTGGCTGCGGTGCAAGCGATGAAATACAATCGCCGTTCTCCATATCGCAATGTAAAAACGATTTTTAACTTTTTCCGTTTTATTATCAATGTATTGAAAGAGAAATCTCATTTATCTTATCCACAATTTATTGTGTCGTTATTTAGTCGGATAGCGATGTCGCAAAAATTTCGTCAATTAATCGATGGTCACTCACTGACTTTGGATAATGTAGCAGAATTTGTGCGAGATCAATTTTAGTTCAACTTAAAAGATCGAAACAATTACACGCGATTATCCTGATGTGGTGTTGCGCGTGCTGATTTTGACTGGTTTTGTATCGGTTACTTATCAAGGCACAACAATGATTGAGCTGAATCAAGATAATCGCCAAATAATAGATAATTTATTGAATATAAAAATAGAATTGAGTGAAGCAGAAAAAGAAAATCCGCACTTGTATTTTTCAGAAATTGGAACAATTAACCGATAAATTATTAGAGATTGCAGCCGATACACCTAATCGGGTTACAAAAATTTAACCAAAAAGCACAAAAGCTGCTTGAAAAACACTGAATTGAATTTGACTGAGCGCAAATTGTTCAAGAGCTTAAACGCTTGGCTCAAGGCAAAAATAAAAGCAAAAACGTGTTTACTGATTTTTGTATTATGTAGCAGAACCTTTGCTATTAGAATTTTTATTGAGTTTGTTGCTGGTTTTAAAATATCAAAATCAATTTAGTGTTCAGCCAAATTTTGTTGCCGACCATAATGGCTTGCCAATTTCTCACGCCCCAGCACGAAAAAGGTGATATTGAATTGTTTTCCAATGATATTTATTGGTTAATTGAGCTACACTAATTAAAAATAAGCAGCAACAACTGAACGCAGAAACAACTTCAGTTATCCGTCACTTTAATGATGCATTAGCAAATTATCAGGCTCATTATTTGTCATTTGTCGCGCCATTGGTTCATTCGGATACGCACCAATTTTATCGGGCGCAAATTGTGTTGAATAAACTTGACTCAGAGCAAGCCAACATTTATTTAAAACCTTATGCGATTGATGAATTCGTTGATGTTACACCTGCAGAAAATAATTTGCTAGATATGCAGAGCCATACAGAGATTTAATACAAAAAATTAAAACTTCATTTAATCTCCCATAACTTTTGGATAAATACCTGTTTCTGAATTTGATTACCTTAAACTCAGAAACAGGTATTTCTTATTGACTTCTCAGCAATTTTTCTCATATTTCGTTGGCTTTGAATCGAATTTCTATGCGCCATCTATTCAGGCGATAAGGGCTGATTAGCCCACTGGCGATAAATAACATTTGATGGTTTTTATTTGCATTAAGACGAGTTCATTTTGTTTAGCATTACCGTAAATATTCGGTGTGTGTCTGTTGGTATTCAAAATCAATCAAAAACGCTTTTGAGCCGATCTCGAATTTTTCAGATGAGATATTTTTTGTGTCTAGCGTTTAGAAAATCTTTGAATGCCTTGTACCACACAAAAGAAATTCTTAATTACTTAACATTTATGGTTTTATGTGCTGGTTCATTATCTAGTAATAATTTGCTTTAGCCATATCTAAAATATAAAGGTTTATATAGTTACTTTATCTATTGTAAATCAGATCAAATTTTTGATCTAAAATATCACTACTTTCTAAAGCAAATCTTCTCGTTTGCTTTTCGGGAAATTTCCATTTTTATACTTTTTGTTCAACCAATTTAATAAGAGAAAACGGCTATTGGGTAATAAGCTATTGTTTTTTATGTGTGTTGAACAAATAAATGAAAAAGAATAAAATATCTCCATATTTATCTGCTGCACTTCGCAATTTACCTAGCGTTGCAATCTCTGATTTATCCGAAGCCGAAATTCTCATTCTGCTTAAAAACGTCCGTTGGGGAAATTCTCACTGTTTTCATACTGTTCAATGCCCTCGTTGTCAGATTGAGCATAAAGCCTATTTTTATTTCTTCTCGTAAGCAATGGCAGTGCAAGCATTGCCAACATCGTTTTTCTGTAAAAGTGGTACGATGTCAGCACACTAAACTTTCCTAAAAAGCTACTGTTATCGGTTTATTATTTCACTATCAATAGTAAAGGGATTTCTGCGCTTAACTTATCTCGTCATATTGGCGTGCAATATAAAACGTCATGGGCATTACTACATAAATTCCGTGAAGCAGTTGAAAAACGCAAGATTACACACCACTCACAGGCATTATTCATATTGATGGTTGTTATGTGAATAACTCACCTTCGCCCCAAAAATTTTTAAACATAAGCGAGATTGATAGACGTAAGAGATGTCACCAACGTAAAGATAAATCCTGCGTTATGGTTTACCGTCAACAAGCTGCAAATCAGGGAAATAATAAAAGGAGCAGACCGCACACTCGTTGCGTTAGTTAAAGAGGAAAATGCTAATGATATGTTGGCTTTAACACATCGCTTAGTCGAGACCAAAAATCTACAATTTGTGCTGATGAAAATCCTGCTTATGATGGCTTGGCATTTTCACTATGACTTCAGTGTCGCGTAAATCATTCGCAAGAATATTGCTCGATTGACGGCACCACTAATAACCCTAGCGGAATCCTTCTTTGCACGATTTAGAAGAATGATTATGGGTGTGTATCATAAGATGGGAAATAATTACATGATGCACTATGCGAATGAAACCGCATGGCGTGAAGATTTTCGTTACCAGTCAGATAAAGACAAATTCGACAACGTACTAAAACGCTGTTTGAAAGCCAGACCTTCACGAGATTTAACTGGCTACTGGCAGGGAAATAAGAAACCTACGGCAAAATTCGGATTGGAAAGTTTATGTTTGGAAGCCTCAAACGATAACCAATATTTAGCCGTAGCCTAAACAATTTAAAGCAACACAAGGAGCAATAATGAAAACCATGACACACACGCCACTTAACGTGGATTTAAAAAGATGGACTATGAAACATTCAAAACTTTATGCAGAGAACTGAGCTCAGATGTATTCAAACGTAAAAGATGATGCCTATCTGTTGTTCTATCACAATTTGCGAGACCTTGCGAAAGAAGTCAGTACTTTACCCCGTAATCCATTGATATTTTATGGAGCCTATGAAATCGCTAATAATCAGGTAGTTGTGCGATATTTGAAATGCAATTTTACCGATGAAGTATTTGAAACCGAAGATGGAAACCTTATCAGATGCTTTCTATTATTAGTAGTTTTGCAGAAGATAAAATCTATCTACGTTGCCCGACTAAAATTAGAGAACACCTTACCCAACCTGAATACGTTGCTCTCGCGAACGAGGCTTATCCTGCAATGATGGAACAAAATGCTACTAGAGGAGCAACGAGAAAGATTGTTTAGAAGAAAACGGAAAGAGTGAGTAATGGAAAAATAAGTAGAATTCTGTAAAATACATTTATAAATCAATAATGCCCTTATCGAAATAAAGGGCATTTTTGTCTGGTTTTGTTTAAATTTTTGGTCTTTGTGCAACTGCTACATAATACCGAAAAATTTAATGTTTTTGACCGCACTTTGCTTTTATTTTTAAAGCAATATGTACCGTAATCTCTTCACGATCGTGATACAAATGCTTCGCCTGAATATCAAATTCCAGTTCTTTTTCTGCTAACATCACCGCAAGATTTTCTAAGCACAACATCACTTCTTGATAGCGTTTTTTCATTGGTAATTTCAAATTGAAAATAGTTTCTCGGCTCAGCCGTTAATTAAATCCATTTTTCCAATTAAATTCGCAATTCGACTTGGTTGCTCCACCATATCACCACAAGCCAATCAATATGCTTACGTTTTTGGTGGTTGGAATTTAAACCCATCTTCCGGACAGTGCTCAATTCTGCCAGTTTCATGCAAACTCGCCGCCATTTTGCCGTGATCAACCGCATACACAAATAAACCACGTTTCACTAATTGATAGGTCCAGCCACCAGGACAAGCACCGAGATCGACGCCAACCATATTTTCATTCAAGCGTTTACTTTCTTCATTTCGAGGAATAAAAAGGTTAAAAATCGCTTCTTCCAATTTTAAAGTTGAGCGACTTGGTGCATCCGCTGGGAATTTTAAACGTGGGATTCCCATAAAGTGGGTGGAGTTATTACCAAGATAGGAATACCCCACATAGCAGCAATTCGGCTGCGTGAAAAACAATGTAAAAATCTGACCGCGCTTTTGCATTCGGTTTGCCTTGTAACCAACCTTTCTTTTTCAACGCTTGGCGCAACGGCACAGTAAATTTTTCGGCAAAATGTCGAAAGCTCTTTTCGCTTCATTCGTATCTGCAGTTTCAACAAATAGCTCTACCGCTTGCTTAAGATTAATGTCTTCTGCAATGCGTTCATATTGAGCCCGAATTGGCGAAATACGATCTTGAGGATCCAGATTTTCTAAGAGATCTGACACAACGATCATTTGACGTGCAAAAATCAAACGATTAAATGGGATTTTCTCTCGCTAAACGATCTGCATCACCTGGTTGATAGCATTCAAAAATGACATAGCCGCTGTTTTTCTACTACGCGAGCAAAACCAAATACGCCACGCTCAGAAGCTCGGTCTGGTAATTTCTGCGGCCACTTCTTTTTCAAAAGCCAATTCGACAATATAAGGCTAATTTATTCATATTTTTCCCTAATTTTATTGAATCTTTAATCCATGTTCTAAAGGCTTGAATCTGTTCATCATCTAAACGATCTAAATGATTGACTACATAGAATGATTTCGGATCCCGTAATTCGGTTGGTAACACAATTTGCAGATGACCATTTTCAATTTCTTGCTGAGCCAAAATACGATTAGCCAGCACGATACCCTGACCATGAACGGCAGCTTGTAATGCCATAAAGGTATGGCTAAATAATGGACCTTGCTGAATATTCAAATCATCTAATTTGAGATAATCTGCCATCGCTTGCCAGTTATCTCGAGTATGTGTGTGAATCAGCGTGTGCTTTTTCAAATCATCTGGACGGCGAACGGGAATTTTCTCAAGCAATGAAGGTGCCGCCAAAATCACTAAGTTTTCTTCACCTAACCGATCGACTTGTAAATTTTCCCAATCACCTTTGCCATAATAAATGGCAATATCAATTTCTTTATTTAATAAACCTTCATCTTGATCCACGCCCTTCAAGCGTACTTCAATTTCAGGGTGTTGTTATTAAAATCACTCAAATGTGGCACAAAGCCATTGAATACCAAAGGTTTGTGCACTACTAATTGCCAAAATGTGGCTCTTCTTTAAGTGTTAATAAACGTTCGGTCGCTTCATTTAATTTTCGCAAAACTTTGTTAATATCAACAAAATAGGCTTTCCAAATTCAGTCAATTCAGAGTGAACGATTTTTACGTATAAAAAGCTCGACACCTAAAAATCTTCTAATAATTTTATTTGATGGCTCACTGCGGCTTGTGTCACAAAAAGTTCATCCGCAGCTTTTTGTAAAGCTTAAATGTCGAGCAGCTGATTCGAAAGACTTCAATGAATTCAGGGAGGCAAACGTTTATACATAATTCTTCCCAACGGCTAAATTTTTAGTTTATAATGAAAAAGATTCAATTCAGATTAGTTTTTTATGCATCAAATAAAAACATCATTTTGTCCTTCCATTACCTTCTACCTACAATACACACATACTTAATGATTGGTAATTCCTTACAAGTTAATGAGTTTCAGACTTAAGTATGATGTTGTGTTTGCATATAGTTCGAGTTCTCCGAACTGGAGTAACAATTAAGTTACTCATTTTACTTCCTGTATATATTAAACCATTCTGGTTAAGCGCTGCTCGTTTTCGAGCGGCGTATTTCAGCCATTCTAACATAAGCAAAATTTTATTTCTGACCTACTTCACAAATTTGAAAATCCAATAAAAATTTTTGAGAAATCATAATATTTTTGTGTTTAAAAGGTTTTCATAGCTGCCGTTATGGTGTAGATTAACTGCATTTCCATTCATAAAAATTATTTATACAAATTAAGGAAGCAAAATGAAAGACTTAGACTGGAACAATCTTGGATTTAGTTATATCAAAACAGATTACCGCTTCATCGCACATTGGAAAGATGGTAAATGGGATGAAGGGAAACTTACCACTGATAATATGCTACATATCCACGAAGGTTCAACGGCAATTCACTACGGTCAACAATGCTTTGAAGGCTTAAAAAGCCTATCGTTGTAAAGATGGTTCAATAAACCTATTCCGTCCTGATCAAAATGCAAAACGTATGCAACACACCGCAGATCGTTTATTGATGCCTCAAGTGCCAACAGAATTATTTATCCGTGCTTGTAAAGAAGTGGTGAAAGCAAACCAAGAATGGTTAGGTCCTTACGGTTCTGGCGCGACATTATATTTACGTCCATTCCTCTTTGGTACGGGGGCGAATATCGGCGTGAAAACCGCACCTGAATTTATTTTCTCTGTATTCTGCTGTCCAGTAGGCGCATATTTCAAAGGTGGTTTAGCACCATCTAACTTCATTACGACTGATTACGACCGTGCTGCTCCGATGGGAACCGGTGGCGTAAAAAGTGGGTGGTAACTATGCGGCAAGTTTGCTTCCTCATGAACTAGCCTCAGAACAAGGTACACCAGAACGTAAATTTGCAGACGCGATTTTACCTTGATCCTAAAACTCACACTAAAATTGAAGAAGTGGGTGCGGCAAACTTCTTTGGTATCACCAAAGATAATAAATTTATCACGCCAGCATCTGAATCCATTTTACCAAGTATCACGAAATACTCATTACTTCACATTGCAAAAGAACGTTTAGGTATGGAAGCCATTGAAGGTGACGTGTATATTGATCAACTGATCAATTCACCGAAGCGGGGGCTTGTGGTACTGCTGCAGTCATTACCCCAGTAGGTGGTATTCAACACAAAAGCTAAATTCCATGTATTCTATTCAGAAACTGAGGTAGGCCCAGTTACATGTAAACTTTACAACGAGCTAACTGGTATTCAATTCGGTGATGTTGAAGCCCCTGAAGGCTGGATTGTGAAAAGTAGAATAATTTATTTATCTATCATATAAAAGAGCGGTCAAATTGACCGCTCTTTTTATTTATTACGATTTTCTTTACTTAACCAAATTCATGGCTAAATTCTTCGCCCTTTGAAATCCACTTTACCACTTCGAGCATCGGGATTTCATCTACTAAAAAGACTTGGCTTTGGGGAGCATAATCGGCGGTACATTTAATCCTTTTATATGTTCATTGATCTCATCTAAAGAAAGCGCAGACTTAATTAAAAGCACAATGCTCTCGCTTTTTTATCATCACTTACAGCCACCACAACGAATTGATTTTCTTCATCAAATACTTGTGCAAGTTTTCTTCCACGCTACCGAGGCTGATCATTTCGCCACCGACTTTATGCAAATCGGAGAATAACGATCCACAATGGTAATCAAAGCTGTTACGATCGATGTGGCGCTTTATCGCCAGTTTTGTAATAACGCACACCGTCAATTTCAACAATCACTTCTGCTGTTTTTCAGGGGCATCCAAATAACCTTTCATGACTTGTCCACCACCAATCAAGATCAAACCGTCTTCGCCGACTGGTAATTCTGCAAACTTTCTGGATTCACAATTTTAATAATGGTACCTGGTAATGGCATACCGACTGTACCTGATTGATTGAAGGTAAAATTCCTGTAAAGGTTTCCGGATCAAGTAAATTAGGCATATTTACACTGGCTACCGGTGCTGTTTCAGTCGCCCCATAACCTTCGTAAATTTCCAAGCCAAATTTTAGCTTGAAGGCTTCTTTTACATCTGCTTTCAATTTTTCGGCACCCGCAATAACCATACGTACGTTTTGTAGCATTAACGGATGGAATTTCTTATTGCGTACATACAATCTAAAGAAAGTTGAAGTACCAAATAAAAATACTCACTGATGTCGAGCACACATTTTTCCTACTGTCGCCCCATCTCGTCGGATCCGCTACACTTACCATTTTTAATGCCCTTCACATAATGGCAATAAAGTTGTCACGGTTAAGCCGAATGAGTGGAAAAATTGGTAAGGAATTTCATCACATCATCTTTGTGGAAATTTTAATAATTCACCGATCTGTTTAATATTTGTCAGTAAGTTTTATGGCTTAATTCAATACCTTTCGGATCACCTTCACTACCACTACTGAATAAAATGGTTGCATTATCTTCCAGGCTTACGTCTGCAAAAGTAACGTAATTTAATCCAACATTGTGGTGCTAAAAACGCTGTTAAAAATGACCGCACTTTATTCGCTTTAGTGATCAATTTCCCTAAATTTTCCATAAAGAGGGCTTTATCAGCCACCACTTGGCTAAAGTCAAAACTTTTTGCGTTCAACTTATCCAAGAATTTTTCAGAGGTAATGACTTGCGAAATATTGGCTTTTTCAACGCTTTTTCCATTACTTCAGGGCTTAGCGTGTAGTTTAAATTTTACCGGTACTTTTGCCCATCACCATTAATGTCATATTGATAATTGCCCCGATTGATGAACTTGGTAATAACACGCCAACATTTTTTTCATTCCCTAAAGCGGCTTTCAAGGTTTTCACAAACATCAATACTGCAGCAATAAATTTCAGGTTATTCAGTTTAGTGCCTTGCGCATCCACCGCGGCTTCTTTGAATAAATTCGATTTTTGCCGAATTCAACCAATGGTGCATAAGTGGTTTACGTTTACTCATGACTTTTTCCCCATACGGAGAAAAGAAAGTTCGAGTGCTTTTGCTTCATGGCTGTCGCATCAATAAAGCCATGAATGGGTTTTACCAAATGCTACTAAAATTTCACGTTTGCCTTGGCGTTTAGTTAAATTCTTATAGAAAGAATCGGCACGAGAGAAGCTGCTACCCCATAATCCACGTAAATAGAACGGAACAGTCGTCACATTCTCAAATCTTTTAATACGTGCTCAAAGCCTTTTTGGAACTCATTAATTTGACCGTTATAGCTGATATGGCCTTCTGGGAATAACGCCACCACTTCACCACGAGCTAAATATTCACGAATGGTTTCAATAGATTCACGGCTTGAGCCTCCACCAATCGGGATCACTTTAAAAATACGGAAGAACCAAGTGAGATACCATTTATTGTAAATCGGACGATACATGACAAATTTAATCGCACGAGGGCTGGCCGCTTGTAACACTAACCAGTCAATCCAGCTAATATGGTTACCTAATAACAACACACCACCACTTTGTGGAAGGTTTTTTAACCCATCCACATGAAAACGGTAATTCGCTTTTAACGCAAAGAGTAGGAATAAACGCGTAAATAAATGGGGTACTTTCGACATGGTATATAGACTCGCAGCAAAACATGCAGCAGACGTCACTAAGAATAAACCTTGAGTCGAAACATTGAGTTGTACAAAAACAATACTTAATAGCAAAAACACCATAAACACGTTTTTGTACAAAGTTGTTACCTGCCATGATTTTGCCGCTGATTTTCTCTGGTGCAAAATACTGAATGGTCGCATTTAATGGCACGATTAATAAACCGCCAGAGAACCCAAAGACAAAAGAACAAAGTGCCAATACCACTCCACTTTGGGCTAGAGTTAAGAAGAATAAGGATGCACAAATACCCAACGCTCCAAGCGGAACAATACCTAACTCAATATGCAAACGAGAAGCTCGTCCAGCAAGATATGAACCAAGCGTAAGCCCTATGCCACTCACCGCAAGAATCGCTTGAATGACAACCGCATTATCTTCATTGAACATCGCTTTATAATGCGCAGGGAATGCCGCCACAATAATTTGTGACACGCCCCAAAATAGGCTTAATCCAATAACACTCAACCAAATATTTTGATCTGCTTTTAATGTGCGAACGTTATCTTTTAAATACCCTAAAGAAAGGTATTTTCTCATATCAAACTGACCATCTGTATTTTCAGCCTCTTGCTTAAAGAATGGGATTTTAAAAGCAAAATAGGCTTCTAATGCACTCAGTAATACTAACGCCACACCAATCACCCAAACACTTTGTAATACTTCATTCGGATCATCTGATGCCACATAATGCGCTTCAAAGAAGAAAGAAAATGCAAAAGAACTAAATAGAATGGCCACAATGGTGAGCGCTTGAATCACACCATTTGCCATACCGATATTTTCAGTGCCCACAATCGATTTAATAATGCTATATTTAGCTGGAGAATAGACCGCACTTTGTGCTGCCAAAATCAATGTCAGTACAAAGGAAATAGCAAACATACCCGTCATATAACTCAATAAAATCCCCGCACTGATCACCACAGCCGCTAAACTGCTATAACGGATCACATTGGTGCGAGAAAATTTATCGTTAATAAATGCCGAAGGGGAAAATAAGAAAATAAATGGCAATAAAATCATGGCATTAATTAATGCCGTTAAAATCACCAAACTCTCACCTGAAAAGCTTTTCAGCAATACATTTTGAATGGTAATTTTATGTGCCAAATCTACACTGGCATTAATAAAGGCAATGGCTAAATAAGGCACAAAGCCAGCATATTTTAAGAGTTTCATTTCGCACTCTCCGCTTGATAAAGATTAAAGGTTTTCATATTCAAGAGATAAGGTTTTAACACCAACAATAAATCAAATAAATGTTTTAATTTTTCATCTTTTTGTTCACTATTGGCTAATGCAGCTAAAGTCACATTCACCTCTTTTTCCGCTAACATTTTCGCAGCAGCTAAATAAGCTTTCACTACATCCATTTCAGCTTCATCACAACGAGACAAGATCGCCAAAATATCACGTTCTTTTGCTGTAAAAATGCCTTCACGAGGATTCAATAATCCTTCCGCTACCATCTCTTCGATTTGCTGAGTAGAAAGATGAAATTCTGCAGAGAGTTGCTCCACTGAAAATACTTCATTTTCAGCACCCATGATGATGTCTAATAATCCAATAAGACTTTCATAAGGGATTATTCCAATCAAAAATGAGGATGTGCAAAAAAAGTGCTTTAATTTGCGAAAATCGTCGCATTAAACATTGCTTTGTAGATATTTAATAAAGCTGAGTAACTTCACACAATGTTCATCATAGAGATGAAAAATTCGGTTTATCTTTTCACCGGCTCTGGCAACAAAACCTTCTTTCACATAGTACAGCACCGTGGATTTTGATGTCTGACTAAGCTTAACTAAATCATTCATTTTTAACATCAGGATTTCCCTCTAAGTTGATTTGTTGTGTATTGTAGCGGATAAAAACAAAAAGTAAACAGTGTCACTTTACACTTTTAATTAAATTTAATAAAAAGTTGTTCATCGCATGATAAACAACTTTCTTTATCAGCTTTAGCTTTCCACTTTTCGCCATAGATCTTTGCTATAAATGACCCCTACTGGATTTTTCTTCGCTCCCATAATAGTTGGAGAAATATAAACCGGTGTAGTGTATTGGAAAAGCGGTAACGCAAGGTTTTCCTGCTGGATTTTTCTCACTTAATTTTAAGTAAATTTCTGACCGCTCTTTTTCATTTAAGCTTTTCAGTGCTTGCTCAAAAAGTTGATCGTATTCTGCATTAGCATAGCCATTTTTATTATCGGGGCTTTTAGAATAGAACAAGCCTAAAAATGCCATCGGATGATTAAAGTCTGCACACCAGCCAGAACGAATGACTTTGAAATCACCCTTTTGGCGTTTCATTTGTAATGTTTGCCAATTGACGGTTGAGCATCCACGCGCAACATATCGGACTGCGTTAATTGCCCTACTACACGTTGCGCGATATTCACATGCAAGGGTGCATCATCATAGAGCACATTTAAATGTAGCGGATGTCTTTCATCAATTTTATTTTGAGCCAATAACTGCTCAGCAACAACGGGCTCCCATCTTGAATCTTGCTCATTTAACATAGCTTTTGGTAAAAAATACGAACTCGGAAGTGCCGCTGGAATTTCATTATTCACAATATTGGTAACAGATATCAATGAAGCTATCGCCTTACGAACATCAGCCTTAGCAACTTTAGAATCTTTTAGATTAAATTCATAAAAATACTCACAAAGTTGTGGAAAATGCTGAAGATCCGAATGTACTTCTGGTACATCAATCAACCACATCAAATTCAGCCAATTTAGATGCAACGAAAGGCAAATATTCTACGCGTTCAAAAGCAACATTATTTTTTTCTGCCAATATGGGGTTTTTTTAACTAAGTGTATGCCTTTCGCATTTTCACTTTCGAGTATATAAGCCCCGTTTACCACTGGGGAATCTGGATCGTGATATTGAGGTACAAGGCTGATATGTGCTAACATTTCGGTAAATATGGTGTTGGTTTATCAAGCTCTATACGTAAAGTACGGTCATTTTCTGCATAAATGCCTAAACTATCAAAAGGCTCGTTTTTCTCTAAAAACGCCTTTTTGCATTTTTAGATTGAGATAAGCCAAATAAGATCTTAATGGGCTATTGGATTGAGACAACGCTTGCCAAGAAAGCATCACATCTTGAGCGACTAAAGGTTCACCGTTTGACCAACGAAGCCCTTCACGTAAGGTAAAGATCAAGTTTTGTTGTCTTTTGTTTGCCAACTTTCTGCAATACCTGGCACGATTCGTCCTTCCTGATCATAAGCGGTTAAGCCTTCATATAAATCGCGCAATAAGTTTTCTTGTTCAGGATAACGCACAAACCAAGGCTCAAAAGAAGGAGAATGAGTAAACGCCCGAGTCAGTAAAGTCCTACTCGGTTTTGAAGTATTTTCTTGTTCAATAGACTGGCTTTGTGTTGGTTGCTCTTCTGATACCGTGTTTGTAGATTTAGGACTGTTTAATTTATCACAACCACTCAATCCCAAAACGATACTAAAAATGACCGCACTTTTAAGCCAAGTAAGGAAAGCATTATCCATTTTCAACGTCTTCTGTTTTAATCCAAAAGAAAAAGAACCAATATTTTACCGCAATTAAAATCGCAATGATCGTTCGTCCCACAACACTTGGAGTAAAATAAAAACCAATTAAAAGCATCGTGGTTGAAAACGTTAAAATAGAGATTTTTGTTTTTTTCGTTAATGAACGTCGCTCATTAAAGGATTTTAGGTATTTTTGATAAAGTTTCGTCTCTAAGAACCAACGTTCTAAACGAGAAGAACCTTGCGCAAAAGAATAAAGTGTTAGCAACTAAAAAGGTGTTGTCGGAAGAATGGGTAGAAAAATACCAATCACGCCTAAAACCAAAGAAATACAACCAAGTACAATATAAATAGCTTTAATTAAAGGATTTTTGGGGAAGAATTTAGTGCAACAAAACCGACTATAACCGAAAAACGTGATTAAGCCAGAAAACAATAACGCGTCGTTCATCATCATTCCTAAATAAAAAGTGATACGCAATTATTACTGATTTTTAGATTTTTTTCAACCTTGATATTATAGAATTTGTCGCAATTTACTAAAGAAACAGTTAGCAAAAGGAATATTTATGTCTAATCCATTACTTCATATTGAAGGCTTTACCTCCGTTTTTCTCAAATCAAACCAGAACATATTCAACCGGCAATCCAAGAACTTATCGAAGAAAATCGTCAAGCCATTGAACAAGTTTTAAAACAACCGCACTTTACTTGGGAAAACTTTATTGAACCACTTTCTGAAGCAGGAGAACACTTAAGTCGTGCTTGGTCACCGATCTCCCATTTAAATTCAGTTAAAAACAGCCCTGAATTACGTGATGCGTACCAAGCCTGCTTACCACTACTCTCTGAATACAGCACTTGGGTAGGCCAACACAGAGGCTTATACAACGCTTATTTAGCCTTAAAAAATAGTCCTGAATTTGCCACTTATTCAGTGGCGCAAAAGAAAGCCATTGAAAATGCACTGCGTGATTTTGAGCTTTCAGGTATCGGTTTATCTGAAGAAAAACAAAAAAACGTTATGGTGAGATTGTTGCTCGCTTATCAGAATTAAGCGCACAATTTAGCAATAATGTACTCGATGCCACCATGGGCTGGGAAAAAGTCATTGAAGATGAAAGCCAATTGGCAGGCCTTCCTGAATCTGCATTACTTGCGGCAAAACAATCTGCAGAAAGTAAAGGCTTGAAAGGCTATCGCTTCACGTTAGAAATCCCAAGTTATTTGCCAATTATGACCCTATTGTGAAAATGCAGCATTACGCGAAGAAATGTATCGTGCTATGCGACTCGTGCATCTGATCAAGGTCCAAATGCAGGCAAATGGGATAACACGGCGATTATTGAAGAAATCATGACGTTACGCGTGGAATTAGCGAAATTATTAGGTTTCAATACATACACTGAACGTTCACTTGCCACCAAAATGGCTGAAAATCCACAACAAGTATTGAGATTTCTTAAATAACCTTGCAGATCGTTCAAAAGCACAAGGTGAGAAAAGAATTAGCGGAACTCAAAAGCTTATTGTGAAAAAGAATTTGGTGTCACTGAACTTGCGCCTTGGGATATTAGTTTCTATTCGGAAAAACAAAAACAACATTTATATGCGATCAATGATGAAGAACTTCGTCCTTATTTCCCTGAAGATCGCGTTATTTCGAGATTATTTGAATTAATTAAACGTATTTTTAATATTCGTGCAGTTGAACGTTTTGACGTCGATACGTGGCATAAAGATGTGCGTTTCTTTTGATTTAATTGATGAAACCGATGAAGTACGAGGCAGTTTCTATCTCGATCTTTATGCGCGTGAAAATAAACGTGGCGGCGCATGGATGGATGATTGTATCGGCAGAAAACGCAATGCCGACGGTTCAATTCAAAAACCGGTTGCCTGTTAACGTGTAACTTCAATGCACCTATTGGTGATAAACCTGCGTTATTCACCCATGATGAAGTCACCACTCTCTTCCATGAGTTTGGTCACGGCATTCACCATATGCTCACCAAAATTGATGTGCCTGATGTCGCGGGTATCAATGGTGTACCTTGGGATGCAGTAGAACTTCCAAGTCAATTTATGGAAAACTGGTGTTGGGAAAAAGAAGCCCTTGATTTTATTTCGGGTCACTTTGAAACGCACGAACCATTACCAGAAGAAAAATTAAATCAACTTCTCAAAGCGAAAAACTACCAAGCGGCGATGTTTGTATTACGTCAGCTTGAATTTGGCTTGTTTGATTTTACCCTTCATCATACTTTTGAAGTAGGTAAAGCTAACCAAGTGCTTGATACCTTAAAAGAGGTGAAAGATAAAGTTGCTGTAATTAAAGGCGTTGAATGGGCAAGAACACCACATAGCTTTAGCCATATCTTTGCAGGCGGTTATGCAGCCGGTTATTACAGCTATTTATGGGCTGAAGTACTATCTGCAGATGCTTTCTCTCGCTTTGAAGAAGAAGGAATTTTCAATCCAGTTACGGGTAAATCTTTCTTGGATGAAATTCTCACTCGCGGTGGCTCTGAAGAACCAATGGTCTTATTCAAACGCTTCCGTGGACGTGAACCTCAATTAGACGCATTACTTCGTCATAAAGGCATTGCAAACTAATGAACTAAAAAGAGCAGTCAAATTTTGACCGTTTTTTATTTATCAATAGGCAGAAAATAAAAAGCCCTCGGTAATTCGAAGGCTTTTATTTTTACTATCGTAATAAAAATTAGCGACGTAAACCCTAAACGAGCGATAGTGCTTTGTATAAAGCAAGATCAGTACGTTTTAAGTGGTCTAAAAGTTTACGACGACGAGAAACCATACGTAATAAAACCACGACGACCATGGTGGTCTTTTTGTGCTCAGCAAAGTGAGCTTGTAAGTGGTTGATTTGTGCAGTTAATAATGCGATTTGAACTTCAGAAGAACCAGTATCTTTCGCATCGCGACCAAATTCAGCAACGATTGCTGCTTTCAGTACTTAGAGACATTTTTACTCCTAAAAGGTAGTGTTATTAATACATCATTCGCCGATCTCTAACTCAGCGATGACAGGGAGCCTGAATTTTAACGATTGAGACCAATAAAAGCAAGGAATTATTGTAAAGAAGCACTTTAAATTCTATGCCTTAGTAATTACAACCTTTAATATCCTCTGGTGCAGCATAATAAGGTGCAGAGGTAATAAATAAATTACTACTAACTTGGCATAATCTGCCCACATTATTTTTATTCACTCACCAGCGACAGAAAGCGTAATTGCTTTGTCTTGCGCCTTGATGAGATCCAAAGCCGCTTTCATCTTCAACTGACCATTTATCTAACTGAATAATATCGGGAGAGGCACTAATCATTTGTTCAAATTGTCAAAATTGTCTGCTTCAAGGGTGACCTTATTTTCTGGTGCCTCACGCTTTAAGGTTTCTACAATATGCGTCCAGTTATTCGGTTCAGCCAATAAATTACGATGATTTGTGAAAACCAGTAAGGTTTCACTCACGCCTGACGATGAATATGTCCACCAGCAGCCAGCACTGCATTGGTCGCCAGTTTGCGGGTATTTGGGATACTTTTACGGGTACAAGCCACCACCGCATGCGGATTAATGGCTTTGGCATTAGCAATCATCTCCGCCGTGTATTGCGCTACGCCACAAGACCATTCCAATACAAGTTGCACCACTTTCCATGCCTGCTGTAATTTGTCCGCAGAATCGACCGCACTTAGCAATAAAGCCCCAGCCTCAACCGATTCCCCTTCATTCACATAAACCTGAGGCGTAATGCCTAATTTTTTCAGTAACCGTTCCGCCACTGAAATCCCCGCCACCACGCCGGCATTTTTTTACGTTTGAATTCAATTTTTGCCGAGACTTTCTCCAGCCCCAACGCATGCGTGGTTAAGTCACCTCGATAAATATCTTCCAATAAAAAATCATCGAGTTCTTTGTCTGAAAAATAAATCATAGTTTGTCCTTAAATTAATCGCCCTAAATGTAAATGAATTTGTCTATCCGCTAGAAAATCTGCTTCTTTAGGTTCATGAGTCACTAATAATGTGGTGAGATTGAAGGCTTTAAGTAAACTTTTTACGTTTTGCCAAATCTGCTGACGGGTTTGCCAGTCTAATGATGAAAATGGCTCATCTAATAGCATCACATCCGGTGGATTGATTAGCGCCCGTGCCAATGCTGCGCGCTGTTGCTCGCCGCCCGATAATTGATGTGGATAACGATCGATCAACGCATCAATGTTCAACTGTGCTAATAAATCAAGCTGCTCCTGTCTTGTGCTTTTCGGTTTCGCTAAACTTAAGTTTCCACTTACGGTTTTTATGGGGGAAAAGATACAAACGTTGATTTAAATAGCGACAACGTCTTTCCCAAGAGGCAAGGTTATCCCAAGGACATTGGTTAAATGCAATACTCCCCTGATAATCCGAATAACCGGCAATGGCATTGAGAAGCGTGGTTTTTCCGCTTCCCGATTGCCCAACAATCGCCACCGATTCACCATTTGCAACCGTTAGGCTAATATCCTTTAAAAATACCAACCTGTAAATGTTGAATTTGTAACATCCTAAAAGTTCCCTGATTAAGCACGCGTAATAAAAAAAGCAAACAGGCTGAAATCATTAAAAGCCATAAGGCTGCCCCAATCGCAATTTCAAAATCACCGCTGGAAATATTGAGATATACAGCCACCGGCAGGGTTTCTGTTTTAAAACGGGTGGCGCCGGCTAGCATTAAGGTCGCACCAAATTCACCAATGGCGCGCCCAAGCCAAAAATTGCCCCCACAGCAAAGGTTTCCAACACATAGGGAGCTCAACTTTAAGCAAACTTTGCCAAGGTGTTAAACCTAAGTTATAGGCGGCAAGCCGATAACCATCATCAAAATGACTGAAAACCCCGCGAGCATTACGCAACATAATTGAGGTGGCAATATAACTTTGCGCCACCACAATACCAATCGGGCTAAAAATCCAACGACTAATCTCTGGAATCAGCGAACTCAGCCAACCTTGTGAACCGAACAACAAAAGTAGACTTAAACCCGTGACTAAGGGTGGCAAAACCATCGGTAAGTCCAGCACAGTATCAATTAGCTTTTGTAGAGGTAGGCGAATTTGACTCATCACCCAAGCGGCAGGTAATGCAATTAACAATGCAACAACTAGCGAAAAGAGCGAAGTCCCTAAAGAAAGCATTAAGGCAAAGTGCAGTTCATGATCAAACAACACCTGTTTGAAAAAATGCCAATTTAATTGCCCAATTAAAGCAAGCACCGTTCCCAACACCGTTAAAAATAACAACATTAAGGGGAGCAGTGCTAACTTTAAACTGAGGCTTTTATTTAACCGGTAAGAAGCTTCATCGGTAAAATATTTCACGCCTTCTGTATGGAAAAAATCAAATAGCTGTTTAGCTTCCGTTGGATGTACCGAAGATGAAAGTAACGCTAAGGTCACTTTTTCTTGCGGTGTGCCTTGTGGATTTGGCAAGATTTCCACTTTATCGCGCACTTTTCCACGCGCCAGAACGTCCAACAACTGCCGCATCCACATCACCATTCAATAGATACATCATCAACTGTACGGTAGCGGCTTTCACAACCACTTTTCATTCAACGCCTGTTGATAACCCGATAGCTCAAAGATTTTTCTCTGCCCCTTTACCTAACGCCATTGCCTTGGCATCACCAATTCCCAAACGTAAGTTACTGGCAAGATCTTTAAAAAGAATGAATATTTGCACTTTTTATCTTTGCGTACCGCCATTACTGGAATATGTAAAACTAATGGCTCAACAGCTTTTAACTTGATTGTCTTGAGCCAATTTCTCGACATAATCTGCCGAACCGGATAAAAAAATAAGTCACCGGTTTTCACTTGGTTGTAACGTGCCAAAATTTGACCTGAACCACCGTATTCCACGGTAACCTTATTGCCCGTATTTTTGCTCAAATTGTTTTTACAATTTTCTCTACTGGCTCTTTTTAAACCCGCGCCAGCATAAAGATAAAGATCAGCAGCTTGGCTGGAGAGTGTCATTGCCATTAAGGCGGCTAAAGTGGCTAACTTTTTCATTTTAAACTCCTTATTTAAATTGAATGGAACATAGCATAATCTTTATATAAATTAAATTATAGCGGATTTATTGCAAAACCAATTTATCCTTTTATAAATTGAGATGTTTTTGCAATTCCTGAACTGAAGTGCAGTAAATTTTGCAGAGGTTTTTCAAAGGTCATCAGTTCACTTTTTCACTTTGCTGAAAACCAAATTCTTGATCGAGCATTGCAATATTTTCGGCTAAATAGACCGCTTGTTGTGGATTGTGAGTGGTAATTAGTAAGGCAATATTTTGATGCTGTAATTGCTTAATTTTTTCCAACACCCGAATTTGGTTACCAAAATCAAGACTGGCTGTTGGTTCGTCCATAATCAACAATTTCGCCTGTTGTGCAATGGCTCGAGCGATGAGCACGAGTTGTTTTTCGCCCCCACTGAGTTCATGGTAATAACGTTTAGCAAGGTGGGTTAGTTGTAATTCCGCTAAAGCCGCGATAGCAAGATCTTTATCTTCCGCTTTTGGGGTTTGATACCATTTTAGATATGCAGATCGCCCCATTAATACCATATCTTGCACCAGAAAAGGAAAAAGTTGCGCGTGTGCTTGCGGTACATAGGCAATTTCGCGTGCTAATTCAGCAGCAGAATATGAGGCAATCGGTCGATTTTGAAAGAGAATTTGCCCATTAAGTGCAGGTTGCAAACCAAGTAAGGTTTTTAAGAAAGTACTTTTCCCCGCCCCATTGGCGCCAAGTAAACAGCAAATTTGCTGAGGTTTTAAAGCAAAATTGATCTTGTCTAGCAGAGGCTTATTGCCATAGCCAATCGTCAGTTGTTGCGTTTCAATTAAATTCATTTTCGCCCTCTCAACAATAAATAGAGGAAAAATGGGGCACCACAAGCAGAAGTTAAAATCCCGATGGGAAGTTCAATACTTGCAACCGTGCGGGCGAGTGTGTCGGTGAGAAGTAAAAAACTCGCGCCAAGCAACAACGATGTCGGCAACAATAAAATAAAATTGGCCCCCACTAATAATCGCGCGATATGGGGCACAAGCAAACCAACCCAGCCAATAATCCCCGTAATGGAGACCGCACTTGCTGTGCAAAGTGTGGTGAAAATGATCAAAATATAGCGTGTGCGTTGGATAGGAATACCGAGGCTTTTCGCTTCATCTTCTTCTAAAGCGAGCAGATTTAAGCGCCAACGCAATAAGAAAAGCGGCAGAATGCCGAGTATTAAAAATAGGGTAAGTTGACTTAATTCTTTTACGCCAACAGCCGTAAAACTGCCCTAATAACCAAAAAGGTAATCGAAGGTAATTGGGTGAAAGGATCGGCTAAAAATTTTTAACAATGAAATGCTCGCGCCAAGTAATGAACCGATAGTAATCCCCGAAAGCACTAAGACCAAAATGGGATCTTGATTACGGCTTCTTGATGCAAACCATCGAAACACATAACACTGCCAAGATACCGCCACTAAAGGCAAAAAGCTGCATCGTAAAACATTGGCAAATTATAGAAAATTGCCAATGACGCACCAAGCCCCCGCACCGCTTGAAACCCCTAAGATATCAGGAGAAACCAACGGATTTTTAAACATCCCTTGATAAGTCGCCCCCAGCAGCAGCCAGGGCGGCCCCACTAAACAGGCAACAAAAATACGTGGGGTCATGAATATGCCAAAAGTACTGTTTCAACAGAAGAAGGCGTTTGGCATTCCGTTTCAAACACACAGCGAATCGCTTTGCCCCTAGTTGAAGGGGAGAAATCGGAAATCGCCCCACATTCAACGAAAGCAAAATGATGCCGACTAATAAAAATCACTAACGAAGTGAAAAAGAGTTTGGGATTACGTTGAACAAAATACGGCATAACTATTTCACATCATGTAGCAATTGAGTCGCTTGCTCTGGGGTTAATTCAATCTGATAGAACACGTAATAAAACGTTTGCACTTCTTTTGTAAATTCAGTCATAGGGTTTACCGCTAACTAAATGCGAGACCCAACGCACCCCAAGCAAACGGTTCACACTAGGTGGCGAATCTAACCAACCAAATGGATTATTCGGGATTAAAAAAACTTGTCCATTTTTGACCGCACTTAACTGTTGCCATTGCGGATTCTCTTTTAAGGTTTGCAAAAACTCTGGGTATTGGCTGAAAATCACATCCGGATTCCATAATAAAAGTTGCTCCATCGAAACCTGTGTAAGCCCTTTATGAGCGCCTTCCACCACATTTTTAAACCCACGATTTCAATGCTTTCTGTATGAATTGAGCTTTTTGCCCTGTTTGTAGGCCATCTGCACTACGAGCTAAATAGAAGGTTTTGGTCAATTTAGAGGCATTTTTCGACCGCTTGTTTTCAAGGGTTTCTTCGGCATACTTCGCTTGAGGTTCTGTAAGATTTTCTACGCCTAACACTTTCCCTAAATAACGCAAACTCGTCGGTGTTTCACTAAGTTTGCCGTCTAGCAGCAAATAAGGTACACCTGTTTGGTCAAAAGTCCGTTTTGCTTGATCGATATAATTTGGGGTAACATTGCCTACATCAATAATTAAATTCCGGTTGCAATACCACAATTTTTCTCTGGCGAGACGTGCTGCCTTTTTCCGGCAATTTTTCCCTAAGGTTGGTAAAGATTGTTGTGCTGAAGGAAACAATTTTTCCACGTTTTTTCCATATTAAATCCCGCCAATCCCCTGTAATTTATTGGGCGCACTTGAAAGAGCAACACATCAGCTGGGTTACCCGCACTTAATACTTTTTCAATTTTAGCTGACGGAGGTAATTCCCCCGCCAAATAAGCGATTTCTTCTGTTGCAAATGCACTGGTTGATACACAAAAGCACAAGTGCAATACCTATCCATTTTTCATATTCTTTTTCCTCTTTTTAGCGATTTTAAAATGAGATGACTTTATTTTAACGCTATATATTTTTAACATAGTAAATAAATTTTGGTAGAATGTCACCGTTATGTTTTTATTATATAACATTTATTATTCATAGCTAAAGGTGAAAAAATGAAATGGGATGTGATTTATAAGTTTTGCTTGCTTTCTATGCTCATTGCAGGATTGGTAGGCATCTTGTTCAGCGGCTTAGGGATCTACTTTCAGTGGCCCATTCAAGGCATCTTTCAGTGGCATTTAGGTTCGGCGTTACTGCTTATTTTGGGCGTGGTTTTACACTTCTTCAATCGAAAAAATAAAGCGGTCAAAATTGTGCAACAATTTACCGATTTAGTAACACATAATCGCTATCCCACCTATTGCAATTTAGATCGTTTGATTATGACGTTTGAACACTTTTCAATTCTGCAAATTGCGGAGCAACTTCAGCTCAATCCTTCGATTTTATTCTCCGAATTAGCTAACGGAAAAATAAACTTCAGCGATGCTAACCGCACTTTGCGAGAAAATTTCCCTCATAATGATGAAAAAATTTTCGCCGCGATCACCATTGCATTGAAGTTACGCTTCAACCCTAACCTAAAAGGATGTTCCAATGGAAAAGAAACTGCTTTGCATCGCCATTAGTTTGGCTTGCTCGCTTATGCCGAAAAATGTATTTACCCTTGGCCAAATTGAAGTCATCGATGCAAAAATCAAGTGATCTCAGCACCGCTCGTATTGACCAGGCTGATTACAAAAATAACCAAGATCGTGTGTCTGATGGCAAAAAGCACACCGGGTGTGTTTGTCGAACATGGCGGCGCACGCAACGAATACAACTTACTAGTACGTGGTTTTAATGCTCGCCGCGTACCGGTATTTATGGATGGTATTCCGGTTTATGTTCCTTATGATGGTGAAATGGACTTGGGGCGTTTTACCACCTTTGATTTATCTCGTATTGATATTTCTAAGGGCGCAAGCTCTGTGCTTTATGGCGCAAATACGATGGGTGGTGCCGTAAATTTAATTTCTAAAAACCAACTCAACCTTTCGAAGGTTCTATTGGCTATGGATTTTCACACGGTAAAAGTGGTGGCACAGCAACCAATAAAACAGATTTTAATTTAGGCACTAAACAAGAACTATTCTATGCGCAAATAAGTGGTTCTTTTTGTTGAAAAACAAGGCTTACAACTTTCTCATCATTATCAACAAATCAATCCAAAAAGGCGATGATGGCGGTCGAGCCGAAAATTCTAAACAACGTGATAAAAATTAAGTTTGAAAGTCGCTTATACGCCAAATGAGCATGATGAATACGCACTGGCGTTCTCCACACAACAAGGCACCAAAGAATCACCTTTCTATTCTGGATCTGATAGCTTTTGAACGCTATTAGCGCTGGCCGATAGTGGGACAAAGACAGTATCTATTTCCCTTTTCCATACTGAATTTGAGGCTCATCATCTCACATTGAACACGAAAGCATTTTTACGACACCTTTAAAAATGACCTACGTGCTTTTTGATGATGCCACATTCAGCACTCAAAAGAAAAATCGAGCTTTAATAGCTATTACCGTGATTATTCCTACGGTGCAGGCTTTGATTTAGGTGGCGATTTAACCTCCAAAAGACCGCTTAAAAATTCTCTACCATCATTAAATATGACGTGCATCGTGAGCATAATGATGATGAACCGACCGCAGTAGATAAAGATCGTACCTACAGCTTTGGTTTAGAAAATACTCATCGCTTTAATGAGCAAACATCACTGATTACTGGTATCAGCTACGATAAACGCGATGCTAGCCGTGCAGAGAAGTTTGAAAAACAATGTGTTTCAACTCACCAAAAAAATGCGATTTGTCCGTTTGATATCGGTAATAAACACGCCTTTAATTATCAAATCAAACTTGCTCATCATTTCTCTGAACATGATGAATTTGCACTAAGTTTTGCGAAGAAAACACGTTTTTGCCACAATGAAAGAACGTTATTCTCGCCGATTTGGTCGTACTGAACCGAATCCATTCTTAAGCCCAGAAACCGCTTACCATTACGAAGCTAGTTATATGCATACCTTCGGCGATTGGTTAGAGTGGATAGCGCACTTTTCTATTCTGAAGTGAAAGATGCTATTGAAGAAGTCGCGATTAGCAAAAAACTCAATCAATATCAAAATGTAGGCAAAGAAGCCTTTAAAGGTGCTGAATTAGCGGTTAATCTTTTTGCAACCGATAATTTAACGTTAGGGGCAAACTACACCCACGCATGCAAAAATAAAAACTCAAGATACCATTGTGAAGAATGTGCCAAAACATAAATTCTTTTGCATTTGTTGATTGGAAAATATTACCAAACCTTTCACTTTATGTGAGCCAAGAAGCGGAACATGGCCGTTACTATTTAGATGGCGGTGAAACCGTGAAGTCTCTGGTTTTGAAAACAGCAATGCGAAATTAATCTATGAACCGGTTTTCAGGATTAAGTTTAGAAGCGGGTATCTCAAATCTCTTTGATAAAAAAACTACTTTCTATCAAGCTGGCTACCCAGAAGAAGGACGCGTTTATTTCGGCAATATCCGATATAAATTCTAAAGGTAAAAAACGGGCAACTTGTGAAACAGGTTGCCCGTTGTTTTTATAAAGCCATTAATCTTTCAGCGCTTTAATTTTTTCAATTACGTTTGTGGTTGAACAACCATTTTCGAAATTCAATACACGAACATCGCCACCATTCGCCCACACTTCTTTTGCTACCTGCAATCTCTTCAGGTTTGTAATCGCCACCTTTTACTAATAAATCCGGTAAAATCTCACCGATTAAACGTTGTGGCGTATCTTCATCAAAAGAGACCACCCAATCCACTGAAGCTAAACCAGCTAATACTGCCATACGTGCATTCAGATTGTTAATTGGACGACTTTCACCTTTTAAGCGTTTGACTGAATCATCCGTATTCACGGCAACAATTAAACGATCGCCAAGTTTACGAGCATTTTCTAAATAAGACACGTGGCCTGGGTGGAGAATATCGAAACAACCATTTGTCATCACAATTTTCTCACCACGTGCTTTAGCATGATCTACGGCAATTTTTAATTGGCTTTCTGACATAATACCGAAACCCGTTTCTGCACGACCATGAATCGCATTTTTTCTGAATTCCACAGTGGAAACAGTCGATGTACCCTAATTTACCCACTACAATGCCCTGCTGCCACATTGGCTAACTAGCACGATTCTTCAAAAGAACGATATCTCTGCAAAGTGCAGTTGCTAAGACGCTGATTACCGTATCGCCCGCACCCTGTTACATCGAATACTTCTTTTTGGCAACGGTTGGTAAATGGAACGGTTTCTGATTTGGACGAAGTAATGTCATGCCTTTTTCAGAGCGCGTCACTAAAAGTGCGGTCAATTCAATGTCTGAAATTAATTTTAGGCCCTTTTCAATGATCTCTTCTTCAGCACATTTACCCACTACCGCTTCAAATTCTGACATATTTGGTGTCAGTAAAGTCGCACCACGATAACGCTCAAAATCCGTGCCTTTTGGATCGATCAACACGGGCACGTTCGCTTTGCTGCACTTGGATCATCTTTTTGCACATCTTTTTAACGTGCCTTTACCATAATCAGAAGCACTAACGCACCAAAGTTTTTCACTTCCGCGTCTAATTTTGCAAGCAACTCATGACATTCCACATTTTGGAAATCTTCTTCAAAAATCCAAACGAAGTAATTGTTGGTGACGAGACAAAATACGTAATTTCGTAATGGTTGGGTGAGTATCCACTTGCCACAAAAATTACAGTCAATTTTTGATGTTGTAATAAATTGGTTAAGGCTGTGCCTGTTTCATCTTGACCAATTAAAACCTAAAATTTTGTACTGGTACGTAAGAGAAGCAATGTTCAGTGCTACGTTTGCTGCACCGCCCGCTCGTTCTTCATTATTTTGTACACGAACTGGGAACCGGTGCTTCCGGTGAAGATACGATTAGTCGCACCAAACCAGTAACGATCAAGCATCACATCGCCCGTAACACTAATACTTTTTGCTTGATTAAAATTGGCAGAATATTGAGCCATTTTTGAAATCTCTCTGTTGGGATAATAAAATTTGGCTGATTTCTACCACAACTCAAATTTGCGATAAACTACACGCCGAACTAACCAGAAAAGAATTATGAAAAACGAAAAACTCCCTCAATTTCAACCGCACTTTCTTGCCCCCAAAAATACTGGGGTTTTGGGTTGGTGGCGATTTGGCGAAGCCTTTTGTTACTTCCTCATCCAATTCTACGTCATATCGGCAATGAGCTTAGGCTGGCTTTTCTCAAAATTAAAAGTGGGAAAACGTCGTGCGGCACGTTGCCCGTCAAAAATCTTGAGCTCTGCTTCCTGAAATACCGCTCAAGAACGTGAAAGCCATTTTGCAGAGAACTATGTGCTGTTGGAATGGCAATTATTGAAAACCGCATGGCATGGTTTTTGCGTCTGATGCGCGCATTAAAAAATGGTCAAAAATTGAAGGATTAAATTATTTAAGAAAAACGCCCAAGATGGCATTATCTTTGTGGGTGTCCATTTTCTTACGCTTGAATTAGGCGCACGTATTGTGGGCTTACATCATCCTGGCGTAGGCGTTTATCGCCCTAACGACAATCCTGTACTGGATTGGTTGCAAATTAAAGGTCGCTTACGTTCAAACAAAGACATGCTAAATCGAAAAGATCTGCGTGGCATGCTTAAAGCCTCGCAAAGGTGAAACCATTTGGTATGCGCCCGATCGCGATTACGGCCGAAAAATGCCGTATTTGTGCCTTTTTGCTGTACAAAGAAGCGGCTACCACAACGGGCAGTTATTATCTGCTCAAATCAGCGCCAAATTGTAAAGTCGTCCCTTTTTGCTCCATTGCGGCAATAAAGACGGCTCAGGCTAACGGTCGGTATTTCGCCACCAGTGATTTTTTCCGATCTTTCCAGATGAAACAGCGATCGCAGAGAGAATGAATAAAGTGGAAAAAGAAATCTTGAAAAAGGTGTAGAACAATACATGTGGCTCACCGCCGATTTAAAAACGCGTCCAACTGAAGATGAGCCAAGTTTGTATTCATAAGTGCGGTTGATTTTTCATCTGTTTTCGAACACAAAAACGACATATCGAAAAATAAGGAAATTTTTCTTATCTTGATCCTTATATAATTAAATATATAATGAATCTCGTTTTAGATAGTAAACTTGTTTTATTACGAAACACACTACTCGCTAGTGCATTCCACTCCTTTTGCACTAGCCATAAATCCCTACCATATCTCACCTTTTTCTTTTCTATCAAAAATGATGAACAATCTAGAACTTGAACGTTTACTAAACGAAAAACTTAGCATAGACAGAATAAATGAGTGCGCCCCTAACGGTTTGCAAGTAGAAGGTAAAGCAGAGATCAAAAAGATCATCACGGGTGTCACCGCAAGCCAAGCTTTGATTGATTATGCCGTTGCACAACAAGCTGATGCGATACTCGTCCACCACGAGTTATTTTTGGAAAAGTGAAAATCCATGTATTCGCGGCATGAAAGGCAAACGTATTAAAACGTTGCTTGTAAATGACATCAATTTATATAGCTACCATTTACCCTTAGATATTCACTCTGAATTAGGTAACAATGCCAAACTTGCTCAGTTATTAGGTATTGGCGATCTTCAACCTTTAGAAAATAGCTCAACCGCATTCCTGCTTTGGGAACGTTAAAAGAGCCCGTTACTGCTGAAGAATTTGCGCAACGTATTGAGCAAGTGCATCACCGTAAACCCTTAATTTGCACTGAAACGGACCGCACTTAATTCATAATTGGCATTTGTACCGGTGGCGAGACAGGCTATGTTGATTTAGCTGCAGCACGAAAGGCTGTGATGCGCTTTGTACCGGTGAGGTTTCGGAGCAAACAATTCACTCTGCTCGTGAACAAAGGTATTCATTTGCTGCGGCTGGTCACCATGCAACAGACGCTGAAAGCATTAAGCATGTGGGTGAATGAGTTTAGCAGCTAAATATAGGCTGAGATGTAGAATTTAAGATACTGATAATCCAGCGTAACTAACTGGTAGCAGTGAGATTGATTGCCGAAAGCACACAAAACAAGTATCATCTCGTCGATTTTTAACTCAAACATAGGACAGTGGGTTTCTTTAACTGGTAAACGCATTTTAGTAACGGGTCTTGCAAAGCAACCGTTCACTCCGCTTACGGATTGCAAAAGCAATGAAAGAACAAAGGCGCTGAACTTGCGCTTTCACTTGTTTCAAACGATAAATTACAACCGCGCGTAGAAGAAATTTGCGAAAGGAATTTTGGTTTCAGACATCGTCCTTCTTTAGATGTGGCTACTGATGAAAGCATCCAAAACTGCTGCTGAATTAAGCACAAACGTTGGGAAAAATTTGACGGTTTCGTACACTGCTATCGCATTTCGCACCAGGCGACCAATTGGATGGTGATTACGTAAAACGCAGCAACTCGTGAAGGCTACCGTATCGCTCACGACATCAGTGCGCATTCAGCTTTGCAGCTGGCTACAGCGCGCGCACGTCCTTGCTTAAATCCAAATGCACAGCGTTATTAACCCTTTCTTACCCTAGAGTTGCAGGCGCACAGTTCACTCACAACGTGATGTGTTTGGCGCAGCGTCTCTCGAAGCGTCTACCGCGTAATGGCAGCTGACTTAGGTAAAGAAGGTATTCGTGTGAATGCAATTTCTGCAGGTCCAAATCCGTACTTTTAGCGGCATCGGTATTAAAACTTCAAGAAAATGCTTGCGACATTCGGAGAAAACCGCAGCATTACGCGCGTACTGTCACTCATCGAAGATGTGGGTAACTCGCAGCGATTCTTATGCTCCGATTTAGCATCTGGTATTACTGGTGAAATCGTTCACGTAGATGCCGGTTTCAGCATCACCGCAACCAGCGAGTAGGGCGAAGAATCAATTTTCGTACAATCTATTTTAGGCAGTTTTCAGTCTGCCTTTTCTCTTTTTAAAATATAACTATGTTCCAAGATAATCCATTACTCGCACAAACTTAAGCAGACCACGCAAAGAAGCACGTTGAAGGCGTGGTAAAAAGTACAGATAAAAGCTATGGTTTTTAGAGTGCGGGTAAAAAGCTACTTTTATTGCCCCAGCTGCAAATGAAAAAGTGATGCATGGCAAAATCAAAGCTACCATTGAAAAACAAGGTGATAAAGAGGCAAGCTGAACTCGAAAGAAATTAATTGAGCCAATGTCACTCTCGCTTTATTGCCAAAGTGCGGTTCAATAAAGACAAGAATTGCAAGTTTTTGGTTGATCATCCAAGCATCAAACTCAACCCATTAGTGCGCTATCAGTCAAATCAGTAAAGAGAAGAATTATAAGAAGGCGACTGGGTCGTCGCAAATTTGAAAACGCACCCATTACGTGATGATCGCTTTTTCTAGCAATTATCAATCAATTTATCTGCCGTGCTGATGATGAATTAGCCCTTGGTGGGTCACATCGGCGTCACGAGCAATCTCGTCATCCCGTGCAGGTGCAGAGGGAGTTATGAAATGTTGAGATCAACAAACACGTGAAAGATCTTACCGCACTTCGTTTTGTTACTATTGACTCTGAAAGCACACAGGATATGGACGATGCCTTTACATCGAACCTGATGTGAGCACAGATGCGCACAAAACTCGGCTGGCGGTTAGTCGTTGCCATTGCGAGATCCTACGGCTTACATTGCATTAGATTCACGAATTGAAAAAGATGCAAAAACAGCGTTGTTTCACCATTATTTGCCAGAGCATCAACATCCCAATGCCACGTGAATTGTCTGATGAATTATGCTCGTGGCGAAAATGCACTCGCCCCTGCATTAGTATGTTACTTGAAACGGATCTCTGCAGGTAACATGCACGGCTAAAACCGCGTTTTGTGTCCGCATGCATGCAATCTAAAAGCAAAAATTAGCTCTATAACAAAATTTCAGATTATTTAGAACAAGTACCGGATGCATGGCAACCGGAACACTAAGGGGAAATGCCCAGCAAATTGATTGGTTACATCAATTTACTCAAGCGGTATTCAATGGCGTAAACCCCATTCATTGTTATTTAAAGAGAAACCGGATTATTCCTTTATTCTCGCTGAAAATGGCAAAAGTAAAAGAAATCAGGCGGAATATCGTCGTATTGTCAAATCAAATCGTGGAAGAATCCATGTATTGCCAACATTTGTGCCGCTCAATTCTTAGCGGAGCATGCACAAACAGGTATCTTTAATACATACACGGATTTGATAAGAAATTCTTAGAAAATGCGCATAATTTCTTGAAACGGCAAATTTGAGCCATGAAGAAAAATCAAGCTGAACTTGCTGAACGTTATTCGGTGGAAAAAGTCGGCAACCTTTAAAAGGTTACGCCAAATGCGTCATGATATTGAACCGATTGAAGGTGATCTATTTAGAATTCCGTTTTGACGTCGTTATTTAACCTTTGCGGGTTTAGAAACTCGAACCTGTCTGCCATTTTGGGCTTTGGATTAGAAGGTTAGCGCGACCTGGACATCGCTCTATCCGTAAATATTCCGATAGGTGAACCATCGTTTAATTACAGCCGTGCTCAGCTGACAAGCTTGTGAAAACCAGAGATGAAGTCCTTGCTCGTTACAGAAGCGCCGTCGTCAAAATCGCTGGTTGAGCGTGATATTGCCGATTGGCTAGATTGTCGCTATCGCTTGCTGACAAAAGTCGCTGAAAATGCTGAATTTGATGCGAAGGCAAGATGTGATGCGTGGTGAGTTACGTGTTCAATTATTGAAAATGGCGCATCTATGTTCAGGCCAGCCTACATTGCATCCAAATAAAGATGAAATGCAAGTGAATGCTGATGAATTAGCACTGTATATTCAAGGGAAACGCCGTTACAAATCGGGGATTTAGTGAAAGTGAAACTTACCGAAGTACGAGAAGAAACTGCAGTATTATCGGTCGGTTTAAACCATTTGTAATGATCACTTTCTATCATGGTACAAGTACCGCCCGTTACACACGGGCAGTATATAAGTACCAAAAGTTTGGGGCTATATATACATTGATAGTATTATTTTGTGAATGGAATGATGATGAGCGCTACCGAGATGAGGTATTTAGATGATATCCCCGCCTTGAAGAGCGGGGATAAGATGAGATTTAGGGCAGAATTACATTTTAGGAATATCAGCCAGATGAAAGTACATCTCCGAATATCAGATTTGGTGACATCGCTTTTGGCCCATAAATCGCTTGATACCAGAGCCTTTCACGATAAAGCCCATTGCGCCCGCTTGTTTCCAACTTGCTTCATCACCAACTAAATCTGGATTATGTACAGTGATACGTAAATGTGCCATGGCGGCATCCCACATCTGCAATGTTATTACGTCCACCGGCAAGTTGATGATTTTAGACAGTTGCGTACAGCATTCGCCACTTTTGGCTCATCGCCAGAGGCTTCATCTGAACCTTTTCGCATCAGCAGTTACCATTACGGCGCTTGTCAGTCGCGAGATTAAATCTAATCATAAAGTTCGCGATAAAGAACATAGCAACCGCAAAGAGGATGGATACCCAAACAAAGTTGATCACATCCATACCAATACCGGCTTTAATCGTGACCATTGGTGTACGGGTTAAAAATTCAATGTTACCGAATGAATGCACACGTAAGTCCACACATTCGCTTGGCAAAAGCAGAACCTTGTACTAAAGCATAAACAATATAAAGTGGTAAATGCGACAAAACATATGTGTATTCGATTGGTCTGCTATACACAGTAAGAACACCGCAAGTGCTGTATGAAAGGAAAATACCTTTATGAGTTTTTCTTATCTTCATCTACGTTATACATGGCGAGTGTCAAGTCATTAAGATACCGCTTTGACCCAATCATTTGTCCGCTTTTGACGAGCTGGTGTTACTGTTGAAAGAAGGTCGTTATATTGGGTTAAATTACCTGCATCTTTTTGGGTTGATTAAGTCAGTCACCCAGGCAAGCTCAAAAGTGGATCTTTGGACCAAATACTTGTTTTACCTTGTTGTGCACACGGTTAAGAACCATAAGCATCTGCCTAATGAAGTGTAGTTCATTGGGATAGTCAACATGTGGTGAAAACCAAATGGAAGCAATCAGACGCCTAAAGGTACCAGTATCAAACGAAAGCTAAATTGCGCTGAGTTTTGTGAGTTCGCAAACCATTGACCGAAATGATTAATTCTGTTTGAACTAAAGGCCAGAATAATGATAGGAAGATCGCTCACCAATACGGAACGATAAACGACAACGAAAAGGAACAAAACGTTTATTAATAAAGAACGTTAATACTCTCAGGTGCAATTTACGGAAATGGCTAACGATTGAAGGTTGTTGCCCCACAAAACCCGGCGATAATACCAACGAACGCTCTATATTTAACGCAGGTTGCCCAAGCACATTCACAAAGTAATTCGCACAGGAATTCTCACCGGCCAACATGGTACTTACGTGAGCATGGATCCGCTAGCATTTCAAGCTTCACACCGAAAAAGTTACCGGTGATTGTTAACAACATGAAAGCAAGGCCAGCTGCAAATGCCCCTGCCTGCACGCTCATTTGCAGCTACCACCAATCGCCAAAAGCAAATAACAGATGGAGGTTACCATAATCCGAAACCCAATTTGGGCGATAATGTTTCCGACTAAGCGCCAGCCATTCCGCATCGCTAATCAGCGCAGTAGAGTTACCAATACCACCATTAAACCCTGCGGCTGGCAGTACAGGCAATCACAACTATTAGCACTTACGAATTCTGCCAAAATTCAAAACTGGACATTTTCTATATTGATTCTCCTACAAGATGAGACTACTTCTCACGCCAAAATGAATCGGACTTTCAACGGTTTGGCTTTTGCCATTAAAAACAACTCGACTGGATAAAACCCTTTTTGCTTGGTTTATATAATCTAATCGCTTTTTCCTTTCACTATGGCCTTTTCCAACCGCTCAATCGCTTTTCTCCCGACGGTGATACCGCTATCCTTCTGTCTCTCGCCATTTCAAATGGTCGAAAATAAGCCTAAGGATTTAATCGCTGGCGCTTGCTGATCGCTTATTGCATCAGTATTGATCCCCGATCAGATTTTAAGATTCGCACTTGACTATTTCTGCTATACAACGAACATTATCAAGTTGCTTTTCACCCATCCACAATTTGTGGCAAATTGAGCGGCAAGAATATCTCAGTGTAGCGCCCTGATATCTCCCGTCGGGCTCAATGATTTTCTACACGAGAGAATCGAGTCAAGACGTTGATGCTGGCTGCAATAAAACGCATCAACATCATCAAACAGGCAGGCGGTAAAAACGCAATGCCCCTCCTCATATTTATCGTAACCAATATGCGAATGCTACTCCAAAAAGCGAATATTTTCTGTGCAACTGATTGATTTTATTTAACAGAATACACCATCACGGTTCATCTTAACGTTGGCGAAATAGCAGGAGACGTCATCATTGATTAACTCTTGTAAGGCAATATGTATGACCTTTTCCACAATAGTCTCAGCAAGAATCTCTATTTTCTCCGCTTTGGTTAGCTTCTAACCAAGCGTGACATTCAGGGTAAGTAGTTTCATTGCTTCCCCTAGCCCTCACAATGCCCAAATGTCTGCATTATATTGAGCGATCGTGCGGTCAGATGAGAAGAAGCTCGCTTTTGCGATATGGCTGTGAACGACTTTCTATTCCAACTATCTTGATCTTCCTAATCGGCTGAGATTTGTTCTTTCAGCTTTCAATATAAGCATTAAAAGTCAATTAACGTCATAAACCAGTCTTTATTCAATAATTCGTTGATAAAGACGTTCTAAAACGTGTTTTATTGCTAATTTCACCACGGCAGATTTAGAATAAAATCAACCTGCTCTTTTAATCTCTTTGTCGTTTTCTTATCTCTTTTGAAACATAGCCTGCTGTTTTCATAAAGCTTTAATAATGCTTTTCTGAATCTTACCGAATGTATAGATATATATCACCGGCTAATTCTGCAATTTCAACATTAGCCCTCATCCATTGTGCCCAGGTTAACGCGCCATTAAGCATGCTAAATTTCATATTACCTGTACCAGAAGCTTTTTAGAGTGCTGAAATTTGTTCTGAAACTATCGGTTGCTGGAATCAGTTTTTCTGCCACGCTCACATTATAAGTTTTTTCCACCAAATACATCATTTAAAATATTTGTTCACTTTAGGATCATTATTGATTAACCTGGGGATAAACAAAGAATTATGTGAATAATATCCTGTACATAATATAGCTGGCGCTGCTTTCCGCCAAAAATCACGGTAATCTTACGTTTTTGGTAATTTTGCCTGCTTGATTTAAAGTATTTATGAATCACACATAGCGCATTCATTTGTTGGCGTTTATATTCATGGAAACGCTTACCATTTGTCAATGATTGAGTTTTCATCTAAACTCAATACCTTAGTTTTTTAGGTACGCTTTTAGTGCTAATTTGTTTTCAAAACTTAATTTTCGCTAATTGTTGATGAAACCTTTGTCATCTTTTAAAGGCTAACAATTTCTCTAATCTCGTTGCATCATGCAAAATACCATCACCAATTAATTTTTAATGTAAGCTGCCAATGCTTGGTTAGAAAACTCTAACCAACGACGAAAGGTAATGCCGTTTTGTCTTATTATTGAATTTTTCAGGGATACAACGCATAGAATGCTTTAAGTTCTGGAATTTTTCAAAATCTCCGTACGTGTAATGCACACACATTTACAGAATTTGAAAAGTGGATGTCCATGTGCGCCATATGCACACGCTTTTTGCTTTATCAATAGCTTTGTACCGAGGATCTTTTTCATATTCTGCGCGCACTAATTTATCTAATTTAACTGATCACTACCAAATGAGGGCGACTTCATCGAGAGTAATCGAGTGGCCATTTTCTGCCTTCAGCTAAAATCTGTATGGTTGGTATAGCCCACCATATTACGCCATTTCAACCGCTTCTGAAAATTTTAATCTGATGTTTTTCCGTTAATAAGCCGAATTAATTCAGGAATCACCATTGAAGGGTGAGTATCGTTGATGCTGCACATACGCATAATCCGCTAAATCATGTAAATTACGCCCACGTGTCAATCGCTTCATAGTACAATTTGATAATACACAGCTTGACTCGCATTTTTATCTGAATCATCAGGGTAAAGGAGAAGTCAGATTTTCAATCGCAGTTTTATCAAACTCAATACCTTTCTTAATCAGTTTAGGATTCACTGATTTAATATCAAATAAATTGAGAAGTCTTTCGTTTCTTTTCTTATAACCCTAAAAATATCAATCGATTCGTCTGGAGTACTGCAAATTCTTTAAATGCTTAACCCTCATAGCTAATATCTGTGGAATTAAACTCAAGAGTTATCTTCAATCCAATCTTGGCTCCATGTGCTCATATCTCTTTTAAAGACTTGTTTGAACAAACCATAATGATACATTTTAAACCACCCTTCAGCATTTGGCCAAGTAGACATTGAATCTAAATGGAAAACAAGAAGCTAAATCGAGCTAAAACCCACCATTTCTGAAAAGACGGTTCTGGGTTCAAGCCATCTTCAATATGACTCTAATGATTTACCCGCACTTTCTATCCTGTTTTGATGTGCTTGATGACACCCTAGGTCAAATGTCAGGTTATTAGAAAGTAATTACTAATTCAAAAACTCGAAGCTGAGATAGTAAAACCCTAGTTGTACCTTGCGTACGGGTTTATCTGCTGAGTGTTTGCTGACTAATAATTGAGATATAGTCTTTTATCGCTTAATTGTTCGAGCGATTATATTTCGTGACAAGGTACCAAATTTCATCGATTATTTTCTGATTCGCATCGTTGATATAACGTGGTCATCTTTTCTAAAAGTCTTTTTATCTTGCCGTTCAAATCTGATTGTTGCATTTCCATTGCCACGTTTCCACCTAAATTGCTGAAGCATGTCTGCTTCTGAACTGGCTGGTCAAATCTAAAAGCATCTTGCATTGTTGCACCTGCGTGATGTGCTAATGGTTGCAAAAGCTGACGAATCATCGCTTGACAGATCGATTCATCCTCACGGCGATGCGTATAATCATTGATCTATTGCTGCTGTTGTTCAGTCAGGCTGTTATACCAAACTCCATTGATCACATCGTTATCAGTGCTGTATAAACAATGGAATGCGGGATGCAATAATGTGGCTATCTAAGCTTTCTGCGCTATCATCTTCAAAGCCAAATTGCAGAATCTTCATGCCAGGATAGTTGCAGTCTGTAAGCTTACTTTCTGGCTTTTGTCATCAATATTACCTAAATCTTCGGACATAATCGATAAATCGCCCAATTGCTCTTTAACGGCTTTTAAATAAGTCATAACCTGGGCCTGGCGTGCCAGCCACCATCTTTAGCAACCTGCTTTTCCGTCCACTTCCACAATCAGAGAAACCTTTGAAATGGTCGATACGGTAGCATCATAAATTTTGAAGCTTTTTCATCGCAGTGAATCCACCACGCTGCCTTTGCTTTTTATGTTTTCGCCATGTGCGGGTTTGCCCGCATAGCTGTCCTGTTGCACCGAATTGATCGGCTGGACGACAGCGGTGCGTGTCTTCATCTAATTGGAAGAGTTCTGGTTTTGTCCAAACCTCTGCGCCATATCTGCTAGTACGTAAATCGGCATATCTACCGATAATCTTAGACGCCTTTTTGATTCGTGTAATTTTAACTCGTCGATTGTTTAAAGAAGTAAATATTTGCGTCACTTTAAAGTACTGAATTTGGATCAGCTAACATCATGATATTTTTCAATGTTTTGGATCGCGCATTAGCTTTTACTCATCCCATTTTTGTAATGCTGATTACCCAAAAATGCTCTTTAATTGCCATAAACTCAGCAAAGAAATCGTCCAACCATAATCGATTGTTTTTCTCTAAGTGATTGAAATCAGCTTGGGAGTGATTGATTCAGCTAAAAATTTTTACGGTTGTTTCTAAAATCGTGACGTGTAGACAGAAAATACGTTCATAATCACACTTTGTTGGATCTATCACCAAAATTAACGGATGCATAATCCGTTTCTTTCAATAACCCGATTTTGAGTTAATAAATCAAAATCAGTAGAGGTATGTGACCTGCACAGTGCAGGAAAGATTGGTGGGTGAATCACCAACTGGTGGTGAGTTGGTGGTAAAGACGTTCCAGAGTTTGTTTAGTTTCAACTAAAAATCTCAACAAAATCACAAGCCGATTGCTCTAAAAGCTACCAATCCCGAATGCACTTTGGTAGCGAGGTAATGCACAAGAACACCACTCTGAACGAGTGAGCATATTTCTCGGAAGTTATATTTTGGCTCATTCTGAATCCCAACTGTATTTTATGCAACAACTTATACGTAGTTTAAAAACATTTTCGTAAAAAGAGTGGCTAATATCACATTTTACATGCATAACATGATTTTATGATACGCCCAGGCGACAATTCCACGGAACGAACGTGTCGATGATGATTAAATGAGCACAGGCAGGTCTATATATGAGATAGACCCAAATTGACGTGGTCTTAGCGCCATTTCAGAACTCCCGAGTGAAAATGAACTCATGCAAAGCTATGGTTTTTCAGATTTATTCGAAAGGCGCTTTCTACTTGAAATTGATGGCTATATTCAAAAGCACAAAGGCCGAAAATTCAATTGTTTTAGAGCATGACTTACCTAAGCCACAAATGCTTTCTAAAATTAAAACCGTTAGCGAATTAAATGAGTGCCTCAACACACCACGTAAAACGACATTAACCAGTTTTGTATATTGTGCAGTGAAGAAGAGCTGTGATGTTTTAATGTCGATGATCGATCGATTTCACCGCATTGCTCGTCCCGTGAAAATCGATGGTGAAGCGGTTCGAATACGAGGTTTATTTTGATCGTCGCATCGTTCCTTTTATTGGCCGAGAAACTCGCAGAACACCTCTATTTATCACTGCTTTGGAAAACGAACCCAAAATTGTAAAATTAGGTCACTCACAACGGAAAATTGTCTTCGTTGCGCAACATGATAGAAGAGGCGATCGATCTGGTGAGTATGACATGGTTGTGAATGCGACGAGTACCACTTATTCGGTCTGATGGTCGACCGTTTCAATCATGGGAGTATTAGCTATCGACCGATAAAAATTGCATTTACATCAACAGCAAAACGACATGTCCAGTTTTTAAATGATAGGTTGTCATTTAATTACAAAAAGTGCGGTCATTTTTAACCACACTTTTTATTTTGCTTATTTTAACCAAATTGTCCTTTGAGAATCCCTAATGTCATCAGCACTAAACCGCTCATCATCGAGTTAGCAAAAGATAAATGCAGTCGCTTTGCAATCCGCTCAGTACGTTGTGATGAAACAAAAGAAACAGCCCCATTCCAAAGAAGCTAATCCGAATGAAAAGCCCTGAAGCTAATATTAAGCCCTTTTCACTAATCCAAGGAACAAACGACTAAAAAGAACATTTGTGAAAACCGTATCCACAAGAGTTTAACGAAAAGGATCGATCCTCCCCATTAAAGCCGATCAGTAAGCCGACGAGCCTACAAATGCTGGTGCGAGAACATCCCGCGGTTGGACGAAATGCGGTTTCAATCTGCAACACACACGTAAGCGCTGAAATAACACCGGTTCGTAACAATCGACAATCATCCCTGCGCCTAAGAAATAGCCTCAAATCTTGATAGCTCATCAAGGCCAATGATGAAGACTGTAGAAGTTAGTCGCCACAGATGCGCAAATAAAGAAACGTGGTGGCAGTGTTGATTTTTCTTCAAATGTGCTTATCTTTCCATAACGCACCAATACGCACTGAAGCAAACACAATTGCCCAATCGTCCCTGATCCAAATTAATCCTCGCAAATGAATGGAAACCAACGATAAGAACATCACCGCTTAACATCGTTGTAATCGGTATTAATGCGAGAAAAGAAAACGTATCGGACAACAATATTCTCTCGTGCTCTTGAGAGAAATAAATCATTTTATAAATATAGAGGCAAGATGAAAAGTGCCCCTACTGAAACAGCCGTTATGCCAATAATATCACTCCATTTTCGAGAAAAAGAGAGCGTATCGCCCATATGCAACCAGCTAAAAGATAAAGCGCTTGAAGCTAATGGAATCGCAAAATACCCTGTTGTAATGGAAATGGTCGTTTGTCGAAATAATGTATTCTCCTAAAAATTGATAAACTTACTAAGATTACCCCATGTAAATGCGTGAATATGGTTTGTGGATTTATCTCAAAGACTAGAATAAAAATCTCATTTCTCGAATGAAAGAAAGGGCCAGCAAATATTAGCCCCTAAATTGAATTCACTTTTTGATTTGTTGCAGATGTCACTCTAATCCGCAGCATGGAGGACGTAATGCTTTCCCGCACGCGATTGAGCCGTCTGCATTTTGGTAGTTCTCGCATGGCCACGACTGTACGACCAACTGCTAAACCAGAACCATTTAACTGTACTAAGCGGGTTTTCTTGTCCCTCGCTTGCACGCTGCATACGACGTGCTTGGAAATCCCTATATTTGAGCAAGAAGAAATCTCGTAGTATTTTGTGCAGGCACCCACACTTCTAAGTCGTAAGTTTTGCAAGAACCAAAAACCCATCTCCGGTACAAAAGTAAGACCTTAGATGTAGATTTAAAAGCTGTAATACTTTTTCACGCATGGCCCGTTAATTCTTCAAGCGCTTCCATAGATTTATTCTGGATCTGCTGACTTTGTACCATTTCTACTTTATCAAATTGGTGCATGCGCAATTAAACCACGGTATCGACCATGCAGATCCTGCTTCAGAACGGAAACATGGTGTATGTGCGGTCATTTGATTGGCAAATCTGCATCATCAATCACATCACGTACAAGGTTAGTAACCGGCACTTCCGCTGTCGGAATTAATGCGTAGGTTGTTCACCTTCTAGCGCTCAGTATGAATAAATCTTCTATCGAATGTAATTGACCTGTACCATAAAGAGTCGCATGGTTGATTAAATAAGGCACATAAGCTTTCAAATAACCATGTTGTTCGGTATGAAGATCAACATAAATTGCGCTAATGCATCGGTGCATTTTTAGCAATTTGACCTTTCATACCGCAAAGCGCGCACCCGCCAATTTAGCCTGCGGCAAAATCTAAGCCATTGGCATCTTCACCTAACGACACGTGATCTTTTGATCTCAAAATCAAATGTCACGCGCGGTGTCCCCCAACGTAAAATTTCTTTTATTTTCAGTGTCATCTTACCCACGGCACTTCATCCGCGGGGATGTTTGGAATGCTAACGCGATTTGATTAATTTCTGCCACACCGCATCAAGTTGCGTTTTTGCTCGTCGCTGTTCGCCCATGTTACTACACTTTCCAGCCAATAATGGTGCAATATCTTCACCTGTGCTTTTGCCGCACCAATAGCTTTTGGAACGTGCGTTACGCTCTGCTTGTAATGTTTCGCGCTTTTTACTTGTAAATCTTTTGCGTTGTTCTTCTACTGTGCGTAAGTTTTTCCGTATCAAGAATAAAGTTACGTTTTACTTTAATTTTTCTGCTACTTCAGCCAGATACTACGGAGTAAATTTGGATCGATCATTGAATTTCTCTTCATTACTAAATAGATACCTTTTATTCTAGCGTGTTTTGAGCAAATAAACTCAGTTAAAACCCTGATTTTCTTTTATTAACCTCTTCAAAAACATCCAATTTTATGACCGCACCTTGCCATGATTTAATTTTATGATCTCGTCAAATCTGAGAATGAGGCACTAGAAACAGCAGTTCTATAATGAAAATGAACGTTAACCAAGAGGAGTAAACTAATGTTTCCTGAATTTCTCATTTAATCACTAATCTCAAAAATAAAGATGCTTATTTCGATCGCTTGTTTGAAAACACAATGTGTTAGACCAAGAGATCAAAAATAAGATTGATAACATAGAACTCTGCTACTCATACCGGAAATTGAACTTGAAAAAGAAAAATTACGGATTAAAAGACGAGCTCTATCAATACCTGAGCACTGAGCAATTTGGTTTATCGTGAGCACAAAGGTGGTGAAATTTACCGCTCATTTTTGTTTTAGGCGAGTTTTGTGAGAGCCCAGATAAATCGCCACTAATGTCGCACTGCCGCCCATTGCCAATGATTGATGGGCTTATCTAATCCAAAATAATCAATTACGAGCGCAACCACCGGTTCAGAGAAAGAAGCAGCAAACCGTTAAAACCTAACGATAAACCAGAATGTATAAATCGATCTGCAGGCGACACATTGCATCACAGCACCATAAATGAAGACTAATCCCCAATCGGTGAAAGTGGTAGGATAGAGGTTATAGGAATTAAAAATTAGCGAAGATAATTGACGAAAGCACCACTCAAAACTCAAAACAAACATTAACGAAAATAAAGCAGTGGGTTAACTTCTTCGTGCACCTTTTAATCATAACCATTGTGCTGCAAGCATGCTGCAGAAATGAGCCCAATGATAATGCTGACATCACCTTCAAAATTATGTTGCAGGTCTTCCCTGAGATTAGAGATCAGGCACCCAACCCATAGTATGAACATTTATGTTTTGTTTGGTGTTCAAGAGATACAATTGTGCCAAAGAAAATCCTGCAAAGTCTATTCATAGCAACGTTGAAAATATCTGTCCACCAAAGATCACACTACCGCCACAAAGGATAAATCAAAAGCTAAAAATTCCACTAATGCGGTATACGTCATTGCTTTACGGCTGGAAAACGCTGTCTTTTAATTTCATTAGAACCAGAAAACAAAGAGGCAATAAGTAAACGCCAAAATGCAATGGCATAACCACCCCGTACCGGGCAACCACACATTAGGCTTCCAACCAGCGAATAGCACGCAGCCCACGACCAACATCGGGAGCGTGGATTTGCTCATCCATTAAACAAACATTTGCTTCGACAGCCAAACTCACAGCGCCATAAAGAACAAATGAGTGCTGTTATAGCTGTTTCAGTTTATTAACACCGTGCAAAAGCACATCCTCGCTATTACTAAGTGAAGAACGAAAAATAAATACCTATGCGAAAACACGCATCAAAAGCGACCGCACTTACCCCTTGATAAATAATAAAATCAGTACACTAATGCAAAGTCGCAAGCAGTGAAAAATCATCAATAACGGTAGTAACGCAATGAAACCCTTTCGCAGACGCGATTACGAGAAACAGACAGCACAGATCTGCTAATAATACCCCATCGCCCTGCGCTAAAGTGGATTAGATTGCACGAAATTCGTTGTAGGATTGCCGAAGAAAATCATCAAACAGCAATCACACGCAATCCACTCACCAACGATGCCATTAAGAGGAAAAATCACGGCGAGCCGGATTCACTCTTTAGGTTGACTTCATACTGCATATACGGCAGATAATCCGCTAAGCTAACACATTCACTCATCACCGCAATGATGTGGTAAGGCTAAGCTCATTCCAAAGCCAAACTAAACCCAATAAAAGTGCAAAACAGACATTTGCTTTTGATTAAACGTCTGTCCACATGTTGTCCTGGATAAAATGCTCACCAAAGTATTAGCTAAACAGTAACTGAGCAATCAGTCACCAGCGCTTAAATGAGGAATCAATTTTTTCAGCAGATTGCAAAAGACTCTGCAAAAATTCAATAATTAATAGCAAACCCAATTGTGAAGAGAGCAAGAAATGCGTGCTAAGGTTTGGATTGTTCTTCCGACATAAGATTCTCGATTAGAAAAGAAAGCGGCATTATGCCAGTATCATACGGCTATGGCTGTGCATTTTGACTTGTCCCTTTTAAAATAAGCAAAATTATAACCGCACTTTAGAACCACAAAAATGCTATTAAGCGTACTATATTATTGAATAACTGCCGAAGGAATTACTGGCATTAGCTGCTGGACGAGATGGTATGATTAAATTACTGCTGTGTGACGGCGATTGGGGCAGTTCGGTACGATGTATTAGCTGGACACTACCCGTGACAGTTAAACATCCTGAATATTTCACGCGGTGTGTTGGTGCTGTATTAACGGTTTTTATCGGCCCTTTCATCAAACATTTCATGCGCTACTTCCGCGTGATTTTCTTGGTGTTAGATGCCTTTAGGATTAATAGTGCATATTCCATTATTGGCGCACAAGTCGCCATCGATATGCGTTATGGCTTTACTGTGACATCCATTGCAGCAACGTGACAGGGCATTTTGAGTGGTTGATCAGTGATTTACTTTGTAAACCGCATTCCCCTTGTGTTCAAAAGAACTTTACGCGAGCGTGTCATTCTTCCTCGCCGCTATGATATGGCATTACAACATATTCAAGTAGAGACACACACTTTCTCATTTTACTCACGTTATTCAGTGGTTTTTAATACGCTTTTACTTGTTGTTCGATTTGCTGGGGACTACCTGTTTTCGATTTCCAAGAGCGAAAGAGGAAACAAATGATAAATTACCGAAGAAAAACGAAATATTAAAGGAATAATTATGTTAGAACAAATGCAAACAGGCCAAAAGATGCAGCCTTTTATTTTAGCGCAGTTAAACACCACCGATCATGCGCATTAGTATCATTGCGGAACAATTAGAACAGCAAGCGGATCGTATTGCTGCAAACAAAAGATATTGAAATTGCAAAACAAAATGGCTTATCTGAAGCCTTTAATTGATCGCTCTTATTAACCGAAGATCGCCTACGGCATTGCGGAATGATAGTGCGCCATGTACTTTCGCTGCGATCCTGTGGGGAAAATCATTGATGGGCACCCAGACAGCGGATGGCACCTTGAAATGCGGACGTACACCGCCGCAACGCGTACCATTTACGAAGCGCTGTCCCAATGTCACCATTGAGTGGCGAGCCTTGCATGAAACCAGTAATACGTGATTTTTACGTGAGGAAAAGGAAACACACGTTCCAACCAGTTTTAGTGGAAGTGGTACAAAATGCCCTTGAAAAGCGGGATTAGTGCAGCGCGCGGTCCGCGATTACCGATCCGAATCGTGAAACTGCGATGTACCACGCTTGAAATTGGATCGCTACGTGGATCATGATTATTCCTCGTGGCGGCGCTGGTTTACATGAGCTTTGTAAACAAGATTCTACTATTCCGGTGATTGTCGGTGGTGGGTGTGTGTCATCTTTGTGAAGAAAGGCTGACCAGCCTTGTGGTGGATGCGGAATGCAAAATAGCCAACGTCCAAAGCACGACGTAATACGCTGGAAAACGCTTTTTAGTTCAACGCTCATTGAGCTGCCTTCCTACCCAAAACTCGCGAAATATTTAGCCGAGAGTGAAATTCATACAAAAATCGACCGCATCTTCGATTCTTCAAGCCGCACAAATGTCGATGCGCAAAGACGACTGACATAAGCGCTACGTCAGGAATGGGGCTCATTGAGATCTCAAATGTCGTGGTGGTTGAAGACAGATGGCACTGCTCATTCGTGCAGAATATGGACAACATTCAGAAAGTATTCAACTGGAAAATCAACGATTAGCGACACAGTTTATTAATCGAAGTAGATAGCGGCTGTATGTTAATGCAAGTACTGGATTTACTGATGGTGGCATCGGTTTAGGTGCAGCGGCGGTAGGCACCCAAAACTTCATGCGTCGCGGTCCAGCCGATTAGACAGCCGTCCCAGCTATGGCATGGGTCGGTGTCGGCGATTACACTCTCTCGTGGGTAGTCTGTTCGATCCAGGTAAAACCGCACCTGGAAAACAATCAGTGCGGTTATGTCTGCGTATAGTGCTTACCGATTACCTTCATCGCGGGCAATATACAATTACGCAGTCACAATCGCCCCAACAATCACATCAACGACCAAAACGTTGCCACATTACCGAGTAAAGTCATTCACGTCTGATAATCAGCGAGGCAAATGATGAAATGAAACTCTACATTATGCACGTACCGTCACACCGAGCCCAGAACGTCGTCAGCGTACCGTACCACTGAGTGAAACGCATTAAATTTTGGCATAATCACTAAAAATTGCATTACCTGACTGACTTCGCCATCACGTCTTTTCGTATAAGGTATGAAACCGAAACTCATCCGCTCGAACACCCAATGCGACCAAGCCATGTGTAGCCACAGTAATCTCCGATACCCACTATTGAAAGGAGAATGATGCGAGTGAAAGCAAGCTCGCTTCGGTGAAGACCAGCCCAATGCACAATAATAATTCAGCAGAAAGAATAAAAATCCAGTACGAATTGCCCTTTAATTTTGAACGGCTTCATTAAAGTGGTTGTTTTTCTCTTCAGTGTTTCATGAAGCAAGCAACTCATGTAGTAAACCTTTCTCTCACACCTTCAAACATGAAATACGCCCTCACCCAACTCATCAGAAAGTGTGCACAATCAACTACAAGGTAACGCAGAAAAGCAATAAAGCAATTGGAATTAAAATGACTTTACGCTGACTCAATGATCCTTTGGTAACTCGCCCAAACAATAGGTACTCACGATCCGAAGACGTCTCTGTTACCTTGATTACAGATGTGAAGGCTAAGTCATCTCGTACGACACCGCATCGGTTTTCTTTGGCTGCCACTGGTCAATATCAAGGCGACATCATCAAGAATCGATGGTCAAATGTCATCATTGGCAGAGTAAAAGAGAGCTAAACGCCATATCCTGTAGTCAAAATTTAGAGAAATGAGTTTTAGACTGGTCGAACACTTTCAAACATCCAGTTCCTGCCTCAAACTTCTTTTGTATAAAAGCAGTTTTATCTTGCTGCAAAACTCCGAACGCCTGTCAATCACGCAAAGTCTTTGATGCGAGCTTTTACGGTAAATCCATCGTCAGTTAGAACATCGGAATCTTTACAAACAAAAATCGACAATTTGATCTGGTTTTCATATAAACGTTCAAGATGATCCATCACTAAGGTTTCGAGTCTTGTTTTAAATGGGCTTTTTCAGAATGCAGCCCGGAGTTGAATCACCTCTGTTTGCGACTTAATCAGCGCAATTTAACGCCAACCTCTTTGAAAAGCCAACTACACGCCAGAGCGTTCGACAATATCCGTCTGCTGCTGATCTTGTGCGTCATCGGTTAATTTTCACGCAATTCTGGTGTCACATCTTTCAAAATCGCCCGTTTAATATCATGAAGGTACGCACACCGCTATCCACCTTTTAGCGAAATCCGGATTACTCCACTCCCAACGGTCAGCCTGCATCCAGAATTTCCTGCTCTTCCGCGTCCATTTCTCTCACAGCATTGTGCTATCACGGTATTTTCAACCGTCTCAACACTTTGTTTTAACGCTTCTGCTTGTCGAGTCACCGTCTGGCACCGCTGCTTTCGCTATGCGTAGCTGGTGGAGCTCATCTCTCCTACTAGTAAGTGCGGTCATGGTGAATCTCATCTAAAGCTTGGAGATGGTGCAAAGTTTCTTCCACTGCGGCTTGCTGTTCATCAGCGATGCTGTTGGCGCTCTGATTGCTACAATTTGCGTTAATTGATTCAACGCCCCAGCGCAGCAAGACTAGCTAAATCCAATGAAGATGTGGTTTGCGTGGAAACAGGTTGAGAAGGTGATAAATGCACAACTCGCCGATTGATCCATCGGCTTTTTGCGCTTGTGCAGAATCAGTTGGCTTTTGATGCTTTTGCGACAGCACCGGCATAGTCCATCATAACCAGAAAAACAGGCTGATTTTTCAACCGCATCTTTTCTGTGTATTTTGTTCAGATAGCCCGCCTTGTTTAGGGCGTTTTGTGCTGCCGAGTGAACTTTGGGTGAAATGCCAATGCCCCTAATAATCGTCATTTCGCACCAATTCGACGATTTTAGCGCGGAGGCTAATTTTTCGACCTGATACAATCACTTGATAGAAGAATTGTACGTCTTCCGGTGAAATATGTTTGCCAGAAAACCTCATGATCGTTTTCATCGGTAGCATTTTTAGCGAGTAACCGCATTAATGCAATTTGATGTAATTTCAGCTGTTTCTGCCAGTAACTCATCCCAATCGCCCGCTTTTTCTGCCACCGTTTGATGGTTTTCATTAAACGCTCACCGTTACCTTGATGTAAGGCGTAAATGATTTCAATCGGCTGATCTTTCATCAACAGCCCAAGCATAGTATTCACCACATCAGTGGACACTTTACCGTTGCCCATGGCAATCGCTTGATCCGTTAAACTTAAACTGTCACGAATACTACCCTGAGCCGCTTTGGCTAATTTATCTAATGCTGGTGCATCAAAAGGAATATTTTCTGCCGTAAGTTATCGCATTAAGATGGGCTGAAATTTGCAGTTCAACTAATGCTTTTGAGATGAAAATTCGCATACAACGGATAAAAATCGTAATCGGTAATTTTTGAGGATCCGTTGTAGCCAATAAGAATTTCACATATTCAGGCGGCTCTTCCAAGGTTTTTAACAACGCATTGAAAGAATGGCGGGAAAGCATATGCACTTCATCGATGAGATAGACTTTATAACGCCCCACTCACCGGCTTATATTGCACATTGTCTATAGGCTCACGCGTATCTTCTACTTTTAGTACGAGTAGTCGCATCGATTTCAATTAAATCAATAAAGCTGCCCGCTTCGATCGCTTTGCAGTTCTCACATTCACCACAAGGATCGGCAGTAATACCATTTACACAGTTCAAACCCTTCGCAAATAAACGAGCGATGGAGGTTCACCCACGCCACGGGTGCCAGAAAAATAAATAAGCATGATGTAAACGGTTTTCTTTTTAAACCGTTTTCCAAAGCAGTGAGCACATGGCTTTGTCCCACGACTTCAGAAAAGTTTTTGGTCGCCATTTTCGGCTAAAACTTGTAGCTCATCGCATCCCTTTAAAAATTAATGGCCTTCAAAATTCACTAAGGTGTAGTGCAATCAATGCCTCAACTCACGTAAGCGTTTGCTCGCCCCCTAATTCTGGCAAATTAATCACAAAAGCAGCATGTTTCACTTCACCACCCAAACGTTGAACTAATTTCACGGTAGCTTCAACTGTTCCACCCGTTGCTAACAAGTCATCAATAATTAACACATTATCACCTTTGTGAAATCGCATCCGTATGCAATTCATGGGTGTCTCTGACCGTATTCTAACTGATAAGACTGTGCAATCACTTCACGAGGTAATTTGCCCTGGTTTACGAACGGGGGATAAATGGCAAGCCTAATGCTAATGCAACTGGCGCACCAAAAATAAATCCACGAGACTCGGTACCAATGACTTTTGTGAGACCTTGATCTCTATACTTTTCAACGATCAAATCGATTGTGGCTTTTGAAAGTGTGCAGGCACTTCAAGCAAGCTCGTGATATCACGGAAAAATAATGCCTTCTTTTGGATGATTTGGGATAGATTTGATAGAAGATTTGATTAATTCAAGTTGTTTGTTCATACAAATAATTGCTCAAAAAGAGTAAGAAAATCCCGTGTTTTAGGCTCGCATTCTAGCATATAGAGTCGCAAAAGTGCGGTGAATTTTGACCGCACTTTTGTAAATAAAATGAATTAATCTGGGTAAATATCTTCCCTGTCTTTTTCGAGTACGAAGAAGCTGTAAAATCCAGACATATTGTTCGGGTGTTGGTAACGAAATACTCAATTTCTTCGTTCATCGCACGGGCTGATTGCTCAGGATCTTCGCTTAATTGCATCGGTGGGCGAATTTCCATTTCATACTTCCCGCTCTTGGCGTTATAGCGAGGGAAACATTGAATAACCACTGCTTTCGCTAATTTTGCCATTTTATTTAACCCAGGAAGCGTCGCTTTATAAGTGGCAAAGAAATCCACAAAGACACTTTGCTCGGCCCCAAAATCTTCATCAGGAAGATAGTATCCCATTTGACCTTGTTTGATGTGTGCTAAAATGGCTTTAATACCATTTTGGCGCGCATGCATTTTTCCACCAAAACGTTGACGCGCTAAAGTCCATAGCCAATCCACCAATGGATTTTCGGTGAGGATTATACATTGATGTCATCGGCATACCGTGTATGCAAAAATAATGCCAGAGGCATCAATCGCCCAACCATGTGGGACCATCAAAAATGATGTTATGACCCTTCGGCTTTTGGCTTGCTTGATATGCTCAATGACCAATGAAATTCTGCTGCGTTTTTGTAAATGTCTTTTTAGAGCGAATGGCAATTTCACCAATACCTAGCATCACTTGTGCAACCCGTCACAAACATCTCTCAATCACTTTGTTACGTTGCTCATCCGTCCAATCTGGAAAAACAGAGTTTCAAATTAATCTCGGCACGAATACGTGGTTTACCGATCGTCAGTGCTCGTGCCAAAGTTTCTCAGCCATTTTATCTCGTAAACGAAATGGCACAAAGCGAGTAACAAAAAGCACAAAAATACTGAGCCAAATACCCCAATTTTTTGGATGCAAACATGACCATGAAAAATGTGGTTCATAGCCCGTTCGTGCCGTAATACGTAATTTTTTTGAGAGTCTGTCATAATCAATCGTTAAAAATGAAACCAACCTTGATCATACGCCATTTTTATCGTCATGATAAATGACATAATCACCACCATCGGTCTGATCAGTTGTTTGCCTTTTGCCATCACCATTTTAGCACCCTAAATTTGGCACCTATCAGGCTTCCTGCCATCATCACTAAAACCGACAGTCCAAATCACATGACCACCAATAGGAAGAAAATTAATGAAGCTAAAATTTGAGGTTAAATTCATCACTTTGGCATGAGCAGTCGCTTTTAGTGAGGTTAAACCCAAGTAACGTCCACAAGCTTAGATTCATTAATGACCCCGTCCCTGGCCCGAAAAAGCCGTCATAAAAACCCAGTAATGAACCAAAACATAACGCAAAAATAGTGTAAGAAATTCGTTGTTTGCGATCACTTTCACCCAATTTAGGCGTAAATAAAAAGTATAAGCCGATCGCTAAAATGAGAAATGGAAGACCTTTCTTAATTAGTGACGCATCTAAATTTTGAATGAGTAACGTACCAATCACCGAGCCGATAAAAACCACCAGTAAGATGAAAGAAAACTCCGATAAATTGACCGCTCTTTTACGCAGAAAGTAAATACTTGCTGACAACGCACCGCCGAATGCTTGTAATTTATTCGTGCCTAATGCCATTGCTGGTGGCATACCTGTCATTAATAAGGCAGGGATTGTAATTAAGCCTCCGCCACCCGCTATCGCATCAATAAATGCGGCAATAAAGGCAGCAGCAAAAAGCATGGCTAATATATCAATCCCCAACTCCATGATTTAACTCCTACTCTAACCATTCGCTACTATTTGGCGAACTCAACACTTGTTGGCACAAGAACGGTTCTGGCGGTGTCACTTTTGGTTTAGAAGAGCCTGAACCTGGTTTTGCCGGTTCAAACCAAGAATAAAGCTCATCGCCACATCCATCACCTGCGGGTACCGGTGCTTGATCTTCACAATAAGCGGCATCTTTAGGACAAGCGATACGCACGTGGAAATGTGAATCATGTCCAAACCATGGGCGAATTTTATGCAACCAAGCACGATCGTCTCCCGCAGTTTGACAAAGTTTTAATTTAATTGCGGGGTTCACAAAAATACGGGTGACTTTTGGATCTTGCGTAGCCAATTTAATTAGCGTTGCATGATTGTTATTCCACACATTTTCATCAACACGTTGTGTTTGACGGTTCACCACAAGCAAGCCTTTTCCATCAGAATTTAACGCTTCACTGTCTGTCATGGTGCCCATACGCAACCAAATATCCGCATCTAATCCCATTTGATGACTTGCATGCCCTGTTAAAAAGCGCCCACCACCAGGCATAGCAATATCCCCAACTAACATCGTTGGTAAGCTCGCTGACTTCGCCTTTTGTCCAAGGCGCTGTAAAGTAGGCAATCATATCCGGATGACCATAGTAGCGATTTTTATTCATACAGAATCACTTGGTATCCCTCACCTTTATAAGGCAAAGGTTCCGCCCCGATAATACAAACCATTCTGAATAGCTACCAATTGACTCTGCTTTACCGTCTGTTGCAGGAATTGGACGTTTAATTGTTGCCAGTCTTAGTGGCGAGGCCGTTGTTTGTAGCGAGAAAAATGCACCCTAAAACAACTCGCACTTGAAAGTAATTTTGCTAAAGATTTACTCATAAAGATTTCCTAAAACGAATCTACCTTATCTTTCAATGAAAAGAAAAAAATAGTTTAATTTAAAAAGAGTTATTTGCATTGCGCTTTTAAAACGTAATAAATGATCGAGTAACACAATTGCGACCATGGCTTCTGCAATAGGGAACTGCACGAATTCCCCACACAAGGATCATGACGGCCTTTTGTCACCACTTCGACAGGATCACCTCCAAATTAATAGAACGCCCTGAATCGTGCAATACTAGACGTTGGTTTTAGAGCAATGGTCGCAATAATTGGCTGACCTGAGCTATGCCCCCTAAAATACCGCCAGCATGGTTGTTTCAAAACCATTTGGTGTCATTTCATCACGATGTTCACTTCCACGCTGTTCAACCACCGCAAAACCATCGCCAATTTCTACACCTTTAACGGCATTAATCCCCATTAACGCATGGGCTAAATCAGCATCAAGTCGATCAAAAACAGGCTCACCTAAGCCAACAGGGACATTCTCTGCAATCACCGTTAGTTTAGCGCCAATCGAATCGCCCTTCTTTTTCAATTCACGGATTAATTCATCAAATTTTTCGACCGCACTTTCATCTGGACAGAAAAATGGATTGCTATTCACTTTATCCCAATCAATTTTGCAACAGTCTGTGGTGCAATCTTCACTTCGCCGATTTGGCTTAAAAAGCCACGTACTTCAATGCCAAACTGCTCACGTAAATATTTCTTCGCAATCGCACCAGCAGCAACACGCATGGCGGTTTCACGCGCAGAAGAGCGTCCACCACCGCGATAATCACGAATACCGTATTTTTGTTGATAGGTAAAATCTGCATGCCCTGGACGAAAACGATCCTTGATATCGCCATAATCTTGTGAACGTTGATCACCATTTTTAATGATCATTCCAATACTGGTACCCGTTGTTTTCCCCTCAAACACCCCAGATAAAATCTGCACTTCATCGTCTTCACGACGGGGTGTGGTGTAACGCGATGTACCCGGTTTTCGACGATCTAAATCAGGTTGAATATCTGCTTCCGATAATTCAAGATTCGGCGGTACGCCATCTACGATACAGCTTACATGCGAATACCATGTGACTCCCCAAAGGTCGTCACACGAAAAAGTTGTCCGATAGTATTCCCTGCCATATTTTCTCTCTTTAATTAATGATTTTTGGCTAATTTTGCCACATCAATAAATGGAATTTCTTCGCCTGTATCCTTATTCTTGATAAAGATATCTAATTGGTTGAATGCAATATCAATATTATTTTCTGCAAATAACTCATTCACGCGGCGGTTGAGCGCATCAAGCGTATCATTTCGCTCAGACACTTGACCCACATAAACGCGTAATTCGTGATCTAACGTACTTGCCCCAAAGGTTAAGAATAATGCTCTTGGTTCTGGATCTTTTAAGACGCTTGGTTGCTCATGTGCGGCTTGCAATAATAAGCGTTTCACTAAGTCTAAATCAGAACCATATGCCACACCAACGGAAACCACTAAACGAGTAATCGTATTAGACAATGCCCAGTTGATCACCTGTCCTGTTACAAAGGATTTATTTGGCACAATCACTTCTTTTCGATCCGGATCGATCATGGTAATGGCACGAATACGAATTTTCGCCACCGTACCTGTCACGCCATTAATTGTCACGGTATCGCCCACACGAATTGGACGTTCAAATAATAAAATGATACCCGAAACAAAGTTTGCAAAGATTTCTTGCATACCAAAACCGAGACCAACCGAAAGGGCTGCAAACAACCATTGTAATTTCGACCAAGACATCCCGAGTGTTGAGAATGCCCATGCTCCACCTACTGCAACAAAGATATAGGTTAATAAGGTGGTAATGGTATAAGGTGTACCTTGTGAAAGTTTCACTCGAGAGAAGATTAATACTTCTAAAATACCCTGAATGTTACGCACCAAAATATAGGTAATCACGACAATGATTAATGCAACAATCAAGTTAAAGAGTGAAATCGTTTCTGTCACCACGCCCGCTTCAGTTGTTGAAGTTTGTTGCCACAAGGTAATATCACGCAAATAACTTACAACGGTCACTAAATCTGACCATACATAATAGAAGATGGCAAAAAGTGCGGTCCAAATAAAGAGATCGGCAAAGCGTAGTAACTGGCTACGCACTTCATTTAAGGCCAATCCCTCTTCTTGTTCGGTAATGACTACCACATCATCAGATGGTGAGCCATCATTTAAATCTTGTTGTTTTTGCTGACGCTTCTCTTGTAAACGACGATAAGCTAAACGTCTTGATGCTACTGTGACACCACGATAAATTGTATGACGCACCAACGACCACACAACCCATGCAATATAAGTATTAATAATATGTGTAATTAAGTTTAAGGCGGTGTAGTAATACCCTAAAGCAATTAACGCAATTAAAACAACAGGTACCAATTGCAATAAGATTCGCACAATCTTGAAAATGGTTCTATCACGCTTATCTGTTGTCGTTGAACTCAGTGATTTTTCAGTACGAATAAAACGTGGTGCAATAATTACAATGCAGAAAAGCAAGGCAACAATCGTATTAATTTCGCCGAGAACGTCATTGGCTAAGCCTGTATCCATGACATTACTGAAAATTGATGTATTCAGTAATAACACAACAGAAACAATAATACGTTTCGTAACATCTTGTAGGCTAGCTGCACTCTCTTTAGCAAAACCAAAATGGCGCACTAAAATACCATTCGGACGAAGAATAGCTAAAACAAAACTAAAGAACCACCAATAGCCCGCCATACTGAGCGACCATTCCCAAAACTCTTGTGGATTTTTTACAAAGAAAAAGCCTAAAAGTTGGCAAGCTGCTAAAAACCAAAGGGTACCAGATAACGATAAAAGCGCCGTATAAAATAACGCAAGCGGCGTATGCCATTGGCTATCAGAACGAAGCGTATTAATTTTCGCCATTAATCACGCTCAAACGTTGTTTAATCGATTCTTTAAATTTGAAAATCAACCCACCAATCACAAACAAAATAAAGACATAAGTGAGTAAATACGGCAAATTATCAAAGTTTGTTGGAAAACCTAATTTTTTACCAATACCATCAAATTGCGCTTTGAGTGACATTGGTAATTTCTTGAACCAATCAAGATTAATTGGATTATTACTTTTTACCCAGAAACTTTGTTGGTCAAGTTTAGACTGAATCTGATCGCTGATTTGAGTAATCTGTTGCTGCGTTAGTTCTAAGGAAATTGCTAAATTTAATTGGTTATTTAACGACTTTATTAAGTCAGATAAAACTTTACGACGTTCAATCAACAAATTAGTTAATTGTGTTTTTTCCGCCGGTGTAAAAGATTTATTTTCATCCTGCTCGACCTTACTGATATAGGCATCAATATCATAAAGCTCATTACGTTTCTGCGTAATATCGAAGATCTGTACACGCAAATCCGCAATTTGTTTTGAAAGGCCTTGAATATTTAAATTTGTCGGTAATTTTTGTTTTTGTTGCTGAATAATACGTGAAAGCACCAACGTACCTTGCAAAGCACTAATTTGCTCATCAATAGTACGCTGTGTCTGTGTTAAGTTATCCAACACATTTCGCATACGCAATTCATCTTGCGTTAAGGTATTTATTTTCTCAGTTTGTTCAAGTAAAGACTGACTAAGATGTGCATTCAAATCCAATTCTTTCTGAATCAAAGGATTTTTATCAATACTTTGGCTTTGTTGTTGTGCTTGCTCAACTTGATTTTGTGTTTTAGCCAAATTTTTCTGATTAATCACTTCTTGAATGGCGGCAATTTGTTTTTGTAGCGCTTGAACACGCGCATTCAATAATTCATATCGACTTTGATAAAGCACTGTCAACTGATCACTATTTTTTAATAGCACTTGATTATAGATATTTTTTAGCTCAATCAGTTGTAATTCAAGCTGAATTTGCTGTTTTAATAGTGAACTTGTCGTTGGATCAGCTAATTTCTGATTCAATTCTTGCGTACGTTTAACATTGTCTGTTAAGGCTGTTTGAGCACGTTCAGATACCGAGCTCTGCCCTGCAAGTTGTGTATTCACCGCACTTAAGGCAGATTGGGCATCTTGTTGTTGATTGGTCAGTTTCTCAACCTGAGCCTGTAGATTAGCTAAGCTTTGTGAAGCATAATCGGTGTTACTTGGCGTGTTTAACTGTTTTTTAAGATTTTGAAGATCAGCATTATTCTTCTGAATTTCAGAATCTGCATAAATAAGCGTATCTTGCAAATCGTTATTATTTTTTTGCTGTGTTTGAATTTGTTGCAAGAAATCAAGCGAAGCCTGGATTGTCGCAATATTATTTGTCTTTTCATCACCATCCGGTAATTTTTGTGCATCAGCTAATTCACTTTTTAGTGTTTTTTCTGTCGGCAAATCAGCATTACTATTCTCTGCCCAAACAGGCTGAGAAAGCGACATTGTAAAAACAAATGAAAGACCAAGTGCGGTCAAAACACGAGAGATTTTTTTCATTAAACTAACTTTCCTATTGTTGCGACAGCCAATCGGCCAGTGCTTTGCGAGAAATCTTTATTGCCCCTTGGATTAAATTCGTCGGGAGTTCATAGTAGGCAATGGGTTGCTTAAATCGTTCCAATCGCCCTTGTAAAAAAACGTTGAGAGATTCAACCGCACTTTCATTAAATGAGGTATGAAATTCAACAATCGCGACAGGACGATGGCCAAATTCCTCATCATGTTTAGGTAAAACAAAGACTTGTTTCACCAAATCTGATTGTGCAATCACTTTTTCAATTTCTTCCGGCTGAATATTTTCACCACCGGAAATAAACATATTATCTAATCGGCCTTGAATGACTAATTCGTTATCGAGCCATTGACCTTTATCTTTGCTTTGGAACCAACCTTCAGCATTAGTAAGCGGGTCAACACACCCATCTCGCCAATATCCCATAGCAAGTCCGGCACCTTTTAGCCAAACTTCTTCATTCACTAACTTGAACTCTCGGCCAAGCAAAGGCTGTCCCACACCGATTTTTCCATCCGATTGTTTAGCGAATGCGGTAGAAGCCATTTCGGTCATACCATAACCTGAATAACTGCGAATCCCTAATTCACTTAACGCTTGGGTTAATTTTACGGGGATTTGTGTTCCACCCAATAATACCGCTTTAGTTTGGATAGATTGTGGATGTTCGGCCAAATAATCAAACCAACGCTGCAATTGCGTTGGCACGAGAGAAACATGGGAAACCTCACCAATAGATTGATAAAAATCTTCTTTCGGTAAAACTAAGGTTGCCCCTGCGTAAAGCCAGCGCCACACAATGCCTTGTCCGGAAACATGATAAAGCGGCAAAGAAAGTAGCAATGATTGATCTTTGCCAAAATTCATTAAGGCACAAACGCCTTCTGCATTAGCTAAATGAGCAGACACATTATGCACCACCGCTTTAGGCAAACCAGTCGAGCCCGATGTTAATGTCATCGTTGCCGCTTTTGTAAAGTCAGCGTTATGTTCGGGTAATGCTTTAGTAGCTAAATAATGAATATCTTCGGCTTGATAACAAAAATCCACCCCATACACTTGGCACAATTCTTCTCTTTTTTCTTGAGGAAATGCAGGGTTGATACCTAAAATTTTTGCGCCTAGCTGAATAACGGCTAAATAAAGAAATAAGATCTGTTCTGAATTTTTACCACAAAAAGCAACCGCACTTTGCGCTGTCACACCTTGTTGTAAAAGAAAGGCTTCTACCTGATTAATTTTCTCAGCAAGTTCTGCCCAAGTAAAAGGATCGCCCTGCGAATTTCGCAACGCGACCTGATTTGCATACGCTGAATTTTGGGCAAATGCTTGCCAAGGGAATTTTTGCATTGACTTAGTTGCTAACGAAATAAGGGCGAACTTCGTCGATTAAATATTCCGGCAAATGCATAGACTGCATCGCCCCTTCTAACATCAACATTTTACGGCCACTATTGGTATTGGTAATCACCCAATATGGTGTATCTGGAATTTGTTTTGGTTTAGTATGATTACCTGCCACAAGCAACGTCCCTTCATCACGAGCAAAATACACGCGAGTACGGCCTTGCAAGCTTTCTGTTGCCTGTGCAAAGCTTTCTGGATTGGTACGATAAAGCGTACGTAATATACTTAAAAAACGCACAACTGCTTTTGGCTCTTCTTTAAATTCAGCTGAATTCAAGAGTGCACGCACTTTATCAACAATGTGATTGATTGCTTCATCCGATTGTTTTTTCACTGCTTTTGGCGGCTCTGCAGGTTCAACTTTTGGTTGAGATGCTTCGGTTGTTTTATCCGTTAAAACAGGCTCAGAATGCACCGCACTTTTTGGCGTTTCAGCTGACGCGACTGATTCAAAGGTATCAACCGAGCTTGTTGCGTGAATAGGTAAATTCAACAAACGGCGAAGAATATCAGACGCACTTTCTCCAATAGATTGAGTTTGTGCCGCAATGTATTGATATAATTCTTCATCGACTTCAATTATCTTCATTTTTTTCTCTCCGTTTGCTAAAATTTTCGTCCATTATAACGATTTCTAACCAAATTCTCACGCAAAATATATGTCATCTTCCCAATTATTAAACCATCAATTTCACCAAACAAAACAATCAATTAATTCACCTACCTTAGTTTTCATTCATGGCTTGTTTGGAGATATGAATAATCTTGGTGTAATCGCCCGCGCATTTAGCGATAACTATAATATTTTGCGCGTAGATTTACGCAATCATGGACATAGTTTTCATTCAGAAACAATGAATTACGATGTCATGGCTGATGATGTGTGGCAACTTATCGATCACCTTCAATTAGATAAAGTGATTTTAATTGGTCATTCAATGGGCGGAAAAACAGCAATGAAAATGACCGCACTTCAACCGCAGCGTGTGGAAAAATTGATTGTTATTGATATTGCTCCAGTGGCTAATAGTAGTGCAGGACACGATGATGTGTTTCGTGGTTTGTTTGCTGTGAAAAAAGCGCAGCCACAAACTCGTCAACAAGCTAAGCCTATTTTAGAAACTGAAATTGCCGATCCGAGTGTAGTGCAATTTATGTTGAAATCTTTTGAGCCTACTTCAAGTGAATATTTTCGTTTCAATTTGACCGCACTTTTTGAACATTATGCGGAGCTAATGGATTGGCAAGAGGTCTTCGCTAATACGCCTACACTCTTCATCAAAGGTGGCCTTTCATCTTATATTAAACCTGAATATACCGAAACCATTCTAAAACAATTCCCGAATGCGACCTCCTTCACCATCAATGGTTGTGGGCACTGGGTTCATGCAGAAAAACCTGATTTTGTGATACGTGCTATTGATAGGTTTCTAAATAAGAAATTAATCGTTTTAAATGAGAATTATTCTATTCAAATGAGAATTCATTTATGTTATAGTTCGCACAAATTGTGGGGCTTTGATCCCTCATCTTTTTTTCTACTCACCTAATTTTATTTCAAAAGGAAAGAACAATGGCAGTTGTCGGTTTATTTTACGGTAGTGACACAGGTAATACAGAAAACATTGCAAAAATGATTCAAAAGCAATTAGGCAACGAACTCGTTGATATTCGTGACATTGCAAAAAGCTCTAAAGAAGATATTGAAGGTTATGATTTTTTACTTTTCGGTATTCCAACTTGGTATTACGGTGAAGCACAAGCTGACTGGGATGATTTTTTCCCAACTCTAGAAGAAATTGATTTTACTGACAAATTAGTCGGTATTTTTGGCTGTGGCGATCAGGAAGACTATGCAGATTATTTCTGTGATGCGATCGGTACAGTACGAGATATCGTTGAACCACGCGGTGCGATTATTGTAGGGAACTGGCCAACGGATGGTTATACCTTTGAATCATCAAAGGCATTGTTAGATGATGGAAACTTTATCGGTTTATGTATTGATGAAGATCGTCAACCTGAACTTACTGCAGAACGCGTAGAGAAATGGACAAAACAAATCTACGATGAAATGTGTTTAGCAGAATTAGCTTAACCATCTCTAATTTAGCAAATTTAAGGGAACATTATGTCTGAAGAAAACATCAAATTACTCAAAAAAGCAGGATTAAAAATTACTGAACCTCGGCTCACTATCCTTGCATTAATGCAAGAGCATAAACATGAACATTTCTCAGCTGAAGAAGTATATAAAATCTTGTTAGAGCAAGGCAGTGATATTGGCCTTGCAACTGTATATCGTGTGCTTAACCAATTTGATGAAGCGCATATCTTGATTCGCCATAATTTTGAAGGCAACAAATCTGTTTTTGAGCTTGCGCCAACAGAACACCACGATCACATTATCTGTGAAGATTGTGGCAAAGTATTTGAGTTTACTGATAATATTATTGAACAACGTCAAAAAGAAATCAGTGAACAACATGGCATCAAATTAAAAGCACACAGTTTATATCTCTACGGCAAATGTAGCGATATCAGCAAATGTGACGAGAAAAAATAATTCTTACTAAAAAACAAAAACCTTAGGCTAAAACCTAAGGTTTTTTATTCTTCAACTAAAAAGTACGGTCAAAATCAACCGCACTTTTGCGCATTAAGCCGCTGATTTAATAATCACTTTTGAGTCATCCCAGAAATCAACCGGTGCATTTACTACTGGTTTGATAATGCCCGCACGAATGGTAAAATCACCAAAGCCTTCGTTTGCATGACGCTCATTTGCCCAGCGGCCAATCAGAGTATCAAGTTCAGTGATAATTTCCGGGATTGTGATATTTTTCTTTGTAAAGACGTGGAATACGCATGCCCTCACGATCCCCACCAATATGCAGATTGTAACGACCAATTGCTTTTGCCCACTAAAACCGATTTCCGCCAACATTGCGCGACCACAACCATTTGGACAACCGGTAATTGCGTAACAATATAATCATCAGCCACATGATATTTCGCCATCACTTTATCCAGTTCATCAATAAAACTTTGGAAGAATCGCTCTGATTCCCCGCTCATCGCTAATGGACAGGTTGGGAAAGAAACGCAAGACATAGTTGTTTTCACGTAATTTACTCACATCATCACGAATTAAAACCGTAATCACGCGCAATTTGTTCAATTTGTGCTTTATCCTCTTCCGCCACATTTGCCACGATCAGATTTTTGGTTGGTGGTGATACGAAAAATCGCCCTTATGAATTTTGGCACTCCAATACCCCACTCAGTAATTTTTCTCATCGTTATCCACCAAAGCGGCCGCTTTCGATAAACAGGGTCAAATGCCAGTTGTTATCGATGCCTTTACCCAACCAATACGATCGCCGCGTTCAGTAAATTTAAACGGACGAATCGGTTCAAATGGAATCCCCCATACGACGTTCGACTTCGGCGCGGAAATTATCTAATCCCATGTTTTGAATGGTATAACGACTACGTGCATTTTTACGATCACTACGGTTACCAAAATCCCGTTGGGTTGTCACCACGGCTTCCGCTGCTTTTAAAGTGTATTCCAACGGCACATAACCCAGTTCAAGGGAAATATGCGGATAGGTTTTGCATTGCCATGTTCGCTGGGATAAACCACCGCCCGCCAATACATTAAAAACCAACCAAATTGCCGTTCTCGCCTGCAATGGCGACAAAATCTAAGTCATTCCTGTAAATAATCCACGTCATTGAGTGGTGGAATCACCACGGCTGTTTTAAATTTACGTGGCAAATAAGTCTTACTGAGAATCGGTTCTTCCTGTAAAAATCATCGCTACTTTTGGACTTTCTTTACCATCAATCCATACATCTAAATATCCTCGCGTGCGCGGTAATAAATGTCGGAAATTTTTCTTCGCATATTCATATGCCTGCATGTAGTTTTTGATTCAATTCGATTAGAAGTAAGATAACACATTACGGTTCATATCTCGAAGCGTTGCAATGGAGTCTCAATCCCAGACTATGCAATAAACGATGCATGGTTTGTAATTGGCTTTTCGGCACACCGTGATATTGGAAAGTTTGACGATTAGTCAAACGAATCGAACGATAATAGCTGCGTTCACGGGCTGAATTTATCCAATTCAATCCATTGGAATGGCTTGATAATCCCACCCGGTAAACGGCAACGTAACAACATAAATTTCAACGGTTCGAGTTTTTTTCCTCTGCACGTTCGGCACGAATATCACGATCGTCTTGTTCATACATACCGTGGAAACGGATTAATTGAAAGTTATCCCCACGGAAACCACCGGTTAAGGAATCTTCTAAATCATCTAAAATCGTACCGCGTAAAAAGTTACTGTCGGTTTTTAAGCGTTCATTGTCAGAAAGCGGTTTCTCTTGCCATTCCAAGCCTTTTTGTTTGTTTTGCTCGTCATCACCCCACAAATCTAGTACACATCGCGTTGATAACGTTTTTTCTTCACGCAGTTCATTTAAATAATCTTCTGCTTCATCCGGACTTAAATTGCCTTCTTTAGCAATGACGTCGAGTAATGCTTGTTCCACATCTTTTGCCATTTTTGATGCATCACCACAGACATAAAAAAATAAGCGCCTTCTTGTAACCATTGCCAAAGTGCGGTCGAATTTTCACGAATTTTATCTTGCACATAGATCTTCTTCTCTTGATCGCGTGACCAAGCAAAATCGTATTTATGCAAGAAGCCCTCTTTGGCAAATTGTTGCCATTCGGTTTGATACAGGAAATCGCTGGCAAAATGTGGATTACCATAAAAATTAGCCAGTTTTTACCACTTGCCTCATCGGCTACGCGCGTTGCTGCATAAAGGCACGGAATGGTGCCACGCCAGTACCAGACCCCACCATAATAATTGGCTTAGTCATGTCATTTTGGCAGGCGAAAATTATCGTTATGTTTCATAAATACGCGCACAGCTTATCTTCTTCACGCGATCCGCTAAAAAGCTTGAGGCTGCGCCACTGCGTGCTGGACCTTCATGTTCAAAAACGTACCACGCCAACAGTTAGATGCACTTCTTCCCCAACCTCTGCAGGAGAAGATGAAATGGAATACAAAACGAGGCGTTAAAGGACGCAATAATGAAACCAGTTGTTCAGCGGTTAATTTTTGCAGGAAATTTATGTAATACATCCACAATCGGTGTACGTTGAACCAATTTTTCTGCAATGCTTGATTATCCGCAACCAAATCGTTTAACTGTTCGTTATTCGCCAAAGCTGCATAGCCTTTCACAAAAGCCGGCGTAGTTTTGAGTAAGCTCTAAATGCGATAAAAGTGCGGTCGAAATAGTTTGCGTTTTTCGCTCAATTGTCACTTCTGTAGTAGGATCAATCTGCGCGAGCGATAAAATTTCATCCACTAACTTAGGATCATTGTCAAACCATACACCGAGGGCATCCCCGCTTGGTAATGAAGATCTGAGCCGGCTAAATCAAACTCTAAAATGACGAACATCTTTATCAGACTGACGACCAGTAATTTTCTGTTAGTGATTAACGTTGCAGGAAAATGGATTGGCTTTATTATATTGGCTTTCCTTGGCTACCAGTGCGGTTGTAGCAGTACCAATACTTTGCACAACCGGTGAAGCCTGCGCTGCCTTTTCTTTTATGATAGCCACAATATCTCGGATCCATTGTTCCGCGGTTGCACTGTAATCCAAATCTGCATCCACTGTTCAAATAAACGCGTCGCGCCTAATTCGGCAAAAACGCTGATCAAAAATCTTGCCTGCTTGGCAGAAATTTGGATAAGAACTATCCCCTAATCCCAACACAGCAAATTGCAATTCGGTGAGTTTTGGTGCTTTTTTACCGTTTAATAACTTATGCAATACCACACCTTCTTCCGGTGGCTCGCCTTCACCTTGCGTAGAAGTCACTAAGAGCAGGTATTTTTCATCAGCAATGGTTTTCGCTTTATAATCTTTTAAAGCGACACGTTTCACGGCAATACCGGCTTCTGTAAGCTCTGCGGCAACTTTTATCTGCCACCGATTTAGCATTGCCGGTTTGGGAGCCTGAAAGCACAGTAATTGAAAAAGGTTCTGCCGAAAGTGCGGTCAAATTTGCTGCCAAATGTTGTCCTGCGACCTGTTGTTCTACACCGGAAGCTTGCGACCATGCATAACCGGAAAGCCATGCCAATTGAAGAGGAGTTAGCTTGGTAAGAGATTCAGTATTTCTGTTGGTAATGGATTGTTGTGTTGCATAAGTTTCCCCCACAAGAAAATGAGTAATATCAGTAAATTCACATATTAAAGAAAGTGCGAGTTAGAGAATCATGCCGGCTGCTACGGTGTTATAATTTGCTTCATCAACTAAAAATAAAGGCACCACCAGCAATATTTTTCTTCATAAGTTGTGGCAACAATCGGTTTTCTGTAAACTTAAACGCACTCGAGCAATATCATTCATCTTTAAGGCTGTTGCACCACTTTCTTTGTTCTAGAGTATGAACGTTTAACACGCTTTCAATTTCACTAATTTTTGGCAAAATACGGTTTGCGTACCATGTTTAAGTAAATATTTACGGGCAGTATTTAGTGGGCGTTCATCAAACCAACAAATTGTGGTTTTCAAGTTGCTTTTTGTGGTGTAAGTGCTGAACTTTCATCCACAAACAAATCACCACGGGAAATATCAATATCGCGATCTCAAACGTGGGTAATCACTCCCCAGCCACCGCCTGTGTCACCCTCACCTTTTGGCGTAATAATCTCAGTCACTTTAGCGGTTAATCCATTCGGCTCAATTCGAATAGTCTGCCCCAGTTGCACTGAGCCACGTTCTATTCGACCTTGATAACCGCGAAAATCATCAGCTTTATCTGCATCCTGACGCACCACTAATTGCACGGGGAAAATAGAAATCAGCATTAGAATGGCTCACTTCATCTACACTTGGTAAATTTTCTAAAAATGGTGAGTAAAGGTTCGCCTTGATACCAAGGGGTGCTTTCACTTGCATATACCAGGTTATCGCCAAGCAATGCAGATACTGGTACAAAATGTATATCTTTTAAAACCAAGTTGTGCCGCCACTGACGATACGCCTCTACAATGGCATTGAATTTTTTTCTTCGCTGTAATCCAATAAATCCATTTTTGTTCACCGCCACTAAAATGTGCGGGCAATTTAATTGACGTAAAATCGCTGAATGACGTTTAGTTTGTGGTAAGAGTTGTAACGGTTTTTCATCAAAATTCAGCTGAGAAGCATCAATTAAGACGATTGCAGCAGATGCCGTACTTGCTCCCTGTCACCATGTTACGTGTGTATTGCTCATGTCCTGGGGTATCGGCGATGATGAATTTACGTTTTGCCGTAGAGAAATATCGATACGCCACATCAATGGTAATGCCCCTGTTCACGTTCTGCTTCCAAAACCATCTGTCAAAATAGAAAAATCAATGACTTCTTTATTGCCTTTCTTTTCCTGCGTTAAGGGTTTTTGATTTGGTCGGTCAATAACGCTTTGCTATCGTAAAGTAAGCGGCCGATTAAGGTACTTTTCCCGTCATCTACACTACCGGCAGTAATAAAACGAAGTGGAGTTGAATGTTGTGTCATATTTCTTCCTTAATTTTTTTATATTTTATCTATACATTCCCATCGGGTTTCGCCGATGGCGACCTTCTTTTCTTTGCCTCGCCAAAGAAAAGAAGGCAAAGAAAAGCGACCCCTACTTTTGCTTTTTATATCCTTTGTTTCATTGATTTTCTTCACGTAGGCTTTTTCTGAACTCGCCTTCGGCTCAAACAGACGAAAATTTTCTAAAAATTCAATGAAACAAAGGCGGCAAAAGAAGGGAATCTATCCGATCAAAAATATCCCTCTTTTTCCGTTTCTCCATGGCGGCTTCGCTGGCTTGGTCGTCTAGACGAGTCGCACTACGTTCGGAAATGTCGGCAATAGCGGTTTCTTCAATAATTTCTAATGGTGTTGACGCAGTGCTCGCTACCGGACAGGTACAGCTAATATCACCCACGGTGCGGAAACGAACATCTCATACTTCGCTGACTTCATTCGGCAATTTAGGTGTTAATGGCGTCACTGGTACTAACAAACCTTTTTCGACGTACAACTTCGCGTTTATGGCTGTAATAGATCGGAGGCAATTCCAAATTCTCACGAGCGATATATTGCCAAATGTCTAATTCCGTCCAGTTGGAAATCGGAAACACTCGCATATTTTCGCCTTTATGCAATTTAGCATTGTACAGAGACCATAATTCTGGACGTTGTGCCTTAGGATCCCATTGACCAAACTCATCACGGAACGAGAAAATTCGTTCTTTAGCACGAGCCTTTTTCCTCATCACGACGAGCACCGCCCATCAAGGCATCAAATCCATTCTCTGCAATGGTTTCTAATAAAGTGACCGCCTGTGCCGCATTACGCGAATCCGTTTCTTTGCGTAATACCACCGTGCCTTTGGCAATGGAATCTTCCACATGCCCAACGACTAAGCGAGCGTTAAGTTTTGCCACTTGTTCATCTCGAAATTGGATCACTTCCGGATAGTTATGGCCGGTATCAATATGCACCAATGGAAACGGCAAATGTACCGGACGATCACCTAACTGGAATGCTTTACGGGCTAATGCCAGCAATACCACCGAATCCTTTCCACCGGAAAAAAGCAACGCCGGGTTTTCACATTCCGCAACGACTTCACGAATAATATGAATCGACTCTGCCTCGAGCCAGTCTAGATGTTGGTTGTTGAGTTCAGTTTTTGTCATGTTTTGCTTCCTATATTTTTCTACTTATGTAATCCACATTCCTTACTATCTTTACTCTCCCACCACCAGCGGCCAGCGCGAATATCTTCGCCCTGTTTAACTTGGCGGGTACAAGGTTCACAGCCAATGCTTGGAAAACCCTTTGATGGTAAAGATCGTTATAAGGCACATTGTTCGCTAAGATATAAGCCCACACATCTGTTTCTGACCAATCAAAAATAGGATTGTATTTATCAATACCACGAGACTGATCTTGCTCAGCAAAAGGGAGCGCAGTACGTGAGCCGATTGTTCTCGACGTTGTCCGGTCAACCATGCATCTGCACCCTGAATCGCGCGATTTAACGGTTCGATTTTACGGATATGGCAACACTCGCGACGTAATTCCCACGCTTTCATAAAAAGCAAATTTCCTTTTTCTTCCTCGTAGCGAGTCACTTCATCAGCAATCGGCTGAAAGCGTTCTATTTGGAAGATGTGGATAGACTTTCTCAAGGTTGTCTAATAAATTTAACGTATCTTGATGGAGTAAACCGGTATCTAAAGTAAAAATACCAATATCTCAAGTTTTCACGTGCAATGACATCGGTAATAACCATATCTTCTACGGCTAAACTGCTGGCAAAGCGTGTATTGTGATGGCTATCAGCTATTTGATGTAAACGTTGCTCAATGTGGCTGTTTTTCTGCCAAACGCTCTTGTACATCAAGGCTAACAAGTGGAATTTGCCAAAAAGTCGGTTTAAATAAACTCATCATCCACTCCTTACGCCACTTGACTGATGGTTAGACTTTCTAAGGTAAAGTGCGGTTGTTTTTGACGTTGTTTTTTCTTCTCCAAACCACGCTAATTGTTCGTGTAATTTCACCACTTCTCCCACCACAATTAAGGCTGGTGTCTCTGCTTTTTCAGCTAATTCAGCTAAATTTGCAAGTGTGCCAATCGCTGTTTTTTGAGTAAGTTGAGTACCTTGGCTGATAATCGCAACAGGCGTATTCGCAGCTCGACCATATTGTTGTAAACGTTCAGCAATGACTTGAGCTTTTAACGTCCCCATATAAATAACTAAGGTTTGATGACTTCTTGCTAAGGTTTGCCATTCAATATCAGACGCATCGGCTTTACGATGACCTGTCACAAAAATGGTACTTTGTGCATAATCTCGGTGAGTTAATGGGATGCCAGCATAGGCTGTTGCGCCAATACCCGCTGTAATACCGGGTACAACTGAAAATGGAATTTGATGTTGAGCTAATACTCTAATTCTTTTCGCCACCGCGTCCAAAAACGAAAGGATCGCCGCCTTTTAAACGCACTACTCGCTTGCCTTGTTGGGCAAGGGTTAATAACAATTGATTGGTTTCATCTTGTGCGACAGAACGACCATTGGCACGTTTCCTACAAAAATACGTTCTGCATCACGGCGAATCAAAGAAAGAATCTCATCAGAAACCAAGGCATCGTAAAGCACCACATCAGCTTGTTGAATTTCCTGTAAACCGTTAAGAGTTAGTAAGCCAGCATCGCCAGGACCTGCACCAACTAAAGAAACAAAACCACCTTGATAGTTATTTTCGAGTTGCTCAGCCAATTCCTCTTCAGCTTGAGCCTCTTGTTGATTCTTAACGAGACTTGCAAAACGTCCGCTAAACATTTTTCCCAAAAACGGCGACGTTCGGTGACCGATGCCACTTTTGCTTTTTACTTGATCACGCCATTTACCAGAAATCTCAGCGATTTTGCCTAAATGTTGTGGCAATAATGCTTCCAGTTTCTCACGTAATAAACGGGCTAATACTGGCGCCTTTCCACCACTCGAAATCGCGATTTGGATCGGATTACGATCAATAATAGAAGGGAAGATAAAGCTACAATGAGGTTGATCATCCACCACATTGACTAATTTATGTTGGCTTTCGGCTAAATGGAAAATACGGTGATTTAATACCTCATCATTTGTTGCCGCGATCACTAACATCACCGTTCTCATTTGTTCGGCATTAAATTCTTTCGCAATCCACAGCACTTTATTTTGACGTTCAAGCTCGCTTAACTCTTCATTTAATTGGAGAGCAACAATACGGACTTGAGCATTTGCTTTGAGTAACAACCCAACTTTACGAGCAGCCACTGAACCACCACCAACAACAAGTACCGGACGACCAGTTAAATCAGCAAAAAGTGGAAAATAATTCATGGGTATCACTCCTATTTATTCACTTTATCAGCACGTTGTGCACTGATATATAGACGATCAAATAAGCCGTTATCGACAAAATGTTTAGTATTAATCGCCTCCCACGAACCAAAACGTTGGTTCACATCAAATTGATTCACTTCGGGAAAAAGTGCGGTCGTTTTAGCAATAATTTTTATCTGTCGGACGGAAATAATTTTGGGCAGCCAGTTCCTGTGCTTGAGGTGACCATAAATAGCTCAAATAATCATGGGAAAGTTGATGCAAACCATCTGCCTGCGTATTTTTATTCACTTCCGCCACATAAATTGGGGTATAGGCTGTTATACTCGGATACACCACTTCAACGCTATTTTCACCCAGTGTTTTAGCGGCTAACGCTGCTTCATTTTCCGGGGCAATTAAAACATCACCGATATTACGCTGCGTAAAAGAAATACTGGCACTGCGCGCACCGGCCTCTAAAACCGGCACATTTCTTAGCAGGCGTAACATAAAATCTTGTGGTTTTATCACTATGCTGTTCGGCATAAGCTAAAGCGGATAAATAAGCAAAGCGTCCATTTGCTGACGTTTTGGGATTAGCAAAGACCACTTTGACATCATCCCGAATCAAATCTGACCAGTCTTGAATGTGTTTTGGATTTCCTTTCCTCACCAAAAGCACCATCACTGACCCAAAAGGAACGGCTCCATTCGGTAATACTTCCTGCCAATCCGCATCTCACTAAGCCCTTTTTAACTAAAGCGTCGATATCATTACTTTGTGTTAGCGTCACCACATCTGCAGGCAAGCCATTTAACACGCTGAGCACCTGTTTACTGGCGCCACCATGCGATTGTGAAATCATCACATCTGAGGGAAATTCACGTTGAAATGCGATGTTATATTCCTTATAGAAATCACGAATCACGTCATAGGACACATTCAGTAGCACCGTTTTTGTTCCGTACTGGTATGCCATAAACAAGCTGCCAAACCGAAAGAAAGCAATGAAAAATAAAACAATCTATTTTTACTCTCCTCCGTTGTTACCCCTCAATTTCGTGGCTAAATTTATATCGCAAAATGTTATACAAAAATAACGAAAAAGCATTTTATAGAACAAAATGAAATATAAAAACACCAAACCAAACGATTTCTTATTTCACTTTGAATATTAAATAAATTTCCGTTCTTTGCCATTATGGAAAAGAGCGGTTATTTTTGAACATTTCAAAACGCTTACAAAGCTTTAGGTATTTATCTGTTGTGAAGGTGGGATAATGAAAACCGTATTACCAGGATTTAAACGAAGTATATTGATTACATTAGCCTGGCTCGGCTCAATGGTATTATTGCCATTAACATTACTTGTGCTCACTGCCTGGCAGTTAAAATGGGCTGATATCGTTCAAATCATCACGAGTGAACGAGTGATCTCATCCCTTAACGCTATCCTTGAAATGGCGGTAATCGCGACGTTAATTAATATCGTTTTTGGCTTTTTATTGGCATGGGTTTTAGTGCGTTATGACTTTCCAGGTAAGAATCTCGTCAACGCGTTAGTGGATTTACCTTTGCTTTTACCCACTGCCGTTGCTGGTATCGCACTTGCCTCGCTTTATGCTCCGACTGGACTGATTGGGCAATGGCTAAGCCATTTAGGGATTCAACTCGCTTATACTCCAAGTGGTATTGCGATTGCGTTGATTTTTGTCAGCTTGCCTTTTACCGTTCGAGCGATTCAACCCGTATTAGCAAATCTCGATCCTAGCTATGAAGAAGCAGCCCAAATTTTAGGTGCATCCAGATTAACAACATTACGAAAAGTCATTATCCCAGCGGTATTGCCTGCATTAATAGGTGGCGCAGGTATGGGATTTTGGCGCGATCGCTTGGTGAATACGGCTCGGTAATTTTTATTGCAGGTAATGTGCCACTTGTATCCGAAATTGCACCATTGATTATTATGTCAAAACTTGATTTATATGACGCAAGGTGCATCTGTGGTTGCATTATTAATGCTTTGCCATTTCATTTCTGTTGATTTTATTCATTAACTTAGCGCAGTGGTCTGTTGCCAAACGCATTAGTCCAATTCGATAAGAGGTATTTATGAAAACCCAATCGTGGCAAAAATGGATCTTAATTCTGACCGCACTCAGTTTTTACGATCATATTATTGCTCCCATTATTTTACCGTATTCTATTCAGCCCTTGAACAAGGAATTGGTCTATTTTTCGCTGCATTAAAGAACCTGAAGCCTTTAGCGGCTATTTGGCTTACGATTAAAGTCTCTTTAATTGTAGTACCTATTAACATTTTTATCGGTGTGGTTATGGCTTGGGCTATTGCTTACTTTGACTTTTAAAGGGAAAAGCTTATTAACCGCACTACTCGACCTCCCCTTTTCCATTTCACCAGTGGTTGTAGGATTAATGTTCTTACTGCTGTTTGGGTTGATGGACTTTGGGGCGCATGGCTTGCTGAACACCATATTCGTTTTATGTTTGCTACGCCAAGCATTGTTATCGTGACTTTATTCGTTACCTTTCCACTTATTGCAAAAATCATTAATTCCCAACCATGTCAGCACAAGGCACAAGTGAGGAACAAGCTGCGTTAATCTTAGGTGCATCCACTTGGCAACTTTTCTGGCACGTAACGCTACCAAAAATAAAATGGGCATTAATTTATGGTGTGATTTTAAGTAACGCTCGTGCAATGGGTGAATTCGGTGCCGTGAGTGTTGTATCTGGGCATATTCGCGGTTTGACTAATACCATCCCACTTTTATGTAGAAATCAGTTACAACGAATATCAATTTGTTGCCGCATTTGCTTGCGCCAGTTTATTAGCATTAATCGCAGTAGGGTACACTGGGATTACAAAACATAGTGAGATATGTGAAAAGAAAAATCCAAGAATAACAACAGGAACACAACACATGACAATCAAAATCCAGCAACTAAACAAACACTTTGGACAGTTTCATGCGTTGAAAGACATCAATCTCAACTTTCCGGAAAATCGGCTAACCGCCTTGCTTGGACCAAGTGGTTGTGGAAAAACAACGCTATTACGGATCATTGCTGGATTAGAATTTGCTGATAATGGACACATTTGGTTTGGTGAAAAAGAGGTGACTCAACTTTCGGCTGCTGAACGCGGTGTTGGCTTTGTATTTCAGCATTATGCACTGTTTCAAAAATATGACCGTCTTGACAATGTCGCTTTTGGCTTAACGGTGAAACCTCGTAGAGAACGTCCTTCTGCAGAAGAAACTCGCGAAAAAGTCACCGCACTTTTTAAAGCTAGTAAAACTTGAATGGCTAGCCGATCGCTATCCTAATCAACTTTCTGGTGGACAAAAACAACGGATAGCCTTTAGCTCGGTCCCTTGCTGTTCAACCGAAAGTCTTACTACTTGATGAACCCTTTTGGTGCATTGGATGCTCAAGTTCGTAAAGAATTACGTCGTTGGCTACGGAATTGCAACATGAACTCAATGTGACCAGTATTTTTCGTTACCCATGATCAAGATGAAGCATTAGATATGTCTGATCGCATTGTGGTGATGAATAAAGGTCAAGTGGAGCAAATTGATGAGCCTAGCCAAATCTATCATGCACCACAAACCCCTTTCGTCACACAATTTGTGGGAGATGTTAATGTGTTCCACGGACACATTGATCAAGGCAATTTAGTCATTGGTGAATTTGCTCATAATTTACAAACACATAGCAATGCGACTCATGCAGTCAATAACTCAATCTGCAACGGCTTATATTCGCCCTTACGAACTGACGCTTTCACGCGAATCTCATAATGCCTTAGCGAGTGGTACGATTCATCATATTAATGCTATTGGTTTTATCGTGAGAATTGAAGTGGAAAGCTCGCAAACAGAACAACCGATTGAGGTGATTCTTACCAAAGAAAACTATCTCAATGCGCAGTATAAAATAGGTGATCAAGTTTATCTCGTGCCGGATAAACTAAATCTATTTCAAGAAATGAATATTTAGAAAAGTAAAAGTGCGGTCAAAATCGACCGCACTTTTTTACATTTAAAGGAGAAAAATTATTTTTTTACCTAATTGTGGTAAAACAGAATCTTTACCCGCAGTTAATAAACCCTACTTTGAGAG